>Ga0116180_1000822_pt1 | contig 27605 bp, 22 predicted proteins | sample AD_UKC073_MetaG_FD_89804 | JGI IMG/M metagenome (GOLD analysis project Ga0116180, IMG submission 89804) | Active sludge microbial communities of municipal wastewater-treating anaerobic digesters from USA - AD_UKC073_MetaG | ecosystem: Engineered > Bioreactor > Anaerobic > Digestate | place: USA... | reverse complement strand
TGGCGGAGACGAGGGGATTTGAACCCCTGGTCCCCGTGAGGGGACTCCACCTTAGCAGGGTGGTGCACTAGGCCGGACTATGCGACGTCTCCAGGCGTCCTCGCGGACGCACGTAGCAATCATAGCCGCATCGCGACCGTGTGCCGAACCACCTCGGGCGCACACGCGCGTCGCGGCCCGGACGGCCGGTGGCGCTAGCCGCGTCCGCGGAGGTTGCCGTTTGAGCAGGTGATCTGCGCCGCAGTCGTGCCCGAGATGCTCGAAGGCAGCTGCACGGCGCCGCTCGCGGGCGCTTCCGGGGCGCCCGGCTCGGGCGTCGTACCGGGATCACCGCTGGCGCCGGGTTCGGGCACCGCTCCGGGCTCACCGGGCGCGGTGCTCGGCTCGACCACCACGACGCCGGCGCCGGCGCTGGCGGTGTTGGTCAGCTCGATCGGCGCGTTCTCGGCAAGCGCGGCGAACAGCACATCGGCGGCCTTGGTGTTCGGCCGCACGCGGTTGGGATCGCTCGGGTCTGGGGAGGTGGGGTATTGCAGAAAGACGATCTCGTCGAAGGGCACGTTCTTCACCGCGAGCGCGATCTGCATCATGAGCACCGGGTTCGCGAGGCTCTTGCTGGGGGTCACGCTCTCGAGCGCAACGTTCGCCAGCTCATACAGGGTCTTCGGGTCGGAGAGCACACCGTCGCCGACGAGCTTGCGCGCCAGCGACGACATGAACTGCTGCTGGTTGCTGATGCGCCCGAGATCGCCTCCGTCGCCCACACCGTGGCGCGTGCGCAGAAACTGCAGCGCGGTCAGGCCCGAGAGCTCGTGGTCGCCGGCGGCGAGATCGAGCCCCGTGTACCGGTCGCGGATCCCGCCGACGATGCACACCGGCACGCCGCCGATCGCGTTCGACACCTCGATGACCCCGCCCCACGTGATCGAGGCCGCGAATTGGATCGGCTGTCCGGTGAGCTCCGACACGGTCAGCGCCGTGCACGCGAGTCCGCCGTACGCGTACGTGGTGTTGAGCATCTGCCCCGACATAGCCGAGTGCACCCGGCCCTTCTCATCGGTGCACGAGGGGATCCGCACGATCATGTCGCGCGGAAAGCTGATCACCGTGACCCGGCGAGGCTCCTCCGAGATGTGCAGCAGCATCGTCACATCGTTGAGCTCGCCGCCCGAGTCCGGGCCCGTGCAGCGCTCGCCGAAGTATGCGGCGTACTCGGGCTCGCACTTGTCGGTGCCGGTGAGCAGCAGGTTGACGCCACCCTCGATCTCGCCGATGTTCGGCGGCAGTGGGGCGTCCTGCGGGATCTCGACTGCCTCAGAGGCGAAGCTGTGGGCGAGGTCCCAGGCCGCGAACCCGGCGACGCTGACCCCGCTGACCAACACGACGGCAAGCGCCATCGCGAAGAACTTGCCGATCTGGGCGAGCGGATGCGGCGAGCGCAGCTGCCCGTGCCGGGCGACCGTGTGCCGGCGACGGCGTGGCGAGGGGGGCGTGGCCTGGCTCATCCGTCTCCTTTCGCGCACTGCTCTCGTGCATCACCACGGCGTCCACGACGCGGAAAACACCGTCGCGGAACACGACGGTGGGAGCGGAGGGTGTGGGATTCGAACCCACGGGACATTTCTGCCCACTGGTTTTCAAGACCAGGTCCATCGGCCGCTCGGACAACCCTCCCGGTACGCCGAGTGTATCGGCTGGCACGCGCGGCCCCGTGCAGGGGCGTCGCGAACCGCGAGATTCGCTAGCGGCCGCGCGCCAGTTCGCGCAGCACCCGGGACGCGCCGCCGTCGCCCACCGTTGCGGTGACGTGGGTCGCGGCATCCAGCACCTCACGGGGGCTCTGCCCCATCGCGTACGCGCGACCGCCACCGTTGCGCGCCCACGCGAACATCTCGAGGTCGTTGCGGCCATCGCCGATCACCAGCACATCGGCCGGCGCGAAGCCGAGCCACGTGCGCACCTGCTCGAGCGCCGTGCCCTTGTTGACGCCGTCCGGGGCGATGTCGAGCCACGACGAGAAGCCGACCGAGTACGAGACCTGGTGCAGGCCGATGCCCTCGACGAGGCGCAGAAACTCGCCGTTGTCGTGTCGCGGCGAGACCACCACGACGCGGCTCACGGCGACCTCCATCATCGCCTCGAGCGGCACCTGCTGCGCCCGGCCGAGCTCCCATTCGGGGATGTCGGCGGTGTACATCCGGCGCCCGTCTGGCCGCTCGACCATGTAGCGCGCGTCCGGCAGGTGCTCGCGCAGCAGCGTGAGCACGGCCGCGGGCTCGAAGGTCTCGACCTGGTACGGCGCGTAGCCCGACGCATCCGCCGGGTCACGACGCAGCACGACCGCACCGTTCGAGGCGACGACGTACTCGGGCTCGAGGCCCAGCTCGCGCATGATGCGCTCCACGGTGTTCCAGCTGCGACCCGTCGCCAGCATGAGCGTGTGCCCGGCGGCCTCGGCCCCGCGGATCGCCTCGACGATGCCCTCGCTCAGCGACTCGTCCTCGTGCAGCAGGGTGCCGTCGATATCGAGCGCGACGAGCACCGGGCGGGTGGATGCCGCGACCTCCGCGTACGCGGCGCCGTGCGATGCGTGCCCGCGCGCTTGGGTCATCGCGGCCTCGGCGGGCGTCGCCTGCGTCTCGCTCACGAGCGGGGCTCCAGCACGTCGAGGCCGCCGAGGTAGGGGCGAAGCGCCTCCGGGACGAGCACCGAGCCGTCGGCACGCTGGTGCGTCTCGAGCAGCGCGACGATCCAGCGCGTGGTGGCGAGCGTGCCGTTCAGGGTCGCGACGGGGGCGGTCCGGCCGCCATCGGGCCGGTAGCGCACATCGAGTCGACGGGCCTGGTAGGTGGTACAGTTGCTCGTGCTGGTGAGCTCGCGGTATGCGCCCTGCGTGGGCACCCACGCCTCGATGTCGTACTTGCGCGCCGCGCTCGAGCCGAGGTCGCCGGCGGCGGTGTCGATCACGCGATAGCTCAGCCCGAGGCTTCGCAGCATGTCCTCCTGCAGCGCGACCAGACGCAGGTGCTCGGCCTGCGCGTCTTCGGGCGTCGTGTAGACGAACATCTCGAGCTTGTTGAACTGGTGCACGCGGATGATGCCGCGCGTGTCTTTGCCGTACGAGCCGGCCTCGCGCCGGTAGCAGGTCGACCAACCGGCGTAGCGCAGCGCGCCCCGCTCGAAATCGAGGATCTCGCCCATGTGGTAGCCGGCCAGCGGCACCTCGCTGGTGCCGACGAGGAAGAGATCGTCCTCGGGCAGGTGGTAGACCTCGGCCGCGTGCTCGCCGAGAAACCCGGTGCCACGCATGACCTCGGGGCGCACCAGCGTCGGCGGGATCAGCGGCACGAAGTCGTGCTGCAGGGCCCGGTCGAGCGCCATGTTCATCAGCGCCAACTCGAGGCGGGCGCCGATGCCGCGCAGGAAGTAGAAGCGCGAGCCCGACACCTTCGTGCCGCGCTCCATGTCGATCGCGCCGAGCAGTTCGCCGAGGGCGAGGTGGTCGCGCGGCTCGAAATCGAAGCTGGGCGTCTCGCCCACGTGCCGCAGCACGACGTAGTCCTGCTCACCGCCCGCGGGCACCCCATCGATGATGATGTTCTCGATGCGCGACATCGCGGCATCGGCGGCGGTCTCGGCCGCGGTCACCGCGTGCTGCGCGGCTTTCACCCGCTCGGCGAGCTCCTTCGCCTGCGCGACCAGTGCCGCCTTCTCTGCCTTGGGCGCCTGGGCGACCTGCTTGCCGAAGGCGTTCTGTTCGGCGCGGAGCACCTCAAAGGCCGTGATCGCGGCGCGGCGATCGGCATCCGCCGCCAGTGCGGCATCCACGGTCTCGGGTGCGGCACCTCGGGCGGCCTGTGAGCGCTTGACGAGGTCTGGGTTTTCGCGGAGCAAGGCGGGATCGATCACTCTCTGAGTCTAGAGTCGAGGCATGGCCCTCGTGCGCGGGAATGCCGAGAACACTGCGGCATTGATCTACAACCCCACCAAGGTGGACGCCCCCGTGCTTCGCGCGCTGGTGTCGCGGGTCGCCGAGGAGGCGGGCTGGTCGACGCCGCGGTACTACGAGACGACCGTCGATGATCTCGGTGACGGCGTCACGCGGCAGGCGCTGGATGCCGGCGCCTCGGCCGTGCTCGTCGCCGGCGGCGACGGCACCGTGCGGGCGGTCGCCCACTCGATGACCGGCAGCGGTGTGCCCCTGGGCATCGTGCCCAGCGGCACCGGCAACCTCCTCGCGCGCAATCTGCACCTCCCCCTCGACGAACCCGAGACGATGGTGCGCGCGGCGTTCGGTGCGCACCACCACCCCATCGACGTCGGCATCGCAGACCTCACCCGCCCCGGAGGCGCCAGGGAATCGCACGCGTTCGTCGTGATGGCGGGCATCGGCCTCGATGCGGCGATGATCGCGAACACCAAGAGCCAGCTGAAAAAGTCGGTGGGCTGGGTGGCCTACCTCGACGGCGCGGCCCGCTCGCTGCCTTCGGCGAAGCCGTTCCGCGTCGTGTATCAGCTCGACGACAAGCGCCTGCACAACGCGAAGGTGCAATCGGTGCTGTTCGCCAATTGCGGCTCACTGCCGGCGGGCATCGAGCTCATCCCCGAGGCATCCATCGACGACGGCAAGCTCGATGTCGCCGTGATCCAGCCGCGCGGCGCGTTCGGCTGGCTCGCGGTGTGGCGCAAGGTGTGGTGGGAGAACAGCGTGCTGCGGCGCACCGAGGCCGGCCGCCGCCTGCTCGCCCTGCAACCGCGCAACAGCTCGATCCGCTTCTTCGTGGGCGAATCGTTCGACGCGGCCGCGGTGCCCGCGCAGCCCGTGCAGATCGACGGAGACGAGTTCGGGGAGGCGCTGCGCATGCGCTGCCGGCTCGAGGCCGGCGGCCTGCTCGTCGCGATTCCCGAGGGGCACGACACGAGCACGCTCTAAGCGGCATTCTCAAGCAGAATGGGTGCATCCGCTGTATCCCCCTGGAGAGGCCGCCAATGACGACGACTGAGACTTCCACCACCGCCGCGCCCCTCGCGCTCTCGGTGCTCGATCTGGTGCCCGTGCGCACCGGGCAGAGCAGCGGGCAGGCGATCGCGGCGTCCATGGCGCTTGCGCAGCGCGCGGACGCGCTGGGCTACACCCGCTACTGGTTCGCCGAGCACCACAACATGCCTTCCGTCGCATCGACCACACCGCCGGTGCTGGTCGCCGCGGCGAGCGCGCGGACGCAGCGCATCCGCGTCGGCTCGGGTGGCGTGATGCTGCCCAACCACTCGCCGCTCGTGGTTGCCGAGCAGTTCGCCGCGCTCGAGGCCCTCGCGCCGGGGCGCGTGGACCTCGGCATCGGCCGGGCGCCCGGGAGCGACCCCGTCATCACCCAGCTGTTGCGCATGAGCGGCACGACCAGCGACGTCGAGCGCTTCCCCGGGCACATCAGCGACATCCTGAGCCTCGTCTCGCCCGAGGGGGCGACCGTGCGATTCTCGACCGGCGGCGAGTATGGCGTGCACGCAACGCCCGCCGCGATCGGCGCCCCCGAGGTGTGGCTGCTCGGCTCGAGCGACTACTCGGCGCAGCTTGCCGCGCACCTGGGGCTGCCGTACGTGTTCGCCAATCACTTCTCCGGCGATGGGCTCGAGCGCGCGCTCGAGCTGTACCGCACCGGCTTCGTGGCGAGCGAGTACCTCGACGCACCGAAGACCTTCCTCACCGTCAACACGGTCGCCGCGCCCACGGAGGAGGAGGCCCTCGCCCGCGCGCTCCCGCAGCTGCGCGCCATGGTGCGGCTGCGCACGAACCAGCCCTCGATGCCGCTCGAGACGATCGAGCAGGCACAGGCGGCCCACGCCGGCGCCGACGCCGCCACCGATGAGTTGCACGCCCGCATGCGCGCGCGCTGGCTGGTGGGCGACGCGGCGCACGTGGCCACCGAGCTGCGCGCGTTCGCCGCGCGCTCCGGGGTCGACGAGGTGATGGTGTCGCCCGTGTCGGGCAGCTTCGCGCATGAGGCGCTGGATGCCGCGCCCGGTCGCGTGCAGACCCTCGAGCTGCTGGCGGCCGAGATCGGGGCCGCCGTCGCGGGCTGAGGCGCGCCTCAGCCTTCGCTGGGCTTCGGCCCGCCCTCGATCAGCTCGGCGAGCCACTCGCGCGCCTCGACGAACACCTCGTCGGAGTAGCGCTGCTCGTACGACACGATCGTGCGGTCGGCGCGCGGGTACGAGCCCAGGAACGTCACGTTCGGGCTGAAACGGCGAAGCCCCAGCAGCGCGTCCGCCATGCGTTCGTCACGCACGTGCCCGTCTGCGTCGATCACGAAGCGGTAGCGACCCAGCGCGTCTCCGATGGGGCGCGACTCGATGAGCGAGAGGTTGATGCCGCGGGTCGAGAACTGCTCGAGCAGCGCGAGCAGTGCGCCCGAGCCGTCTTCGGGCAGCTCGGCGATCAGCGAGGTCTTGTCGGCCCCGGTGGGCTCCGGCGAGGGCACCGTGCGGCTGACCAGCACGAAGCGGGTGACCGCGTTGGGGTTGTCACCGATCTCGCGGCCGAGCACCTCGAGGTCGTAGTGCTCGACGATCCCGGGGGGCGCGACGGCCGCATCGGCATCGCTCGTGCCATCGAGCAGACTCGCTGCGCTCGCGACGTTGCTCAGCGCCGGGACGTAGACGTGCTCGGGGCGCGCCTCGTTCAGCCAGCGCGTGGACTGCGCGTAGGCGACCGGGTGCGCGTTGATCACCCGCACATCCTCAAGCCTGGTGCCGGGGCGCGCCACCAGCACGAAGTTCACGGGCACGAGGTATTCGCCGATGATGCGCAGGCCGGGCAGGACCGCGAGCGCGTCCTGCGCGATCGAGACGCCGCCCTCCGTCGAGTTCTCGATCGCGATCATCGCGGCGTTCGAGCGCCCCTCGAGCACGTCATCGAGCGCCTGGCTGACCGTGTGCACCGAGCGCCACACCTGACCGCGAGCCTCCGGGACCTGGGCCAGCGCGGCCTCCGTAAAGGTTCCGGCGGGGCCGAGATAGCTGTACGTGCGGCGTTCGGGTGACTCGGAATGCATGGGCTCGAGCCTAGCGGGGCGCACACGACTCCCGCGCCGTCGCTCGCGGCCAACACTGCGACAATGGAGCAATGAGCACGCGCGCAGGACTCCCGGCCGAGGCATCCGATCTCATCGATGTCGACGCCCTGATCGACGCCTATTACGACCGCAAGCCGGATGCCACGATCCCGGCGCAGCGAGTCGTGTTCGGTACGAGCGGGCACCGCGGCTCGTCGCTGCGGTCAAGCTTCAACGAGGAGCACATCCTGGCGACCACCCAGGCGATCGTCGACTATCGCCGGGCGCAGGGCCTGGAAGGGCCGGTGTTCCTCGGCCGCGACACGCACGCGCTCAGCCGACCCGCCGAGCGCACGGCGATCGAGGTGCTCGTGGGCAACGGCGTCGAGGTCCTCGCCGACACGCGCGACTCGTGGGTGCCGACGCCGGCGCTCAGCCACGCGATCCTCGCCCACAACCGCGATCGCGATGCGGCCGACGCGGGTCGCGCCGACGGCATCATCATCACCCCGAGCCATAACCCGCCGGCCGACGGCGGCTTCAAATACAACCCTCCGCACGGCGGGCCTGCCGACACCGATGCGACCGCGTGGATCGCCGATCGCGCAAACGCGCTCATCGCGGCCGGGCTCGGGAGCGTCAGGCGCACCCGCTTCGCCGACATCCCCGAAGACGCCATCGGCCGCTACGACTTCCGCGAGGCATACGTCGCAGACCTCGGGTCGATCATCGACATGGAGGCCATCGCGCGCGCGGGCGTGCGCATCGGCGCCGACCCGATGGGCGGCGCATCCGTCGAGTATTGGGCGCTGATCGCGCAGCGCTACGGGCTCGACCTCACCGTCGTGAACCCGGACGTCGACCCGACCTGGCGGTTCATGACCCTCGACTGGGACGAGAAGATCCGCATGGATCCCTCCTCCCCCGCGGCGATGGCCGCACTGGTGGCTCGCCGCACTGATTTCGACCTGCTCACCGGCAACGACGCCGACGCCGACCGGCACGGCATCGTGACACCCGACGCGGGGCTCATGAACCCCAACCACTTCCTCGCCGTCGCGATCGACTACCTGTGCGCGCACCGTCCCGGCTGGCGCCCCGACGCCGTGATCGGCAAGACGCTCGTCTCCTCCATGCTGATCGACCGCGTCGCCGCGGCCCTCGGCCGCCCGCTGCTGGAGGTGCCGGTCGGCTTCAAATGGTTCGTGCCGGGCCTGCTCGACGGCAGCGTCGCGTTCGGCGGCGAGGAGTCGGCGGGCGCCTCCTTCGTCCGCTTCGACGGCACCGTGTGGTCCACCGACAAAGACGGCCTGCTGCTGTGTCTGCTGGCCGCCGAGATCCTCGCGGTCACCGGCAAGACCCCCTCGCAGCGCTACGCGGAGCTTGAGGCCGAGTTCGGCGCGTCGGCATACGAGCGGGTGGATGCCCCGGCCACGGCCGAGCAGAAGGCCACCCTCGCGCGGCTCTCCCCCGCCTCGGTGACGGCCACCGAGCTCGCGGGCGAGGCGATCACGGCCAAGCTGATCGCCGCGCCCGGCAATGGTGCGGCGATCGGCGGCCTCAAGGTCACGACGCAGCACGCCTGGTTCGCGGCGCGCCCGTCCGGCACCGAGGACGTCTACAAGCTCTACGCCGAGTCGCTGCTCGGCCCGGAACACCTGCGCGCGGTGCAGCGCGAGGCGCAGGCGGTCATCACCGCCGCCCTCGGGGGGCGTTAGCCGCGCGGCGGCGGCGCGGCATCCCGCGTGGGGCCCGCCGCAGCCTCACCGAACGCCGCCCGTGCGAGCGCGGCGCCCGCGCGTCGCAGCCAACGCGCCGGGTCGGCCAGCGCGGCCTCGGGGCCGCCGGCAAGCGCGGTGAGCGATTCGGCGTGCGCGAATCCGCCGAGGTCGGCCGCCGCGGCGATGCGCCCGGCGACCAGCGCCGCGGGCACGTGCGCCTCGGCGGCCAGCGCCGCGACGAGCGCGGGCACCTTGCCGGTCGCGGACTGCGCGTCGAACGATCCCTCCCCGGTGATGACGATGGATGCCCCGGCCACCGCCTCGGCCAGCCCCAGCAGCTCTGCCACCGCCGGCGCACCTGGCCGCAGCGCGGCGCCCCAGGCCAGCAGCCCGTAGCCGGTCCCACCCGCGGCCCCTGCCCCCGGGCTCGCCGGGTCGGCCGCCGCGGCGGCGGCGCCGCGAGCACCGCCGAGCACTGCCGCGAGGCGCACGAGCCCCGCATCGAGCGTGGCGACATCGACCGCGGTCGCACCCTTTTGCGGGGCGAAGATCGCCGCGGCCCCGTCCGGGCCGAACAGCGGATTGGGCACATCGCTGAGCACGAGGACCCCGCCGCGCGGCAGCGCTGCCAGGCCCGAAAGATCGGCGGCCGCGAGTGCGCCGAGGCCACGGCCACCGGGGCGGATCGGCCGGCCCGTGGCATCCGTGAATCTGGCGCCGAGCGCGGTGAGCATGCCGACGCCACCATCGGTCGAGGCGCTCGAGCCGAGGCCGACCACCACGCGGGTGGCCCCGTGCCGCAGCGCCGCAGCGATGGCCTCGCCGAGCCCGAAGGTGTCGGCGTCGAGGGGGCGCAGCCGGCCGCGCAGCTGCTCGATGCCCGAGGTGTTCGCGAGTTCGACCACCGCGGTGCCGCCGGGCACCCAGAGCCAGGAGGCCTGCACCTCGCTCCCCGCGGGCCCGCGCACCGCGACCGGCATGCGCCTGGCCGCCGGCACCGCCCGCGCCACCGCGTCGAGGGTGCCCTCGCCCCCGTCAGCCATCGGCATGCAGACGACCAGGTCGCCCGGGCGCGCAGCGCGCCATCCTTCGCGCAGCGCATCCGCGGCCGCGGCCGCACCGATCGAGCCCTTGAAGGAGTCCGTCGCGATCACGACTGTCCGCTCGCCCACCTCGCGCTCCCTCCCGCCCGGCATCCCCGAATGTTCGCCAGCAACACATCGTCCCAGGCCATGATCCGCGTGTAACGTCGATCTCGTGCAGCCAACCAGCCAAGTCCAGTTTGATGCCTCCGAGATCAATGGCGTGCCTCCGATGGAGCAGGTGCGCGACGATGTCTGGGCGATCGCCATGCCGATGCCCGGCGGGCACATCCCCTACTCGTTCGTCTACCTCTTCCGCGACGCGCAGGGCGGACTGCACGTCGTTGATGCGGGCTGGGACTCAGACGAGAACTGGCAGCGCTTCGTCGACGCGGTCGCCTCGATCGGCGGCGAGGTGAGCGATCTGCGCACGATCGTGGTGACGCACATGCACCCCGACCACATCGGCATGGCCGAGCGCCTGCGCGCCGCGACCGGCGCCCCCCTGGTGATGCACCGGGAGGAGGAGCACGCGCTCGACGGCACGAACTGGGCGCGCGAGGCGCTGGCTGTGCACCTGGACGGCTGGGGCGTGCCCGATGACCGCCTGCCCGAGCTGCGGCAGGTGATGGAGCGCGAGACCTCCAGCGGCGGTGCCGTGAAGATCGACCGCCTGCTCGAAGACGGCGAGCGCATCGAGTGGCCCGGCTTCTCGCTCGAGGTGATGTGGACCCCGGGGCACACCGGTGGGCACTTCTGCCTCCGCGACGACGAGCGCGGCCTGATCATCACCGGCGATCACGTGCTGCCCACCATGCACGCGGGTCTCGGCCTCGGCGCACCCACCGAGACCAACGCGCTCGCCGATTACCTGGCCGCGCTGCGCCGCGTCGCAGCCCACGACGAGCACGAGGTGCTTCCCGGCCACGGGTACCGCTTCACCGGCATCGCGGGCCGCGCCGGGGAATCGGCCGAGCACCACCTGCGCCGCACGCGCCAGATCTCGGCCGTGCTCGCCGAGAACCCCGAGCTCTCGGTCTGGGAGACGGCCTCACGGCTGACCTGGACCGCCGGCTGGGAGAACCTTGCCAACTTCTTCCTGTACTCGGCGCTGCTGCAGACCTCGATGCACCGCCAGTACCTGGCCCAGGGCGGCCAGATCTAGCAGCGCGCTCCCGCGGCCGCGGCCCCGAGCTGGGTCGGCGTCGCGGCCGCGCAGCGTCAGGCTTGCGGCGCGTCGGCCGCCGCGAGCAGCTGCTCGATGGCCTCGGGCCCGGCAGCATCGCCCGCGAGCATGCCGATCCGGCCGATCGGGAACGCGCTGAGCATCTTCTGCATGTCCATGCCGCCCATGGCGTCAGCCTCCGCGCCGCCGAAGGCCGCCAACACCGGCGCCATCATCCCCTGGAGCATTGGGCCCGCGACGGGGTGCGCGAACACCTCGCCGAGCGAGGACTCGCGTGTGAGCGGCAGCAGCACCGCATCACCCTCGATGCGGATGGTGGTCATCGAGCGGATGTCGCGACTCGAGGCAGCGACCTCGATGGTGTAGTCGCCTCCCTCGACGACCCAGCGGTCTGCGTTGATGTGCCAATAGGCCAGATCGGCGCGGCGCACGGTCAGCTCCACCTCGCGCGTCTGTCCCGGCGCGAGCTCCACGACCGCGAAGGCCTTCAGCTCGCGATCCGGGCGCTGCACGGATGCCGAAACGAGACCGGTGTACACCTGCACCACCTCGCGGCCGGCCCGCTCGCCCGTGTTGGTGACCGCGACGCGCACGGTGACGTCGCCGTCGGCGCCGAGGGAGGCCGAGGCATCCCCGTACGAGAAATCCGTGTAGGAGAGCCCGTGCCCGAAGGGGAATGCGACATCGATGCGGCGCGCGTCGTACCAGCGGTACCCCACGAACAGCCCCTCGCCGTAGCGAACGTGGCCCTGTTCGCCGGGGAAGTTCAGGTACGCCGGGCTGTCTTCGAGCCGGAGCGGGATCGTCTCGGTGAGCTTGCCGGAGGGGTTCACCTCGCCGTAGAGCACATCGGCGGTCGCGCCGCCCCCGGCCTGGCCGAGCAGCCATGCCTCTACGATCGCGGGGACCCGCTGGGCGAACGGCAGCGCCACCACCCCACCGTTGGAGAGCACGACCACGGTGCGCGGGTTGGCCTCGAGCACCGCGTCGATTAGTTCGAGCTGCGCGACCGGCAGGTCGATGTTGTCGCGGTCGAACCCCTCCGATTCGAGGGCCGCCGGGAGCCCCGCGAACACCACGGCGACATCGCTCCCCGCCGCCAGGGCAACGGCCTCGGCCCGCAGCGCCGCCGCGTCACCGCTGCCGTCGTTCGTGAATCCCTGGGCGAACCTCACCTGCTCGCCACCGCGCGCCACGAGCTCGTCGAACGCGTTGTCGAGCCGCGTCGGGCTGATCAGCGAGCTGCCGGCGCCCTGATAGCGGGGCGCCGTCGCGAACGCGCCGATCACGGCAACCCGCTGCGAGGGCTGCAGCGGCAGCACCCGATCATCGTTCTTCAGCAGCACGATCGACTTTCCGGCGGCCTCACGGGCAAGCGCATGGTGCGCGTCGACATCGAGCGGGCCGGCCACGCGCGGGGCCGCGGCAGCCTGCAGGGCACGCGCGGCGATGCGTGTTGCCGAGGCATCCACGAGCGACTCGTCGAGCGAGCCGTCGCGCACCGCCGCGACGATCTGGGCGTCGGTGCGCCCGCCGCTCGCGGGCATCTCAAGATCCATGCCCGCGGCGATCGCGGCGACACGATCGTTCACAGCCCCCCAGTCCGAGACGACAAAGCCGGTGAAGCCCCACTCCTCGCGCAGCACGCGCGTGAGCAGGAACGGATCCTCCGACGCGAAGACGCCGTTGATGCGGTTGTACGAGCACATCACGGTTGCCGGCTGGGCGTCTTCGACCACGCGCTGAAAGCTGCGCAGGTAGATCTCGCGCAGCGGCCGCGGGTCGATATCGCTCGATGCGCGCATCCGGTCGTGCTCCTGGTTGTTGGCCGCGAAATGCTTCACCGACGTGCCGACACCCACGCTCTGCGTGCCGCCCACGAGCGCCGCACCCATCACCCCCGAGGCGATCGGGTCCTCGGAGAAGTACTCGAAGTTGCGCCCGCACAGCGGCGAGCGCTTGATGTTGACGCCGGGGCCGAGAATCACGGCGACGTTCTCGATCGCCGATTCGACACCGAGCGCGGCGCCCACCCGGTGCGCGAGGTCGACGTCCCACGACGATCCGAGCCCGACGGCGGGCGGAAAGCAGGTGGCCGGCACGCTATCGCCGATGCCGAGATGGTCGAAGTTTGCGCGCTGCTTGCGCAACCCATGCGGGCCATCGGTGAGCATCATGGACGGCACCCCGACCCGCTCCACCGCCTTCGTGGTCCAAAACGTGGCACCGCTCGTGAGCGAGGCCTTCTCCTGAATGGTCATCTTGGCAACGAGCTTCGCTGCCGCGGCGGTGCTGCGCGTCATGGTCACTGCTTTCTTCGAGGGGTGCCGGCTGCGGCTGAAGCGCCGTCTGCGGCAGGTTGGTCGGTCGGTATCGGCTCGGCCTCCACCTGCGCACGGCGCAGAAACCACACGGGCCGACCGGAGTCGGCCCGAAGCAGCGGCCAGAACGCCCACCACATCAGGAGCGCGCCCACCACCCCTGCAACGATGCCGAAGAACGCGTCGGAGAGCCAATGCGCGTTGATCAGTGTGCGCTGCCACATCATCCCGAGCACGAGCAGCACGGCGACCACCCACCACACGGCGCGCAGCGCCCGGTGCGCGGGCGGGATGAGCGCGGCGACGGCGATCGCGAGGGCGCCGGCGGTGACCGCGTGCCCCGAAGGGAACGAGCCGTGGTCGACCGTGAACAACGGCCCGGCCAGGCCCGCGGCCTCGTCGAACGCCGGCCGTGGACGGTTCACCAGGTTCTTCGTCACCTGTGAGAGCACCAGCGGGCAAAGCAGGAGCGCGGCGAGGAAGAACAACGCCGAGCGCCAGCGACCGAACAGCACCAGCACCAGTGGGATGACGATGATCGTGAGGATCGCGCCCGGAATCTGACCGAGGTCCTGGAAGAACATCGCGACCGGGCCCCGGTACAGCGTGTCGTCCGGGCCCTGCCCGATGATGCCCCGCCACCAGGCATCGAGGCCCTGGGTGAAGGGTGCGATCTGCCCGCCCAGCGCGCCGACCATGAGCCCGATACCCGAGAGCGCGGCAAAGGTACCTCGACGGGAGATCGGAACGCGGTCCGGCATGATCGCGTTCAGCGGGCCCTGGGCGAAGTTGTATGCCACCTGCACAAGAATCCAGCCGATCGCGATGCCGACGATGCTGTTCGCGAATGCGAGGCCGACAAGCGAAAGCCCGCCCGCCAGCGAGCCGAGAAACATCCAGGGTGCACGGCGGCCGAACCGCGAGCGGGTGCGGTCTGAAATCTGGCCGGCGATCGGTTGGGCGAGCATCGCGGCGAACGCGCTGATCGTCATCACGACCGCGAGATTGGCAACCTTGCGGACGGGGTCCGGATCAAGCAGGGTGATCTGCTGCGGCAACAGGATCCCTGGCACCGCGCCCCAGATCAGGAAGATCGCGAGGTTGCCGGGGATGATCCACCACAGCAGTCGCCGCACGCCCTTGATCGGCGGGGGTGGATCCTGCGCCCCGCTCGCGTCTTCGATGAAGGCGATGCTCCCCGGCGGATGCGCGGGGTCCGCGGGTGGCAGAGCGTCCGAAGGTGTCGACATGGCATGCCCTCTCGATGGAGGCATTCCCCGTTGAATGTGACGAAACAGTATGACAGTCGGGGGCGAACGGCAAGAGCCTTCTCGGCATAGAGTCGAGGCGTGACACGAAGAGGTTCATACGCAAAAGGCGTACTCAAGCGCGAAGAGATCCTGCTCACCGCGCTTGATGTGATCGCCCGCCATGGGTACCGGCGCGCATCGGTACGCGACCTGGCCGAGGCGGTCGGGCTCAGCCAGGCGGGCCTGCTGCACTACTTCGACAGCAAGGAGGAGCTGTTCACCTCCGTGCTGCGCAAGCGTGACGAGGTCAACCTCGCGACGGTCTTCCGCGACGGCGACGAGCTGCCCGACCCGGCGCAGCTGCTGGAGAACTACGTCGAGCTGATCCGACACCGCAGCGAGGTGCCGGGCCTCGTGCAGCTGCACGCGGCGCTCGCGGCCGAGTCGGCCGACCCGAGCCACCCCTCCCACGAGTACTTTGCGCAGCGCCTGGTCTTCTTGCGAGACACCTTCACCGGAGCCTTCACGGCGCTCCAGGCGCGCGGCGCGTTCGCTCCGGGGGTGGATGCCGCGGCCTTCGCCGTGACGCTCGTCGCCCTCGTCGATGGGCTCCAGGTGCAGTGGATGCACGACCCCGGCATCGATATGCCGGGGCAGCTGGAGCACCTGCTGGCGCTGGTCATGGTGCCGGGCTCGGAGCGAGCGACCCCACCGGCGGAGCCGCTGGCCGAGGCGCTATGACAGTGCGGGAATGACCGTGCTCGCGAACAGGTCCATGCCCGAGCGGTCGTAGGCCGCCTCCGGGAAGTAGTGGATGGCGTAGTCGAGCCCGCGCGCTCGCATGTCGTGCAGCCGTTCGATGATCTGCTCCGGGGTGCCCACGCACAGCGCGCGCTCGGAACGGTAATCGTGCATGAAGCGCGCCACCGTGCGCGCATCGAGGTACGGGGTGACGCGCGCCTCGAGCGCGGCGAGGCGGTCCTCGACCTCTGCCTCCGTCTCGGCGATGACCGTGTTGTAGTTGCTCGAGCGCACGATCGCGTCGAAGTCGGTGCCGACATCGAGCGTGTGCGCGCGCAGCAGCTGGCTCTTGTGGTCGAACTCCTCGGGGAAGCCCGAGAAGTTGGTGTACTGCGCGTACTTCGCCGCGATCCGCAGTGTCACCTTCTCGCCACCGCCGGCGATCCACGTGGGGATGCCACCCTCCTGCAGCGGCAACGGGCGCACCACCGCGCCATCGACCTGATAGTGCGTGCCGTCGAAGGTGGCGCTGCCCGTGCGCCAGGCCTGCTGCATGATCTGCACGCCCTCGTCGAGGCGGGCGAGGCGCTCGCCGGCAGAGGGGAAGCCGTAGCCGTAGGCGCGCCACTCGTGCTCGTACCAGCCCGCGCCGATGCCCATCTCGACCCGCCCACCCGAGATCACGTCGACGGTGGCTGCCACCTTCGCCAGGTAGGCGGGGTTGCGGTAGCTCATGCACGTGCACATCTGCCCGAGCCGCACGCGGGAGGTGGTGGCGGCGTACGCTGCCATCAGCGTCCACGCCTCGTGCGTGGCCTCCTTGCTCACCGCGGGCACCGTGTGGAAGTGGTCGTAGACCCACAACGATTCCCAGGGCCCCGCATCCACGTGCTGCGCGAGGTCGTGCATCGTCTGCCACTGCTGCGCCGGCGCGATGCCGACCAGATCGTGACGCCAGCCCTGTGGGATGAAGGTTCCGAATCGCATGGCCACAGCCTAGGGGACGCGCCGGTTCAAATGCGGGTGAGGTGTGCCCACGGCATCCGGCGCGCCATCACGGCGATCGCCTCGGGGTTGTCGTCGATGAGCACGGCGTTGCGCCCCAGCGCGTGGGCGACCGCGCCGGTGGTGCCGCTGCCCGCAAAGAAATCCAGCACGGTGTCGCCGGGGCGGGAGGAGGCCTGGATGATCCGGCGCAGGATGCCGGCGGGCTTCTGCGTGGGATACCCGGTCTTCTCCCGGCCCGAGGTCGGCACGATGGTGTGCCACCACACGTCGGTGGGCAGCTTGCCCCGCGCGGCCTTTTCGGGTGTGACCAGCCCCGGCGCCATGTACGGCTCACGGTCGACGGCCGCCGAATCGAAGTGGTACGCGTCAGGATCCTTCACGTAGACGAGGATCGTGTCGTGCTTGGTCGGCCAGCGCTTGTTCGTCTTGCCGCCGAAATCGTAGGCCCAGATCAGCTCGTTGAGGAAGCACTCGCGCCCGAACAGCGCGTCGAGCATCACCTTGGCATAGTGCGCCTCGCGGTAATCGAGGTGCAGGTACAGCGTGCCGTCGCCACGCAGCAGCCGCCAGGCCTCGGCCAGGCGTGGCTCGAGAAAGCCCCAGTAGTCATCGAACTGGTCGTCGTATGCGCGCAGCTCGCCGCGGATGCGCTCATAGCTCAGCCCGTGAAAGCCGCGGCGCACTCGCGGGTTGTCGAGCGGTTCTGCGGGTTCTGCGGGCTGCGCGTCATCGCCCGCCGCCGGCCGACGCGCCAGTTCGACCTGCTTGCGCTGCGCGCGCCCCGTGTTGAACGGCGGGTCGAGGTAGATCAGCTGGAACGAGGCATCCTCGAACGCGGCAAGCGCCGCGAGGTTGTCGGCTTCGATGATGGTGACGGATGCCTCGGGCGCGGTGTCGTCCGTCACGGCACGCGATGCAGCCACGCGTCGGTCTCGAACTTGCTCGCGACCAGTTCGCGCGCCTCGGCATATTCCTCTTCGGTGATATGCCCCGGCGTCGCGCCGTAGAGCGTCGTGAACGTCCGGGCGAACGACTCGATGATCGCCGCCCGCGACAGGCCGGTCTGCGAGCGGAGCGGGTCCACGCGCTTTGCCGCCGAGACGGTGCCCTTGTCGCTGAGCTTCTCGCGGCCGATGCGCAGCACCTGCGCCATCACGTCACCGTCCATGTCGTAGCTGAGGGTCGCGTGGTGTAGCACCCCGCCGTTGGCGAGGCGCTTCTGCGCGGCGCCGCCGATCTTGCCGCTCGGGCTCGCGATGTCATTGAGCGGTTGGTACACCGCGTCGATGCCCACCGCGCGCAGTGCCTGCAGCGCCCAATCGTCGAGAAACGCGTAGGAATCGGCGAAGGTCATCCCCGCCACCAACTCGCCCGGCGCATACAACGAGTACGTGATGATGGCGTCCTTCGCCATCATCATCGCGCCACCGCCCGAGATGCGGCGCACCACCTTGAACCCGTGGCGCCCGGCCTGTTCCTCGTCGACCTCGTTCCGGAAGGACTGGAACGAGCCGATCACGACGGCCGACTCGTTCCATTCCCATAGGCGCATGGTGGGCGCGCGCCGCCCATCGCCCACCCGCTGGGTGAGCACCTCGTCGAGCGCGAGGTTCATCGCGGGCGACACAGCGGGCTCGTGCACGATCTGCCACTCGAAATCGCGCCACCCCGGGGCCGTGATCATCGCGCGGCGCACAGCCGTCGCCACCGACTCAGGGGTGAAGCCCAGCAGCACCGCGCCCTCTGGGAGGGACGCGCGAATCGCGGTGGCGATGGTGGGTACATCGGATTCCACGGGCAGCCCGTTCACCGCCCCCACAATCGACTCCAGCGCATCGTCCGGCTCTAGGAAGAAATCGCCAGAGAGGTGAAAGCCGGCAATGCGACCGTCGCGCTGGTCGAAGTCGACCACGACGAGCTTGCCGCCGGGGACCTTATATTCGCCGTGCATGCCCTCAGCCTAACGAAGCCGCGCGGGCTCGGCGCGGAGGTCGAGCCCGGCGGGACTTTCGGCACTCGCCGGAAGGTCGATCCGCACCGATCCGACACCGATGGTGGCCTTGCGCGAGTGCGCCCAGCTCCCGTCCACGGCGATCGCCGTGACGACGTAGCGCCCCGCCGGCGGCAGTGGCAGCTCGAACGCACCGTGCGCATCACAGCGCACCGCCCCCGCGAAGTCGTTGCCGGCGCGGTGAAAGCTCACGGTGGCGTGCGCTGCGGCCCCTCCGGCCCCCGAACGGTGCCGGAGACCGTGAATTGCCGTTCCAGCTCGGCGTCCCACCGAACACCATCCCCACCGTGCTCACCGTCGTGCTCGCCACCATGCTCGCCGCGGTGCTCGCCGTCATCCGCCACGTCGAGCACCGCGGTGTGTGGCGCCCAGCCGACCGCGGCTGCGACAGCGACGTATCTGCCCGGGCCCGGCAGCATGGCCAGGTACTGGCCCTGCCCGTCAACCCGCGCCCAATCCACCGGCGCGCCATCCGTTCGCATGAAGGTGACGATCGCAGGGGCCGAGACCTCACCCCCGCCGCACACGGTGACCTGCCCGCGCACCACGATCTGGGGGATCCCATCGGCACCGGGTGCCGACACCTGCGCGCGTATGCCGCGAGGCACGAACACCCCGATGAACGTGGCGAGCGCCGCGCTGGCGGCGGCAAGCCCGAAGCACAGGTGCAGCCCGAACATCGACAGAAACTCGCTCCCCCCGTTGGGGGCACCCATCACGCCGATGAGAAAGCCGATCAGCGCACTGCTGAACGCCGTGCCGAGCGAGCGGACGAGCGCGTTCACGCCGTTGGCGGCCGACGTCGCCGTGTTCGGCACCGACGCCATGATCAGGGTCGGCATGGCCGAGAACGCGAACGAGACACCGACGCTGATGACGGCAGAGACGACGATCACCCCGAGCACCGTCGAGTCGAACACGATGCGCAGCACGAAGCCGGCGGCGAGGATTGCGTTGCCGAGGATCAGCACCGGCCTGCCGCCGAGGCGGTCGAGGAGCCACCCCGACACGGGCGCCAGCGCCACCATGACGATGCCCGACGGCAGCATCACCAGCCCGGTCTCGACCATCGTGAGGCCGAATTTGTGCCCAGACGCCACGGGCGCGAGCAGCTGCTGCGTAGTCAACAGCATGTTCGCGAACATCGCGATGCCCGTGAACACCGAGGCGATGTTGGTGAGGAGCACGGGGCGCGTCATCGCGATGCGCAGATCGACCATCGGCTGTCGGTGTCGCAGCTGCATCGGGACCCAGCCCGCGAGCCCGACGAGGGTGATCACGGCGAGGGCGAGCAGCACCACCGGCGGCCAATCCGCGAACTTCGACAGCAGCAGCAGCGCCGCCGTGAGCACGATCGACAGCAGCAGCGCGCCGCTGAGGTCGAACCGGCCCCCCGTGCGCAGGGGCGACTCGGTGACGAACGCGAGGATGAGTCCGCCGAGCAGCGCCGCCGCGATGACCGATGCCCAAAACACCGAGTGCCATCCGAAGGCGTCCGAAAGCACCCCCGACAGCGGCAGCCCGAGCGCCGAGCCGATGCCGAGGGTCGCACTCATCAGCGCCACCGCCGAGTTCGCACGCTCCGCCGGGAGCTTGTCGCGCAGGAGGCTGATTCCGACCGGGATCAGCGCCGCCGAGGCGCCCTGCACGGCGCGCCCCACGAGCACCATCGCAAAGTCCGCGCTGAGCGCGACGATCGCGGAGCCGATGCCCATCAGCGCGAGCGAGAGCAGCAGCATCCGCCGCTTGCCGTACATATCGGCCATGCGCGAGACGATCGGCGTTGCGATCGTGCTGCTCAGCAGCGTCGCCGTGATGATCCAGGAGGCGTCGTTCGCGCTGATGTTCAGGATCGCGGGCATGCTCGGCAGGATCGGCAGCGGGAGCGTGAACTGCAGCGAACCAGACATGCCGGCCAACGAGAGCACGACGATGGTCACCCATGAGGGCACGTGGATGCTTCGCACCTGACCTCGCCTTCGCGGTCGCGTCGTTCGCGAAGGCGTCGGATGGACGCGGTCGCGTCTCGCCAGCTAACCCTCGATCATTCGTTTTTGTCAACCACTACTCGGTTTTCGTGCAACGAAAGTCGCGGTCTCCAGCGGCATGGACGTAGGATGGGAGCGAGCTCAGCGCTCATCGTTTTCGTAGTCAATGTCGACGTCCCCCGGAGCCTTACATGATCGCGACCCACGAAGTGGTTGACCGCGCTGCACGCAAGGCCGGACGGGTGCCCGAAATCGAGCGCATCACGCCCCGCGTCTGGGCGGTGCCGGTGACCTGCGACCTGCCGGTTCGCTACACCTTCGCCTATCTCGTGATCGGCGATGACGAGCGCTTCATCGTGATCGATCCGGGCGCCGAGACCCCCGAGGGCCGCGAGCAGCTGCTGCGCGGCGTCGCGGCGGCCGGGCTCGAGCTTCGAAACCTCGCCGGCGTGATCGCGACCCACTGGCACTGGGACCACATGGAAGCCGCCGAGCGCCTGGTGGTCGAGACCGGCGCCTGGTTCGGGCTGCACCCGCTCGAGCACTGGCCCGTCGCCGGCACGCCCGAGCTCGAAGCGCGCATCCAGGCCTACACCGACTGGCTCGCCGACAGCGGCGCACCGGCCGAGGTGGTCGCCGAACTCGGCGACCGCAAGCGCCGCCGCGGGCACCTGTTCGAGACCGCACTCGCCACGCTCCCACTTGAAGACGGGATGCGACTCCCGCTCCCCGGCCGCACCCTTCGCGTCATCGTGACCCCGGGGCACACCGCGGGCAGCGTCTGCATCGTCGACGAAGACGAAGCGGTGCTGTTCACCGGCGACCACGTCCTGCCCACCATCCACCCGAACATCGGTGCGTTCGAAGACCGCCCAGACGAAGACACCGTCGGGGGGTACCTGGCGTCCCTGCAGAAGATCGCGCGCTGGAGCGACTTCCAGATCTGCCCCGGGCATGAGTACCACTTCCGGGGCCTGGAAGCGCGCACCGAGCAGCTGCGAGCGCGGCTTGCGCGGCGCCTGGGCGAAGTCGCCGCGGTCCGCGCCGCGCACCCGGGCGCAAGCCCGTGGGAGCTCACGAGCCTGATGCCGTGGCGCCGCGGATGGGAAGGGCTCACCAACCCGGACCGGGAGGATGCGCTGGCAGCGACGCGAGCGCACCTGAACCACCTCGACCAACTGAACACATCAGGCACCACCAGCTTCGCGATTTAGCGGAACCCACAACAGAAGGAGAACCTCCATGAGGGAAGCAGTCATCGTCTCGACCGCCCGCACGCCGATCGGCCGCGCCGGTCGTGGCGCGTTCAACGACACTGACGGCCAGGAGCTCATTGGCCACGCCATCAAGCACGCCGTCGAGCGTTCGGGTGTCGACCCGGCAGAGGTCGAAGACGTCCTCATCGGCAACGCGATCCAGAAGGGCACCACCGGCGGCAACATCGCCCGCCAGGGTCTGCTGCGCGCGGGCCTGCCCACCTCGGTCCCCGGCATGTCGATCGACCGCATGTGCTCGTCGGGCCTGATGGGCATCGCGACCGCGGCCAAGGAGATCATCACCGATGGCTTCCAGGTCACCGTCGGTGGCGGCGTCGAGAGCGTCTCGCTCATGCCCTCGTCGAAGGGTGAGCGCGCCCGCAACGCGTGGCTCGAGGAGAACATCGCCGGCATCTACATGCCGATGATCAACACCGCCGAGATCGTCGCCGAGCGCTACGGCGTGTCGCGCGAGGCGCAGGACGAGTACTCGTTCCTCTCGCAGCAGCGCACCGCGGCCGCGCAGGCCGCCGGCAAGTTCGACGACGAGATCGTCCCGCTCGCCTCGCGCAAGAAGCTGGTCGACCGCGAGACCGGCGAGGTCAGCTACGAGGATGTCCTCCTCACCAAGGACGAGGGCAACCGCCCCGGCACCAAGCTCGAGGACCTCGCGGGCCTGAAGGCCGTGCTGCCGGACGGCACCTCCTCGGTCACCTCGACCATCACCGCGGGCAACGCCTCGCAGCTCTCGGACGGCGCCTCGGCGTCGGTGCTCATGGAGGCGGGCGAAGCCTCGCGTCGCGGCATCCAGCCCCTCGGCATCTACCGCGGCATGGCCGTTGCGGGTGTCGACGCTGACGAGATGGGCATCGGCCCGGTCGTCGCCGTGCCGAAGCTGCTGAAGCTGCACGGCCTGACCGTCGACGACATCGGCCTGTGGGAGTTCAACGAGGCCTTCGCCTCGCAGACCGTCTACTCGCGCGACAAGCTCGGCATCGACCCCGAGCGCTTCAACGTCAACGGTGGCGCCATCTCGATCGGTCACCCCTTCGGCATGACCCGCGCCCGCCAGGTCGGCCACGCCCTGATCGAGGGCAAGCGTCGCGGCGTCAAGTACGTCGTCATCACCATGTGCGTCGGCGGCGGCATGGGCGCAGCCGGCCTCTTCGAGGTCGCGCTCTAGTCAGCACCCGTCACGTGCGATTCGGGCCCCGCACCTTCTCTGTCGAGAGGGTGCGGGGCCCCTTCGTTTCCACAGGCAATATTCGGGATGCCGCGGCCCGCCGCGATATTGTGGAACCCGTGCCACACCATCCCTCGGTGACGTTTGCGGCACATCTCAGAGCATGACGAAGGAGTCGATTGTGAAATTGCGCTGGCCCATCAAAGAGAGCTTCCAAGGCTACGTCCGCGGCGCGGCCGGGACCATCGAGGTCTCGGATGACGTGACGCATGAGGGCGTCGACTTCGTCTTCCCCTCGACCGAGATCACGGATCAGACCTGGAGCTTCTCCGGCCATGTCGACATGAACGCGCACGGCGGCTTCCTCGCCGTGATCATCGCCGACCCCATCATCGCCTGGGAGGGCGAGACCGGCGTGATCAGCGTCCGCACCGGCCACGAGGCCGACGATCTGCGCCTCGATCTCGCCGAGATCACCCGCGTCCCCGGCAGCGAGCCCCTGCAGGCCACCGCAAAGCTGACCTTCGACGGCTCGCGCCTGCTGGGCGATGTGTATCGCCCGAACCAGGAGATCGACCCGATGCAGTTCACCGACTGATCGGGCATCCAAACAAAAAGCATCCCGGCGCCATTGGGGCCGGGATGCTTTTGTGTCTGCGCAGGGGACGGACTAGATCTCGCTCAGCGAGCGCCCCACGCCGGCACCGGCGCGGCGCGAGAAGCCCTCGCGGATCTCGAACAGCTCGGGGCGCAGCTCATCAAGCGAGGCCACACCCATGCCCATCATCGCCGAGTCGATGCCCGAGCGCATGATGTCGAGCACGTTGCCGACGCCGGCCTCGCCGTTGGCCGCGAGACCCCAGAGGTAGGCACGGCCGATCATCACGGCGCGCGCACCAAGGGCGACGGCCTTCACCACATCGGAACCGCGCCGGATGCCGCCATCGAGCAGCACCTCGACTTGGTCGCCGACGGCGGCGGCGATCGGGGGCAGCAGGCGGATGGCTGCGGGGGTGCCGTCCAGGTTATTTCCGCCGTGATTCGAGACCGAGATGGCGTACACGCCCGCGTCGACCGCGCGCTTGGCGTCGTCGACGCGGCTGACGCCCTTGAGCATGAACGGGGTGCCGCTGATCTGCGCCCACTGCTCGCGCATCCAGGCCACATCCTCCCAGCTCGGCGGCGGGGTCGTCATCCACTCGTAATAGGCGCCGAAGAACGTCGGGCCCTTCTTCGCCCCGGGTGCGGCGAGGTTCGGCGCGGTGAGGTCGGGAATGTTGAACGTGCGGGCGAAGCTCCACAGCCAGCCCGGCCGAAGGATGACCTGCGGGCCGAGCTTGAGCGCGGCGCTGAAGTTCACCTTCTCGGGGATCTCGGGGCTCCCCCAGTCGCGGCCCATCGAGAACGACCAGTCGAGGGTCGCCATCAGGCCCTTGACGCCGGCTGCGTGGGCGCGCTGCATGCGCTGCACCATGGTGTCGCGGTCGCCCGTCCAATACATCTGGAAGATCGTGTTGGGGTTGGCCGCGGTGACCTCCTCGACGGACTTCGACGCGAAGTTCGACAGGCCCATGAGCGTGCCGCGCGAGCCGGCCGCGCGGGCGACGGCAACCTCACCCTCGGGGTTGACCGCCTGCACGCCCGTGGGAGAGATGATCACCGGGAGCGAGATGTCCTGCCCCAGCACCCGCGTCGCCATCGAGCGGTCGGGCTTGTGGCCGGCCACGAGGGGCGAGAACTCGATCTCCTTGAACGCCGCCTCGTTGTCTTCGATGGTCTGCCCACGTTCGGAGCCGGCGACGAGCGCCGCGTAGACGGGGGCCGGGAGGCGCTTCTTGGCGCGTCGCTGAGCTACCGCGACGCTCTCGAACCAGGGGTTCTGCTTCCAAGGGTTCAACTTCATGGGGTCGCTCTTCTCAGATCGTGTGCGCCAGGACGGTGCAGGCTGCCCGGGGGCATCGATGAAGATTCGGATGTGGCTCGCGGCCGCATCGCAGGGTGCAGCGCAACGTCGCGCGTGCGCCCTGCGTCGATCATAATGGCACTCAGCGCCAAAAAGAAAGCGTCGCCGTGACTTATTGCGTCCGCCTTCTGTGCCGCCCAGATGCCCGTTGGTATATTGACAGCCATTATGTCTGCCCAGGTTTCCGCCGATCAGCGCCCGGCCCTTGCGCCAGGACGGCCCGTCGTGACCTCGCACGCAGACATCGAACGGGCGGCGTTTCGCCTCTTCAGCGAGCACGGCTTTGAGGGCACCACCCTCGAGGCGATCGCTCGCGAGGTCGGCGTCGGCCGACGCACGCTGTTTCGCTACTTCGAATCGAAAAACGACATCCCGTGGGGCCAGTTCGACAGCACGTTGGACCATTTCCGCGAGATCCTCGCGGCCACGCCCACGGACCTCCCCGTCGCCGATGCCCTCCACCTCGGCGTCTGCCGCTTCAACGAGTTCGACATCGATGCCGACCCACCGCACATCGAGCGCATGCGGCTCGTGCTCGAGACGCCGGCGCTCCAGGCGCATTCCGTGCTCCGCTACGCGGCGTGGCGACGCGTCGTCGCCGAGTTCGTGGCCGAGCGCACCGCACTCGCCCCCGACGACGCCCTCCCGGCGCTGATCGCGCAGGCCAGCCTGAGCATGAGCCTCGCCGCCTATGACGCCTGGCTGAAGGACCCCGAGGCCTCACTGCCCGAGCTCATCGCGAACCAACTCGTGCTGTTGCGCGGCTTTCTCGCAGCCGAGTAGCCAGCCGCGCGCCGCGCGATGCCGCGCGCGGGAGATGCCGGCGGCATCCGAAGCGCTCTCGCGTTGCGCGGGACGCAGTGCGCCCGCCGCAGCTCTCGCTACGACGGGCGCACGGGTGTACCGAGAGGTGTCAGCCGACGGGCACCGCCGCGCGGGACTGCTCCCATTCCTTGAGGTTGAAGCCCGGTGCCGCAGCATCGGCGGGCCGCAGCGAGGCGTCACCGGCGAGGATCCGGCGCGCGATCATGTGCTCGCCGGGGCGGTTGACCGTCTCGACCGCGAGCAGCGTGTCGCCCTTGAAGCACAGGACGATCATCTGGTTCGCCTCCGGCACCTCGAGTTCGACCGTGCTGTCGTAGCCGACCGACATGCCGGCGATCTGCAGCTTGAGGTCTCCCTGGTCCGACCAGAACCACGGCAGCGCGATGTAGTCGGCACCGCTTCCCATCAGCCGTGCGGCGAGGGCGCGGGCCTGGTCGGCGGCGTTCTGCACGGACTCGAGGCGCGTGGGCGCGGAATCCAGCTGCACGCATGGGAAGTTCACGGCGTCGCCGACGGCGGAGATGTTCGGGTCACTGGTCTGCAGCAACGCATCGACAACGATGCCGTTGGCGACTTCAAGGCCCGCGGCCTCCGCAAGTTCGGTGTTCGCGATGACACCGATGCCGTAGACGACGAGGTCGGCCGGGAGCGTGCGTCCGTCCGACGTGATCACTCGGCGAACCTCGCCGTCCTCGCCCTCGATCCGCTCGATCCCCGAACCGAAATCGAGCGTGACGCCCCAGCTCTCGTGCGCGGCCCGGAAGCGCTCAGAGGTCACGGTCGTCAGCGCGCGCGCCATGGGACGGTCGGCGAGCTCGAGCACATGCACCTTGGCACCGAGCTTGGCGGCCACGGAGGCGAACTCGAGGCCGATGAATCCCGCTCCGACGACAACGACGTTCTGGGCCGTGCGCACACGCTCCGCCACGGCGTCAGCGTCGGCCTTCGTTTTCATGCCGAACACGCCCGCGAGGTCTGCACCGGCCACCGGCAACTCACGGTTGCGCGCGCCAGTGGCGAGCACAAGGTGGTCATAGGCCAGGGCAGTGCCGTCTTCGAGCAGCACTCGGCGTCCCGCACGGTCGATCTCGACCGCGTGGCCGTCGAGCACCTCGACGTCTTGGCTCGCGTACCACTTCTCGTTGCGGTGGAGCAGGTGCGAGGCGGTGAGCGTGCCGAGCAGGTAGCCCTTGGAAAGCGGCGGGCGCTGATAGGGCAGCAAGCCGGGTTCATTGTTGACCACGGTGACTTTGCCGGTGAAGCCCTGCTGCCGCAGCGACGCGGCAGTCTGGTAGCCGGCCTGGCCACCTCCAATGATGACGACGGTGTTCATTGCCATGTTTTCCTCATGTCTTCGCCCGGCGACAGCATGCCGCACGAGATGTTTCGTTCATGAATTGTTCGAGCCCAGATCGGTGTGATCGCCCGCGCGAAGCTCCTCGCCACCGAGTGCGCGTCGCGCTCACCGCGGTGGCACCTGGGGTGGGCGCGCCGCCCTGTGGCGATTGCGTTCGAGAACCAGGTACCGGGTGGGGCCTGGAGCCTTCAGCGTGCGCATCGCGTGTCCTCCTTGACCGCACCAGCCGCCGCGCTTTCACGGAAAGCATATCGCGTTCGGTTTCTGCGCGGCACTCGAGAACCCAATTCTCATAAGAGTGACAGGTGCGGCGTGCCGCCATCAGCGCACAGCACGCCGCACTCGTCGGGGTCTCCAGAGCTACGCGTCGTAGCGGCTCGGGATGATGACGGTCATGCTGTCGTAGCCCTTCGCGAAGTTGTTGTACGCGCGCACGGGCTCACCCACGACCTTGATCTCGGGGAAGCGCTTGAGAATCTCCTCCCAGGTCAGCCGCAGCTGCAGCTCCGCGAGGCGGTTGCCCAAGCAGCGGTGGATGCCGAAGCCGAACGAGAGGTGCTGACGCGGGTTCTTCCGGTCGATCTTGTACTCGTTGGGGCTCTCGAGCTTCGAGTCGTCGCGGTTGCCCGAGACGTACCACAGCGCGATGGTGTCGCCCTTC
>Ga0116180_1000819_pt1 | contig 27681 bp, 39 predicted proteins | sample AD_UKC073_MetaG_FD_89804 | JGI IMG/M metagenome (GOLD analysis project Ga0116180, IMG submission 89804) | Active sludge microbial communities of municipal wastewater-treating anaerobic digesters from USA - AD_UKC073_MetaG | ecosystem: Engineered > Bioreactor > Anaerobic > Digestate | place: USA... | reverse complement strand
CCGGACCCGTGGCAGATCGGCCTCGTTCAGATAGGCGCGCACCCACGGTCGCCCCAGTTCGGCGATCCGCAGCACCGCCTTGCCGACGGCGACCACCTCACCGGCTTCCGCCAGGCGCACCGACACCACCCCGACCACCGGACTGTGCAGTTGCACGTATTGCAACTGCTGCTGGGCGGTTTCGACCGCTGTCTGTCGGGCGCGCAGTGCGGCGGCAGCCTGGTCGATTTCTTCCCGTCGCGGTCCTTCGCGCAGCAGCGCCAGATTCTGCTGGGCCTGCTGGAGCTCGGCCTGGGCGACGTTCTGGCGCTGGCGGGCCTGATCCAGCTGGCTGTCGGTGGCCAGTTTCTTCGGAATCAACTCGGCGATGCGCTTGAATTCGGAACGGGCGTAGTCGAGGTTGGCTTGGGCCTGATTCACCTTGGCTTCGGCGACGTGCAGTTCCTGTGGACGGGTTCCCGCCTGCAGGATAGCCAGCGCCGCGCGCGCGGCTTCTTCCTGGGCGACGGCGGCTTGCAGGGCTAGCTGGTAATCACGTGGGTCCAGCTCGGCCAGCAGTTGTTCGGTCTTGACCGCATCGCCTTCGTCGACCGGCAGATTGGCGATGCGGCCACCGACCTGGAAGGCCAGATCCAGCTCACGCGCTTCCACCGAGCCGGACAGTTCGATGCGGTCGGGATCGGTCGCGCGTTGCCACGGCCACTGGAACGCGACCAGCAGCGGCAGGATGAAGAAGGTCAGCAGCCAGACGAATGGGCGTTTCACGGGATCACTCTCCAGCGGAGGGCTTGTTCCTCGCTGTGGTCGATCATGGGGCGGCAGCTGGGATGGTGCGAAAGGCTCATGCTTGCCGTAGCCGCCAGCGGGGGCGTTGCGCGTGATCGATCAGGCCGTTATGCCGCAGCCAGCACCGCGCATCCTCGGCGTCCCGCTCGAACCAGGCGCGGGCCGAACCCAGGCGGAAAGTATACCCCCAGGCGTCCATGTCGGCGCACATCCGAACGCGCCCGACCTCGGGCAATTCATCGGCCAACAGGATCTGCAGGTAACAGACCCCATTTTCCTCGATGACCTCGCCACCGGCGTCGGTGTGCAAGCGGGTGCGGCGCTCGGCGTCCATGCAGATGTAATGACAGGCTTCATGCAGGGCGGAATGGACCGGAGTATCGGCGCGCACGAACAGGCGATCGCCGATCAAGCCGGCTTCGCGGTCGCCCCAATAGCTGCCTGGAATAGCGTTGGCCGGCGCGATGTGCACCAGGTAGAGGCCATAATGCTGCAGCAGCGCCGCCAGCTGCCCGCTGTCGAGATCGCCGCAATTCAGAACCGCTTCCATCGTAGCGTTGGTTTCATTCATGCCATGACATCCGGGATCAAGATCATCGTTTTTCGTTCGAACATGAAATTTTGGTGACGATTGTAGTCAAGCGAGGCATTTGGAATCATTATAAAATAACTAAATCGCATAAGCGCTTTGGATGCAAATGCAGCATTTTTCGCATAAACTGGCCCATCCCGGTTTTTGATTGCCGCTTCGGCATATGGATACCGGTTGTCGTAGTCGTAATCGTTGTTGGAGGATACGTCATCTCATGAGTCGAACCTATCTGTTCACTTCCGAATCGGTCTCTGAAGGGCATCCAGATAAGATCGCCGATCAGATCTCCGATGCCGTGTTGGACGCCATCCTGGCCGAAGATCCCAAGGCCCGCGTTGCCTGCGAAACCTTGATCAAGACCGGTGTCGTGGTTCTGGCCGGCGAGATCACCACGGCGGCGTGGGTGGACTTCGAGCGCATCGTGCGGGATACCGTGGTCGGCATCGGCTACGACAATTCCTATGTCGGTTTCGACGGCGCGACCTGTGCGGTCTTGTCCTGCATCGGCAAACAATCGCCGAACATCGCCCAGGGCGTGAACCGGGACAAGCCGGAAGAGCAGGGCGCGGGCGATCAGGGCCTGATGTTCGGCTATGCCTGCAACGAAACCGACGTGCTGATGCCCGCGCCCATCACCTACGCTCACCGCTTGGTGCAGCGACAGGCGGACATGCGCAAGAGCGGTGTGCTGCCCTGGTTGCGGCCCGACGCCAAGAGCCAGGTCACCTTCCGCTACGAAGGCAACCGGGTGGTAGGGGTCGAGGCGGTGGTGCTGTCGACCCAGCACGATCCCGACATCAGTTATTCGCTGCTGTGCGAGGCGGTGATGGAAAACATCATTCTGCCGGTGCTGCCGGCGGAATGGCTGGACAAGCACACCCAGTATCACATCAACCCGACTGGCAGTTTCGTCATCGGCGGGCCAGTGGGCGACTGCGGCCTGACCGGGCGCAAGATCATCGTCGACACCTACGGCGGCTCCGCCCATCACGGCGGCGGCGCCTTCTCCGGTAAGGATCCTTCCAAGGTCGATCGTTCCGCCGCCTATGCCGGGCGTTACGTGGCCAAGAACATCGTGGCCGCCGGCCTGGCGGACAAATGCGAAATCCAGGTGTCTTACGCCATCGGCGTGGCCGAGCCGACTTCGATCAGTGTGAACACCTTCGGCACCGGCAAGATCGACGAAGACCGTCTGGTCGAGATCGTGCGCGGCCATTTCGACCTGCGCCCCTACGGCTTGGTCAAGATGCTGAATCTGATCCGGCCGATCTATCGCAAGACTGCCGCCTATGGCCATTTCGGCCGCGAAGAACCGGAGTTCAGCTGGGAGGCCACCGACAAGGCCGATGCGCTGCGGGACGCCGCTGGGCTGTAATCTCGTTTGATTTTTCGCCCCCATGCCGAGGGGCGCTGCAACGGTCTTGACCGTCAGGCTCGGCGTGGCGCGGCTTAACAAGCCAACGGCGCCCGTTCAACCGTATGAGAGAGTACGTTATGAACGCCGTTGTGCGCGAAAATCCAGCTATTGATTATCATGTTGCCGATCTTTCCCTGTCCGACTGGGGTCGCAAGGAGATCGCCATCGCCGAGACCGAGATGCCCGGCTTGATGGCCATCCGCCAGGAATATCGGGAACAGCAGCCCTTGCAGGGCGCCCGTATCGCCGGGTCACTGCATATGACCATCCAGACCGCCGTGCTGATCGAAACGCTGGCGGCACTGGGGGCCGATATTCGCTGGGCGTCCTGCAATATCTTCTCGACCCAGGATCACGCTGCCTCCGCCATCGCCACCGACGGCATTCCGGTCTACGCCTACAAAGGCGAATCTCTGGAAGAATATTGGGAGTTCACCCATCGCATCCTGGAATGGCGCGACGGCGGTACGCCCAACATGATCCTGGACGACGGGGGCGATGCGACCCTGCTGGTGACGCTGGGCGCGCGGGCGGAACAGGATCGCGCGTTGATCGCCGATCCGACCTGCGAAGAGGAGCAGGTCCTGTTCGCCGCTATCCGCAAGCGCTTGGAGCGCCAGCCGAACTACTATTCCCGCATTCAGGCCAACATCCGGGGCGTGACCGAAGAGACCACTACCGGAGTCCATCGGCTGTACGCGATGGAGAAAGAGGGACGGCTGCCGTTTCCCGCCATCAACGTCAACGACTCGGTCACCAAGTCCAAATTTGACAATCTGTATGGCTGCCGCGAATCGCTGGTGGACGGCATCAAGCGCGCGACTGACGTGATGGTCGCCGGCAAGATCGCGGTGGTGCTGGGTTATGGCGATGTCGGCAAGGGCTGCGCGCAGTCCCTGCGCGGCCTGGGCGCGACGGTGTGGGTGACCGAGATCGATCCGATCTGCGCCCTGCAGGCCGCGATGGAAGGGTACCGGGTGGTGACCATGGACGAAGTGGCCGGTCTGGCCGACATCTTCGTCACCGCTACCGGCAATGTCGGCGTCATTACCCATGACCACATGGCGCGGATGAAGAATCAGGCCATCGTCTGCAACATCGGCCATTTCGATTCCGAAATCGCGGTCGCCAGCCTGAAGGGCTATCGTTGGGAAAACATCAAGCCGCAGGTCGATCACATCATCTTCCCCGACGGCAAGCGCATCATCCTGCTGGCCGAAGGGCGACTGGTCAATCTGGGCTGTGCCACCGGCCACCCCAGTTTCGTCATGTCCAACTCCTTCACCAACCAGGTGTTGGCGCAGATCGAACTGTTCACCCAGGGCGGGCAGTATGAGAACAAGGTCTATGTGCTGCCCAAGCATCTGGACGAGAAGGTGGCCCGGCTGCATCTGGAACGGATCGGCGTGAAACTGACCACGTTGACCGCGGAACAGGCGGCGTATATCGGGGTTGCGGTGGACGGGCCGTACAAGGCCGAGAACTATCGGTATTGATCGGCGATGATGCGCCGGGCGGGACGTCTTCCCGTGCCGGCGCGACTCCATTCCGGAAGCCTCGAGACATGTCCAGCCAAGCCCATTGGTCCCAGAAGAATTTCAGTTGCGAATTCTTTCCCCCCATCACCGCCGAGGGAGTCGCCAAGCTGCAGGCCGCCCGCGAGAAACTGCTGGCGCTGCGGCCAGCCTATTTCTCGGTGACGTATGGCGCAGGGGGATCCACCCGTGACCGTACCGTCGAGTTGGTGCTCGACACCCAGGCCAACAGTGGAATCCCCACAGCTCCACATCTGACCTGCATTGCCTCTACCCAGGATAGTGTGCGCGAGCTGTTGAACCACTATCGGGCGCGCGGCATTCGCCGCATCGTAGCCTTGCGCGGCGATATGCCGTCGGGAATGCGCGATCCCGGCGAGTTTCGTTACGCCAACGAACTGGTGAGCTTCATCCGGGCCGAGTACGGCGATCATTTCCACCTGGAAGTTGCCGCCTATCCCGAATATCACCCCCAAGCGTCCAGCCCCGAAAAGGATCTGGAGAATTTCAAGCGCAAAGTCGATGCCGGGGCCAACAGCGCCATTACCCAATACTTCTACAATGCCGATGCCTACTTTCGCTTCGTGGACGATTGTAGCCGCCTGGGATTGGACCTACCGATCGTGCCGGGCATCATGCCGATCACCAACTTCACCCAGCTGGCGCGGTTTTCCGATCATTGCGGGGCGGAGATTCCGCGTTGGATTCGCAAGCGGATGGAAAGCTTCGGCGACGATCGTGACGCTATTCGGGCGTTCGGTCTGGATGTCGTTGCCGGGCTATGCCAGCGTCTTCTGGAGGGTGGAGCCCCCGGCCTGCATTTTTACACCATGAACCTGGCGGGACCGACTCTGGCGTTGTGCGAACGACTGGGATTGATGGCCGCGTAGTCGATCTGCGGTCGGACTGCTTGAACGACGACACCCCCTAACCTGGTAAGGGATAGAGGGTGTCGTTGGGGTCGAGGGAAAAAGCCGCCGTTTTTAACGGAAGAGTTACTGAGCGGCCAGCAACGCCTTGGCATCTGGCCCAAGCGGCAAGACATAGTCGTAGGACGCCAGAACCAGACTGTCGGTGGCACGGATCAGGCGGGCATTGACGAACACCGATTGCCGCCCGACCGCATAGGTCCCGGCAATGACCGCCGCGGCGTTTTGCGACTGGCTGATTTCCTTGACCGAACGCGACAACATGAATTCCCCCGCGCCTTCCTTGACGAAGATGTTGTTGCGCATCTTGATTTCGACCACCGTGAAGCCCTCTTGGGCAAAACGGGACCCAACCTGTTCCCCGATGACCCGTCCTAAGCCGGACGACATTTCCAGGTTGTTGATGTCCACGAAGGTGGCGGCCAGGAGCGGCTCACGCCGTTCCTTGAGCCAGGACGCCCGCGCCAGCAACGCATCGGCCGCCCCGTAGTTCGCGCTGACGAGATTGGCGTCCTGGACCGGCTGACGGACAGGCGTATCGTCGGCCGTGGACGCGCACCCCAGAATGCCGAGACCGAGGGTGGAAAGGCATAACACCCCCACCCGCAAGATCGTATTGCAACTCATGGTCCAACGACCTCCATCATGCGGGTGGTGGGCGCTGGCCCCTGGGCAATGTAAAGACCGAGATTGGGATGCGGAATATAGTAGATGTCGCTGAAGCGACCCACGTAGCTGCCGCCGCTCATTACCGAAGCGTTGATGACCACTTCGCTGTTGTCGGTTTCGGCTAACATGACCGGCTCTGTCACTGTTTTGATATCATAGGTGACCGGCAAGCCTTCCGACGAATTCGTGCCGATGACGAACCCACGGTTGACGAGCTGGGTGAGCAACAGGGAATGGAAGACGCTGCTGGCTTCGCTGTTGTATTGCGGTTGCTGGACGTTCAGGACGATTGGCTGGGCATTGCGCGGCTTGGCTTGGCCCTGCTCATCGGTGGGAGTGCCCATCAGGAGGTTCTGTAACCAATTGGCAACATCGGTTGCCATAACATCCCAATGATGGACGGCCAGCATTTCCCTTTGATAAGTCGTTGGATAGCTTGTCTGGATAGGAATCGGGGACATGCAAGCCCCTAGCCCTAGGCAAAGAAAGACAAGAGGGGCGTACGAGATCTTCATGGTTTCTCCCTCAGTTTTGTATCTATTATGGGCGGTACCCAACAGCAAGTTTAGCCGGTTATACCACCGGTTACACCCCTTGACAACAAGGTTTCCGCTGGTTCCAGAGGTTGCGATCGAGCGGCTATTCCGGTTGGTTCGATTGCGATTGGAAACAAGATGTTAATCTGATGTATCAATACATTATATTGTATCTTAATTATTTTGAAACACACTATGTAGTTTTTTCGCTGGAAATCCCGGCTATTTCCTCTAAAATTTCGCGCATTCGAGACCTCGCTTAGGGATTCAACGCAGCATCCCGCCATGATGAAGCAGGGGGCCAGCAGCCCGAACACGGCCCCCCAAGCACCAACTTTCAGCTACTTTCCTGGAGATTTACGGCTCATGAAGACCGCGTATCTGCAGTCCGTTGACCGTCCGAGCACTGCGGCCAATGTGCCGATGCAGCCCGCGTCCTGGGACATTTGGGACAAGAAATACCGGCTGACCGCCAAGGATGGACAGGCCGTCGACGAGACGATCGACAGCACCTATCAACGGGTCGCCCGGGCGCTGGCTGCAGTGGAAAACACTTCTGAGTTACAGGAGTACTGGTACGAGAAATTCCTGTGGGCGTTGCGGCATGGAGCCATCCCGGCCGGGCGCATCATCTCCAACGCCGGGGCCTGGGAACACAAGCCGGCCACCTCCACCATCAACTGCACGGTTTCGGGCACGATCCAGGATTCCATGGACGACATCCTGCGCAAGGTGCACGAAGCAGGACTGACGCTGAAGGCGGGCTGTGGCATCGGTTACGAGTTTTCCACACTGCGCCCGCGTGGGGCTTATGTCTCCGGGGCCGGCGCCTATACCTCCGGGCCGCTGTCGTTCATGGATATCTACGACAAGATGTGCTTCACCGTATCGTCGGCCGGTGGGCGGCGGGGAGCGCAGATGGGCACTTTCGATATCGGCCATCCGGATGTGCTGGAATTCGTCCGCGCCAAGCGCGAGGCCGGACGCTTGCGGCAATTCAACCTGTCCCTGCTGGTGACCCGCGAATTCATGGAAGCGGTCAAGAGCGATGACGACTGGCAACTGGCGTTTCCGCTGCTGGCCAAGGAAGCCGAACAGGACGCCGTCGATCTGCACGATTCGGAGCGGATCGTCTGGCGCGAATGGCCGGTGCATCAAAGCCTGATCGTCAACGACAGCGGCCAGGTGGCCTGCAAGATCTACCGCAAGATCCGCGCCCGGCGTTTGTGGGATCTGATCATGGCCTCCACCTACGATTACGCCGAGCCGGGCTTCATCCTGATCGATGAAGTCAACGAGATGAACAACAACTGGTTTTGCGAGAACGTTCGCGCCAGCAATCCTTGTGTAACCGCCGATACCTGGGTGCAGACCGCGGCAGGGCCGCGCCAGGTCGCCCACTTGATCGGGCAACTCTTCCTGGCGCAGGTCGATGGGCAAAACCATGCGAGCGGCCCGGAGGGTTTCTTTCGCACTGCCGTCAAGCCGGTTGTGCGCCTGCAGACCACAGAAGGCTACAGCCTCAGATTGACGGCCGATCATCGCCTGCGCCGTGTCATCCGCTATGCCCGCGACAGGGTCGAGACCGAGTGGTGCGCGGTGGGCGAGTTGCGCAACGGCGATCGTGTGTTGCTCAACGATCATCGCGCCCATTCGGAATGGGATGGCGACTACGGTGTGCATGAAGGCTATTTGATGGGCTTGCTGGTGGGCGACGGGACACTCAAGCAAGATGTTGCCGTGTTGTCGGTATGGCAGGCCGCCGCCGTGGCCAATGGCGCAGCGCCCGAGATCGACAGCGGGATTCGGAGCGTCATGGACGCAGCGCTGGCAGCGGCCAGGACATTGCCGCATCGCGTCGATTTCGGCGGTTGGCATCCAGTGCCAGGGCGTGGCGAATATCGCCTTGCCACGGCTGCGATCCGGGATTTGGCCTTTGCCTTGGGGTTGCGGCCCGCCGCCAAAACCATTACTCCGGCGATCGAGCAGGCTTCGAGCGCGTTTTATCGAGGCTTCCTGCGTGGTTTGTTCGATACCGATGGATCGGTGCAGGGTGATCAGCGCAAGGGAGTGTCCGTTCGTTTGTCCCAATCGGATCTGCCTATGCTGGAAGCCGCGCAACGCATGTTGCTGCGCTTGGGCATCGCATCGATGCTGTATCGGGAGCGCCGCCCCGCCGGCCATGCGTTGTTGCCGGATGGCAGGGGGGGTATGGCCCGTTATGCGACCCGCACCCAGCACGAGTTGGTGGTCAGTGGGGAGAATCTGGCGCAGTTTCGCGATCGGGTCGGTTTCGCCGATCGGCAAAAGGCGGCGCGGCTGGATGGGTTGTTGGCTAACTATCGCCGCACGCTCAACCGCGAATGGTTCGTCGCCCGTGTTGCAGCCGTCGTTCCGGCTGGCGTTGAAGAGGTTTACGACGTGCAGGTGCCGGGTATCCACTGCTTCGACGCCAACGGATTTCACGCCCACAATTGTGGCGAACAAATGCTGCCTCCTTACGGTTCCTGCCTACTGGGGTCTGTCAATCTGACGCCGTTCGTGAAGGATCCGTTTACCGAACAGGCCCAGTTCGACTGGGACAGCTATCGTGACGTGGTCGCCATCTTCACCCGGATGCTGGACAATGTGGTGGAGATCAACGGTCTACCGCTGGAGGCGCAGCGCCAGGAGATCTTCGGCAAGCGCCGCCATGGCATGGGCTATCTGGGGCTGGGCTCGACCCTGACCCTGTTGGGCATGAAGTACGGTTCGCCGGAATCGCTAGAGTTCACCGAGGCGGTGACGCGGGAGATGGCAGTGACCGGTTGGCGCTCGGCTCTAGAGCTGGCGCGGGAGAAAGGCCCGGCGCCGATCCTGGAGCAGGAGTTTACCGTGACCAGCGAGATGCTGAGCCGGCGACCGGAGATGGTCCGCGATGGCTTCCAGGTTGGCGATCGGGTGGCGGGTAAGGTGCTACACGCCCGCTATAGCCGCTACATGCAGCGCATCGCCGAAGTCGATCCGCGCTTGGTCGAGGATCTGGCCTTGGTGGGCGCGCGCTTCACCCATCACACCTCCATCGCCCCGACCGGCACTATCGCGCTGTCGTTGGCCAACAACGCCAGCAACGGCATCGAACCCAGTTTCGCGCATCACTACTCGCGCAACATCATCCGGCCTGGTAAGAAAACCAAGGAAAAGGTGGATGTGTTCTCCTTCGAGCTGCTGGCGTACCGGCATCTGATCAACCCTCGCGCCATGCCGGATGAGGAGAACGCCGAGGAACGCTTGCCCGATTATTTCATCACCGCCGATGGGGTGACTCCGCGTCAGCATGTCGACATCCAGGCCGCCGCGCAACGTTGGGTCGATTCCTCGATTTCCAAGACGGCCAATGTCCCGACCGATTTCCCCTACGCGGAGTTCAAGGACATTTATCTCTATGCCTACGAGCAGCGTCTCAAGGGGTGCACCACCTTCCGCTTCAATCCCGAGGCGTTCCAGGGCGTGCTGGTCAAGGAGCAGGATCTGGCCAACACTGTCTATCGCTTCGTGCTGGAGGATGGTTCGGAAGTCGAGGTCAAGGGTAACGAGGACATTGAGTACGATGGCGAGGTTCATACCGCCGCCAATTTATACGATGCCCTGAAGGAAGGTTATTATGGGAAGTGGTAATCCCATGCGTCAGCGGCTTCGGAGGACTTGAGCATGACCGTCAAAATCGATAAGAAAATCGTCCGCTACAATGTGGTCAAGCCTGACGAGCCCGCAGCGACCCCGGCATCCGTTGCCGCGCCGGTTGTGCAGCAGATGCACGAAAATGTGGCACGACCGGAAACGTTGTCCGGCGCCACCTACAAGGTCAAGACGCCGCTGTCGGACCACGCCCTGTACATCACCATCAACGACATCGTGCTCAATCAGGGCACGCCCCACGAGACTCGCCGGCCGTTCGAGATTTTCATCAACTCCAAGGCGATGGAACACTTTCAATGGATCGTCGCGCTGACCCGCATCATTTCGGCGGTGTTCCGCAAGGGCGGCGATTGCACGTTCCTGGTCGAGGAAATGCGCTCGGTGTTCGATCCCAAGGGCGGTTATTTCAAGAAGGGCGGTAAGTACATGCCCTCGCTGGTGGCGGAAATCGGCGATGTGATCGAATCGCATATGCGCACCATCGGCTTGTTCAAGGAAGAAGGATTGGATGTACACCAGCGTAAGTTGATCCAGGAACATCGCGATAAATACGAGGCCAGTATGAAAGCCGTCGAGGATGTCGGCGCAAGTTCCTTTCCGCCCGAAGCCACGCTGTGCGGCAAGTGCCAAACCAAGGCGGTCATCGTTATGGATGGCTGCCTGACCTGTCTGAACTGCGGCGATTCCAAGTGTTCCTGAACCCGACTTGCCCAGAGATCATGCCATGAACCCAACTCTGCCCGAGATGATGACCGCCATCGAAATCACCGAACCCGGCGGCCCCGAAAAGCTGGCTGCCACCCGTCGGCCCGTGCCGCTACCCGCGCCGGGCGAAGTGTTGATTCAGGTCGCCGCCGCCGGCGTCAACCGTCCCGATTGCCTGCAACGGCAAGGCAGCTATCCGCCACCGCCGGGGGCGTCCGATCTGCCGGGGCTGGAGGTCGCGGGGACAGTGGCGGCCGTAGGCGAGGGGGTGGCGGATTGGCAAATCGGCGATGCGGTTTGCGCGCTGCTGACCGGCGGCGGTTATGCCGAGTATTGCGTTGCACCTGCGCCGCAGTGCTTGCCGGTCCCAGCCGGATTCACCATGCAACAGGCCGCCGCGCTGCCGGAAACCTTCTTTACGGTGTGGAGCAATGTGTTCGATCGGGCGCGACTGCAACCCGGTGAAAGCCTGCTGGTCCATGGTGGCGCCAGCGGTATCGGCACCACGGCCATCCAACTGGCCAAGGCGCTGGGCTCACGGGTGTTCACTACGGTCGGCGGCAACGAAAAGGTGCAGCCCTGCCTGGATCTGGGCGCGGAACGGGTGATCAATTACCGCGAAGAGGATTTCGTCCAGGTCATCAAAGACATCACCCACAATCAGGGGGTCGATGTGATTCTGGACATGGTGGGCGGCGATTACGTCCAGCGCAATCTCAGTGCCTTGGCGGTTGAAGGCCGTTTGGTGTTCATCGCCTTTCTACGCGGGGCCAAGGTGGACCTCAATTTGGCGCCGGTGATGATGAAGCGGCTGACTATCACCGGGTCGACTTTGCGTGCGCGCCCCGTTGCGCACAAAGCCCCGATTGCCAATGCCTTGCGCACAACGGTGTGGCCATTGCTGGAAAGCGGTGCGATCCGTCCCATCATCGACCAGGTATTTCCGCTGGCCGAGGCCGCGGCTGCCCACGCCCTGATGGAATCCAACCGCCATGTTGGCAAAATATTGTTACAGATTGGCTGAATTTCGCTCTGCTCGATGTCGCAGAGTTTTTGCAGCTGGCGATCTTTCAGGTTGTCGTACCGAAGGTATTCATGACCGATTTTGCAATGCAGCATAAAAATTTTTATGATGTCATTGCTTCATGTCGATTGAGTGATCAAAAACAGCTCGGTATCGACTAAGATTACAGTGGCGCTAATCGCTTACTTCCTCTTATTGACTGTTGGGAGGCAGGCGGGGCGCTCACAACATACTATAGAGCGATAACGCGCCTCGCTAGGCATCGTCGACTCGCGAGCGCGTCAGGTTACAGGTGAGAGGTCATTGATTCCATGCGTGGTTCTTATAAGTTCCATCATCCGTTCGTCTGGTTCGAACGTGGCGGATGGTGGTTCAAAGTGTTCAGTGAATGCTTTGGACCATACCAGGATCCGCTCGAAGCTCGGTATAACCTTCTGGTCATTCAGGGCCTGAGCTTACAACTTCGCCAGGCGATCTCCGGATAGGCTCACTTCTTTCATCAGGATGAAGCGATTTGGTAGAGCCTATCGTAGCCCATCTGTGCGGTAAGCGCCGTTCCCTGTTCCGTTCCAACTGAGTAGGGCGTAATCGTGACCATCATGTCCGATGAGGCGCTCGCCGCACAGATTCACATTGCGGTCAGCGAGGCCGCGCGGCGCTATCTGACCGAGCGCCGGACCCGCGTCAAACACTTTACCCATCGGCATTTTTCCATTAAGGGCGCTTGGCGGATCAACCGGCGCGCCTTGGGCAAGGATTTACTCCGCACACCGGCCAATGTGGTGTGGGCCGTTCCCCATTTACTGGCGCAGGGCGGGGCGGCGTTGGGCCACAAACTCAAATGGCCTGCTTTAGCCAGCCGGCTGAGTCGCATACCCGCTGGCTTCAAGACCGATGTCGAGCGGGAAGTCGAGTGGCTGATTTACAGCGAATGGTTGGAATTGCCCTTCGTTCAGGAGCAGAGCGGACGACGTTGCCAACGCGATGCCCTGCTGGAGGGAATTTTGGCCCATCCAACCATCAGCCAGTTGCTGGTTCCGGAATTGATTCAACTCGACGAACTGGCACACCATCGCCATTTTCGCCAGCGACTCGAACAGTATCTGATCACTTACACGGCTAGCCGCACGGCCGCGGCGGATCTTTCGGGGTCGTTACTTAGCCTGGCGGCCGGTGTGGCCACCAGCAAGCAGCTTACCCCTGGCGCCATCGCTGTGGGCAGCGTCACCGCTACCGCGATCGCCAATCAATTGGCCATCGCCAACTTTACATTGGGTTCGACACTGGGTTCGTTGTACTACAGCGTCTTTCCAGCAACGGCGTCCACTGGGTTGTTGGTCACGACCACCGGTGGCCTGATCGTGCTGTTGGGAGGCTTGAGCGCCCTAGCCGGGATCGTGACCGACCCGTTGCAACAGGCGTTCGGTTTGCACGAACGTCGATTGCTGAAGCTGTTGGATGCGCTGGAGAAGGAAATGCTTGGCCAGAGCAACAGCGGCTATCGCCTGCATGACGCCTATGTGGCGCGGATTTTCGACCTGTGGGATTTGTTGCAAACCACCACGCGGGCTTTGGCCTGAACAGCCTTTCATATCTGCAGCCATGAAAAAACCGGGGACTTGCCCCGGCTTGGTGTCGTGATGGATGCGAGGAGATCTAGGCGATCATCACTCGGGACGATCCACCAATTCGACATAGGCCATGGGCGCATTATCGCCGGGCCGGAAGCCACATTTCAGGATGCGTAGATAGCCGCCTGGACGCGATTTGTAGCGGGGACCCAATTGATTGAACAGCTTGGTGACCACATCCCGATCGCGTAGCCGATCGAAGGCCAAGCGCCGGTGAGCCAGGCTGTCTTCTTTCGACAACGTGATCAACGGCTCGGCCACTTGGCGCAGTTCCTTGGCCTTGGGTAGGGTAGTGCGGATCACCTCGTGGGTCAGCAGCGAGGCGGCCATATTGCGCAACATGGCCCGGCGATGGCTGCTGGTGCGATTCAGTTTGCGACCGGCTTTGCGATGGCGCATGACGATTATTCCTTGAAAAACTTTAAAAATTAGGCAATCGAACAGTCAACGGGGATAAAGCGGGGTCCGCGTATGCCCGTGGTTTTACTCGATGTCGGTATCGGCGCCGTCGACGGCAATCCGCGAACCCATACGAGGCAGTTTGTCAGCCTCGGCCGGATCGGCGCTCGCGCTGGCGCGTCTGGCAAGGGCCGCTCGCTCATCGTTCTGGTCCATGATCAATCCCGGCGGTGGCCAGTTATCGATCTTCATGCCCAAAGACAGCTTGTATTTGGCCAGAACATCCTTGATCTCGGTCAGCGATTTCTTGCCGAGATTGGGTGTCTTCAGCAGTTCCGCTTCGGTGCGCTGGACGAGGTCGCCAATATAGTAGATGTTCTCTGCTTTCAGGCAATTCGCCGAGCGCACGGTCAGTTCAAGATCGTCGACCGGCTGCATGAGGACGGGGTCGATATCGACCGGCGGCGGTGGTAACGGCTCGTCCTTCTTGCCCTTGAGGTCGACGAACACCGACAGCTGATCCAGCAGGATGCGAGCTGCCGTGCGAATGGCTTCCTCAGGGTTGATCGTGCCGTTGGTCTCCAGATTCAGGACCAGCTTGTCCAGATTGGTGCGCTGTTCGACGCGGGCACTCTCCACCCGATAGCTGATGCGCTCGATCGGGCTGAAGGAGGCATCCAGACGCAGGCGACCGATCGGCCGGGTCTCGCTGTCGGTGTTTTCGCGCTGAGTGGCCGGCCAGTAACCACGATTGCGCTCGACCTTGAGCCGCATACTCAGTTCGCCGCTCTTGGTCAGATGCGCGATGACATGATCCGGATTGACGATGCTGATGGCGTGCGTCGTTTCAATATCGCCCGCCACCACCGGCCCTGGCCCTTTCTTGACCAGAGTCAGAGTAGCCTCGTCGGTCCCGTCTTGCAGAATGACCGCCACACCCTTGAGATTGAGCAGGATGTCGATCACATCTTCCTGCACGCCCTCGATCGTCGAGTATTCGTGCAGCACGCCGTCGATCTCACACTCGACGATGGCGGCGCCAGGGATGGAAGAAAGCAGAATTCGCCGCAAAGCATTCCCGAGGGTATAGCCAAATCCGCGTTCCAGCGGTTCCACAGTCACCCGCGCCAAGCGCGGAGCCAGCTTTTCCACTTCGACACGGGTCGGTTTCAGCAAATCAAATGCGCCCACCATCCATCTACCCTCGGAGTCGGTCACTTGGAATATAGCTCCACCACCAGGGATTCGTTGATATCCGGCGGTAGATCGCCACGATCGGGAACTCGCTTGAACACGCCGCTGAATTTGCTGGCGTCCACTGCGACCCAATCCGGAAAACCATGGCCCTGGGCAAGCTGCAACGAATATTGGATTCGAGTCTGCTCGCGACTCTTCTCGCGAATCGCGACCACATCTTCCGGCTGCAGCTGGTAAGAGGGGATATTGACCCGCTGGCCATTGACGGTCACAGCTCGGTGCGAGACCAGCTGCCGAGCTTCGGCGCGGGTGCTGCCGAATCCCATCCGATACACCACGTTATCCAGCCGACACTCTAGGAGTTTCAGCAGGTTTTCGCCGGTCGAACCTTTGCGGCGGGCCGCTTCCTTGTAGTAATTCAAAAATTGCCGCTCCAGCACTCCGTAGATACGGCGCAGCTTCTGTTTTTCACGCAACTGCAAACCATAGCCGGTGAGCCGTGGACGCCGCGCGCCGTGTTGACCCGGCGGGCGCTCCAGATTGCATTTGGACTCTAGCGGCCGAGCAGCGGACTTCAGGAACAGATCCACGCCTTCCCGCCGGCTCAGCTTGCACTTGGGACCGAGATATCTTGCCACGATAAAACTCCTGGACTAGACGCGACGGCGCTTCGGGGGACGGCAGCCGTTGTGGGGAATCGGCGTTACATCCATGATGCTCATGATCTTGAATCCGGCGGCGTTCAATGCCCGCACGGCGGATTCCCGGCCAGGCCCTGGGCCCTTGACATTGACTTCCAGATTCTTGACGCCGAATTCCTTGACCACGTTGCCCACCCGTTCCGCTGCAACCTGAGCGGCAAACGGCGTGCTTTTACGGGAGCCGCGAAAGCCCGAACCACCGGAAGTGGCCCATGCCAGCGTATTGCCTTGACGATCCGTAATCGTGATGATGGTGTTATTGAATGAGGCGTGGACATGGGCGATGCCGTCCACAACATTTTTCTTGACGCGCTTACGCGTTTTGGTAACCGGTTTTGCCATGCTCCGACCTATACCAACGAAATTCCAAAAGACTCAGATGGATTTTATTTGCGGATCGCGCGGCGCGGACCCTTACGCGTCCGGGCGTTGGTGCGGGTGCGTTGGCCACGTACCGGCAAGCCGCGCCGATGGCGTAACCCGCGATAGCAACCCAGATCCATCAATCGCTTGATGCTCATCGACACCTCGCGGCGCAGATCGCCTTCCACTGAGTACTTACCTACTTCAGCGCGCAGCGCGTCTACTTGAGCTTCGCTCAAATCACGGACTTTGATGTCGGCGGCGACTTGGGCGGCTTCGCAGATCAACCGGGCGCGGGTTTTCCCGATCCCGAAGATCGACTGCAACGCGATCACCGCATGCTTGTTGACCGGAATATTGATGCCTGCAATACGGGCCATGCCTAAAAACTCCTCCCATCGCCACCGGGCCACTTGTCCGAGCAAAGAAACGGAAATTTAACCCACTTGGCGCCTTAAATCAATAAAAAGAATAGCCTAGTTTTAGCCCTGCCGTTGCTTGTGGCGGGCGTCGGTGCAGATCACTCGGACTATGCGGTCACGACGGATGATCTTGCAGTTACGGCAGATTTTCTTGACAGAAGCACGAACTTTCATCGTTGTTCTCCAAATTCGATACAAAGCGCCGGCGAATGACGGCGCTCGATGTCATGATTCTCAGCGCAGCAGGCTTTGACCCTTGAAGCTGCTTTTCTTCAGCAGGCTTTCATACTGATGCGACATCAGATGTGCCTGGACCTGGGCCATGAAATCCATCACCACTACGACGATGATCAGTAGCGAGGTGCCGCCGAAATAGAAGGGCACTCGCCAGTACAGGATCAGGAACTCGGGCAACAAGCAGACTGCCGTGATGTAGATGGCGCCTATCAGCGTCAGCCGAGTCAGCACCTTGTCGATATAGGTGGCCGTCTGCGCGCCTGGACGGATGCCTGGAATGAACGCCCCGGACTTCTTCAGGTTGTCGGCGGTTTCCTTGGAATTGAAGACCAGTGCCGTATAGAAGAAGCAGAAGAAGATGATCAGGCCCGCGTAGAGTAGCACGTACAACGGTTGTCCCGGCGACAAGGCCGAGCTGATGTCGCGCAGCCATCCCATATGCGGGGCATTACCGAACCAGCTACCCAGGGTCGCTGGAAACAGAATCAAGCTGGAGGCGAAAATCGGCGGAATCACACCCGACATGTTCAGTTTCAATGGCAGATGGGTGGTTTGCGCCGCATACACCCGCCGACCTTGCTGCCGTTTGGCGTAATTGACCGTGATCCGGCGCTGGCCACGCTCGACGAATACCACGAAACCGGTGACCACTACCGACAACAGCAGCAGAAATAGCACCAGCATGACATGCAATTCGCCGGTGCGAGCCAGTTCCAGAGTGCCGCCGACGGCTTGCGGAAGACCGGCGACGATGCCAGCGAAGATCAGCATGGATATGCCGTTACCGATACCGCGTTCGGTCACCTGTTCGCCCAGCCACATCAGGAACAGGGTGCCTGTCACCAGGCTGATGGTCGAGGTCATGATGAAGCCGATACCCGGCGCAATGACCACCGAGCTGCCGCCTGCCATCTGATTTTGCAGGGCGATGCTGACGCCGACCGCCTGGAAGGTGGCCAATACCACGGTCAGATAGCGTGTGTAGCGGGTCAGGGTGTGACGACCTGCAGCTCCGCCTTCCTTGCGCAACTGCTCCAGTGACGGAATCACCATCGACATCAGCTGCAGAATGATGGAAGCGGAGATGTAGGGCATCACTCCCAAGGCGAAGATGCTCAACCGTCGCAGTGCACCCCCCGAGAACATGTTGAACATGTCGAGAATGGTGCCATGCTGCTGATCGAACAGCTGCGCCATGGCGTGAGGATCGATGCCCGGCACCGGAATATGGGTACCGATCCGAAATACCACCAGCGCCCCTAGCAGAAACAGCAGGCGCTGACGCAGTTCGGTCATTTTGCCGAGATCCGGCAGGGCGGCGGCCATCGGGGCTACTCTTGGATCGTTCCGCCCGCGGCCAACAGAGCGTCGCGAGCGCCTTTGGTCAGCGCCAGACCGCGCACGGTCACGGGCTTATCCAGTGTGCCGGAGAGGATGACTTTGACCTTTTTGGCGAAGATCGGCGCCAGATTGGCGGCCTTGAGCGCGGCCAAGTCGATGACCTCGGCATTGACCTTGGCCAGCGCGCCCAAGCGTACCTCGGCGGTGTCTTGCGCGCTCATGGAGCGGAAGCCACGCTTGGGCAAACGCCGTTGCAAGGGCATCTGGCCGCCTTCGAAGCCGACCTTGTGATAGCCACCGGCGCGGGCATGCTGGCCTTTGTGACCACGGCCGCTGGTTTTGCCAAGGCCCGATCCGATGCCGCGCCCGACCCGCAGCTTGTCTGGCCGACTGCCAGGCGCCGGCTTGAGGGTATTGAGACGCATGGTTCAGGCCTCCTCGACCTTGAGTAAATACGAAACCTTACGGATCATGCCGCGGTTTTCCGGGGTGTCGAGCACCACAGCGCTGCTGTGCATGCGCCGTAGCCCCAGCCCTCGCACGCAGGCTTGGTGTGCAGCCAGTCGGCCATACGCGCTTTTGATAAGAGTCACTTTCAGCTGTTTGTTGTCCGTCATGGCCTCAGCTCCGAATCTCATCGACCGTCTTGCCGCGCTTGGCGGCCTGGTAGTCGGGCGATTTCATGGTGCTGAGACCGCGAATGGTTGCCCGGACCACGTTGATGGGATTGCGCGAACCGACGCATTTGGCCAGCACGTCCTTGACTCCGACCACCTCGAAGACCGCGCGCATGGCGCCGCCGGCGATGATGCCGGTACCTTCGGAAGCCGGTTGCATGAAGACCTGGGCCGCACCATGTTCGGCGGTGACCGGATACTGCAGAGTCGTGCCGTTCAACGGTACGTTGCGCATGTTCTTGCGAGCCTTGTCCATGGCTTTCTGGATGGCCATCGGCACTTCGCGAGCCTTGCCATAGCCCAATCCGACCCGGCCGTTGCCGTCACCCACCACGGTCAGGGCAGTAAAGCCGAATTGCCGACCGCCCTTGACGACCTTGGCCACCCGGTTGACGGCGATCAGCTTTTCTTGCAGGCCATCGGTATTCTGTGAACCTTCCACGTTCGTCGCCATATCTGCTCCTTAAAATTCCAAACCGTTTTCACGCGCGGCGTCGGCCAGAGCCTTGACCCGACCGTGATATTTGAAACCCGAGCGGTCGAACGCGACCTGGGTAACGCCGATTGCCTTGGCCTTTTCGGCGATCGCCTTGCCTACCACTTTGGCCGCTGCGATGTCGCCGGTGCTCTTGACGGTCTGACGCAATGCTGGATCCAGGGTAGAGGCGGCGGCCAAGGTGCGATCGCCACCCGGCGCAGGCATGATGATCTGAGCGTAGATGTGGCTGGGCGTGCGATGAATGCAGAGCCGGTGTACCCCCAGCTCGCGGATCTTGTAGCGGGCCCGCAACCCACGCCGCAGACGCGCGGCTTTCTTGTCGGCAGCTTTCTTATCCATGGCGAGTCCTTACTTCTTCTTGGCTTCTTTCAGGATGATGGTCTCATCCGAATAGCGAACGCCCTTGCCCTTGTAGGGTTCCGGCGGGCGATAGGCGCGAATCTTGGCGGCAACCTCGCCGACCAGCTGCTTGTCGATCCCCTGGATGACGATTTCAGTCTGGGAGGGCGTCTGGATGGAGATCCCTTCCGGAATCTTGAACTCGACAGGATGGGAAAAGCCCAGAGTCAGGCTCAGCACCTTGCCTTGCGCTTGAGCGCGGTAACCTACGCCGACCAGCACCAATTTGCGCTGGAAACCTTGGGTCACCCCAATCACCATGTTGTTGAGCAGGGCGCGCATGGTGCCCGTCATAGCCCGGTACTTGGCCTCATTGGTGAGCACCCGCGGGTTGACTTTAATCGCGCCGTCCTGCTGCTGAACCTCGACCCAGGGATGGACCATCAGTGCAGCCGAGCCATTCTTACCCTTAAGGGCTACCTGCTGGCCGTCGATGGCGACGCTGACGCCTGCTGGAATCGAGATCGGCTTCTTGCCGACGCGCGAAATGCGGATTTTCTTTTCTTTGATGACGCTGGCCATGATGCGACTCCCTTAGGCCACGATGCACAGTACTTCGCCGCCGTGGCCGGCGGCGCGGGCTGCGCGGTCGCTCATCAGCCCCTTGGGCGTAGAAATGATCGCCACGCCAAGGCCATTCATCACCTTGGGTAGGTCGTCCTTGCCACGGAAGATTCGCCGGCCGGGACGGCTGACCCGCTCGATCTGGTCGATGACCGGGCGGTTTTCAAAATACTTCAAGGTCAGGGTCAGCTCAGCCTTGCCGGGAGCGGCATCGCTGATCGTGAAATCGGCGATATAGCCCTCATCGCACAGCACCTGGGCGATGGCAGCCTTGAGCTTGGAAGCCGGCATGCTCACCTGGATCTTGGCGGCAGCCTGGGCATTGCGGATGCGTGTCAGCATATCCGCGATCGGGTCCGTCATACTCATTGTGTCAATAACTCCATGGAGTCAGTATCGGGGCCACCGCCGACGGCGGGGCAAACCCTGAACTTAAGTCGTCCGACCGTGATGGCCGGAGCGTCCTTTACCAGCTGGCCTTGTGCAAGCCGGGTACGTCGCCGCGCATGGTCGTTTCACGCAGCTTGTTGCGACCGAGACCAAACTTGCGATAGAAACCGTGTGGTCGGCCGGTCAGGCGGCAACGGTTGCGCAGGCGGGTCGGGCTGGCGTCGCGCGGCAACATCTGCAAGCGCTTTTGCGCTTCGCGCCGCTGCTCGTCGCTGTTGGCCGGGTCGCGAATCGTTTCTTTCAACTCAGCCCGCTTGTCGGCGTATTGCTTGATGATGCGCGCCCGCTTGACCTCGCGGTTGATCATGCTCAGTTTTGCCACACTCTAATCCTCAGTTCCGGAAGGGGAAATTGAACGCGGCCAACAACGCACGACCTTCCTCGTCGGTGCGCGCCGTCGTGGTGATGGTAATGTCGAGACCCCGCAGGGTGTCGATCTTGTCGTAGTCGATTTCCGGAAAGATGATCTGTTCGCGCACGCCCAGGCTATAGTTGCCGCGCCCATCGAAAGAGCGGGCGCTGAATCCGCGGAAATCGCGGATGCGCGGAATGGCGATGTTGATCAGGCGATCCAGGAATTCGTACATCCGCTCACGCCGCAGGGTTACCTTGCAACCGATCGGCCAGTCAGCACGGATCTTGAATCCAGCGATGGATTTGCGCGACAAGGTGACGATCGGTTTCTGGCCGGAGATCTGGGTCAGGTCGCTGACCGCATGATCCATGATCTTCTTGTCAGCCACCGCTTCGCCAACCCCCATGTTCAGGGTGACTTTGGTAATCCGCGGTACTTCCATGACGTTGCGATAGCTGAACTGTTCGAGCAGCTTGGGCGCCACGGTCTCGCGATAGTATTGTTGCAGTCGGGCCATGATCGTCTCCTCAAACGTCCGCGACTTCATTGTTCGACTTGAAGTAGCGAACCTTGCGGCCGTCCTCCAACACCCGAAAGCCGACCCGGTCACCTTTCCCGGTGAGCGGATTGAACAGCATCACGTTGGAGACATGCAATGCCGCCTCACGTTCGATGATGCCGCCGGCTACGCCTCGCGCCGGATTGGGTTTGGTGTGCCGCTTGATCAGGTTGATGCCGGCCACGACAACGCGCTCGCCGTCTTCCACCACCCGCATGACTTTACCGCGCCGACCCTTGTCTTTGCCGGCGATGACGATGACTTCATCGTCCTTTCGAATTCTGCGCATTGCCGTCTTCCTCCCGCCTCACAGCACTTCTGGGGCCAGGGAAATGATTTTCATGAACCGTTCGCTGCGTAGCTCGCGGGTTACAGGCCCGAAGATGCGGGTGCCGATCGGTTCCAACTTGTTATTGAGTAGCACCGCGGCATTGCCGTCGAAGCGGATCAACGAGCCGTCCGGCCGGCGGACACCCTTGCGGGTGCGCACCACCACGGCGTTGTAGACCTCGCCCTTGTTGACCTTGCCACGTGGAATCGCGTCCTTGACGCTGACTTTGATGATGTCGCCAATCTGCGCATAGCGGCGGTGAGATCCGCCCAGCACTTTGATGCACATCAGCCGGCGGGCGCCGCTGTTGTCGGCGACATCCAACATCGTTTGCATCTGAATCATGGTTTACGTTCCGTTCACGGAGTTGGGAAGACGCTGACCGGTCGAACCCGCAGGTGCGACAGTCATTGCGCCCGCTCGATGACCGCGACCAGCGTCCAGGCCTTGGTCTTGGAAAGCGGCCGGCACTGCTTGATGCTGACCAGGTCACCTTCATGACATTCGTTCTGCGCATCGTGCGCATGCAGCTTGGTGGTGCGACGAATGTACTTGCCGTAAACGGAATGTTTGACCAGTCGTTCGATCACGACCGTGATGGTTTTATCCATCTTGCTGCTGGTCACGCGCCCGGTCAGGGTGCGCTCCACCTGGGTTTCCGTCGTCATACCTGGCCCGCCTTCTCACTCATCACCATCTTGACCCGGGCGATATTACGCCGCACCTGTTGGAACAGGTGGGGCTTGCTCGCCTGACCGGTCGCTTTTTGCATCCGCAGATTGAACTGCTCGCGCAACAGCGCCAGCAGCTCCTGCTTCAGCTCCTCCATGTTCTTCTGCCGCAGTTCGCTTGCGTTCATCACATCACCATCCGGGTCACGAAGACCGTCCGCACCGGGAGTTTGGCCGCCGCCAAACGAAACGCCTCGCGGGCAATCCCTTCGGTCACGCCTTCCACTTCATACAACACGCGGCCGGGCTTGACCCGGGCCACCCAGTATTCGACATTGCCTTTACCGCTGCCCATACGCACTTCCAGCGGCTTTTTGGTGATCGGCTTGTCGGGGAAGATGCGGATCCACACCTTGCCGCCGCGCTTGATATAGCGATTGATGGCGCGGCGCGCGGCTTCGATCTGGCGGGCGGTCAACATCCCGCGGGTGGTGCACTTCAACCCGAACTCGCCGAAACTCACCCGGGTACCGCTGGTGGCGACACCTTGATTGCGCCCCTTGCGTTGCTTGCGGAATTTCGTTCTTTTCGGCTGTAACATATTGTATCTCGTCTATAAAAATTAACTCCGCGGGCACGGCGCGGAGTTCCACAACGATTCCGGAAGCTCAGGTGGCGGTCGCCTTGTCGGGCTTCGCCTCGCCTGGCCGGTCGAAGCCGAACACTTCGCCCTTGAAGATCCACACTTTGACGCCGATCACGCCGTAAGTGGTCCGGGCTTCGGCCAGGCCGTAGTCGATGTTGGCGCGCAGCGTATGCAGCGGTACCCGGCCTTCGCGGGTCCACTCACTGCGGGCGATTTCAGCGCCGTTCAAGCGGCCTGAAACCTGTATCTTAATCCCTAGGGCGCCCAAACGCATGGCGTTGGCTACCGAACGCTTCATCGCCCGCCGGAACATGATGCGCCGCTCCAGCTGTTGGGCAACGCTTTCGGCAACGAGCTGGGCGTCCAGTTCCGGCTTGCGGATTTCCTCGATGTTGATTTGCAGATCCTTGATCTCCAAACCCATCATCTTGGCGACCGCCTTGCGCAGATTCTCGATGTCCTCGCCTTTCTTGCCGATGACCACGCCGGGACGGGCAGTGTGGATGGTGATGCGCGCCAGTCGGGCTGGACGTTCGATCTGAATGCGGCTGGCCGAAGCGTTGGCCAGTTTCTTCTTCAGAAATTGCCGCACCTTCAGGTCGGTTTCCAGCAGATCGGGAAAATTCTTGCTGTTGGCGTACCACTTGGACGTCCAATCGGAAGCGATTCCGAGCCGCATCCCAGTGGGACTAACTTTCTGACCCATGTCGTTCTCGCTCCTGATTATTCGGCTACGGTCACAGTAATGTGACTGGTACGCTTGACGATGCGGTTACCCCGCCCCTTGGCGCGGGCGTGCATCCGCTTCAGCACGGGACCGCCATCCACACAAATGGCGGCTACCTTCAGCTCGTCGATATCGGCGCCTTCGTTGTGCTCGGCGTTCGCAATCGCCGATTCCAGTACGCCTTTGATGAGCCGGGCCGCCTTCTTGTCGCTGAAGCTCAAAATCTGCAAAGCCCGCTCAATCGGCAGGTTGCGTACCTGATCGGCCACCAGCCGGGCTTTCTGCGGCGAGATGCGAGCGTGTTTCAAAACAGCAAAAGCTTGCATTGGATCGCCCCTTATTTGGATTTCTTGTCCGCCGCATGCCCGCGATAGGTGCGGGTGGCGGCAAACTCGCCCAGTTTGTGGCCAACCATGTTTTCAGTGACCAGAATGGGCACATGCTGGCGGCCATTGTGTACGGCGATGGTGAGCCCGATCATGTCGGGCAGAATCATCGAACGCCGCGACCAGGTTTTGATCGGTCGCTTGGCATGAGTAGCGATCGCCTGCTCCACCTTCTTGATGAGGTGGAGATCGACGAACGGTCCTTTTTTAATCGAACGTGGCACCTGACTAATCCTCTCGGTTACATACCCCCGGTTCGGCCGGGCCTGCCTTATTTATTACGCCGGCGCACGATCAGTCGGTCGGTGCGCTTGTTCGAGCGAGTCTTGTAACCCTTGGTAGGCACACCCCATGGCGACACGGGATGGCGACCACCCGAGGTACGGCCTTCGCCGCCGCCGTGCGGGTGATCGACCGGGTTCATGGCCACGCCGCGCACGGTAGGGCGAATCCCCTGCCAGCGTTTGGCACCGGCCTTGCCCAGCGAGCGCAGGTTGTGTTCCTCGTTACCCACCTCGCCAACGGTGGCTTTGCAGTCCGAGTGGACTTTGCGAATTTCCCCAGAGCGCAGCCGCAGGGTCGAGTAGCTGCCCTCACGGGCGATGAGTTGCACGGAAGCACCGGCGCTGCGCGCAATCTGCGCGCCTTTACCAGGACGGAGCTCCACGCAATGCACTTGGCTGCCGACGGGGATGTTGCGCAGCGGCAGAGTATTGCCCGGCTTGATCGGAGCCGCCGGACCAGACAGCAGGGTCGCGCCCACTTCGACATTGCGCGGGGCAATGATATAGCGACGCTCGCCATCGGCGTACAGCAGCAACGCAATGTTGGCACTACGGTTCGGGTCATATTCCAGCCGTTCGACCCGGGCTGGGATATTGTCCTTGTCGCGCTTGAAATCGATCAGCCGATAGTGTTGCTTATGGCCGCCGCCCTGATGACGGGTGGTAATACGGCCCATGTTGTTGCGGCCGCCGTTCCGGGCCTGCTTCTCAATCAGCGGTTGATAAGGTCCGCCCTTGTGCAGCTGGGGATTGACGACCTTGACGACGAAGCGTCGGCCGGCCGAAGTCGGTTTGGTCTTGACGATTGGCATGGAGGTTTACCTTAATCTCGTGTCCAGGGATATGGGCGCCCGCTCACTCCGCCACCAGAAAATCGATTTCATGGCCGGCTTCCAGTGAGACATACGCCTTCTTCCAGTCCGAGCGCTGCCCTTGCATCGCCCCGAACCGCTTGCGCTTACCCTTGACGTTGACTACCGTGACGCCCTTGACCTTGACGCTGAACAACATTTCCACGGCACCCTTGATTTCGGGCTTGGTCGCGTCGCGCGCCACCCTGAAGACCACCTGGTTGTATTGTTCGGTCAACCGATTGGCCTTTTCGGAGACGTGCGGCGCTAGCAGAATTTTCAACAAACGTTCCTGATTCATGCCAACCACTCCCCAGCGCGCTGCATCGCGCTCGCCGTGATCACCACGGTATCGGCGCCCACCAGACTGACCGGATCCAGCCCCGCCATGTCGCTGATCGCCACGTAGTGCAGATTGCGGGCCGACAGGTACAGATTGAGATCCACTTCCTCGCTGACCAGCAGCACCCGGTTCTGGTCGGCCACGCCCAGCGCGTTGAGCCGGGCGATCATCTGCTTGGTCTTGATTTCCGGCAGGGCCAGCTCGTCGACCACCATCAGACGGTCTTGGCGCACCAGCTCGGAGAAGATGGCGCGCATGGCTGCGCGATACATCTTCTTATTGACCTTCTGCGAGTGATCCTGCGGACGGGCCGCAAAGGTCACGCCGCCGCCCCGCCACAGCGGGCCGCGGGTGGAGCCCGCACGGGCGCGGCCGGTTCCCTTTTGCCGCCACGGCTTTGAGCCGCCGCCGCTGACTTGGGAGCGCGTCTTCTGGGCGCGGGTGCCCGCACGGGCACCAGCTAGATACGCCACAACAACTTGGTGTACCAGCGCTTCGTTAAAGGGCCGGGTGAAGGTCTCATCGGCGACCGTGATTTGGCCAAATGCCTCGCCGTTCACGCTTTTGACTTGCAGTTCCATATCGCTCTCCTTACCGGCGCACTTTCACGGCAGGCCGGATCATCACGTCGCCGCCCTTGGCGCCGGGGACCGAGCCTTTGATCGCCAGCAGGTTGCGCGCCGCGTCGACTCGAACCACTTCCAGATTCTGAGTGCAACGCTGCGCCGCGCCCAAGTGACCGGCCATCTTCTTGCCTTTGAAGACCCGACCAGGGCTCTGGTTCTGACCGATGGAGCCGGGGGCGCGATGCGAGAGCGAGTTGCCGTGAGTGGCGCGCTGGCTGCGGAAATGATGACGCTTGATGGCGCCGGCGAAGCCTTTACCGATCGTGGTGCCGGTGATGTCGACTTTCTGCCCGGTCTGGAACAGATCCACCGTCAGCTCAGCGCCGACGCCGATATCGGCGCCTTCGTCGTCCGCCAGCCGAAACTCCCATAGGCCGCGGCCCGGCTCAACGCCTGCCTTGGCGAAATGCCCCGCCATCGGCTTGGTCACACGACTGGCCCGACGCGTGCCCACGGTCACCTGCAAAGCGCGGTAACCATCGCTGTCCTCGGTCTTGACCTGAGTGACGCGATTGGGCTCGACCTCGATTAGGGTCACGGGAATGGAAACGCCGTCCTCCGTGAATACGCGAGTCATACCGGCCTTGCGGCCGATGAGTCCTATTGCCATTTTGATAAACCTCTTGAAGAACGACTGCGGACCAGAGGAGGGGAGGCGGCCCCTCATGGTCCGGGTTTTGCGCTAGCTAGTTCAGCTTGATTTGCACATCCACACCGGCGGCAAGGTCAAGCTTCATCAGAGCGTCAACCGTCTTGTCGGTAGGATCCACGATATCCATAAGCCGCTTGTGAGTACGCAGTTCGTACTGGTCGCGGGCATCCTTGTTAACGTGCGGCGAAATCAACACGGTGAAACGCTCGGTCTTGGTCGGCAGCGGAATGGGGCCGCGGACCTGTGCGCCGGTGCGTTTGGCGGTTTCAACGATTTCCCGCGCCGACTGATCGATCAAGCGATGGTCGAACGCCTTCAGGCGGATGCGAATGCGCTGGCTGGTCATGGCGCTCACTCGATGATCTTGGCGACGACGCCGGCGCCGACGGTGCGACCACCCTCACGGATGGCGAAGCGCAGACCTTCGTCCATGGCGATCGGCGCGATCAGGTTGACCTCGATGCGCACGTTGTCGCCCGGCATCACCATCTCGACCCCT
>Ga0116180_1000816_pt1 | contig 27791 bp, 20 predicted proteins | sample AD_UKC073_MetaG_FD_89804 | JGI IMG/M metagenome (GOLD analysis project Ga0116180, IMG submission 89804) | Active sludge microbial communities of municipal wastewater-treating anaerobic digesters from USA - AD_UKC073_MetaG | ecosystem: Engineered > Bioreactor > Anaerobic > Digestate | place: USA... | reverse complement strand
GATCCTCGGAGTTGTGCCTAAGACATATATACCTGGTTACAGCGAGTTTTCAGAGGAACGCTGGTTTGCATCGGCCAGGAATGCCCAGAGTGATCACATCGAATTGTTCGGCAGGAAAGTGCCCTTTGGTACCGATCTGCTGTTCATGTCACATGATCAGGATCCCGTCTGCTTCGGCATCGAAATATGCGAGGATCTGTGGACTCCCATACCTCCCAGTTCATGTCTGGCTGCTGCAGGTGCGGCTGTCATATTCAATCTTTCCGCCAGCAACGAAGTAATAGGGAAGGCGGAATACAGGAGAGATCTGGTCAGGCAGCAGTCGCGCAAATGCATCGCGGGATACGTTTATGTGTCATCCGGAGTCCATGAGTCCACTACTGACGTAGTATTCGGCGGTCATGCTCTGATTGCCGAGAACGGTGCTGTACTGTGTGAATCTGAACGATTCCGCCGTGACAGCCATATGATAGTAAGCGAACTGGATATACAACGCCTTCTGAACTACAGAATAAAGAATACCAGCTATATGGACGGGGTTTCGAAACACAGCTTCAGAAAAATACCTTTCACGCTCTGCAGAAATGATGCGTTGAGGCTGACCAGGCATGTAGATCCGCATCCATTTATCCCGTCTGACAAACAGGAAAGGGACAACAGATGCAGGGAGATTTTTGCGATCCAGACTGCGGGACTGGCAAAAAGGCTGGAACATACCGGCATCAAAAAGGCAGTGATAGGAGTGTCGGGAGGACTGGACTCTACCCTTGCGCTGATAGTCGCAGTCAGAACTTTCGATTTGCTGCAGCTGCCCAGGGAAAACATCATAGCGATAACGATGCCGGGGTTCGGTACCACCAATACCACATATGACAACGCTGTACGGCTCATCAGGGCGTTCGGGGCCGGTTTCTGCGAAATCAGCATTGAAAAGGCCTGTATGCAGCATTTTGAAGATATAGGACATGACCCTTCAGTGCATGACGTCACTTATGAGAATGTCCAGGCAAGAGAACGTACCCAGATACTCATGGATATGGCCAATAAGCACAATGCCATTGTAATAGGCACAGGCAGCCTTTCCGAGCTTGCTGTCGGATGGTGCACATATAACGGAGACCACATGTCCATGTATTCTGTAAACTGTGGTGTGCCGAAATCACTTGTCAGACACATGGTGCAATATGCTGCCGAAAGCGCAGACGACAGGGCCGTTTCAGATGTGCTGATGAAGATCGCCGACACGCCGGTATCTCCTGAATTGCTGCCCCCGGATGAGAAAGGGGAGATAAAGCAAAGAACGGAGGATATCGTCGGCCCGTATGAGTTGCATGACTTTTTCCTTTACCATCTGCAGCGATATGGTGCTTCGCCTCTGAAGATACTGTATCTGGCGGAGCATGCATTTGAAGGCAGATACGATACACAGACAATACTCCTGTGGCTGAAGGTGTTCATAAGAAGGTTCTTCTCCCAGCAGTTCAAACGCTCATGCCTGCCGGACGGACCAAAGGTCGGAACAGTAAGCCTTTCTCCGAGAGGCGACTGGCGCATGCCCAGCGATGCTTCAGCCGAGGAATGGCTCAGAGGACTTGAGTGATGGCATGGAATTGCCACTTGACAAAACATGCGGTGTGCCTTACAATAGCATATGTCGCTGGAAAAGTGCATACCCGTGGTGAGCTTAGCTCAGTTGGTTAGAGTGCCAGGTTGTGGCCCTGGAGGTCGTGGGTTCGATTCCCATAGCTCACCCCAAGACATGAGGCTGTCGATTCAGCCTCTTTTTTATACCATGATCTGCGGCAGTTCATATCGGTGCAGCTTCTTAGAAGAATGCAGGGAAAGACATATCATAGCAGTTATACCCGTTAATATCAAAATAGTGATACTCATGTCAATTTTGTTGGATTTACGCAATCGATTCCATGTACTAGAATTATGTCGTAGAGAGTATTCGGGCCGGGATATCCTGCCGGTGTTACTCAGGGTATCTGCAAATAATGCAGTTTGCCTGTAAATTGGCAGGGCCAGGCAAATACGGATGAACATCGATTTCAAGGGAGATGATGGAATGGGTAGTTTTTTCAGGGTCGAAGGCATGCGTCTGATCAGGGAATATCGTAATGAGATACTCTGGATCGAGCCGTGGGGTGCCGACAGTCTGCGTGTCCGCGGAACGAAACGAGCAGCAATGGTACAGCAGGATTGGGCTTTACTGCCCCGATCCGGTGGCGATACGGCAGAGATCTCCGTATCGGATGATGGTATGACAGCGGAGATAAGAAACGGGAAGATAGCAGCCCGAATTTCTGCCAACGGGAAAATATCATTCTACAATTCCAAAGGCAGGCTGCTGCTCGAAGAGTTCGTCAGGAGCCGCGACAACCTGAAGGAGTTCGTCAGTGCACTTTGCATAAATCCCCGCGAATACCCGTATGTTCCCGGGACCAATGATTTCGGGCTCACAGTGAGGTTTGAAGCCTATGACGGTGAGAAACTGTTCGGCATGGGGCAATACCAGCACCCGTACCTTGACCTGAAGGGCTGCACACTGGAGCTGGCCCAGAGGAATTCTCAGGCCAGTGTACCTTTCCTGCTTTCAAACAGGGGATATGGATTTCTTTGGAACAATCCTGCTGTCGGCAAAGTTACGTTCGGTAAAAATGTGACAGAATGGTATGCAGGTTCTGTACAGCAGATGGACTACTGGATAACGGCAGGTGACACGCCTGCGGAAATAGAGGAGGCATATGCCCGGGTTACAGGTACGGTGCCGATGATGCCTGACTACGCCATGGGTTTCTGGCAGTGCAAGCTGCGCTACCAGACACAGGAGGAACTGCTGGAGGTGGCACGTGAATACAAGCGCAGAGGACTTCCCATATCTGTGATCGTTATAGACTTCTTCCACTGGACGAAGCAGGGCGAATTCAAATTCGATCCTGAATACTGGCCTGACCCGGAAGGTATGGTACGTGAACTTAAAGAAATGGGGATCGAACTGATGGTATCCATCTGGCCTTCTATAGACAAAACCAGCGAGAACTTCCGTGAGATGTATGAAAAAGGATACCTTGTAAGGTTCGACAGGGGTAATTCCATCGTGACGGACTGGATGGGCAATACCATGTTTTATGACCCTACTCACCCGGGAGCAAGGGAATATTTGTGGAAAGTCGTGAAAAGGAATTATTATGACAAGGGTATAAGGATATTCTGGCTCGATGTGGCTGAGCCGGAGTATACTGAATACGAATTTGACAATTACCGCTATCATATAGGTACTGCCCTGCAGGTCAGCAACATTTACCCGCTGATGTATGCGAAAACCTTCTATGACGGTATGAAGGCGGCAGGACAGGAAAACATAATCAACCTCATCCGCTGTGCCTGGGCGGGAAGCCAGCGGTACGGCGCACTGGTATGGTCCGGGGACATCCATTCCAGCTTCAGGTCTCTGCGCGATCAGCTAAGGGCTGGCCTCAATATGGCCATTGCAGGCATACCCTGGTGGACCACCGATATAGGAGGCTTCCACAGCGGAGATATTCGTGATCCGGATTTTCATGAACTGATCATACGCTGGTTCCAGTATGGCACTTTCTGTCCGGTATTCCGGCTCCATGGCGACAGAGAACCGCACACTCCGCCGCCGGGCACCTCCGGAGGCGGGATATTTGGAAGCGGCGCTGCAAACGAAGTGTGGACATACGGAGAAAAAGCATATGAGATATTCAGGAAATACATGTTCATAAGAGAACGCCTGCGTCCCTACATCAGGCAGATCATGAAAGAGGCCCATGAAAAGGGAACACCTCCGATGCGGCCGCTGTTCTATGATTTTCCGCAGGACATGACCGCGTGGGAGATCGATGACCAGTACATGTTCGGACCGGATATACTTGTCGCACCCATACTATACGAGGGACAGCGCAGCAGGAGAGTCTACCTTCCTGAGGGAGCAGAATGGAAGTGCACCATCGATGGTCGAAAGTATGACGGCGGGCAGTGGATCGAGTGCGACGCGCCCATCGAGGATATACCCCTGTTCCTGAGAGATAACGCAGATCTGCCCATATGAATCGATACCACCTGCCCGTCGGGCAGGTGGTTATTTCAGCTTGACAAATGGTCCTGAGGCCTTTATAATTGACTTTGCATTATTCAGATGGTGGGATGTAGCCAAGTCGGTAAGGCACAGGACTTTGACTCCTGCATTTCGCTGGTTCGAGTCCAGCCATCCCAGCCAGAGCCATTAGCTCAGCTGGCAGAGCACTTGACTTTTAATCAAGGTGTCCGGCGTTCGAGTCGCCGATGGCTCACCAAGCAAACCGCTTATCCGAACGGATGGGCGGTTTTTGTTTTGGAGTGATGCCGGACTGTCCGTGTCAGGAATCTTCAGGTGATTGAATGCCAGCGTGGCAAATCAGAATCCGCCTGTCAATAAAGCGGGATCAACCCGATCCTCTCTCTGACAAATGACTTTCTTCGCATGTATGCCTTATGAATGATATGCAAATAATATCACATAAGATGGGGGAATGTGATTCCATGTTCAGACATTTTAAAAAAGACAAATCGAAAAAAAAGGCGGCAAACAGTAATAAAACTGGCAGGAAAGCAGTGTCAGAGGAAAGCACGGTCTACGGGGACGACAGCGATGCCGGTTCTGGCGGCCTGTCCCGATCGGACACGACAGCAGTGAACCAGGGAAGCACAATGTCAGGCAAGGGTAATAGAAGCGAGTCAGCCAGACAGGACAGTGCGGAGCCGGAACTAACGTCAGTAAATGTCGAGGAGGAGCTCCGATGCAACAGCGACATTGTTTTCCGAAAGCTGTATATAAACGGGCGCAGGGAACTGCCTGTTACAATGGTGTTCGTGGACGGCGTGGTCGACAAGAAAGCCGTGGATGATTATATACTGAAGCCATTGATACAGGAAGACAGCCTCAGTCAATGCAGCACCACATCTGAACTGATCGGGAAAATAGAGCATGGTGTTATTTATCACGCCTCCGTAAAAATCCGGCACAGCTTCTCTGAATGTGTGGATGACATAATCGACGGGTCGGCTGCCCTGATTTTCGATGCTGACAAAACAGCCGCGACCTTCGATATCAAAGGGTTTAGAGAGAGAGGCATAACAGAGCCGACTGGCGAAAACGTAATAAAGGGCGCGAAGGACTCCTTTGTGGAGAATCTGAGAACGAATACAGCTTCGATCAGAATGAAGATGAAGAATGTCCGACTCGTCATTGAGGAAACGAGGATAGGGAGGCAGACTTCAACAAGGATCGGCATCGTGTATATCAAAGGCATTACCAATGTTCACATCGTCGATGAATTGAAAAAGCGGCTTGGCAAGCTGGATACAGAAGCAGTCCTGACCACCGGGATCATTGAGGAAGCAATTGTTGATCACAAGCTGTCGCCTTTTCCGCAGGTGATAACAACTGAAAGACCTGATAAGTTCTGCTCCTGCATTGTCGAGGGAAGAGTGGGTATACTGGTAGACGGATTGCCGGTCACTATTATAATCCCGGGGACATTCGAGGCGTTTCTGCAGGCGCCTGAGGATTACTCACAATCCTTTATAGTAAATTCGATAATCAGGTTCCTCCGCTACACCTTGATGTTCGTTACTTTGTTTTTGCCCGGCTTCTACATTTCCGTATCAACATTCCATATCGAAATGATACCGACCGATCTTGCACTGGCAATCACGGCTTCAAAAGAAGGTGTACCTTTCCTGACATTTATGGAAGTGATCTTTATGCTGCTGGCTTTTGAAGTGCTGGTGGAGGCGGGATTGAGACTGCCCAAGAACATAGGTCAGGCGGTTTCTGTGGTCGGAGCCGTGGTGGTGGGCCAGGCTGCCGCAGAAGCAAGGCTGGTTTCGCCGGCCGTAGTCGTTACGATTGCCGTCACTGCGATATCATCCTTTACCATGCCCAACCAGGATTTTTCCAACGCTCTCAGACTGTGGAGGTTCATATTTGCCATCTTCAGCAGTATCATCGGGCTTTATGGACTTAGCATCGGAGCGATAATTTTGCTGCATCATCTTGCAAATATAGAAGTATTTGGAGTGCCGTATCTTACGCCATTTGTCGGTGGAGACGGGAAGAATATGCAGGATGCGGTCTTCCGCTTCCCCTTTTCAGCACAGCGCAAACGTCCCACGAGTCTCAGAACGACTAACAAGAAAAGGAGAGGCAGTGTATGAGGCATTTGAAAATAATGATGGTGTTGTGCTGTGCGATATGCATATCTGCTGTACTGACCGGGTGCAAGGTTGCCTTTTCAGGTATCACACAGATCAAGGACATTGAATTTATTCGTGCAGTGGGTATTGATAAAAATGACGGCAATATCAGGCTCACGATAGCCACTCAGAGGATAATTTCCGGAGGCGGAAGAGGAGGATCTGAGCAAAAGCAATCCGATATAATGTGTTCTGAAGGTGAAACGGGTTTTGAGGCAATACGCAATTTCTGGAGCCATTCAGAGAAGAGACCGTTTTTAGGCCATCTCGAATATATTCTCATAGGCGAGGAAGCTGCAAAAGACGGTCTTCTGAAATATTTGGATTTTTTTACACGGGATCCGGAGATCCGTCTGAATCTGGATGTGTTCATCGTAAAGGGAGCTGAAGCCGGAGATGTCATCAGACAGGGGAATACAAGCGACAAATTTGTATTCGACAGACTTGAGGGCATAAAGAGACACCACTGGGGTTTATCCATGATAAATGAGGTGGAGTTGATGGAGGTCATGTACATACTCGATACGGATTATCTTTCTTTGTATGTTCCCTGTGTCAAATTGCTGATGAAGACTGAAAGCACAACCGATGGGAACAAGGGAATGGATATTGCCCTGGAGGGATTTGGGGTGTTCGAGGGTGACAGGCTGGCCGGCTATCTGGAGAGAGAGATGGCAAGAGGGCTGAATTTCCTCAAGAATAAGGTGAAGTCGGGAGTGATGTCTGTAAAGAGCAGGAAAGGTGAAAAAGTCGGATTGGAAATCATAAGCAGCGACAGAAAAATGAAGCCATATATAACAGACGATGAGCTTCGTGTTGCCATAGAGCTGGATGTAAACTGCAATATCGTTGAAATACAGTCAATACCCGGTAACATATTCAATGATGAGAGCATCGACTTCCTGAAGACACAGCTGGAAGAGCTCATAAAGGACGAAATCAGGAGAGTGATCGATTTTGCGCAGGAAATGAAGCTGGATTATTTCGGAGCGGCCGATGCAGTCCTGCATAAATATCCCTGCAAGTGGGAGGATATTTTTGAAAACGGCTGGAGGGACATTTTCTCGGAAATCGAGTTTGAGATAACTGTCAACTCACAGATAAGCAGGACATACGATATCAAGCAGCCCATTGGAAGCAAGGATATAGTGTGATGGAGATGGTTATATTATTAGTGGTCATAGTGGCAGCAGTGAGCGCCTTTGAAATAGCAGGCATGGCAAGAAAAAAACAGACAAGGGAAATCATCATTTTCATTGTACTTGCACTGTTTACTCTTGCCATGGGAATTTATTATATTCTGGCTCCCCATGATAAAAGCCTGATATATTATGCTTTTAAATTTCTGGGACTCGATCTGTGACGGGAATGGTACGATATGTTATCTGATGATAAAAAAATCTCAATAAGACAGGCGATTTTTCTGTTCGTGACAGCCAGCTTTACTCCCACTATCAGGATAGTTCCTGCCTATGCTGCGCAGAAGGCAAAGCAGGCTGCCTGGCTTTCCCCTGTCGTCACGGCTGTCCTCCTGATCCTTTTGGTACAGTTGTGGCAAGTGATATACAGGAAATACAGGGATAAATCGCTGATGGACATATATTGCGATATTGCAGGTCCCGCGGCAGGAACGGTGATCCTGATAATTTATCTGCTGTGGATGGTGCTGCTTTCCGCGCTCTATATCAGATATTTTGCCATGCGACTTGTGGGGGCCATATATCCCAATACCGATATATCGGTATTCATTATCTCGATGCTCGCCGTGATAGTTTACACACTTGGCTTCGGCGTGACGACGCTGGCCAGGTTTAATGAAGTATTGCTGCCCTTCCTGGTGATCGTTTTCTGTCTGATTTTTATTATGATGATACCAAATTTCAGGACTGATTTCCTGACACCTGTGAGCGTCCGAAGCATATTGCCTGTTCTGAACGCAAGTATGGCACCTACCGGGATAGTAGCATACTTCAGTTTTATGTTCATATTCGGTGACAGGATAAACAATAAGGAAAACATCAATAAGATCGGCTTTAAGATGGTCCTGTTCCTTCTGATTACGCAGGTCGTGATCATAGCGTCCATAATCAGCACATTCAGCTACAGGATCGCTCAGCGCACACAATTACCATTTCTTGCAGCAGTAAAACAGATATCAGTGTTCAATTTGCTGGAAAAGGTTGAATCTATTGTCGTGTCGGTGTGGGTGCTGTCAGATTTCATAATCATCTGCTTTTTCATCATATGCATTCTCAGTATGCTGAAATCATTCTTCAGATTATCCGATCCAAAGCCGCTGATAGGTATCTATGTGATTTTTTCATACTTCCTGGCTATGCTTCTGGCAAACAATGTTTTTGAAATGGAGAGGATGTCAGAAGATATTGCTTTGCCGGTCAATATCATCCTCGGTTTTGTGATACCGGCAATAATGTTCGTTGTCGGGAAAATAAGAAAAAAAGTTTGAAAATATTACAGTATAAGGTTGCATACAAGGATATAATCTGATATTTTGTATATGCACGCAGCTATCAATGGCTCGTGCGACAATCGGCATATTACAGTATTATATTGATGTTCTTTTGGATAAACATTATTATAGTAATTGGAGTCTGTCACCATTGCATTATTGCATATGAACACACTTCCAGAGGCAAATGATGCTTTGTCAGAGCATGACCAAACTGAGTTGTCGATCACAACAGGAAAGTATTGTTACTTACCACCAGGGCATACCGGAAGACATATATGAATAATTTGTGAAGGAAGGAGAGCACCAAATGGCTGATGTGAAATATCCGCTATACGAGACCACAGTATTTGAAGACTTCAGGATAATGGTCGAAAACGCAGCAGAAAAGTTTCCGGACAGAACAGCATTCTCTTACAAAAAAAGACCGAAAGATAAAGATACAGTGAAAGTTACCTATGCAGAAACAAGAGAATATATACGTCATATGGGGACCGAACTGATTCACATGGGGCTGAGTGACAAGCATGTAGCTCTTATCGGAGAGAGCTCATACAAGTGGATCTGCTCGTATTTCTGCCTCATGTCCATCGGAGCTGTTGTAGTTCCGATAGACAAGGATCTGCCGCCGGATGAGATCGCAGGTATCATAAATTTCGCCGAGTGTGAGTACGTAATATACAGCAGGCACATCGAGGATAAGATCAGCAAGATCAGAGACAAGATACCAAATGTCAGGACCCTGATATGTATGAGCAGGGCCAAAATCGATGGAGCCGTCGAGCTTTTTGACATAGTAGGCAGGGGCAGGGAGCGTTATAATGCCGGCGACAATTCTTTCTACAACTACAGGATAGACCGGGATCGCCTCGCCACCATCGTGTTCACATCGGGCACCACCGGCAAGGGCAAGGGGGTAATGCTGTCCCAGAAAAACATTGTGTCCAATATGACACAGGGGATGTATCTGTTTGCCATTACCCCGAAAACGATGAATGTACTGCCTCCTCACCACACTTTCGGTTCCACGGTGAACTTCGTGGGACACTTTTCACAAGGCAGCGAGATATATATTTCCAGCGGACTCAAATACATTGCCGAGGAAATAAAAGAGCAGCAGCCGACACACCTTGTATTGGTGCCGCTGTTTGTTGAAACGCTCTATAAGAAGATGTGGCAGGCGGCCGAGAAGAGCGGACGCGCGCAAACACTGCGCAGAATGATAAAAGTGAGCAACTTTTTGCGAAAACTGGGCATCGATCTGAGGAGAAAGCTTTTCAGGAGCGTACTGGACGCATTTGGAGGAAAGCTTGAGCTCATCATATGCGGTGGTGCCTATCTGCATCAGGAGATCATAGATACGTTCGAATCAATCGGGATCACCATCCTCAACGGATACGGCATAACGGAGTGTTCTCCGCTGATATCATGCAACAGGAACAAGTATCAGAAAAAGGGCAGCGTTGGTGTGCCGATCCTCGGATCGACAGTAAAGATCCATAATCCCGATGAGAACGGAGAAGGCGAGATATGCGTCAAAGGTCCCCATGTCATGCTGGGGTATTACAAGGACCCCGAGGCGACGGAAGCGGCCTTCGATGACGAGGGTTTTTTCAGAACAGGCGACTACGGAAGGCTGGATGAAGACGGCTGGCTGTATATCACAGGCAGACTGAAGAATATGATCGTGCTGAGCAATGGAAAGAACGTATATCCGGAAGAGATCGAAGCGGAGATATCAAATGTATTCGGAGTAAATGAGTGCGTGGTATATGCCGGTGAGAGCAAGTCGCAGAATGGCAAGGAGGTCATCGTCGCTGAGATATTCCCTGATTTTGATGCTCTGAAGGAAAAGGGTATCCATGATGTGCAGGAGTATTTTGAAGAGCGGATCAAGGAGATAAACAGCAGGATGGTCGTATACAAGGCGGTCAAAAAAGTAAAGATCCGTGAGGAAGAGTTCCCCAAGAACACATCCAGGAAGATAATACGTTTCGCCATCGACAAGACCATAGAATAAAACGTGTGACACGGTGACATTCCTCAACCACAGAGGATTACCTGTTACTGAGGAGTGCCGCCGTACCTTGTTCGGAGGTTTGGACAGATGAATGGCAATATACCTGCCGTTGGTTCCGGCAACCGGGGACGTTTCGCCAGGCTGGCCGGGTTGAAGCGAGCCCTGATTGACATGCCGGTCAGGAGATTCCGGGATCTCAAGATGAGGAAAAAACTTATCTGGACTTATATCATCGTTGTCCTGATACCCATATTCATGGTTGGGATGATACTGACCAACGGCATGAGGAACATGGCAATAGAGCAGGCCATCAAGGAGGCCTGCACCAATACGGACCGCATACAGCTTCGCCTGAACGAACTGACAAACAGGGTCACCGAGGTATCGGACAGGATATACTTCAGCGCCCGGACCAGGGAGATCCTTTCGACCGATTACAAAACCAGGTGGGGCGTCGTACGGGAATATTTCGATTTCAGCGAGTTTGCGGAATACAGGCGCGATTATGCGGAAATACGTTACATAATGATTTATACCGGCAACAATACGCTCCTTGACAACTGGGAATTCATACCCGTCGGGGAAGATATAACGGAGAAGCCCTGGTATGGGAAAGCGGTGGAAAAAAACGGGGAGATCGTATGGCAGTACATAAGGAATGAATTGTACGACCGGGACAGCCTTTGCCTGACCAGGCTCATCAAAAATGACCTGAACCAGCTGCTCGGCGTCCTGATCATAGAAATCAGCGACAGTTTCCTGCAAAGCATCATTGCGGAAGAGCCTTACAAAACCATAATAGCCGTCGACAGCGCCCACATCGTGAGTTCGAACCACAGTGAACTCATCGGCCAAAAGACGTGGGACGAAGGCATACAGTTCATATCGGAAACCGTGAACAACCAGTTCCGGGATCTGTACCGGGGAAAGGATTCATCGAAGGTAATAACCAATTCGTTCGTGCCAAAGACAAGCAGCAGCATATTCAACATATATACGATAGTCCCCGTGCAGTCCATCACCAAAAAGGCGGAAGAGATAAGTACCCTGGGGTTCAGCATTATGGGCTTGAGTTTCGCGATATCGCTTGTTTTGCTCGTATTTTTCTCGCATGTCCTCAGCAACAGGATCATAAGGCTTAGATCCGAAATGAGGAAGGTCGTGGAGGGCAAATATGATATCAGTGACAAGATACAGGGTATGGATGAAATAGGCGAACTCCACGTGGACCTGCTCAAAATGGTCAGAAGCTTCGAACAGCTGATACATGAGGTCTACGAGGAAAGGCTGCTGAAGGAGCAGCTCAGGAACAAGCAGAGGGAGATACAGTTCAAAATGCTGGCAAACCAGATAAATCCTCACTTTTTGTATAATGTCCTTGAAACCATAAGGATGCGGTCCCATTCGAAAGGCGACGCTGAAACCGCCGGCGCGGTGAAGCTGCTGGCGCGGCTGATGCGCAGGAACCTGGAGGCTACAAGCAAAACGGTTACGCTGGAATCCGAGCTTGAGATCATGAAGAACTATCTGAAATTGCAAAAATACCGTTTTGAGGACAAGATCGATTATGAGATAGAGATAGCCGCAGAAGGCTATGAAGAATACAGGATGCTGCCGATGCTGCTGCAGCCGCTGGTTGAAAATGCATTCGTGCATGGCCTGGAATGCAAAAGGACCCGGGGCAGGGTCACGATACGTGTCGAGGAACAGGATGGATTCCTGGTCATTTCAGTCCGGGACAACGGGGTCGGTATGGACAGGACCAGGCTGGAACGGCTGCGTAGCATGCTGAACGGAAACGGCGAGGAAAGCGGGATCCATATAGGCCTGCAGAACGTCAACAGCAGGATAAAGCTATACTACGGCGAGGCCTACGGCCTGGACATCGCAAGCGCAGAAAACGAAGGGACCCTTGTTCGCATCAGGCTGCCGAGGAAGGAGGAAAACCGTGACTGATATGCTCAAGGTCATGATCGTCGACGATGAGCCGAAAGTGCGCGAAGGCCTTAAAACGATCATCAGGTGGGATGAATACGGATACAGGATCTGCGGTGAATGCGCCGACGGGATCGAAGGACTGGAGATGATAAAAAGGCTTGAGCCCGATCTCGTACTCGTGGACATCAGGATGCCGGAGATGGACGGACTGGAATTCATAGAAGCAGCCAGGCAGAACGGTGCAGTTTCCAGGTTCATAATACTTACCGGGTATTCGGATTTTACTTATACAAAAAAGGCGATCCAGCTCAGTGTGGATTCCTACCTGCTCAAGCCGGTGGACGAGGAGGAACTGATACAGAACCTGGTACAGCTGCGGGAAGAGATACACAGGGAGAAGGAAGTCCGGAAAAGCCTCAGCGAAGCCCAGGTGCTCACGAGGGATTCCATGGTCAGGGCACTGATGAAGGGCGACAGTGAAAAATTTGCTGAGTGGGACAGTAAAGCCTTGGGAATGGCGGGTTCCCGGTTTTTCCAGGTAGCCCTCGTGCATTTTGCGGGAGAATCTGCCGGGTACAGCCTGGACACGATCATCAGGGAAACAGATGCGCTGCTTTTCAGGGACAGCAGGAATGACAGCTTTGTATTCGATATGGACGGCAAAATGTGCATAGTTTTTGCCGACAGCGATATCGACAGGAGTGCCAGGCTGCTGAAGGAGGCTGTGGATCATTTGCGTTCAAATCACCGGCTGCAGACGGTAATAGCTGTCGGGCGGAAAGCAGACGGTATCGTATACATCGGCAGTTCATATGCAGATGCCGTCAGGCTGCTGGATAAAAGGTTCTATTTTGACAATACGGAAATACTCAGCTGGGATGAACTGAAAGATGACAGCATCTTTTGCGATCCATGCGAAGCTGATAAAGCCAGGTACGAGATAGATATCGCAAGGAGCATCGAAAGCCTGTATGCGGCGGCGGAAGTGACGAATACGGGGCGGATAAGGGAACTGGCTGCCTGGATCTGCAGGGTCCTCAGGGACAGGAAATATTCCGAGATGAAAATATATGGTATTTGCTCCAACCTGCTGAATGCGGTTTACGCAAAAGCCCTGGCCAGGTACCCCGCGCTTTCTGCGAAACTGCCCCCGGATGACGAACGGGTCGCGGGCATATACGACAGGCAGGATATCTGCCAGCTGGAGGCTTACATTGCCGCACAGATCGAGATATTATCGCAGGCCATTTCCGATGCGGATCCCCAGACGGTGATCAAGAGGATAATAAGATATATCGATGAAAACTACCAGCAGGATCTCACCCTTAAAATGCTGGGCAGCCTTTTCGGCTACAACAGCTGTTACCTCGGGAAGGTCATAAAACAGCACACAGGCTGCCGTTTCAACACCTACCTTGAGAATATCAGGATCGAACATGCAAAACGGCTGCTGCTCCAGGGATACAGGGCCGGAGATGTAGCGTTGAAGACAGGTTTCCGGAATATAGATTATTTTTACTACAAGTTTAAAAAGAATGTCGGTATCAGCACATCTGAATTCAGGAAAGAAAAATATCCTGGTGAAAATGTCTAATTTTCTAAGGAATTATGTAAAATTCAACGGGTACATTTATTTGCGGCCGTTCTGTAAAATAATGATGGCATTAGGTGTTTCCATAATTTAAGTAATGTATAGGTGGGGCAGGCAATGAACAGTCAACTCGAACTGCACAGGACGGTCACAACCAGGAGCAAGATCTCGAGGCATTTCAGGACGCTGGCGGACCAGAAGTACCTCCTGATGATGTCCGTGCCTTTTTTCATCTGGGTCATTATATTCAGGTATCTGCCGCTCTACGGATGGACGATGGCTTTCCAGAACTACAAGCCAGGCAAGCCGATTTTTGAACAGGAGTGGGTGGGGCTGGAGCACTTCATGATACTGTTCCGGGAACAGGATTTTTACATAGCTCTCAGGAACACGCTGGCGATGAGTTTCCTTGGCATTACCATCGGGTTTGTCACACCCATAGTTTTCGCACTTCTTCTCAATGAAGTCAGGAACATGGCATTCAAGAAAACCGTGCAGACGATATCATACCTGCCGCATTTCATATCGTGGGTAATCGCCGCAAGCATGATCACGCAGATGCTTTCAACAGACGGAGGCGTGGTCAATGACATACTTATGAAAGTGTTCGGGCTGGAAAGGCCCGTGCCGTTCATGTCGACGCCGAAAGCTTTCTGGTTTATTTATATCGCCGCGGACATGTGGAAGGAAGTTGGATGGTACGCGATCATCCACCTGGCAGCAATCACGGGAGTAGACCAGGAACTGTATGAAGCTGCCCGCGTCGACGGGTGCGGAAGGCTGAGGAAGATATGGCATGTGACATTACCGGGAATCACGCCGACCCTGATAGTAATGCTGATTATGAATATAGGCTGGCTCATGTCGGTCGGCTTTGAGCGCCAGTTCCTGCTGGGGAACCATATCGTGGAAAACTATTCAAGGACCATTGACCTGTATGCCCTCAATTACGGGATTTCCATGGCAAGATACTCTTATGGCACTGCCATCGGTATGTTCCAGTCAGTAGTAAGTATTGTGCTGGTAATATTTGCAAACAGGCTGGCTAAAAGGATCGGCAGGGGCCAGATAATCTGACGGAGGTGCCGCGTTGCTGAGAACCAGGGAAAAAGCTTTTGATGTGGTGTTCGATATATCCATATACTTGGTAATGGCCTTTGTACTGGTCATTACACTGTATCCGTTCCTCAACGTGCTGGCCATTTCACTAAATGAATCCGTTGATGCAATGAGGGGCGGCATCCATATAATACCGAGGAAATTCACGCTGGACAATTACAGGGAGATATTCAAATACAGCAACCTGACCCATGCTTTCCTCATATCTGTCCTGAGGACCGTCATCGGGACGCTGCTGTCGACGGTCAGCACCTGTATGCTTGCCTATGCGCTGAGCAGGAAGGAATTTATATACAGGAAGTTCTTTACGCTGGTATTTATCATCACCATGTACGTATCGGGCGGGTTGATACCGGACTACATGAATCTGAGGCACCTGGGGCTTATAGGAAAGTTTTGGGTGTATATATTGCCCGGCCTGATAAATACCTACAATATGATAATAGTCAGATCGTTCATAGATAATTTGCCATACAGTTTGCAGGAATCGGCAAAAATAGACGGGGCCAATGACTTTGCCATATTCAGAAAGATCGTTATGCCGCTGTGCATGCCAGTCATTGCCACCGTAGCGCTTTTTGTTGCAGTCGGCCAGTGGAACTCATGGATGGATACATACCTGTATGCGAGCAGCAAGCCGGAACTGAGCACCCTGCAGTACGAACTGATGAAAGTTCTCACCAATACTTCTGCTGCCCAGGATGCCAGCCGTATAGACCCCAATTCGCCATTGGCAAGAAGAAGCTTCGTATCACCCCAGTCGATACGCATGGCAATAACGATAGTCGCAGCCGTGCCAATTCTTGTGGTCTATCCGTTCCTGCAGAAATATTTCGTGATCGGATTGACAATTGGATCCGTAAAGGAATGACGAATCACATCCGGCGAAGACCTGATAATCGAAACCCTGCAAAAACCTGCATAGTATTAAACCCGACGGGCCCGTGGGTTTAGTATAAAAAAGGAGGATGTATATGAAAAAGTATCTTTGTATGATGCTTGTTGTTATCCTGTGCTTTTCGGTGATGGCGGGCTGCGGACAGAAAACGGCCGGCCCGGACAAACCGGCTGACGGTGGTGTTGCAGGTCCTGTGGACACGACTCCTTCCGGTGATTCGGACGGGGTTCCGGTAATGTCGAAGGAACCGATTACTTTCACCATGTTCCTCAAGTTGCCGAATGGCAATTACGAAAACTGGGAGAGCCCGGTCGCTAAGAAGATCACCGAGCTCACTGGCGTGACGATCAAGCAGGAATGGCCGGTGGGTGAACTTTCCCAGAAGGTCGGTCTTATGATCGCCAGCAACGAATATCCCGACCTGATCTATGTCGGAGGACAGGAGCAGAACCAGCTTATTGCAGCCGGTGCGTACATACAGTTGGATGAGTACATCGAGAAATACGGACCGAACGTGAAGAAGCTGTACGGCGAAGACCTGGTAAGACTCAGATACACACCGGAAGATCCTCATATTTACTATCTCGGCTGCTATGGCGTAGGTGGTGAGAGATGGACTCCCAACATGGGCTTCTGGATCCAGCATGCTGTCGTAAGGGAGTTCGGATATCCGCAGCTCAAGACCCTGCAGGATGCGGAAGACCTGATCAAGGCTTACAAGGAAAAATATCCTACCATCAACGGGCAGCCGACCATAGGTTTGACCACCATAGCAGACGACTGGCGCTGGCAGTGTGCCGTCGGGAACATGTCAGCGTTCGTCACCGGAAAGACCGACGACGGCAACTGGTACGTGGATCCCGATACATACGAAGCAACGTTCCGTTTCTACCTGCCTGACCACAGGATCTATTACAAGTGGCTCAACCACATGAATGCCATCGGGCTCCTTGACCCTGAAGCATTCGTGCAGAAATACGACCAGTATGTGGCCAAGCTCGCCAGCGGGAGAGTGCTTGCATCCAATGACCAGCACTGGGAGATGCAGGAAGCCCAGAATGCGATCAGGGACAGCGGCGACATATGGAGAAGCTATGGACAGTACCCGATCCAGGCCGATGAATCGTACGTATGCGCGGACTTCCAGGATTGGGGCTATTCAGGCGGCGAGGGTGTTGCCATATCTGTAAGCTGCAAGGATCCCCTGAGAGCGTTCCAGTTCCTCGACTGGTATTGTACTGACGAAGCCCAGATACTCACACACTGGGGCATCGAGGGCGAACACTACATCATCCAGGACGGCAAGAGGGTCATAACGGAAGAGATGTGGCAGGAAAGGCTCAACAACAAGAACTGGTCCAAGGAGACCGGCGTCGGCGCATACACCTATCCGTTCCCGGAATACGGCGACGGAAGGAAGGACGCGACCGGGCAGTATTACACAACGAATACTCCTGAGCAGCTCATAGTCAACTATAACGAAGCGGAGAAAGAAGTGCTTGCAGCATACGGCGTCAAGATGTGGAAGGATCTCTATCCGCCGATGAGCGCACTCAGAAAGTCGGCGTGGGGCCAGGCATGGCAGATTCCGTTCGCAGCCGACAGTGAACTGTCGATCATCTACAACAAGTGCATGGACATAATGCAGACAGGAATACCCGAAGCTGTACTTTCTGATCCGTCCGAGTTCGATGCCGTTTGGGACAACCTGATGAAGAAGCTGGAAGATGCAGGCGTCCAGAAAGCAAACGAACAGTTCACCGAACTGGTCAAGGCAAGGATCGAACTCTGGAAGCAGTGATGGGTCCGGACATTGTGATGTCCTGACCGGGACAACGCGATCACTTATATAAAGCATCGCCATCGGGAGCGGCTCTGAAGGATCAGGGCCGCTCCTGGCACGAATTGTTTCAGGACACAGGCGGCAGGAGACCAAATTCCACTTGACAAAGCTGTTTGATGTAATGTATCATATATCTTGCGCCAATCAAAGGAGCACACAATGATATACGGAGGGATACCCAAGTGGCCAAAGGGGGCAGACTGTAAATCTGTTGTCAGTGACTTCGATGGTTCGAATCCATCTCCCTCCACCATCGATTTGTCAAAAAGCCTGATTTTTCAGGCTTTCATTATTTTTCGCGAATTTTCGTTCTGTCCTGCCAATATAGCTCAGATACATCCCTGACCTTTGATCCATCCGACCAATGCTGGCATAAGCTGATCACAGCCGATCCAATATCTGCGGCAAACACGACTGAGAATGAAAACATACAGCAGATGCATAATAAATGAAGCAGTCATTTATTGAGTCAGATTTACAGAGGTTGATATGAGGAATACCGGACGTTTATTCATAGCATCGTTATTTGCTTTGCTTGTACTGTTTGCAAACGGCATGTATTTCATCCGGCAAACCGGGATGCACCGTCATTCTCCGGAGCCGATAAGCGATGGAAGTGGCACAGGATATGAGACAGAAAGCAGTGCCGTATCTGATGAAAGAGCCGGGGAACAGACAGAAGCGGCAGACAGGATGACACCTGTAAATCTGATGCTGCTTGGTCTTGATGGTGACGAAACGCGGTGCGATGTGATAATGCTGCTCAATTTTGACCCGGAAACGTCATCTCTGAATATACTTTCTATTGCCAGGGATACCAGGGTTCGTTTCGGCAATGTCTATAAAAAAATAAACTCGCTTTATTCAAATGGAGGAGAGACGCTTTTAGCTGACGAGATCCGAAATATCACCGGTCTTCCGGTCCATTATTATATTACAGCGGATTTCGGAGGATTCAGAAAAATCATCGATACACTTGGGGGTGTCGAATTTGATGTGCCCTTCAGGATGAAATATGATGATCCGACTCAAAATCTCCATATACATTTAAAGAAAGGGAAGCAGGTGCTGGACGGCAAAAAGGCTGAGCAGCTTGTCCGATATCGGAAGGGAAATCTCAGGGGACAGGGGTACATTGAAGGTGACATAGGAAGGATCAAAATGCAGCAGGATTTCATCAGGGCACTGATCGACCAGAAACTGAATTTTCAATATCTATCCAAAGCGGATGAGATAATTGCCATAATCAGGGACAATGTAAAAACCAATATCGAAACATCTGATATAGCCAGATATTTTCCCAGTGCAGTCAGGATGGGAAAAGAGGACATAAAGACATTTGTTTTGCCGGGGGAAAGCCATATCATAAAGGACGTATGGTGGTATATCCATGACAGGGAACAGACCGCTGCCCTGATTTCAGAAAACTTTAAATAGTTGCGGCAGTTCACACCATGAAAGGGCATACCGTCAAGTCAGCTGCACCTGTAAGATGGCGCCGGTCCGGGCACGAAGTGCCGGTCGTGCCGGATGAGGGTGTACTTTTTTGGCACAGCATGATTGAATTATGACAGGCAGTTTGATATAGTTCTAGTATAAGCCAAAAAAATGTAATTACTTGCAGTGCATCTGTTTGTCGGCTCCCGGGCGAGATCTTCCATGCCGGGCCCGGCAGGAGCAGAAGGGGGCAGGGGAACATGAACTCACCGCTGATTATTGCACACAGGGGCGCCTCAAAGCAGGCACCTGAAAACACGATGTCAGCATTCCAACGGGCTCTGGAGCTTGGAGCCGACGGCATCGAACTGGACGTACATATGAGTGCGGACGGATATCTGGTAGTCATCCATGATGAAACAGCAGACAGGACCAGCAACAGCAACGGCCTTATAAAGGACAAAACCCTGAGTGAATTGAAATCACTGGACTTTGGTTCCTGGTTTTCAGAGGACTTCAAAGATGAGAAGATACCGGAACTGGAAGAGGTGCTTTGGCTGCTGTCGGGCTGGGATGGGCTTCTTAATATCGAGATAAAGAACGGGCCGGTTTTTTATCCCGGTATCGAGGAAGCGGTTGTAGAGGCGTTGCACAAGTACAGACGTACCGACCGGACCATCATTTCATCATTCAACCATTACAGTCTTGTGGAAATACGCAGATATGACCCTGAGATCAAAATCGCCCCTCTCTATATGGCAGGTCTGTACAAGCCGTGGGAATACGCACACAGCATGGGAGCAGCTGCGATACACCCGCTTTTCTACAATATAGTGCCTGAAGTGGTCAGAGGGTGCAAGGAGAACAATATCATGATCAATCCTTTTACAGTAGATCAGCCTGATCACATCAAAGCGGTGGCGGCCGCTGGTGTTGATGGGATTATAACCAATGTACCTGATATTGCCCTGAAAATTGTGAAGGAAATGGGGGCTTAATATGAAACTGAATTACAAGCAGACCATGCTTATTGGACTGGGGTTCTTTACGGTCAGCATAGTTTGGGGGATATACAATATCGCAATGCCCATCTATCTGGATGATCTGGGTCTGTCAGGGCTGGCTGTGGGAGCCGTGATGACGATCGACAACATTTTCGCCGTGATCTTCCTGCCGATATTCGGTGCACTGAGCGACCGGACCAATACCAGATATGGAAGGCGGATGCCATATCTGCTGGTGGGTATACCACTGTCGGCTTTAGCCTTTATCCTTATACCAGTGCTGAGGATGAGCCTTCTGCCCATGATGATAACAGTCATAGCGATGAACTTTTTCATGAGCATTTACAGAGCACCTACAGTTGCACTCATGCCGGATTTCACGCCAAGACCGCTCCGCAGCAAGGCCAATGGGGTTATTAATTTCATGGGCGGTGTCGGGGCTGTCATCGCTTTCCTGATTGGAGGTTTTCTCTTCAGACTCAATGAATACCTTCCGTTTGCAGTCTGTTCCGGCATAATGATGCTGACGATCATCGTTATGTATCTGAAGATCCGCGAGCCGATGGAAATAGCTGAAGATAAGCCTGATGTGCCTGATGAGGGAACTGCATCGGTCCCAAAAGATAAGGGCGTGATGCTGAGTTTGATATTCCTGCTGCTGGCTATATTCTTCTGGTTCGTAGCCTATAATGCCGTAGAGACTTTCTTCTCGACCTTTGGTGAAAAGGTACTGGGTATAGATAAAAGTCAATCGTCTTTCATGTTGTCCGTATTTTCCGCAATGCTGGTCATATTCTCCATACCTTCGGGGTTTATTGCCTCAAGGATAGGGAGAAAGAGGACTATACTGATCGGGATCACTGTACTTTTCCTCGTGTTCGCCGCACTGAATTTTGCTATAGAGATGAATACATACATAATATACATTTTGCTTGCTATAGGCGGTATCAGCTTGGCTCTGATAAATATCAACTCCTACCCGATGGTGGTGAAAATGGCATCAAACAAAGGGATAGGCAAGTACACTGGTTACTATTATTTCTTCTCGATGACAGCAGCCATACTCAGCCCGGTATTGTTCGGCTTTATTAAGGACCTTATGGGTGACAGTATCCTGTTCATATATTCGAGCATAGCTATGGTGCTTGCCTTTTTCTTCATGATGCTTGTGAAGCACGGAGAATCAGAGGTGAAACAGAAAGCATCATTGCAGGAATAAACGGGATACTTTATCATACTGTTCCGGGAGGTCATGTTCAGTTGCTGGGCTGGGACGAGCTTGAGAGAAAGTGCCGTGAATGTATGAGGTGCGGCCTTGCAAAAACCAGAAAAAATGTCGTCATCGGGCGTGGTTCGAAAACCGCCCCTGTCATGCTGATCGGCGAGGGGCCTGGTGAACAGGAGGACATACAGGGGAAACCGTTTGTCGGTGCTGCGGGCAAGCTGCTCGATCTGCTGCTGTCTGCACTGATGTTCAGTGATGATGATTATTACATATGCAATATCGTGAAGTGCCGGCCGCCTGGAAATCGAGTCCCTGCTGATGATGAGGCTGAAAGCTGCCTGCCGTGGCTCAGGCACCAGACATTGCTGATAAGACCGCGGATCATGGTATGTATGGGCTCTACAGCAGTAAAGTATATCATCGACAGAACTGCAAGGATAACGCAGATAAGGGGGCAATGGATCGAACGCAAAGGATTTTGGATCATGCCCACTTTCCATCCGGCAGCACTTCTCAGGGATACATCCAAAAAACCGCTGATGTTCGAGGATATGAAGAAGGTGAAGCTGAAGCTGGCGGAGCTTACCGGTGCGTCACAGTGACAGCCATTGCAGGTCCGTTCCGGACTGACATCTCAGAGAGGTTTAGGGAGCACAAATGAAAAAGGACAAGATTTTACTTGATTTATATAATGAATACAAATATAGATTTCCCGGCAAAGAATATGTTTTCGGCTGCGGCTGCATGAGTCCGAAGCTGCTGCTTGTAGGTGAAGCCCCCGGACGTGAGGAAGTTAAGTTTTCGCGGCCATTTTCGGGTGCCGCCGGAAAACATCTGGACAGTTTCCTGGAACTGGCCGGGATAGACAGGCAGGATATTTATATAACCAATGCCATCAAATACAGGCTATCTAAAGTCAATCCCAAAACAGGCAGGTTGTCAAACAGACCTGCAGCAAAGGATGAGATAAAATCCAGCAGACCCTGTCTGCTGGAGGAGATCGATATTATCCGCCCTCGTTGTATCGTGACTCTCGGCAATGTTCCACTGAGGGCGGTGACAGGAAATCACAGGCTGAACATCGGTGAATGTCACGGAACACCTGTGGAAGTGAAAATAAAAGAGCGGGATTATCTGCTGTTCCCACTCTATCATCCTGCCAGCGTCATATACAACCGCAGTCTGGTACAGACATGTGAAGCGGATGTAAAAGAACTGGCGACATTCCTCAGACGGATGTGTGACATTCCTCAGCCGGATGTGTGACATTCCTCAGCCGTAAAGGAATACCCGTTACAGAGGAGTGTCACCACACCTTATTCAGAGGAGTGTCACCACACCTTATTCAGAGGAGTGTCACCACACCTTATTTCCGAACCTTTCAACCGTTTCAAAAAACGCTTCAATATTTTCTGTCGGTGTTCCCGGCGGTATATCGCAGCCTGAAGAAATAACAAAGTTCCTGTATTTTGATGTCCTGTTCAGCAGATCCCGTGTTTTTTCCCTTACATCCTCCTGTGTGCCGTTTTTGAAAACCCTTGCCGGATCGATATTGCCAAATGCAAGCCTGTCTTCCGGGATCTGAGGCAAAATGTCTTCCATATCCACTGCGTTCCCGAAGTGCAATCCCAATGCACCGGTGGAGAGCATCGATTGCACCAGCCTGACTGTGTTCCCGCAATTGTGCAGTATCACCATGAAGCTGTCGTCCTGCACCTCTTCGACGATCTTCTTTATATACGTTGAAGAAAACTCATCGCACTGGTCCGGTGCCAAAAGCCCCGCTGCAGGCTCAGCGATGATCATCCCGGCTGCGCCCGCTTCCCTGAAAGCTTTTGCATACGATACAAGGAATGTTGTTGCTTTGCTGAGCACTATATGTACAGTGTCGGGATCATCAAAAAGCGACACCATTATCTCCGTCATATCAAAAAGTCTGCAGGCCAGTGAAAAAGGCCCTATCTGTCCGCCAAATGAAGGCCTGTCAGCGATATTCCGTGCACTCAAAGCAGCAGCTCTGATATAGGCGCCTGTCCTTCCGGCTCCAACCTGTGGGATTTTCAATTCCCTGGCAGATTTTTCATCACTGATTATATTTCCTGCAACTGCAGGCACCTCGTTGTCTGAATACCTGATCTGACTACCGAAGACTTCGGCTTCGACAGAAAGGTCCATTATCGTCATAGCTGCCGCCGATGGATATTTCTCAGACAGTTCATAAATGCAACTGAATTGATCCTCGCCGTTCCTGATCACTTCAGGTATGGTCTTGCCGGAAAGCTCCAGGCCCGGATATGTCATTATGGGCATGGGAACTCTTTTCTCTGAAGCAGTGATATCGCGGATCCATTTCTTCATATTAATTGACATGGCAAAACTCCTTTTCCGAATATGCTTTGATGAGATTCCCCGTTGTGCAATTATCCAATGGGGGAATGACAATACACGTTTATCCTACTATAATCGTCGAAGTGTTTATATAAATAGATTTCAAAGAATTGTACTATTTTATTATTTTATGTTCTGTGTTAAAATACATAATAAACCAACAGACAGGTGTTTTTATCATATTGACTGAAGCTGCATACAGGCTCCATTTTATTCAGACAATACTTCGACCCATTACTGAAATCGTGAAAAAATACAAAATATTATAATAAAGTTCAATACCGGGCAGTGATAAAATAGTATGATTTAAGTCGGGCCATCAGAAATGGCGTTCCGGCACTTACTCATCCCGGTATATCGGAAGACTGCATATTGATACCGGTATTCCGGCAATACCCGGCATACTGGCTGATATCACGGACCGCAGTTGTCGCAGAAAGAGAGTACTGATAATGATTAACAGAACGCTCGGGGATTTCGGGCCCGACCCGGTCAGGATGAAGCATGCCGTACAGACCTACAGCCGCTCTGTTGGGGCCGGCTGCAGCATTATGGACGAACACGGTGAATACCTTGTTGAGGATCATCCGGGCAAACGATGTGAACTGTGCAGGATGATGCAGGACAGAGGTAAAAAGTGTGCCAGTGCACATCTGTATGGTACTTATCAGGCTGAAAGATTTGGCGGGAGGTATATATTTTTCTGTCCCATCGGTCTTGTGCACTGGGTTTCGCCCATCTTATGCGAAGGTGGCGTCAGAGGAGCGCTTCTGGCCGGACCTGTACTGATGATGGAGCCGGATGAGCTGCTTATCGAAGAGATCGCGGTCAATGGAGGCTTTGACAAAAACGAGATCAGCCGGATCGAAAAACTGGTACAGGATTTGCCTGTCATAAGCCCCGAGAGAGTGAACGATCTGGCCGAACTGCTCTATATGGTATTGCTGTATATAACGGGGGCGAATGATCCATCGAAGCACCGGATCGAATCAATGGAACAGCAGTCCAGGATATCTGAATACGTGCATTATATCAAATCAATAGAACAGGAATGTGCCAGTGCCCGGACATATCCGGTGGAGAAGGAAAGAGAACTGCTGTCGCTGATATCACTTGGCGACAAGGCCGGTTCACAGAAAGTTTTGAATGAAATACTCGGACATGTGTTTTTTACCTCCGGCGGCAATTTTGATGTGATAAAAGCGAGGATACTCGAGCTCATAGTGCTGCTTTCAAGAGCCGCACTGGAGGGCGGGGCAGATGTGGAGCAGATATTCGGTCTCAACTTTAAATACCTGTCCCAGATAAACGAATTTACGACAGTCGATGAACTGACATACTGGCTTTCAGGCATAATGACCCGATTCACCGACTGTGTTTTCGATCTTAAGGACGTAAAGCACATTGACGTTATATATAAAGCCATCGACTATATCAAGAGAAATTATATGAAGAAAATAATGCTGGAGGATGTGGCAAACTATGTACAGCTAAGTCCATCATATTTTTGCTCGGTGTTCAGGCAGGAGATGAAATGCAATTTCAATGCGTATCTGAACAGGATCAGGATAGAGATGAGCAAAAAACTGCTGATGGACAATGATATACCGCTGGCAGATGTGGCGAACCTGGTGGGGTATGAGGATCAAAGCTACTTCACAAGGGTATTCAGGAGCCGTGTAGGCATCAGCCCAGGCAAGTACAGGGAGAGAAAAGGGCAGATAATTTTAAAGAAGTAAATATAAATTGGGACTTGGATCCCGGGAGAGGTGCTTAATATGAGTATACTGACTGAAATCTCACAGAACCTGCAGCAGGGCAGGGCTAAAGTAGTAAAGGAACTCGTGGAGAGAGCTGTCGGGGAAGGTATCGATGCGAAGGTGATACTGGAGCAGGGCTTGCTCGATGGTATGTCCGTGATCGGTGAGAAATTCAAAAAAAATGAGGTATATGTACCACAGGTCCTGATTGCAGCCAGGGCAATGAAGGCTGGTACGGAGGTGCTTCAGCCATTGCTTGCCTCCAGCGGCGTAAAAGCTAAGGGCAAAGTCGTTATCGGTACGGTCAAAGGAGACCTGCATGATATCGGCAAAAATCTCGTCAGAATGATGATGGAAGGGAAAGGCCTGGAAGTCGTCGATCTGGGAGTAGATGTCCCTGCCGAAAAATTTGTTGAAAAGGCTAAGGAGATAGATGCGGATATAGTGGCCTGCTCAGCATTGCTGACCACTACCATGACTGAGATCAAGGTAGTTGTTGACGAGATTGTCAATGCCGGCATAAGAGACGATGTAATCATAATGGTTGGCGGAGCTCCGGTGACCGATTCCTTCTGCAGGGAGATCGGAGCTGATATTTATACCCCTGATGCGGCTACTGCAGCAGAAGCGGCCGTGGAAGCAATCAGCTCTGCAGTATGATGACACTGCAATTGGCGCACAGTGATATATTTGTCCAGATAATTACTTTCCAGTTTACCGATCGATAAAAACGCTCTTGACATGTGTCAATATGCGATGCTATAATACAAAAGCTGTTGGGACAGAAGGCGTTTCAACGAAATGTCCGGAAGTCCGACAACTGTTTTGTAAAGAGGCATGTTGGCATTCTTTCGCAAGGAGCGTTTTTTAACGCGGGTCTGGAAGGATATGGCGACGTTTCTCTGATGCAGGGTGGAGACATTCCGTGGTTGAGAAAGTCGCATATTTGATAAAAAAGGCAGTTGACAAAACAGTCACAGCATGGTAGTATATAAAAGTCGCTCCGATGAGAGCGGCGACCGGAGCAAAGCCATCAGGGGCGGCGCGACGGACACATGGACCTTGAAAAATGAACAGTGACAGACAACACACCTAAAGGTGTAAGGAACTCGAAAATTCCAGAGTGATCCCGTACCGAATCGGTCGGGAGAGCTTGCGGACTTACTCGGTGGTCATCACAAGTGACCGCAGATAAGTCAATGATAACGTAAACAGGAGCCAAAGGGCTCTTTGAAAAGATTGAGTGATATCCTCTTTTCACAGGAGTATCACCACAGTTTATTCAGAGAGTTTGATCCTGGCTCAGGACGAACGCTGGCGGCGTGCCTAACACATGCAAGTCGAGCGGTCCGACATTTAACATTGAGTATTCAGTACGAGTTGGCAGATGAGCCAGCGTCAGGCAGAAAGATACTTGAGATCAGATCAGGTTTTTTGCTTCACGCCATATCAAGTGCCGACGCAAAGGCGGACTGAGTATTGAATGTTGAATGTCGGATAGCGGCGGACGGGTGAGTAACGCGTGGGCAACCTGCCTTTCACAGGGGGATAACACAGGGAAACTTGTGCTAATACCGCATAACATCATGTGGGGCATCTCATGTGATCAAAGGAGCAATCCGGTGAAAGATGGGCCCGCGTCCAATTAGCTAGTTGGTGAGGTAATGGCTCACCAAGGCGACGATTGGTAGCCGAACTGAGAGGTTGATCGGCCACATTGGGACTGAGACACGGCCCAGACTCCTACGGGAGGCAGCAGTGGGGAATATTGCGCAATGGGGGGAACCCTGACGCAGCAACGCCGCGTGAAGGAAGAAGGTCTTCGGATTGT
>Ga0116180_1000813_pt1 | contig 27804 bp, 23 predicted proteins | sample AD_UKC073_MetaG_FD_89804 | JGI IMG/M metagenome (GOLD analysis project Ga0116180, IMG submission 89804) | Active sludge microbial communities of municipal wastewater-treating anaerobic digesters from USA - AD_UKC073_MetaG | ecosystem: Engineered > Bioreactor > Anaerobic > Digestate | place: USA... | reverse complement strand
CGGTCGGGATGACGATCGGGGTGACCGTCGCCCCGAGCACCGACGCGGTGATCGAGTACGGCGCCTCCAGTGCGTCAGAGGTGCGGCGCATCTCGACCGCGACTTCCCACACGCCCGGCTGCGGGTTGCCCACGGTGCGACTCACCGCTGCTGCCGCGCTGCACTGCGTCGGGGTACCGGCACAGGTCGGCACCGGCGGGTTGTACCAGTACGGCGTCGAGTTGGCGTCTATGCCCACGCCGTAGGGGTGGAAGCGCAGGAACCGGATCTGACCGGCCCCAGCCGCGGTCCCGCCTCCGGTGAGGTCGACCTTGAACGCCGGCGTGTTGGCCGGAACGTTGAAGAAGTAGCTCGTCGACTGGTTGCGGGCGATGGTGCCGCTCTTGGTCACGGCATACCCGTTGGCCGCGGTGAATTGCTCAGCCGCGACCACGGTGTTCATCGTCTGTGCCTCGACTCCGGGGTTGGCCGGGTCGTCGAGGTTGAGGATCGCCGAGTGGATCCCGGCGCTCGCAGCCGTGACGGTGACCGGGAAGCTCACCGGGGTGTTGAGTGGCAGGGCCACCGAGCCGGCCGACGCGAAGGTGCCGTCGTTGCCGACCCACTTCACGGCATACGTGATCGTGCCGCCGCCACCGGAGGTGCGGGTGAAGGTGTAGGTGCGGACGTAGCTGTCGCCTGCTTTGACGCCCTCACGGTCGTAGATGCCGGTGCCGACGTTGGGCGTGGCGAGGAAGCCGGAGATCACGGTGTTGACCGCGACGCGAGCGCTCACATCGACGACCTTGGCCTGCGTGGCTAACAGCGACCAGGCACCGGGCACGTTCATCAACCCATTGCCCTGCTCGTAGGCCCCGTAGCCGTCGATGAACCGGGCGCTGGAGTTGATCGCCTGGCGCAACTGGGCGGGCTTGTACTGCGTGCCGGTCGCCTTGGCGGCCGAGACGAGCAGTGCAGCAGCGCCGGCAGCCTGCGGTGAGGCCATCGAGGTGCCGTTGAACATCGCGTAGCCCGGCGGGCAGTTGTACGGCAGGCATGCGCCGGCCGGACTCTGCCAGGTGGGGACCGTCGACACAGCCGATCCGGGGGCGAGGATCTGCGGCTTGAAGCCGCCGTCCTCACGGGGACCGCGCGAGGAGTACGGGTGGATGTTGTCGTCCTTGGTCGTCGACGAGCCGTAGTTGGCCTTCCACGTGTCGTTGGTGATGTAAGAGCCGACACTCATGACCTTGGACGCGACTGACGGGTCACCGATGGTGTTGAGTCCAGCACCCGAGTTGCCCGCCGAGATGAACATCTGGACCTTGTAGGTCTCGATGAGCTTGTCGTAGAGCGCCGCGCGGGCGTTGTTGCCGTCGTTGAGCGCTGGCAGACCACCGATCGACATGTTGATGACGTCGACATTCATCTGCTTAGCCGCGAGGATCATGCCTTCGAGCAGAGCGTGCGAGGTGCATCCGCCGACGAAGAGGCAGACCCGCACCGAGACCAGCTTGGCGCCCGGGGCCGCACCGGTCATCGCGCCACCGAACATGCCATTGGCGGCGGTGATGCCAGCAACGTGCGAGCCGTGCGCGCCGGAGACGATGCCGATGTTGACGACCTTGTTCTTGCCGTCGGTCTGGACGACGAACGGCATACGGTCCTGGTATGCCGTGTCCGCCCGGTCCGTGCCGAAGTAGCCCACGTCGTAGCGGACCTTGTAGTCGGTCATGCCGGCCTCGTCAGCGAACGAACCGTTCTGGTTGGTGTCGACCCAGACCGTGTTGCTCGTGGTCTCCCAGAGGACCCCGAACAGGCCCGAGGATCCGGCGGGGTTGCCATCTCGGTTGACGTCGTTGCCGAGTTCGCCGCCGAGGTCGGGGTGGCGCTCGTTGAAGACGCCGAAGCGGTAGCTGCCCGCCTTGGGCGCGGTGTAGTTGACGCCACCGCTGGTGAACGCCGGCTTGGCGCTGACCTGAGTGCCCATCTGGATCCACGTCGGGTCGGAGTCGTTGTTGGCCGTCCCGGTGAAGGTCGGGTCGGTCGCGGTGACCCAGTCGATGATCTTGCGCTCACCGGTGGTCGTCGTCTGCAGCGCCGGGTGGGCCAGGTCGATGCCGGAGTCGATGATCGCGATCGTGGTGCCGCGCCCGTCCCACGTGGGGTGTGCCGTCACGAAGTCGACGGCCCCGGTGTCCCGGATCGGCATGTAGGGGTTGCTTTTGGGAGTCGATGCGTCAGGCGCCGCATAGGGCACCGGTCCGGTCTGGCCGTCGGGACGGGGGTCCTCGAGGGGGACGACCTCGTCGACGTCGACCGCTTCGACGCCGGAGATGGCCGCAACCTGTGCTGCGGCAGCGAGCGGCACGGTGACCCGCAGGTAGCCGATCGCGTCGTCGCGGTATCCCACGGTGCCGCCCAACGCGGCAACGGCTGTGGCGACCTTGGAATTCTGGTTGGTGCCGGTCGAGACGATGAGCGTGACCGTCTTCTTGCCCTGCACCTTGGCTTGGGCGAGCAACTCGCGGTCGTGCTTGCCGAGCCCGTTGTCACCCGCAGGACCCGGCGAACCGGGTGCGGCGAACGCCGTGGGCGCGACGAGAGCAAGGGAGAGCGCTGCCACTCCGGTCAGGGCAGCGAGCGCGCGTGAGCGCAGTGGTCTCATGAATGTGAACCCTTCGCGTGCGAGGCCCCGAACGACGTGACCGCCACCTCTGCTCCGGAGTGTGTCCCACGCCACGGCCTTTAAACAGGCTCCTGTCGAGAATCTTTACCAAGTTTTGGAGCTTTGAGCGTGGTTCTTGCGGGCAACCGGGGCCAATCCGGCATACCGCATCCTGGCTGGCCGGCCAGACCAAGCCACCGCCCGCTGGGCATCCGACGGGGCGATAAGGCGACGTGACCGCAGATGCGTCAGACGGTGCGGCCGCGCAGCACGATGGTTCCGGGCGAGCCGAGGGCCCGCAGGTCGGCCCGGGGATCGGCGTCGTAGACCACCAGGTCGGCCGGGTCGCCCTCCTCCAGGCCAGGCCGGCCGAGCCACGCCCGCGCTCCCCAGGAGGCCGCCGAGAGGACCTCCAGTGGCGACAACCCCGCCTCAGCCAGCTCCAGCGCCTCCTGGGCGACCAGGCCGTGCGGGAGAGATCCGCCGGCGTCGGTGCCGACGTAGATCGGCACGCCGGCCTCGTGAGCGCGACGGATGGTCTCGTAGCGGCGGGCGTGCAGATCGAGCATGTGCGCGGCATACTGCGGGAACTTCTCAGCCGCTGGCGCCGCGATCTGCGGGAAGGTCGTGATGTTGACCAGCGTGGGCACGATGGCGATCCCCTGCGCGGCAAAGGCACGCGTGGACTCCTCGTCCAGCCCGGTGGCGTGCTCGATGCAATCGGTGCCGGCCGCCGCGAAGTCGTGCAGCGACTCTTCACCGAAGCAGTGCGCGGTCACCCGAGCACCTTCCTCGTGGGCGGCTGCGACGGCCGCGATGACGGCCTCCCGCGGCCAGCACGGTGCGAGGTCGCCGCAGTCGCGGTCGATCCAGTCACCGACGAGCTTGACCCACCCGTCGCCGCGGCGAGCCTCCATCCGCACGTGCGCGACCAACTCGTCGGGCTCGATCTCGTGGGCGAAATTGCGGATATACCGCCGCGTGCGCGCAATGTGCTTGCCGGCCCGCACGATTCGCGGCAGGTCCTCGCGGTCGTCGATCCAGTGTGTGTCGGCCGGAGATCCGGCGTCGCGGATGAGCAGCGTGCCAGCAGCTCGGTCGGTCAGCGCCTGGGTCTCGCTGGTGGCGTCGTCGACCGGCCCGTTGCGGTCCAGGCCTACGTGGCAGTGCGCGTCGACCAGGCCCGGCAGAGCCCAGCCCCGCACCGTCTGGACGTCGGCCCCGGAGGTGACCGGGGCGGCATACGAGACCCGCCCGTCGATCACCCAGCACTCGGGGCGGCTCTCCTGCGCGGAGACCAGCACCTCACCGACGATGTGCAGCACCGTTGCCATGGGCCGCACTCTACTCACGCGGATCCGCGGCTCAACGGCTCGCCGGCACCCGCGCTGCGGCTTGCGCGCATGGGCGCACCCGCACAAGCTGTCGGTATGCCGTTCCTCCCACTTCCCGACGGCCGTCACCTCGACGTCCTGGTCACCGGTCCCGACGACGGGATTCCGTTGGTCTTCCAGCACGGGACACCTGGAGCCGTGACTCCGGCCCCGGCCCTCGCTCGGGCCGCCCACGACCACGGACTGCGGATGGTCACTTTCTCGCGGGCGGGCTATGGCACCTCCACCCGTCAGCCGGGGCGATCGGTCGCCGACGCCGCCGCCGACGTTGCGGCCATCCTCGACTGGCTCGGGTCACCACGCTGCCTCACCGCTGGCTGGTCAGGCGGTGGACCGCACGCCCTCGCGACCGCCGCTGGCCTGCCGGATCGGGTCGATGCCGTGCTCGTCATCGCCGGGGTAGGCCCGTTCGGTGAGGCGTCGTTGGACTTCCTCGCTGGCATGGGGCAGGACAACCTCGACGAGTTCGGTGCCGCGTTGGCGTCCGAGTCCGAGGTGCGCGATTTCCTGGAGGCGCAGGCTCCCGGGTTGCGGGCGGCGCAGGCCGCTGACCTCGTCGCGGAGATGGGCTCCTTGCTGCCGGAGGTCGACCGGGCGGTGCTCAGCGACGAGTTCGGCGACTTCCTCGTGGCCAGCTTCCGTGAGGCGCTGCGGGTAAGCGTCGATGGCTGGATCGATGACGACCTGGCCTTCACCCGGCCGTGGGGCTTCGACCTCGCCGACGTCGTGGCCCCCGTGTCGCTCTGGCAGGGCTCAGCCGACCTCATGGTGCCCTTCGCCCACGGCACATGGCTGGCCGAGCGACTGCCCTTGGTCTACCCGCACCTACTGCCCGGTGAGGGCCACCTGTCGATCGCGGTCGGCATGGCCGAAGCGATGGTGGCCGAGATTGTCGCCCTGGCCGAGCAGCCCGACTGACCTCCGGAGACTGGGTCTCCCTCAGCGCGGGCGCGCGGTGAGGAACCGCCGCAGGATCTCGATGGTGACCTCCGGCTGATCGGAGTGCACCCAGTGCGCAGCATCCTTGATGGTGACCTGACGCACCTTGGGGAAGAGCGCACGCATCGGCTCTACGTCATGTGCGGCTACATAGGGCGACTGGCCGCCGGCGATCCAGATCACCGGCCCCTCATACGGCGGGTATGCCGTGGCGTCCACCGCTGGCCAGCCCGCGACACTGCGTTGTCCGGTCCCGGCCTGCGCCAGGACGTCGAAGTTGACCTGCCAGCTCCAGGTGTGGCCATGGCGACGAAGGTTCTGCAAGAGGAAGGCCCGCACTGACGGCACCGGCACGACCGGGGCCAGGAGCGCATCAGCCTCAGCGCGACTGGTCAGCGTGTCCAGCGGCAGCGCCTGCATCGCGGCGATGTAGTCGAGGTACCAGTGGTGCGAGCGGTAGTGGCGTGGGGCGATGTCGACGACGGCGAGCCTCTCGATGAGGTCTGGCTGTGCCAGCGCGACGAGCATCGACACCTTGCCGCCGAGCGAGTGGCCGACCAGGGTCCAGCGCTCGCCGGGGGCCAGGCTGCGCAGCGTGGCGGCAACCTGCGCGGCATACGACTGCAGGGAGAAGTGGTCGCTCCACGGCGAGCGCCCGTGGTCGGGCAGGTCGATAAGCGTCGCGCGGGCGCCCGTGCCGTCCTCGCCGACCAGGGCCTTGGCGACCTGCGTCCAGTTGCGTCCCTGGCCAAACAGACCATGGCAGAACGCGATTCGTGGACCTGACACCCCGAGGTCGAGGTGGTGCAGCCGCCTGGTCACCATGACCGCGACGATACCCGCCCACCGCGTCGCCCCTCGCTGCACCTGATCCTGCAGATGATCCGGCGTTTGGTACTGGGATTCCGATACCAAACGCCAGTTCATCGGCAGGTTCTCATCGTCCACAACCCAAGAAGGGCCGTCACACGATCCACAGCGGACGACCGCGCCCTGCAACTCGCCGCCGTCATCCGCGACCGTCGTCTGGTGACCCTTCCAGATGAGGTTCGTGAGTCGCCGAGCACCAGCTCGGTCTGGTGAGCCGGGCGCAGTTCCAGGCTGCGGGTGTCAGCCGGTCGACGCTGCAGTGGCACGTCGGACGCCACTGGCCCGTGGTCTTGCCCGGCGTCTATGCCCTCAACAGGGGTGGGCTCTCGGTGACCCAACGTCAGGTCGCCGGGCTGCTCTATGCCGGGCCTAGTGCGGTGCTCCGGGGGCTGACGGCCGCTCGGGCTTGGGGAATCACGGCCGCAGACTCTTCCGGGCGGGTCCACGTCACCGTGGCCTCGCCGGCCCGGTCGCGACGACTGGGCTGGCTGGAGGTGGCGGCAACCACCATCCCCGATCCACGGATCGAGGTGCGCGGGCCACTCGTCCTGCCATCGCCAGCTCGGGCCGTGGTCGACGCCTGTGCAGAGGTGGATATCACCGACCAGGCCGAGGCTATGGCCATCGAAGCGGTGCGTCGCCGCCTGGTGACCTGGGACGACCTCGCCCACGCCTTCTACCTGCGCAATCGTCGCGGATCGGCGGTCATTCGGCGCGCGCTCGATGCCGCAGCAACCGGAGCCTGGTCACGACCCGAGGCCGTGTTGTTGGCGGCGATCGAGGCATCCACGGTCCTGCCGCGCCCGTGGGCCAACCCCCGACTCATCCACTAACCGACCGGTCAGCGCTTGCTCACTCCAGATGTGTGGTTCGACGACGTGGCCATGGCTGTCATGGTCCACTCTCTCGACAGTTCCACAGTGCTCCGGGGGACTGGGATATGACGGTCGCGCGGGATGCCCAGCTCACCGAGTGTGGCGTGATCGTCGTGGGAACGACCCCCAACCGCATCTACCGCGACATCGACTCGGTCATCGGGCGAATTCACCGCACGTATGCCGTCGCCAGCTCGCGCCCGCGACCCGCAGTCAGCGCGATTCGGCAGCCGGTGATCCCGCAATCGAGGTGATGCGACGCGCCGAGCGAAACCGTGACCTGACCGGTCAGCGGCCGAGGAACTTCTCGAAGCCCTTGGGGAGGTTGGCCGGGTCCAGGCCCGCGCCCGCTGCGCCAGCCGCGCCCCCGCCGCCTGCCGGGCCACCCGGCATACCGAAGGCATTTCCTACTGCCGCGGCGCGGGTTTCGGCAGCCTTCTGCGCCGCCGCCCGCTCCTCCGCGGCCCGCTTGGCGGGGTTGCCACTCTTCGCCTTCTTGCGCGCCGGGGCCGCCTTGGCCTTGCGCATCCCGGGCAGGCCCGGCATACCGGGAATGCCACCGCCGCCTCCGCGGGCGAGGGACTTCATCATCTTCTGGGCCTGGCCGAAGCGCTCCAAGAGCTGGTTGACGTCGCTGACGTGCATGCCCGACCCGCGGGCGATCCGGGCTCGGCGCGACCCGTTGATCTGCTTCGGATGGGTGCGCTCAAAGGGGGTCATCGAGCGGACCATGGCCTCGACCCGGTCGAACTCGCGCTCGTCGAAGGCGTCGAGCTGGGCGCGCATCTGCTGCATCCCGGGCATCATCCCGAGCATCGCCTTGAAGTTGCCCATCCGCTTGATGGCGGCCATTTGCTCGAGGAAGTCGTCGAAGGTGAAGTCCTCTTCGGCGAGGAATTTGCGGGCCATCTCGTCGGCCTGGCGCTTGTCGAACGCCTTCTCAGCCTGCTCGATGAGGGTGAGGATGTCGCCCATGTCGAGGATCCGCCCGGCCATCCGGTCGGGGTGGAAGACCTCGAAGTCCTTGACCTGCTCGCCGGTTGAGCTGAACATGATCGGCCGGCCGGTGACCTTAGCGACCGACAGCGCCGCACCACCGCGGGCGTCACCATCGAGCTTGGACAGCACGACACCGGTGAAGCCGACGCCCTCCTGGAAGGCGACCGCAGTGTCGACCGCGGCCTGACCGATCATCGCGTCGATGACGAAGAGGATCTCGTCGGGGGCGACCGCGTCGCGGATGTTGCCGGCCTGCGCCATGAGATTGGCGTCGACGGCCAGGCGGCCGGCGGTGTCGATGATGACGACGTCGTGCAACGCCTGGCGGGCCTTGTCGAGCCCGAGCCGCGCGACGGAGACCGGGTCGCCATAGGACTGGGTGCCTTCGCCCGATGAGCCGACGGCGTCGTGGCCGAAGACATTGCCGCGCTCGGGCGCAAAGACCGGCACCCCGGCGCGCTCCGCCACGACCTGCAGCTGGGTGACGGCGTTGGGACGCTGCAGGTCAGCGGCGACGAGCAGCGGGGTGTGGCCCTGATCCTTGAGCCACTTGCCGAGCTTGCCGGCAAGGGTGGTCTTACCCGAACCCTGCAGACCGACGAGCATGATGACCGTCGGCGGGTTCTTGGCGAACTGGATGGTGCGGGTCTGCCCGCCGAGGATCTCGACGAGCTCCTCGTTGACGATCTTGACGACCTGCTGGGCCGGGTTGAGGGCCTGGTTGACCTCGGCGCCGAGTGCCCGCTCGCGGATCGCACCGACGAAGCTCTTGACGACCGGCAGCGCCACGTCGGCGTCGAGCAACGCCATGCGGATGTCGCGCAGCGTCGTGTTGATGTCGTGCTCGGTCAGCCGACCCTTGCCCCGGAGGTTGCGGAAGGTGGCGGACAGCCGGTCAGACAGAGAGTTGAACACCGGGAAACCTTACCTGTCGGACCTGGCGGTTAGCCTGCGCACATGAGCTTGCACTGGTATTCGGTCGTCGTCGACGCCCACGACATCCACAGCCTGGCCCGCTGGTGGGCCGAGACGCTCGACTTCATGGTCATCTACGAGTCCGCCGACGAGGTGGTCATCGTGCCGCAGTGGGCGGCCGAGACGCCGGGCATCGAAACCGACGCGCAATGGCGGCGCCAGCCGCACGGCCTGGTTTTCGTGCCGGTCCCGGAAGGCAAGACGGTCAAGAACCGCCTACACATCGACCTCGCGCCCCACCTCAGCCAGGACCGCGACGCCGAGATCGCAGCGCTGCTCGCCCGTGGTGCCTCGCTGATCGACGTCGGCCAGCCCGCCGACGCCTCGTTCACGGTGCTCGCCGACCCGGAGGGCAACGAGTTCTGCGTGCTCTCCTCGCGCAACCGCTAGACGACAAACCCACCCAGACGAGGTATGCCGTCCGGCCGCTTCCCGGAGTCCACGCAGTATGCCGTCAGGCTGGGTCGGCAGCGCGTCCGATCGCGGCAAGCGCCTGGTCGGTCTGGGCGCCCGAGAGCGGTCGGCCGTCGACCCTGGTGAGGTAGAAGGTGTCGAGGGTCTGGCCGGCATACGTCTCGACGTGGGCGCTGCGGATGCCGAGGCCGCAGTCGGCGACCGCACGGCCGATGTCGTGCAACAGCCCGCGCCGGTCCGTGCAGCGCACGTGCACGACGGTCGCTGAGTCCGAAGCTCCGGGGATGACCTCGACGACAGCCGGCAGCTTCGAGGGCGACGAAGATGGCACCGCGGACGAGGCGGCGAACTGGACGCCGGACGGGGCAGCGGACGGCATACCTGACTGGCGCGGGCCGGACCGCACCGCGACCTCGCCGTCGCGGGACCGATCGAGACGATCCAGCACGGTGCGGTCACCCGCGGTGAGCCGAGTCAACCGACGGATGAGGGTCGCTGGTTCAGGCACCGATCCGCCGTCCGCGTCGACCTGCCATTCCTGCAGGGCTCGGCCCTCGACCGTGCGCAGCGAAGCTGCGCGCACGCCATGACCCCCGACGGCCAGCAGACCCGCGACGTCGGCGAAGAGCCCGGGACGGTCCGGCGCGACAACGCTTACCCTGCAGCTCGACTCCTCCCGCGTGACGACGCACTGCATCCCCTCGTCGAGGACTTCGGCGGGCCAGGCCAGCGCAGGCTCCGGTAGTGGCGCCAGCCCGGTCAGCGATCCGCGCGTCGCAGCCACCAGATCACCGATGAGCCGGGCCCGCCAGGCGCTCCAGGCGTGGCCACCCACCGCTGCGGCATCGGCGACCGTCAAGGCATGGAGCAGATCGAGGGTCAGGACATCGTGGTTCACCGCCGTCGCGAGCGCCGCCACCGTGGCCGGGTCGGACGGATCGCGGCGGGTAGCGAGCTCGGCCAGCGTGAGGTGCTCGCGCACCAAGGTGAGCACGAGCGCGGCGTCGGCGGACGGCATACCCCAGCGGTCCAACACCGCAGCGGCGAGCCGCTCCCCCTCGGCGGGGTGCTCGATCGTCGTGGTGCCCTTGCCGATGTCGTGCAGGAGCGCAGCGATGAGCAGCAGGTCAGGACGGGTGACCCGTCGCACGAGTTCGGCGGCCCGGACCACGCTCTCCAGGCTGTGGCGGTCCACCGTATGCCGGTGCACCGGACTGTGCTGGGGACGGCAGCGCACGAGCGCCCACTCGGGCAACCAGTGCTCGACGATGCCCGCCAGATCGAGAGCCTCCCAGGTCGGCACGAGCGCCGGTCCGGCGGCCAGCAGCTCGCCCAGCGCCTCCAGCGCGCCGGAATCCCACGGGATGGGAGCCGCGTGCTCGCTCAGTGCTGCCGCGAGGTGGGTGAGCGTGGCGGGGGCGAGCGGGCGGGCCGCCCGTGCGGCCTCGGCCGCCGCACGCAGCGAGGTCACCAGGGGATCGGCCGCGGCCGCGCCCGCGCCCAACACGACTTCACCGTCGTGCTCGAAGGTCCCGTGTCCCAGGGGACGCAACTGCGGTCGCCGCGGCCCGATCCGTAGCCGTCGAGCGGCCTGGGACTGCCGCGCCCGCCGCATGGTCAGGTCGAGGGCATGCGCCACCTGCCGCGCCGCGGCATACACCTCGACGAGCGCGGCATCCGGATCGGCGAGGCCGAGCACCTCGGCCACCGCTGCGGCGAGTTCCCGATCGAGGCGCTCCCGGTGCCGACCCGTCACGTGGTGGATCGCGTCGCGGACGTCCAACAGCCGCCGGTATGCCGTGTCCACTCCCCCGTGTGGCCGGTCGGCCAGCCACGCCGCGGTGAGCGATCGCAACACGACCATGTCGCGCAGACCACCTCTGGCCTCTTTGAGGTCGGGCGCCAGCATGTGGGCAGCGTCGCCGAAGCGCTGGTGCCGCGCCTCGACCGTGTCGACCACCTCGCTGAGCCGACCTCGGGCGGTCTTGCGCCAGTCGTGGGCGGTGGCCTCGCGGGCGGCGTCGACCACCGACCCATCCCCGGCGACGACGTGCAGATCGAGCAGGCCGACCGCGGCAGAGAGGTCCGTCGCCGCGACGTTCCGGCATTCGGCGACGGTGCGCACTGAATGATCGAAGCGAATCCCGCTGTCCCACAACGGATACCAGAGCCGGTCGGAGAGTTCGCTGACTCCCGAGGCCCGTGATCCCCGGTCGTGGACGAGCACCAAGTCCAGGTCCGAGCACGGCCCACCCTCCGACCGGGCGTGGCTGCCGACCAGCGCCAACGCCGTCCCCGAGACGTCCAGCCCCGCCGTCGCGGTCGTCCAATGCTCGGTGAGCCATCCCCGGATCGCCGCGCCATGGGCGGTCCGGCGGGTCGGACCATCGCCGAGGCGCCAGCTGGCGCTCGGCTCGACGACCGGGAAAGGCGGGAGTGCGGTCACGATGCGGTGAAGGCGCAGGAGCGTCAGAGCGCGCCGGGGCCTTGCTCGCCGGTGCGAACCCGCACGACCGCGTCGACCGGCACGATCCAGATCTTGCCGTCGCCGATGCGTCCGGTCCGTGCCGCACCGAGGATGACATCGGTGATCCTTCCGGCATCCTCGTCCTCGGCGAGGATCTCCATCCGCACCTTGGGCACGAAGTCGATCTGATATTCCGCGCCGCGGTAGACCTCGCTGTGGCCGCGCTGACGGCCGTAGCCCGAGGCCTCGCTCACGGTCATGCCGTGGACGCCGAAGGCCTCCAACGCCTCCTTGACGGTTTCCAATTGGTGCGGCTTGATGATCGCGGTGATGAGTTTCATCGCAGGTCTCCTGTCGTGATGGTGGCCAACGCCGGCGTGGGTTCGTGACCGTCGTGGTGCCGGGCGTCGGGCAGGTGTTGGGCCGCGGATCCGACGCCGAGACGTCCGCCGCGGGGCACGAGATCGTATGCCGTCTCCAAGTGCTCGGAGAGGTCCACCCCGCGCATCTCGTCATCCCGGTGGACCCGGAAGCCCATGGCCTTGTGCAGGCCGAGGCCGATGGCGCCGGTGACGAGGAAGGAGAAGGCCAGGACGGCGATCGCCGCGACGACCTGGCGCCACAACTGGTCGACGCCCCCGCCGTAGAGCAGACCGTCGACACCAGCCGGCGCGACCTTGCTGGCGAACAGGCCGATCCCGATGGTGCCGACCAGGCCGCCGACGAGGTGAACCCCGACCACGTCCAGGCTGTCGTCATAGCCGTAGCGGAACTTCCAGGCCACGGCATACGCGCAGGTCGCTCCAGCCAGCGCCCCGATCGCGATGGCACCCACGGGGGTGACAGCCGAGCACGACGGGGTGATGGCGACCAGACCGGCGACCAGGCCAGACGCAGCACCCAGGGACGTGGCGCGGCCGTCGCGCACCCGCTCGACGCCAAGCCAGGCGACCATGCCCACCGCGCCGGCGACGAGGGTGTTCATCCAGATGACGGCAGTCGATCCGGTGGCGGCGAGCGCCGATCCGGCGTTGAAACCGAACCAGCCGAACCACAGCAGCCCGGCGCCGAGCATGACGAGGGTGAGGTTGTGCGGGCGCATCGGGTCCTTGCGGAAGCCGAGGCGCTTGCCGAGAACCAACGCGAGGGCCAATCCCGCTGCGCCGCAATTGATCTCCAGCACCGTGCCCCCGGCGAAGTCGATAGCCCTGAGCTGGCTGGCGATCCACCCGCCGACGTGCGTCGGGGTGGCGAAGTCGAAGACCCAGTGAGCGACAGGGAAGTAGACGAGTGTCGCCCACACGACGGTGAAGACCGTCCACGTGGAGAATTTCGCCCGGTCGGCGATCGCCCCGCTCACCAGGGCCACCGCGATGATCGCGAAGGTGCCCTGGAAGGCCGCGAAGGCCAGCGTGGGGATCTGGTGTCCGGCCGGCCCCATGACCGCGTCGGCGCTGAGCAGATCCTGCAGGCCGACATGCCCGAACGGGTTCCCGACCAGCCCAAGGCCGCCGAGGGAGTTGCCGAAGCTCTCTCCGTAACCCCAGAGCACCCACGCGATGGTGACCGTGCCCAGGGCGATGAAGCTCATCATCATCATGTTGAGCACGCTCTTGGCCCGCACCATGCCGCCATAGAACAGCGCCAGTCCCGGAGTCATGAGCAGCACCAGCCCGGCGCTGGCCAGCACCCAGGCGGTGTCGCCGGCGTTGATCGCATCCATGGCTTCACTGTGGTGTCGTTTCGTTACCCGGCGCGGCGCCCTCTGTTACGGCGGTGTTGCGTGGGGTCGGCGCAGGTAAGGGCTGTGTTACGGCCGCCGCCGCGAGGTAGCTCGCCATCCGTCCGGCTCGGGTCATGGTGAGCTCGTATGCCGTCTCGGCGTGCTGCCCGAGGTCGACCCCGCGGGCTTCGGTGTCGGGATCCACGCGGAAACCGAGGGTCTTGTGCAAGACCCACCCGATGGCGCAGGTCATGACGAAGGAGTAGGCCAGGACCGTCACCGCTCCGATGATCTGGGCCCACACCGGGGCGAGACCGCCGCCATGTAACAGGCCGTCGACCTTGGCGGGGGCTGCCGAGGTGGCCAGGAAGCCCACGCCGATGGTGCCGACGAGTCCGCCGACCAGGTGCACTCCGACGACGTCGAGGCTGTCGTCGATCCCGAGGCGGAACTTGAGGCCCACGGCATACGCGCAGGCGATGCCCGCCACCATTCCGAGCATGACGGACCCGACGGGGTCGAGCGCGCTACAGGCCGGGGTGATGGCGACCAAGCCGGCCACGACCCCGGAGGCCGCCCCGAGCGACGTGGCGTGCCCGTCGCGGAGCTTTTCGACGACGAGCCATCCCGCCATGGCCGAACAGGTGGCGGCCAGGGTGTTGACCCACGCGATCGCGGCGGTGGACCCGGCCGTGAGCGCCGATCCGGCATTGAAGCCGAACCAGCCGAACCACAGCAGCCCGGCCCCGAGCATGACGAGCGGGAGGTTGTGGGGGCGCATGGGTTCCTTGCGGAAGCCCAGCCGCGGCCCGAGGACGAGGGCGAGCGCGAGCCCGGCCGCTCCGGCGTTGATATGCACCGCGGTGCCACCCGCGAAATCGATCGCCTTGAGGCTGTTGGCGATCCAGCCACCGTGCTCGGCCGTCGCGCCGTCGAAGGCGAAGACCCAGTGGGCGACGGGGAAGTAGACCAGGGTCGCCCAGACGACGGTGAAGACCACCCACGTGGAGAAGCGGGCTCGGTCGGCGATGGCCCCCGAGATGAGTGCCACCGCGATGATGGCGAAGACGGCTTGGAAGGCTACGAAGGCCATGGCCGGCAGGGTGCCGACGACAGCATCGGGCGACATGAGGGCGGAGAGTCCCAGCAGCCCACGCGGATCGCCGACCAGGCCGCCGAGGCTCGGTCCGAAGGCGAGGCCGTAGCCCCACAGCACCCAGGCCAGGCCGACCGTGCCGAGCGCCGCGAAGCTCATCATCATCATGTTCAGGACGCTCTTGACCCTGACCATGCCGCCGTAGAAAAGGGCGAGACCGGGGGTCATCAGCAGCACCAAAGCGGCGCTGGCGAGGACCCAGGCGGTGTCGCCGGTGTTGATCTTGTCCATGGAGAAACCCTGCGGCGCAGAGGTTTCGGGCGGATGCGCGGTGTGTAACGACGGTGTGAGGAGGATGCCGTTTCGGTTAGCGTCAGGTTTCGGCGCTGCCTCGGTCAGTCGAGAATGGCGTCGACGAAGGCAGCGGGGTCGAAGGGCGCGAGGTCGTCCGGTCCCTCGCCAAGGCCGACGAGCTTGACGGGCACCCCGAGCTTGCGCTGCACGGCGACGACGATGCCGCCCTTGGCAGTGCCGTCGAGCTTGGTCAGCACGATGCCGGTGACGTCGACGACATCGGAGAAGACGCGTGCTTGCTCCAGGCCGTTCTGGCCGGTGGTGGCGTCCAGGACGAGCAGCACCTCGTCGATCGGGCTCTGCTTCTCGATGACCCGCTTCACCTTGCCCAACTCGTCCATGAGGTTGGTCTTGTTGTGCAGCCGTCCCGCGGTGTCGATGAGCACGACATCAGCCTCCAGCTCATTGGCGGCCTTGACGGCGTCGAAGGCGACGGCAGCCGGGTCGGCCCCTTCGCGGTCCGAGCGCACCGTCGGCACGCCAACCCGCTCTCCCCAGGTCTGCAACTGGTCGGCCGCGGCAGCACGGAACGTGTCGGCCGCGCCGAGCAGCACGTCGCGGTCCTCGGCGACGAGCACGCGGGCCAGCTTGCCGACCGTCGTGGTCTTGCCGGTGCCGTTGACGCCGACGACGAGGATCACCGCGGGGCGGTTCTCGACCCGGGTCGAGGCCACCCGCCGGTCCATGCTCGGGTCGACGAGCTTGAGCAGCTCTTCTCGCAGCCAGCCGCGGACGGTCGCCTCGTCGGTCTTGCCCTCGATCAGCACCTTGGTCCGCAGCGCCTCGACCAGCTCGTTGGTGGCCTCCACGCCGAGGTCGGCCGACAGCAGGGTGTCCTCGACGTCCTCCCAGGCGGCCTCGTCCAGCCCGCCTCGGGAGAGCAGGGCGAGCAGGCCCTTGCCGATGGCGGTGTTGCTACGGGCCAGCCGCGCGCGCAGCCGCGCCAGTCGCCCCCGCGCCGATTCCGGCCGCTCGTATGCCGGTGTCTCGGGTTCGACGAGGTCGGGCAGCGTCTCGACGGCTTCGTCGACCGGCCGCTCCAGGACGTCAGTGCCGACCCCACCGCCGCTGGAGTCGCCCTCGGAACTGGGCACACCGGCATACCCGGTGGTGTCGGGGCGCGAGGGGGTCGGGAGCTGTGCACTGCCGCCCGAGCGGCCGCCGCGGCCGCGCAGGAAGCCGACCAACAGGCCGACGCCCACCAGGGCGATGGCGACAAGGAGGACGACGATCAGCCAGATCTGTTCGAGCATGCGCCTATCCTCACACGCTCGGCAGCCCAGGTGCTGGACTGCCCACAGGGGTCAGAGCGAGATGTCTGAAGGCGCCGTCAGAAGATCTGGACCCGATCCTCGGGGGCCAGCCACATCCCGTCGCCGGGCTGCACGTCGAAGGCCGCGTGGAACTCGTCGAAGTTGCGCACGGCGTTGGCCCGGACCTCCTGCGGGGAGTGCGGGTCCACGGCCAGCAGCATGGTCGCGGTCTCCTCACGAGACTTGCCCATCCACACCTGGGCCCACCCGGCGAAGAAGCGCTGGTCGCCGGTCAGCCCGTCGAGCACCGGTGCGGGCTGGTCACCGAGGGCAATTCGGTATGCCGCGTAGCCGATCCCGATGCCGGCCAGGTCGCCGATGTTCTCGCCGACCGTGAGCGCACCGTTGACGAACTTGCCTGGCGCCGAGGGGCTTTCGATCTGGTTGAACTGTTCGATGAGCTTCTGGGAGAGCGCATCGAACTGGGCGCGGTCTTGCTCGGTCCACCACATCCGCAGGTTGCCGGCCCCGTCGAACTGGCTACCCTGGTCGTCGAAGCCGTGCCCGACCTCATGGCCGATGACCGCCCCGATGCCGCCGTAGTTGACCGCGTCGTCGGCGTCCTGGTCGAAGAACGGCGGCTGCAGGATCGAGGCGGGGAAGACGATCTCGTTCATCCCGGGGTTGTAGTAGGCATTGACCGTCTGCGGGGTCATGAACCACTCGGAGCGGTCGATCGGCTGGCCGAGTTTGGCCAGGTTACGGTTGCTTTCGAAGGCAGCCGCGCGACGGACATTGCCGACCAGGTCGGCGTCGATGTGCAAGGCGGTGTAGTCCCGCCACCGGTCGGGATAACCGATCTTGGGGGTGAACGCCTCGAGCTTGGCCAGCGCCTGAGCCTTGGTCTCCTCCCCCATCCACGGCCGGTCGGCGAAGCTGCGCCGGAACGCCTCGACGAGGTTGGCGACCAGCGCCTCCATGTGCGCCTTGGCCTCGGGCGGGAAGTGCTCGGCAACATAGAGCTCCCCCAACGCCTCGCCGAGACAGCCGTCGACCAGGCTCACCCCGCGCTTCCATCGGGGGCGCATCTGCGGCGTGCCCGCAAGCGTGCGCCCGTAGAAGTCGAAGTTCGCGTCGACGAAGGCTGCCGGCAAGTAGGGCGCGAAATCGTGCACCGTGTGCCAGGTCAGCCAGTCGCGCCAGTCCTCGATCGGGACCTCAGCCAGGGCGGTGTCGAGCGTGGTCAGGTAGCCGGGCTGCCGGACGACGACCTCGGCGAGCGCGGTCTCGGGAGCTTGCGATGCGACGGCATACCCCTGCCAGTCGAAGTGCGGCGTGAGCTCGGCGAGCGCGCTGGCGGTGAGCAGGGTGTAGGTGGCGATGGGGTCGCGGTCGGCGACATTGTCCAGATGCCCGGTGGCGAGGCGGGTCTCCAGGGCCATGACCCGGGCTGCCGCGGCGGCAGGTTCGGCGTGTCCGGCCAGACCCAGCATGGTTTCCAGATGCGCTAGGTATGCCGTGCGCGTCTCGGCGTGGCGCTCCTCGCGGTAGTAGGACTCGTCGGGCAGACCGAGGCCGCCCTGGTTGAGGTAGACGATGTAGCGGTCGGACTGGCGGTCGTCGGTGTTGACGATGGCCTGGAAGGCGCCGTCGACGCCCTGGTGGGCGAGCGTGCCGAGCAGCGTCGGGAGTTGGTTCGTGTCGGTCAGTGCAGCGATAGCGTCGAGCAGGTCCTGCAGCCCGCTGAGCCCGGCCGCCTCGACAGCCTCCTCGTCCATGAATGATCGGTAGAGGGCGACGACCTTGGCCGCGGACGAGCTGGCGGCTGGCTGAGGTTGGTCGCTGGTCGTTCCGTCCGAGTCGGCCGCGCCCGCGGCCTCGATGATCTCGCGCAGCTGGACCTCGGCATCTTCGCGGAGCATGTCGAAGGAGCCATAGCGTCCGCGGTCGCCCGGGATCTCGGTGTTCTTGACCCAGTGCCCGTTGACATGGCCGAAGAGGTCGTCCTGCGGGCGGACGGTGGGGTCGATGTTGTCGACGCGGATCCCTGAGTGCATGGGGTCTATCTCACCATCCTCGACTGGGCTCACGTCGCCGTCTCGGGGAAGCTGCCGAGCCGGTTCGCTGGGATCCCCGGAGTTGTGCCCAGCCCTTGGCTCGTTCTGGCCCGGATAACCTGGGGTCACGACCAGGCTCACAGGGGGCGCTCTCGATGATCGGACGATGGCCCGTGGTGGCTGTGATGTGCGTCGTCGCGGTCACTGGCTGCACGACCGGCACGACAGGCACGGCCGATCGCACGCCGACACCGTCGTCCAGGTCGGATGGATCGTCCGCTTCGTCGAGCTGGGCGGCCTCCTCCACGGCTGCGTCCAGGCGCTCTGCTCAACCTGCTGACAAACAGGGGGATGGCAAGCTCCGCGAGGAAGCCAGCCCCTTGACCTCGCGCTTCCCGGCCCTCGGCACCCCGATCAAGGTGCGCTGGATGTCGGGCACTCTCGGCACCTCACCCGGCCCCTCGACCTACTGGATCGACGCGGTCGTCTGGGTCACCCCTGAGGTGGGCCAGCAGCTCCGTGCGACATCGCCGCAGCCGTCCCCTGAGGCGCCGACCCTCGTTGGGGGGGTTCGCGCGGAGCTGCCGGACGGCATACTCCTCACCTCGGACGCACTCCGGTCCCGCTTCCAGACCGCAAGCTGGTGGCCCACCGTCTACATCCTCAAGGACGCCGACGTCGTCGTCATCTCGGCCCTGGGCGAGTAACTCAGGTCCGGGATAGGGCGACTTTGACCCCGAAGCCCACGAGCACCAGACCGGTCACCCGGTCGGTCCAGGTGCGCACCCGAGGTTGGGCCAGGCGCTGACGCAGCACTGCCGTCCCGAGGATGAGCACGCTGAACCACACCACCCCCTCCAGCACGTGCACCATGGCCAGCGCGATGCCCGCCAACAGGGATGCCGTGTCCGGTGGAAGGAACTGCGGCAGCACCGCGACGTAGAAGACCCCGATCTTGGGGTTGAGCAGATTGGTCACTAGGCCGCGGGTGAAGGCTCGCCGCGTGCCGCACTTCGCGGCCTCCAGCGCCTCTGGGTTCGCGAGACCACCGGTCCGGGTTTGCCACAGCAGCCGACCTCCCAGCCACACCAGATACCCGGCGCCGGCCAGTTGCAGGATCTCGTATGCCGTGCGGGATGCGGTGAGCAGCGCCGACACCCCTGCCGCGGCAGCGACCGCCCACACCACCAGCCCCAGCGAGATCCCGGCGACCGTCGCGTACGCCGCCCGCGTCCCCTGGGTCACGCCGGCCCGGAGGACCAGGGCGGTGTCGATCCCGGGCACCAGCGTCATCAGGCCCGCCACGATCGCGAACCCCAGCAGCGCATTCGTCACGACGCCGCACTCTACGCACGCTCCCGGTATGCCGTGCCGCGCGCCGTGTCTGCCGACGGCGAAACCCATCGCAAGATGGCGAAGGCTGGGCCTAGGGTGCCAACGTGCCCTCATCCCGGTGCCGTTCGGCGGTCAGCGCATGACCGACCCGTCCCGGTGGGGTCCGCTGCGGCATCCGAACTTCCGATGGTTCTTCTTCGGGGAGACGATCAACACCGCTGGGTCGTCGATGTCGCGGCTGGCGCTGGCGTTCGCGGTGCTGCATATCGACAACTCCCCCACCGCGCTAGGCCTGGTCGTGGCGTCGTGGTCGGTGCCGATGGTGGCTTTTATGCTCATCGGTGGCGCGCTCGCCGATCGACTGCCCCGGGCCTTGGTGTTGCGGGGCTGCAACCTCATCGAGGGGGTCGTCCAGCTCACCTCCGCGCTGCTCGTGCTCACCGGCACCGCGCAGATCTGGCACCTGGTCGTGTTGCAGTTCCTCGGCGGCAGCGCCGTCGCGGTCAGCTACCCGGCCTTCCACGGGATGGTGCCGATCCTGTTGCCGGAGGCCGATCGCAAGGCGGCTTACCTGTTGCTCGGTCAGGCCCAGAGTGCGCTGCAGGTGCTCGGTCCGACTGTGGCCGGGATCATCGTCGCGGTGAGCAGCCCGGGGTGGGCTCTGCTGGTCGACGCTGCCACCTTCTTCGTGGCCGCCGTCTTCCTCACCTTGCTGAAGTTGCCGGTCAATGCGCGCCCAGACGCAGGTGACAGTGTGCTGGCGGACCTGCGGGCGGGGTGGTCCTTTGCCCGCTCACTGGGGTGGGTGCTGCCGGTGGCCAGCCTGTCGCTGGTGTTCAACGCGGTCTCCAGCGGCGCGATCAACGTCCTCGGCCCGGTCATTGCCAAGGCGACGGTGGGGGCCGACGGCTGGGGTCTGGCGCGGTGGGCCGAGGCCCTCGGGCTGTTCGCCTTCACGTTTGTGCTGGCACGGGTGACCATCCGGCGGCCACTGCTGGCCTGTCAGTACGGCTTCCTCGCGATGGCCGCGCCCATGATTGCGCTCGCCTTCGCTGCGCAGGTGCTGCCGCTGTCGGCGGCGTTCCTGGTCAGCGGCTGCGGGCTGGGCCTGATCAACCTCGCGTGGAATCTCACCGTCCAAGAGAAGGTCCCGGAAGCGATGCTGTCGCGGATCATGGCGATCGACGGGTTCTTCAGCTTCGTCGCCATCCCCCTCGGCCAGGTGGCGATTGGACCGGCGAGCGCCTGGTTCGGCACTCAGGACGTGCAGCTCGGTGCCGCAGCGATCATGCTCGTCACCTTCCTCATCGGCGCGACCCGACCGGCCATCCGTCGCCTCACCCTCACCGGCCCGCAGCCCAGCGCCTGATGCTCACGCCGCTCCCCGAGCATCGACGACCAATCAGGGCGGCTGCACGGCATGCAGCTGCACGGCATACAGCTGTATGCCGTGCAGCCGTCCTCGTGTCGGTCGCCGTCACACGGAGGCGCCCCGCCTCCTGTAGGTCAGGAGACGGGGCGCCGCACACCGCTGCGTTGGGTCAGCGGGTGGTGAACACGGGTGGGACCGCTTCCCCGCAGGCCCCACCCGCGTCCGCTTGAGTGGTCGCGACCAGGCAATGCACCTGGCCGGCAACCCGCGTGATACTGGTAGGGGTGCACTATTCGGGGTGAGCACAGTTCTCCTTTCGCAGCCTGCGAGTTCTCGACCCTGGAATGACCGACGCGGCGTCCGCACCGCCGGGGGAATGCTCACAGGGAGGGCATCGTGTGAGCGCGGGCGGTACTTCAGATACTCGATGGGAACTTCCTGGTCCGTGCTCTAGGGTGGTGGGCATGTTGGTTCAGGGCACTGCCTCGCTGCGCCTGCGCAGCCGCTGACGGCGGCGAGCAGCACTTCTCTTCGTGACGCTCCCGCCCCCGGAGTCATGCCGGGCGGCCGCTATGCCATGCCCGGCTCCGCCACGAACAACGGAGCGAAGCAGTGCCCACCTACCGCCACGGCCGTCACGAGCACGGCCAGAACTACCTCACCGACCGCCAGACGATCCGACGCATCATCGACCTGGTCCGCGACACGTGCGGACCGATCTTGGAGATCGGACCAGGCGAGGGCGCGTTAACCCGCCCACTCCTGAGCCTTGGTAGACCCGTCCACGCCGTCGAGATCGACCCCCGTCTCGCCCGAAAGCTCAACCAAGAGCTTGGTCTCGCCACGATCACCGAGGGCGACTTCCTCAAGCACAGGATCCCTGACTATCCGCACGTGCTCGTCGGGAACCTCCCCTTCCACCAGACCACTGCCATCCTCCGCCACATCCTGCATGCACCCGGGTGGACCGACGCGGTGCTACTCGTCCAGTGGGAGGTTGCCCGACGACGGGCCGGCGTGGGTGGAGCCAGCATGATGACCGCTCAATGGTCACCATGGTTCGAGTTCACCCTTCACGGTCGCGTGCCGGCCCGAGCGTTCACCCCGGCTCCGGGAGTCGACGGAGGCCTGATGGCGATCCGGCGCTGCCCAGACCCGCCCATCCGCATGCGCGATCGTCGCCGCTTTCAGGCCCTTGTCCATCGGGTGTACACCGGTCCGGGACACGGATTGGCTCAGATTCTCGCTCGCAATACCGCCCTCGGAAGTCCGAAGGACGCCACGTCCTGGTTGCTCAAGCACAGACTCGCGGGATCCGACGTGCCCAAGTCGATGAGCACGATGGCATGGGTCGACCTGTTCCGCACGACGGGGACGTCTCCGCCACCGACACGCACCAATCGCGGTCAACGCAGCCGCCGGCGAGGTTGACGACCGACGGCGGGAGGCCTGGCGCCCGCGTGGATCCTGAGGTAAGCGCCTGGCGGTGTTCAACCCGACCAGCGTTCCTCACGCCGGATCCTGAGCTCGGCGCAGGACGACGTACTCAGTCCACTGGCGCTCGACCAGGGCAGCCCACTGGGAAGCGGTGGTGTGTGCCAGGCCGAGGTAATCCGCGAGTACGGGGACGGGCAGCTCCTTAGCGAGATGCGCGAGTGCGGCGTTCCTGGAAGGACGGACTCCGATTCCCAAGCACTGCTTCGTGCGTGCTGCCAGACTGCCGGGGTTGAGGTGTCGGCCGGGGTGTTGACCGGGGAAGAGCCAGCCGCTCATCGACTCTTCGGCCACTTTCCGCTGCTGCAGCACGAGATCCGCTAGAGAGTCAGGGAGGTGGATCGGCGTTCGCCCGACGATGAGTTCGACGCGGCCTTCATGTTCGACGACCTGTTCCACGCTCATCGTGGTCAAGGCGGTCGGCCCGAGGGCGAAAAGGAGAAGGAGGGCGCCAGCCACACGGATGTTTAACGGAAGTGAGGAGTCGACGATGCACCGGTGAAGCGTCTCCCAGCGCCGATCCGTGGGGAGGAACTCCGATGGCTGGCTATGTCGCCGCAGCGGTACCCGCAGCTCGTCCACCAAGCCTTGGCGATGGGCCCAGCTGATGAAGTCACGGATCTCCACGCGAGCCGGCGGTCCATTGGCGAGCCAACGGTCGAACCCCGACTGCGACAACTCTTGGAGCCCATGCCCTTCGGCTTCCAGCCACGACAGAAGGCGTAGGGCGAGGAGGAGACGTTCGCGTGCGTGATGACGAGTTGCCGGGCGGTGAGGGCGCCCCTTCGCCCGTCGCAGTACGTGCCACATCGCGTACCGTCGAACGATCGTCTGGTGCTGGGGCTGTACGGCGCCAAGTCGCTGGGTCAGCCACTCAAGGGTGTCGTCTAGTTCCGATGCACGACCTGGCAAGACTCCGGTGAACATGAGAAGTGCTCGAAGGAAGTTGGCGGCTGCGGTGTTGTTCTCGGCATCGAGCGCCTCGTGGCTCAGACCTTTGCCGTTGAGGAGTTCGCGAAGGATGGCCGCGGATCGGCTGCGCGTCCAGCCAATCGCGGTCATGGGGCGGTTCTCGATGTCGAAGTAGTCCAGCAGCGGTCTGAGGCTCTCAACCACATCACCGTCGCGTGAGATCACAGACATCAGTTCTTCCTGAGCGGTGCACCTCGGACATCGTCCACGAGAGTAGGGAGCAGCGAGGACACCGCAGGCGTGGCAGGTCCACGGGCGTCGTTGGCCCGCGCATGCACCGCAGATCCGGCGATCACCGCTGGCGATCCCGACCAGGGGTCTACTCTCGCCGCACTGAAAGCAAGGGTGAGGCTTGGTGCGGATCTGTTGGTAGCAGGCGCTGCACACAGGTCCGAGGGGAAGCTCGGCCCACACGGGCGAGGTACGACCGCACGCCCCGCAGGGTCGTTGCGGGCGACTGAGGACGTAGCAGGCGTAACAGAGATGCCCGCCATTGACCCGCCTGACTTTGGGCGACGTGCCCTTGCCACAGTCCCGGCAAGAGACCGGTCTCGGGTCCCAGCATCGGTCGCATAGTCGCTCCCCCCGTGGTCCCCGCCGGGGGACCTGCGCGTGCTCTCGACCGCAGTCAGAACACGCCTGCTTGTGGTGACGCTTGTAGCAGGCCCAGCACAAGGCACCACCGGCGACGTTGAGGCTCTTCACCGTGTGCGTGCGCCCGCAACTCAGGCAGACGAAGCTCTCCCGCGGTCGGCAGGTCTGGCACAGGGGCTCGCCACCTGGAGTTCGGGCTGCTACGGGGTTGACCCGGCCGCAGAGGGAGCATTCCTGGCGACGCGCCGGATCATGCCTGATGCACGCCGTGCAGACCAGGCCATCCGTGGAGTGGCGGCCGCCGACTGGCCTGATGCGGCCGCAACGCCCGCAGGGGACAAGCCGATTGGCGAGATAGCAGGTGCCGCAGACTCGGTCGCCGTTGGCGCCCCAGCGGTTGAGAACCACTTGACGCCCGCAACCCGAGCACTTGGCTGGGACGACGAGCCCTGGGTGTGTCTCGGCAAGGGCCTTGAGAAGGCGCAGGCGACTTGCAGGGCCGTCCGATCGTCCTGACACCAGAGCATCGGGGTGGCTGTCCAAGTAGCTGAGCAACTTGGCTTGGACCTTGGGGTACAGGTTGAGCCCACCGAGAATCTCGGCAACAGAGTCCCGGACGTCGGGGTTGTCCAGCAACCGACAGATCGCCTCGACCAGCCGTGGATCAGTCGGCCAGGAGAGCACGTCATAGACCCTTGGGCCGCCGGATTGTCGTGCGTCGAACGGGAGGTTGCTCACGAGCTGCCGTCGTGCCGGTCTTGGCAACCTCCCGATTCACCACCGACACGCTGATGAGGTCTCCCGGCCCACACCCGAGGATGTCGCACAGCGCTGCGAGGGTGTCCATGGACAGCCGCTGCGGCGGCTGGGTCACCAGCCGGTAGACCTGCTCCCGTGATAGATGAATGCCTCGCTCCTCGAGGAGTGGAAGCAGGTCGCTCGTTTGGAACATGCCATGCGTTGCCATGAGCTGGCGCAAGTGCCAGTCATAGCCCATCTTGCGGATCATGAGTGATCTCCCATCGGTGTCGGTCCCGGTCGATGACGCGCTGAAGCAGCCGATGCCGGTAATCGTCTGAGACGCCGGCGTAGACCGCTGTGGTGGAGGCGTATTGGTGGCCTACCTGGTCCTGAACGAAGCGTTCCGGGTAGTCGAACTCGATCAGGTGGGTCACGTAGGAGTGGCGGAGCGAGTGCAAGTCCAGTTCTCCGGGCAGGCCCGCTTCCTCGCGGGCGTCGTTGAACGCTCGGTTGATCGACCTCAGAGAGAGACGTCCAGCTCGCTCGGAGAGGAACAGCGCAGGGTGGCCCGTCGGCCCGAACATCGGTCTCAGTTCATCGATCCACTGCCGCACCGAGGCAACGACCCAGTCCATCTCCGGCACCAGCAATACGGATCGACGCTTCGGAGGACCGCCACGCGAACTCTTGCCCCATCTCACGAACAGACAGCCCGCCTTGCCGTACTCGGGCACCTTGGGGTTGCCGTGGAGATCGGCGAGGTCAAGGCCCCAGAGCTCGCGGCGTCGAAGCCCAAAGGCATACACCACCTTGAGGACGATGGCGTCACGCTGCGCGGCGATCGCGCCTTTCCGGCCTCGGCAACGAATGCTCTCCACGAGACCGTCAGCGGCGTCGAATAGTGCCTGAACCTCGTCGTAGGTGAGTGGGCGGCGTCCGGGGTCGCCTTCGTAAGGCGTGGTGTGGTGGTAGCTGTTCCACTCGGTGACGACCTGGGTCGGGGCAGACCCGAACTCGTCCTTGCATCGGCTTACCCACTCGTAGTCCGCGCTCGTGACGTACTCCAGGAAGATTCGCAAGGCTGCTTGGTAGCCGCGGATCGTCGTCGGTCGAGCCCCGACCAGGCTGGTGACGAAGGCTTCGAACTCGGTTGCTGTCCACTGCCATGGGTACTGGTTGGTGTACTCCGCGAAGCGCCTCACGACAGCCAGCCGGCCCTCGATCGTCGAGGCCTTCAACTGCCGCGACCTCTGTTGAGCGGCCCACCCTTCCTGCATCGCGTCGAAGACGATGCGCTCGGGATCCACAGAAGGGGCAACCCCGGGGAATCGTCCCGCAACAACGTTCGTCACTGTTGCATTATATGCATCATTGATGCGGATGGATCACCCGAGGCCTGCGGGCCAAGCGTCGCGCCCCTGCTCTCGCTAGCTGTCCAGGGCCTGCCAGTCCTCCAGTGCTCTGATGACGACTGGCAGGTATCGCTGGACCTGTTCGCGATCGCTCTCCTGTTCTCCCTCCGGGAGGTTGACAAACGGCGTCTCGATCTGCCGCTCCCACCTTGCGACAAGATCTGGTGGGATGACGAGGGACCCATCGTCACGTCGTTGGCAGTGGGCATGGACGTAGCGTTGCCAGTGGGCCCATCGCTCGTGCTCGATCGAGGCGAGCCGATCGAGGATCCTCTTGCTCTCGAGGACCTGTCGGATCCTGTCGCTCTCGGACATTAGATGAGCTCTTGGTTGACTAGTCCCCAGTAATGCTGACCAAGGACGGTCAGTTCGCAAGCCTTTGAGTTCATCGCTGCGTGCCACATGTGCTTCTCCCCAACGGGCCGTACGAGGTTGACCTTTGCGAGTTCCTGCAAGATCGCGAAATCTGCGTTCTTCAGGGGATCCGGCAGCGGAGTGCCCGGGGGCTCGCTCCCATTACGCTCGGGCTCGTAGGACGGATCCAACGGGAGTTCCAACGCCGGGTCCTGAAACAGCTCGGTCAGCCTCTGCAAAGCTGTCAATGCGATCGGAGCTTCTGCCTTTCGCAGTGAAACGAAGCGCTCAACGTTGGTCTTGAAGACCGGCCGCTGGGCCCAAGGCCCTAGCGATTGATCGACATGTGCGTACACACTGCCCGGCGTAACCTCACCAACCAGGTTAGCCGCGGCACCGCTGAGAGCATCCACGAGGAGGTTGGTGAACACCCCAGAACCATTCGATTCCAGTGAATACTGTTTCGCCGTTGACGCGGTGAGAATCGTCACGCCGTCCTTGATCTCGGCAAACGCGGGAGAAATCGGATTGTTCCCCGCTCCTCCGCTGTGGCAGCAGTCGAGGATGATGACCTTGTTCTCCGCCGGGGACTGACTGGCCAACGTCATCACATCGCTGAGGGCGAGTCCGTCATGGCCGTCAGCACAGTCGCTAGGGCACAGGAATCCGCCCGTGCTGTCGATATAGCCGTGGCCCGAGAAGTAGAACAGCGCGATGTCGGCCTTGTCCCGAAACAGTTCCTGGACGGATTCGCGCAACTCGGTTCGCGACACGGCACTATCCTCGCTCGTCGCCACAAGCAACTTGGGCTGAGTGAAGTTCGTGGTCCCGTCGGCGTGCCGGTCCAGGACCCCCTTGACATTGTGCGCGTCATTGGCTGCTCCGTGCAGCGATACTATCGACTCGTAGTAGTCGATCCCCACGATGAGTGCCTTACGCATAGCTCAGAGCGAGTCGATGAAATTCGCCACGTTAGCGTCGGTCCATTCGACGGTTTGGACGCCCGCCAGCGCAGTCCGGTCATTGGAGTAGATCCAGATGCCTCGGATCTTCTTCCCCTCCTCCTTGGCGCACTGGATCTCCCACTTCTGACCAGATGACGTGAGCGAGTTCTTACTGACCAAAGCCACAATTCCGTCGGAGCGGCGAATCCGGGTGCGGACCTTTTCTTTCCACTCAGTGTCGTACGGCTTCTTGACCGACATGTCGATGAACTCGTAGGGGTGGCGCGGGTGCAGGGATTGTCCCTTGAAGAGGTCCCGCATCCTCTCGTCTTCGATCGCGAACGCGACGAATACAACCTTCTTGTCGGTCATGATTACTCTCCCATCGCGGCTAGGGCGTGAATGGCCCCGCAAGTTACTTCGGTTGAACAGGGCTCGATCGACTGTAACCTCGTCACGAGATGTTGGGGCCGCCCGCTGGACGAGCGGCCCCAACGTTGCATCCGTTGAATATGGCTCGCTT
>Ga0116180_1000807_pt1 | contig 27865 bp, 24 predicted proteins | sample AD_UKC073_MetaG_FD_89804 | JGI IMG/M metagenome (GOLD analysis project Ga0116180, IMG submission 89804) | Active sludge microbial communities of municipal wastewater-treating anaerobic digesters from USA - AD_UKC073_MetaG | ecosystem: Engineered > Bioreactor > Anaerobic > Digestate | place: USA... | reverse complement strand
GCAGGCCGTGCGCACCGAGAACCTCGCCCTGGTGGAGCGCGAGATCGACTGGGTGATCAAGTGGCGCTTCCTGCAGCGCTACGCGGCCAAGAACTCACTCACCCTCGACGACCCGCGAATTCTGCAACTTGACCTCGCTTACCACGACATCAACCGGCGCCGGGGCCTCTTCCATCGGCTCGCCCAGCGGGGGCTGGTGACCACCGAGGTGCCCGACCTGGAAGTGTTCCGCGCCAAGACGGTGCCGCCGCAGACCACCCGGGCCAAGCTGCGCGGCGACTTCATCCGAGCCGCCTCGGCCAAGCGCCGGGACTTCAGCGTCGACTGGGTGCACTTGAAGGTCAACGACCAGGCGCAACGCACTGTCCTGTGCAAAGACCCCTTCGCTGCCGAGGATGAGCGGGTCGCGCGCCTCATCGAGTCGATGTAACACGGCATACCGGGTGTGCTCGGACACAGCGGGGCGGGTTACAGTGGCGCGTCCGACGGCGGGCCGCCCCGCGCGTCCGCCACGTCCTTCCGTGAGGTCCCTCGTGTCCGTTTCGTATGCCGTCCGCGCCCTGAGCGCGGTTGCCGCAGCTGCCCTCCTTGCCGCCTGCGGCCAAAGTGCCACCACCTCGGGCCCCACGGCGTCGACCTCCGCCGGGTCGTCAAGCGCCACCACGTCCGCCTCCGCGGCGGCCACACCGGCCGGACCGCTCGGCACGACGACCGACCTCACTGCGTTGGACACCATCACGGTCACTGGCGGGGCCGCCAGCAAGCCGACGGTGACGATCGCGACCAAGCCGCTCGTCGTCACCGAGACCGCTCGGAAGGTCATCACGCCTGGCACCGGCGAACCGGCAGCTGTCGGCACGACCGTCAAAGCGCACTTCACCATCCTCAAGGGCTCGGACGGGGCCCAGCTGGACTCCACCTACGACAACGCCACGCCGCAGTCACTGGGCGTCGACGAGCAGAACCTGCTCCCGGGGCTTTTCAAGGGCCTCACGGGTGTCCAGACCGGTTCGCGGGTCCTCCTGGTCATCCCGCCCAAGGACGGTTTCGGCACGACCGGCCGCACCGACCTCGGTGTCTCGGGCACCGAGAACACCGTGTGGGTCGTCGATGTCCTCGCCGTTTCGCGGCCGCTGACCAAGGCGGAGGGCACTCCCGTGGCGCCGGTGGCCGGACTGCCGACCGTCACCTTCGACGAGAAGACCGGGCCGGCCATCACCATCCCGTCCGGCGCAGCCGCACCGACGACACTGGTCAGCCAGTCGCTCATCGAGGGCACCGGTGCGACAGTGGCGGACGGGCAGCAGCTCACGGTCCACTACACGGGGGCGCTCTGGAAGGACGGCTCGGTCTTCGACTCGTCATGGACCAAGGGTTCGCCGTTCAGCTTCCAGGTGGGCGCGGGACGCGTCATCTCCGCTTGGGACAAGGGCTTTGTCGGCAAGAAGGTCGGCTCCCGGGTGCTGCTCGTCGTGCCGCCGGCCGACGGATACGGCACCGCCGGCTCGCCGCCCAAGATCTCCGGCACCGACACGCTCGTCTTCGTCGTCGACCTGCTCGCGGCCAACTGACCTCGGCGACCTAAGTGCCGACGACGGCACGCCAACCCACCACATCTCCAGCCTGAGGACCTGCCATGTCATTGAATCCCGAGCGCAGCAAGCCCGAACTCGACTTCCCCGGTGAGGTGCCCCCGGCTGACCTCGTCATCGAGGACCTCATCGTCGGAGACGGCGCCGAGGTGACCGCCGGGCAGACGGTCTCTGCCCATTACGCCGGGTGGGCCTTCTCGACCGGCGAGGAGTTTGACTCCTCATGGAATCGCGGCGAGCCGTTGTCCTTCCGCGTGGGCATCGGCCAGGTCATCCAGGGTTGGGACCGGGGCCTGCTCGGCATGAAGGTCAACGGGCGTCGCAAGCTCACTATCCCGGCTCACCTCGGCTACGGCCAGCGTGGCGCCGGCGGCGTGATCAAGCCGGGGGAGACGCTCATCTTCGTCGTCGACCTCGTCGCCGTCCGCTGAAAGCTCGCCACCCGGCTCGTCCCCACCGGAGAATGGGCACGTGGTCCGGTAGCGTCGCTCGGGTGAGCGTCCAGCCGAGCGTCGCCGCCAAGACCGAGCGGCTGCTCAACCTTGTCATCGCCCTCCTGTCGACGCGTATGCCGTTGACCAAGGCGCGGATTCGGGCCGCCGTGCCGCAATACCAGGACACCGCATCCGTCGAGGCCTTCGACCGAATGTTCGAGCGCGACAAGGACGAGCTACGCGAACTCGGCATCCCGTTGGAGACCTCGGTCGTCGACCCACTCTTCGACGACGAACTCGGTTACCGCATCGACCGGCGCGAATATGCCCTGCCGGAGATCTCCTTCACCCCGGATGAGGTGTCGGCTCTCGTGCTTGCCGGCCGGATCTGGAGCCAGGCCAGCCTGGCTGCCCAGGCCAATGCCGCGTTGACCAAACTCGCGGCCACGGGCGTCGTCCTCGACGACCGATCGGTCGTCGGCGTCGAGCCGCGCATTCGCACACAGGAGGCGAGCTTCGAGCCGCTGCGCCGAGCCGTCCGCGATCGCCGTGCCGTGACCTTCGACTACCGGAAGGCCGACGGCACCCTGGCCGCGCGTCGGGTGCAGCCCTGGGGACTCACTCAATGGCGGGGTCGGTGGTATGTCACCGGCTGGGACGCCCAACGCGAGGCCGAACGGGTCTTCCGGCTCGGTCGGATCGTCGGTCCGGTGAAGGCGGTCGGCAGCGTCGGAGCGTATGCCGTGCCGGCCGACCACGAGCCCCGCGTCTTGGTGCGGTCCACCGAGCCCGAGGTGGTCGACCAGCCGCCGGCCATCCTCCGGGTTCGCGTCGGTGCCGGGAACACCCTGCGTCGGCGGGCCCGCAGCATCGGCGACATTGACGACCAATGGTCGCTCGTCGACATCGACTATCGCGACATCGACGGATTTGCCGCCGAGGTCGCCGGCTTCGGCCCCGATGTCGTTGTCGAGGCGCCCCAGGACCTGCAACGCGCGGTACTGAGCCTTTTGCGGGAGGCGGCTGCACGGCATACCGGAGCCGTCCCAGGCGAGCAGGTGCGGCGGTGAACGCCCGGCACGTGCAGGAGAGCGCGACCACGCGGCTGCAGCGGCTGCTCACCATGGTGCCGTGGCTGCTGGCCAACCAGGGGGTTGCCACGGAGCGCGCGGCCGAGCAGTTCGGGGTGAGCACCGACCAACTCGAGTCCGACCTCGCGCTGCTCTTCCTGTGCGGCACGCCCGGTCACCTGCCCGACGACCTCATCGAGGCCGACTGGGAGGACGGCCGGGTCTTCGTTGGCAACGCCGACGCGATTGCCAGACCGCTGCGCTTCACCGTCGACGAGGCGCTCACCCTCATGGTGGGCCTGCGCGCTCTGGGGGCGGGAGCCGGGTTGGCCGCGCCCGACGGCGTCCTGGGAGCTCTCACCAAGCTGGAGGCCGCCACGGGCGAGACAGCCGGCCTGGCGGCACGGGTCAGGGTCGACCTGCCGGCCGAGCGCGGTGGCGAGATGTTGGCCCGGGCCCAACAGGCTCTCCACCAGCATCGTCGGATCCGGCTGCGCTATGCCTCGGCACGCGACGAGGTCACCGAGCGTGACGTCGACCCGATGCGGCTGCTCAACCTCGATGCGCACTGGTACCTCGAAGGCTGGTGCCACCGGGCTGCGGACGTGCGCGTCTTTCGCCTCGACCGGGTCGAAAGCCTGCAGTTGCTCGACCTCGACGGCACGCCGCCGGCTCACGCGACGTCGCGCGATCTGGCCACGACCCCCTACCAACCCGGTGTTGCGGATGTCGTCGTCGAGCTGGAGCTCGAACCGTCAGCCCGGTGGGTGGCCGAGTACTACCCCGTCGAGTCGGTCAAGGAACTGCCCGGTGACCGCCGGCGCGTGACCGTCCGGGCCGCCGACCCCGGGTGGGTACGTCGGCTGGCGTGGCGGCTGGGCGGCGCGCTCGTCGTCACGGCGCCCGCCGACCTCGTCGCCGCGATTCGCGAGCAGGCACATGCTGCTCTGGCGGCCTATCCCCCGCAGGTCCGCTCGTGAGGCTTCTCGTCTGGGTCGTCATCTGGCTGGTCATCCTGGGGGTGTCCGGTTGGGTGCTCTGGCGCCGGTTGCGATCCTTGCGCGATCACGTCGTCGCGCTGTCCGATCAGCTCGCCGAGGCGGAAAGCCTTGGGTATGCCGTGCAGCTGGCTGCCGGGGAACGCCTGCGAGACCAGCAGGTGCGCGAGGCTGCGGAGGGGACCGGGGAGGGGGCGCAACGGCATACTCTCGCCGTGTTCGACGACCCGGCCACCCTCGCGCGGGAACGCGAGGCGCTGCGTGAGGCGTTGGCCCAGGAGCGCCGGGCCCGCCGCGCGGCCGCACTGCCTGGGTGGGCGCGCCCCGTAGACTCACACGCGACTCCGTCAGACCGAAAGGCCGTCAGCCCATGAACCTGTTCCGCGAGCCGAGCCACCTCATCGTCGTCCTGCTGCTGCTCGTGCTGCTGTTCGGCTGGAAGAAGTTGCCCGACATGGCGCGCAGCGTGGGCCGCTCGATGCGGATCTTCAAGTCCGAGGTCAACGAGATGAAGAACGACGGCACCACGCCCAAGCCGAGCCCGGCTGCCAGCGACACGGTGCCCGGTGATGTCGTGCCGCCGCGCCAGCCGGGAACCACTCAAGGCGACTCCACTCCTGGCGACCGACTCTGACCTCTCACCCCCCGGCTCCGAGCTCGTACCGTGCGCCTGCGCCTGCGCCGCGACCGTGACCCCGAAGGGCGGATGACCCTCGGGGAGCACCTGCGTGAGCTGCGCCGGCGCACCGTCATCTCGGTCCTCGCGATCCTCGTCGGCTCGATCGTCGGCGGCAAGTACTACGCGACGCTCTACAACACGCTCACCCTGCCGATCCGCGAGATGGCCGCGCGCAAGACCTCTGGCGCGGTCACCACCGTCAACTTTCCCCAGATCACGGACGCCTTCTCGATCTTCATTGCCGTGAGCCTGTTCGTCGGGGTGATCGTCAGCTCCCCGGTGTGGCTCTGGCAGATCTGGGCCTTCATCCTGCCGGGCCTGACCCGCAGGGAAAAGCGGCTATCAGTCGCCTTCATCGCTGCGGCGGTGCCGTTGTTCCTCGCCGGCTGCTACATGTCCTATCTGGTGTTGCCTCGTGCGGTCGAGACGCTGCTGTCCTTCGCGCCGGACAGCGGCTCCAACATCCTCGGCAGCGCCGACTACCTGTCCTTCGTGCTCAAATTCATCCTCGCCTTCGGGATTGCCTTCCTCCTGCCGGTCTTCCTCGTCGGCCTCAACGCCATGGGGGCGCTGCCCTCCCGGGTCATGATCAAGGGTTGGCGGGTCGCGGTTTTCCTCTGCTTCCTCTTCACGGCGATCATGACCCCCACCCCGGACCCGTGGATGATGATCCTCATGGCGCTGCCCATGGTGGCGCTCTACTTCGTCGCCGTGGGCATCGGCTGGTTGCTGGACCGTCGGCGGGCCAAGCGGGACGCCTCCGTGGACTGGCTCAACGTCCCGGACGATCAAGGGTCCACGCTGTAGCCTCGCGCTGTGTCTGCCCCCCTCACGACCCGACGCGTCGGCATCATCGCCAACCCCAACTCGGGTCGGCACGGCGCGAGTGCTCTGGGGGCGCAACTGACCACGCTGCTGCGTCGCGATGGACACGAGGTGCTCGACCTGTCGGCTGCTGACCTCGACACCGCGCGCAGCCGGTCTCTAGCGGCCATTGCGTCGGACGCCGTCGACACGATCGTCGCGATCGGCGGGGATGGCACCGCCCACCTTGCCGCCAACGTCTGCGCGGAGACTGGCGTCGCGCTGGGCATCCTGGCGGCCGGCACCGGCAACGACAACGCGCGCACGCTCGGTATGCCGCGCGGTGATGTTGCTGCGATGGCACGCATGGTCGGTACCGGCGCCACCCGGCAGATCGATCTCGGGGCCGCTCGTCAACCGACCGGGGATCGCTACTTCCTCGGGGTGCTCGGCGGGGGCTTCGACACTCTGGTCAACGACCGCGGTAAGACGCTGCGCCTGCTGCACGGCACCCCGCGCTATCTCGCCGCCGTGGCGATGGAACTGCCTCGCTTCCGCGGCATCCCGTATGCCGTGCGGGTCGACGACACGGTCGTCGACACCACCGCCATGCTGGTGGCCGTCGGCAACGGCGGGTGTTTCGGCGGCGGGATGCAGGTGTGTCCGAACGCCGATGTCGCCGATGGCCTCTTCGATGTCATGGTTCTGCACAAGATCGGCCGGATGGAGTTCCTCAAGATCTTCCCGAAGGTGTTCTCCGGCGGACACGTCACCCATCCCGCCGTGCAGATCCTCCGCGGTCGCCAAGTGACGCTCGACTCACCCGGGATCCGCTCACAGGCCGACGGCGAGGACTTCCTGCCGCTTCCGCTGCAACTCGACGTCGCCGCCGGGGCGCTGACGATCCTCTCGCCATGACCTCCAGCGACGCCGCCGCCCGAGCGGTGGCTGCATTCGCGGCCGGGTTGAGCTTCCCCCTCGACGCTTTTCAGGTGCAGGCCTGCACCGCCGTGGCCCAGGGCACAGGGGTGCTCGTCGCGGCGCCGACCGGTGCCGGCAAGACAGTGGTCGGCGAGTTCGCCGTCCACCAGGCCCTGGCCACCGGCCGCAAGGCGTTCTACACGACGCCGATCAAGGCGCTCTCCAACCAGAAATACCTCGACCTGGTCCGCCGACATGGCCACGCCCAGGTCGGCTTGCTGACCGGCGACTCGGCGATCAACGGCGACGCTCCCGTGGTCGTCATGACCACCGAAGTGCTGCGCAACATGATGTATGCCGGGTCGCCGACTCTCGCGGGCCTCGGCTACGTCGTTATGGACGAAGTGCACTACCTCGCCGACCGGTTCCGGGGGGCGGTCTGGGAGGAAGTGATTATCCACCTCCCCGAGGACGTCCTCGTGGTGTCGTTGTCGGCGACGGTGTCCAACGCCGAGGAGTTCGGCGAGTGGCTGGCTCACGTGCGCGGCGCGGTGGAGGTGGTCGTCTCGGAGCACCGGCCGGTGCCGTTGTGGCAGCACCTCATGGTCGGGCGCACCATGTATGACCTGTTCGTCGAGTCCGGCGGCCGGGTCGCGGTCAACCCCGAACTCGTGGATCGCATCCGCGACGAGGAGCGCCGGGGGAGTGCCGGAATGCCGGGCCGCCGGGGCGGCATCCGCGACCGTCAGGCCGCCGCGGCGACGTCTCGTTACCCCCGATCCGCAGCCACCCCGAGTCGGGTTGAGGTCATCACCGCGCTGGACCGCGAAGGGCTGTTGCCGGCGATCACCTTCATCTTCAGCCGGGCAGGATGCGATGCCGCGGTCGGCCAACTGTTGGCGCGCGGCATACGGCTCATCCCCACCGAGGAAGGTGAGGCAATCCGTCGCCTGGTGGAGGAGCGGGTGGCGGGCCTGGGTGACGAAGACCTCGGAGTGCTCGGCTATTGGGATTTCGTCGACGGCCTCACCCGCGGGTTCGCCGCCCACCACGCGGGTATGTTGCCCACCTTCCGCGAGATCGTCGAAGAACTCTTCAGCTCCGGACGGGTCCGTGCGGTCTTCGCCACCGAGACCCTGGCCCTCGGGATCAACATGCCTGCGCGCACCGTCGTCCTCGAGCGCCTGGTGAAGTACAACGGCGAGTCGCACGCCGACCTCACCGCCGCCGAATACACCCAGCTCACCGGCCGGGCCGGGCGCCGCGGCATCGACATCGAGGGCCACGCTGTCGTGCTGTGGTCGCGCGGTCTCGACCCGGTCGCGGTCGGCGGTCTGGCCGCGACCCGGACCTACCCGCTGCATTCCAGCTTCCGGCCGACCTCCAACATGGCGGTCAACCTGGTGGCGACAGTGGGCCGCGAGCGGGCGCGGGAGGTGCTGGAGACCTCGTTCGCGCAGTTCCAGGCCGACCGGGGAGTGGTGGGAATGGCGCGGACGGTCCGCCGCCACGAGCGGGAGCTCGATGAGATCGCGACGCGCTGGACCTGTCACCTGGGCGATTTCCGGGAGTATGCCGCGATTCGCGAGGAGTTGCGGCGCTTGGAGAAGGGTGCGGCCAAGGACCGGCAGGTGCGCTCTCGGGAGCAGGCTGCGCAAGCCCTAGGGCGGCTGCGGATTGGTGACGTCATCCGGATCCCATCCGGGCGACACCGCGGGTATGCCGTGGTGGTCACCTCCGCGCGCGGCGGCGACCACGCCCCAAGCCCGGCGGTGGTGACCGAGGATCGGCAGTTCGTGCGCCTCACCCCGGCCGACGTCGTCTCTTCGGTGGAGGCGCTGACCAACGTCCGGCTGCCGAAGGGGTTCAACCCGCGCAACCCGAAATCCCGTCGCGACGTCGCAGCTACGTTGCGTATTTCCGTGTCTCGGCTCCCGCGGCCCGAGGACGTCGAGAACGGGACGGCACCGCCGCGGTCGGGCGGGCGACGGCATACCGGCTCTGTCCCTGGCGCTGAGGCCGACTCGACCGCCGAGCGCGTCGCAGCCGCGCGTGGGCAGTTGCGAGCCCATCCCTGCCATGACTGCCCGGACCGCGAGGAACATGCGCGCTGGGCGCAGAAGTGGTGGCGGCTGCGCCGGGAAGCCGACCGGTTGGCGGCCCAGGTGGCCGGGCGAACCAACACGGTCGCGCGGACCTTCGACCGGATCTGCGAGCTACTCGTGGAGCGCGGCTATCTCACGCCGGACGGCGAGGCGGTGACCGCCCAGGGACAGGCACTGCGGCGGATATACACCGAGCGTGACCTGCTCACCGCTGAGTGCCTTCGGTCCGGGGTCTGGAACACCCTCGATGCGCCGGGTCTCGCCGCGGCTGTGTCGATGCTCGTGCACGAGCCGCGTCGCGACGACGCCGATCCCTCGCCGCGAATGCCGAACACGGCGGTCGCGGAAGCGGTCGAGGCGACGATGGCGATCTGGGCCGGGCTGACCGAAGCCGAGCAGGACCACCACTTGCCGGTGACGAGCGCCCCTGACGCCGGGCTGGCGTGGATGATCCATGCCTGGGCCACGGGACGGCGCCTGGAGCTCGTGCTGCGAGGGTCGGACCTGGCGGCGGGCGACTTTGTGCGCCGGTGCAAGCAACTCATCGACCTGCTCGGACAGCTTGGCGACGTCGCGCCCCATCCGGCACTGCGGCGCAAAGCACGGCAGGCCGCGGACGCCGTCCTGCGAGGCGTCGTCGCTGCCGATCGGCTTGATTGAGCGGCAGCATCGGACGGGGCGGCCACCTCACGCGCGGTGTTCGTCACGTGCACAACTGAACGATCGGTCGGTGCCGCTAACGTCGGCTGCACACTCTGGGATCACGGCGGGAAGGAACCTGCGGATGCAACGGCTGACCGGCCTCGACGAGATGTACCTCGCCCTCGACACCCCCCGCACCACGGGACACGTCGCCGGCGTTGCGGTGTTCGAGCCGGGGGAGGCGCGGGGGGAGGCACCCGGGGCTGCGGGCAGCGACAACCGGTTGGAGTTCCTGCGCAATCGGGTCGCCGAGCGGCTCCCGGTGCTCGATCTGCTGCGCTGGACGCTGCAATCCGTGCCGCTCGGTCTGGACCAGCGGCACTGGGTCGAGACGGGGGAGGTCGACCTCACTCACCACGTCGTCGCAGTGACGGTGCCCCTGCCCGGCACCGACGAGCAGTTCCACGAGGTCGTCGACGAGATCATGACCGAGCACCTGCCGCGAGACCGCCCGATGTGGCGGATCTACCTCGTGGAGGGGCTGTCTGGGGGGCGGTTCGCCTATGTCGTCAAGATCACCCATGGATTGACCGACGGCAGCGCGCTGTGGGCGATCTACGTCCTGCTGTCCGATGACCCGGTGGAGAAGGCCACGCCGCGCCCAGCGCAAGTCCTCAGCGGGCGACGCCGTCAGGTGGAGTTGGTCAAGCGCGGCGTGGCCGGTCTGGTCGCCAAGCCGGTGGAGTTCGTCCGGCTGCAGGGTGACCTGATGACGTGGGCCAAGGGTCAGGTCGACCAGGAGGGGTGGGCCACCCTGCCCCGCACTGCCCTGCGGGTGCTGCCCGGCAGCCTCCCGGCTCCCATCGCGAAGGCACTGCGCAAGGTCGCCGGGGCCGACGCCGACGAGATCGACCCACTCATGCCCACGATGAGTCCACCGGCGAGCCCATTCAATGGCGCCGTGACGACCAACCTCGGGATCACGACGGCCGACCTGGGGATCACCGACCTGCGCACCATCGGCAAGAAGGTCGGCGGCACCATCAACGACGCTGTCCTGGCGGTCGTCGCGGGCGGGTTGCGTGCCTATATGGCCGACCATGGCACGGTGCCGGACGAGCCACTGGTCGGCTCGGCTCCCATCTCCTGGCGCACTGGCGAGGAAGTCGACCGCTGGGCCAACCACGTCTGGATGCTCTTCCTTCCCCTCCCGACCCACCTGGCCGACCCCATCGCGCGCCTGCGGTTCGCGCACGATGCCGCGACTCGTGCCAAGACCACGTGGGACCACATGCCCAGCCATCTCATGCGGCGCGCAGCGGCACTGATCCCGTCCGCGGTCATGGCGCCGGGTGCCCGGATCATGACCGCGCTGCCGATCGGCCTGGTGCCGCGGATGTACAACGTCGCGGTCTCCAACGTCAAGGGTCCGCGGGTGCCCCCGACCTACGACGGGGTGCAGATGAAGGAGTACTTCCTCTACGGCTTCCTCACCCCGGGCTGCGGCATTCTCGTCGGGGGGATGAGCCTGGGTGACCGGATGCTGCTGAGCACGACGGCCTGCCGGGACATCGTGCCCGATTACCGGCGCCTGCCGGACTACTTCCAGGCCAGCCTGCAGGAGTTGCTGGCGGCGCCCACGCCCTCCTGACCGACTCGGAACGTGGCGGTCGAGCTCAGTCGAGCCCGAGTGCCGAGATGACCCGGTTGACCGGGTTGGTCAGCCCGTAGTCCACCGCAAGCCGGCTCAGCAGCACGGGATCGGCCACCTGGGTGGGCACCAGGGTCGGCACCTGCGGAAGGGGCGCGTCCACCGCGACGTGCACCACCGCGGGGGCGACCTGCAGGTATGCCGTGCCGGCCTCCAGCCGGGACCGCACCGCGCCCTTGATCCGCGGATCCCCGGAGGCGAGGGCCGCCTGGATACCCTCCAACGTCCCAAACGTGGCCAGCAGGGTCGCCGCGGTCTTCTCGCCGATCCCCGCGACACCCGGCAGACCGTCCGAGGAGTCTCCGCGCAGCGTCGCGAGATCGGCGTATGCCGGCCCGCTCGCCACGCCGTACTTGGTGGCAAGGAAGGCCTGGTCGACGGCGTCGGCGTCGCGAACGCCGCCGCGGGCGGTATAGATGACCCGAACGGCTGCGTCGTCGTCAACGAGCTGGAACAGGTCCCGGTCACCGGTGACGATGTCGACCGGCCCGAGGCCGCGGTGACGAACGGTGAGCGCCCCGATGACGTCGTCCGCCTCGTAGCCGTCGACACCGATCCGCGAGATCCCCAATGCTTCGAGCGCCGCGATGATGACCGGCACCTGGACGGCGAGATCGTCGGGTACCTCTTCGGCGTCTGGGTCAGTGGTCTCGTCGGCGACCCGGTGCGCCTTGTAGCTGGGGATCGCCTCGACGCGGAAGGCCGGGCGCCAGTCGTTGTCCCAGCACGCCACGAGGTGGTCGGGACGATGTCGGTCCACGAGGGTAGCGATCATGTCGAGGAACCCGCGCACGGCATTCGTCGGGGCTTCCGCCGGGCTCTCGCGCTGGTCGGGGACGCCGAAGAAGGCGCGGAAGTACAGGCTCGCCGAGTCCAGCAGCATGAGCCGGCCAGGTGTCGTCATGGGCGACATCGTCTCAGGCTCCGATGCGGACGGCTGCCGCGGCGGGGCCGGTGCGTAGGCTGGGTCCATGGAGAAGCTGGATCGGCAGTTGGTCGCGTTGCTCGCAGCCGACGGGCGGATGAGCTACACCGACCTGGGCAAGGCCACTGGATTGTCGACCTCGGCCGTGCACCAGCGGGTCCGCCGCCTGGAGGAGCGTGGGGTCATCAAGGGCTACCAGGCGGTCATCGACCCGGCGAAGGTCGGCCTGGCCCTCACGGCATACATCTCGCTGTCTCCGTTGGACCCGGCTGCACCCGACGACATCCCCGAACGTCTCAAGGGACTGCCCGAGATCGAGTCCTGCCACTCGGTGGCGGGCGACTTCAACTACGTCACCAAGGTGCGGGTCGGCACCCCGTTGGACCTGGAGAACCTGCTGGCCCGCATCCGCGCGGTCGCCCACGTGCAGACCCGCACGACCATCGTCCTGTCGACCGCGTGGGAAGGCCGCCCGGTCATGGGCGGCAAAATCGCCGAATCAAGCTGAGGGATGCAGGTGTTGGTGGCGTCGCCACCACGCCCAGCCGACCAGGCTGAAACCCAGCGCAGCCAACGAGATGGTCTCCAGCCGTCCCGAGACCAGTGGCACCAGCGCCCCTGACACCACCGCGTTGAGCAAGGTGGAGGCAAAGGCCTGCAGGGTCGACAACGTGCCGCGATGGGCCGGTCGCACTTCCAGCAGGACCAGCGTCACCAGCGGGAACACCAGCGAGATGCCCAACCCGGTGAGCATCGGACCAATGAGGACGTAGGGCAACCGCGGCAAGCTGGTCGCCTCGACGAGCAGGGCACTCACCGCACCGAGCGTGCTCAACGCGAAGCCGACGTTGAGGAAGGTCCGCGACGAGAACCTCCCCGCAAGGTGACCCGTGAGCCAGGACCCGCACATCATCGCGGTGACAATCGGGACGAAGAGCCAGCCGAAGTCACCCGCCCCCAGCCTGAGATGGGTGACGACGATCGCCGGGGCCGACGCGATATAGGTGAACAGGGCCGCGAAGTTGAACGACGCGACATAGACCAGCCGTCGGACGTCCCGATCGCGAGCCGAGCTGACGACGGCCTGAACCAGCGCTCCGACTCGTAAAGGGGTGCGTAGCGGCTCCGGATGCGACTCGGGCAGCGCGGTCACGGTGATGACGACCAACACCAGGCTCAACCCGGTGAGGAACCAGAAGATCCACCGCCAATGGGCGAAACCCACGATCCACCCACCGGCGATCGGTGCGGCTGCTGGAGCCACGGCGAAGATCATCGAGATCTGGGCCATGATTCGCTGCGCGGACTCCCCGTGGAACAAGTCGCGGACCATGGTGCGCCCGATGATCATCCCGGCGCCGGCGCAGACCCCCTGCAGGGCGCGTCCGAGCAGGAGCACCGGCAGGCTGGGCGCAAGCGCGCAGATGGTGGAGGCCCCGGCATACAGGGCCAATCCGACGACGATGACCGGCTTGCGGCCCATTGCGTCCGAGAGCGGTCCATGCAGCAGGCTCATGACCCCGAGGGTGAGCAGGTAGACGCTGATGGTCTGCTGCATCGCCACCGGGTCGGTCGCGAAGTCGGCTTCGATGGCGGGGAAGGCCGGAAAGATCGTGTCGACCGTGAACGGCCCGATCATCGAGAGCGCGGCGAGGATAAGAACCAGTCCCCGGCGGGGCTGGCTGGTGGTCACCCGGTCACGGTACGCCGCGGCCCCGACCGGGTGTCAGCGGGTCCGCGAGATGGGCGCCACCGTGGCCCGGCAGATCCGCACCAGGTCAGCGGGGGCCACCTCGACGTCGAATCCGCGGCGCCCACCGCTGACGAGGATGGTGTCGTGGTTCAGCGCGCCGTCGTCGAGGACGGTCGGGAGGGCCTTGGTCTGGCCGAACGGGCTGATCCCCCCGAGCACGTAGCCGGTTGCCCGCTGCGCCGCGGCTGCCGCCGCAAGGTCAGCACGCTTGACCCCGAGCGCGTGCGCGATGGCCTTGAGGTCCAGCTGTCGGTCGACCGGCACGATGCCCACCGCCAGACCCGCCCCGGTGTCGACGACCAGGGTCTTGAAGACCCGCTCGGGCGGGATGCCGAGCGCCTGCGCCGCCTCCAGGCCGTAGGACGGTGCCGCGGGATCGTGCTCATAACTGTGCGCGACGAAGCTGACGCCCTCTGCCTGCAAGGCCGTCGTCGCGCGCGTGCCGGCGCTCCCGCCACCTTTGCGTTCCGGTCGTGCCACGAGCCCCGAGTATGCCGTGTCTGCCCGGTAGGCCAGTGGCGACTGCACGGCATACCCTCCTGGCGTGTCCCATCATCGGGTTGTCGTCGTCGGCAGTGGCTTCTCCGGCATTGCCATGGCCGCGCGGCTGGCGCAGCAGGGGATCACCGATGTCGTGATGCTGGAACGAGCCGACGATATCGGTGGCACCTGGCGCGACAATCGCTACCCGGGGTGTGCCTGCGACGTACCGAGCCAGCTCTACAGCCTGTCCTTCGCGCCGAAGCCGGACTGGAGCCGCGACTTCGCGACCTCGCAGGAGATCTGGGATTACCTGCGCGACTGCGTGCGGCGATTCGGGCTGCTCGATCGCATCGCCCTCGGCGCGGATGTTGTCGACGCACGGTGGCTTGGTGATCGATGGGCCGTCACCACCGCCGATGGGCGGGAGTGGACCGGCGACGCGTTGGTGCTTGCCGTCGGGGGACTGCACGTGACCAAGCGGCCGGATATCCCCGGCCTGGCCACCTTTGCCGGCCCGATCCTGCACACGGCCGACTGGCCGGCCGAGGACCACCTCACCGGGGTGCGAGTCGCGGTTGTCGGCACGGGAGCATCCGCTGTGCAGCTGGTGCCGGCCCTGGCCCCCCGAGTCCAAGTGTTGACCGTCTTCCAACGAACGGCGAGCTGGATCGTCCCGCGCCACGACCGCCCGTGGTCGCCACAACGGCAACGCCGCTACTCCCGTATGCCGTGGACCGCCCGACTCGCGCGCTGGGCCACCTACGCCCGCCTCGAGGTGCGGGTGTTGGGGTTCGGACGCTGGGAGCGCGCCAGACAGGTGGCCGAGGCTCGGTCGCTGGCCCATCTGGCCGCTGCCGTGCCCGACCCTGACGTCCGCGCGGCGCTCACACCGGGCTATGCCCTGGGCTGCAAGCGAGTGTTGCTGTCCGATGACTATTGGCCGACCTTCGCCCAACCACACGTGAGCTTGGTGACCGAGGGCATCCAAGCGGTGGAACCCACCGGCATCCGCACCCGCGACGGAGTGCTGCACGAGGTTGATGCCATCGTGCTGGCCACCGGCTTCGACCCGGCGGGGTCATACGAGCGCATGCACATCGTGGGGCTGGGCGACCGGGAGTTGGGGCAGGTTTGGTCGCACGAGCGCGCCACCCACTTCGGGATCACCGTCGCCGGCTTCCCCGAGCTGTATCTCCTGCTCGGGCCCAACACGGCCTTGGGCCACAACTCGGTGCTGCTACAGATCGAGACGGCCATCGACCACGTCCTGGACGCCTTGCGTCGAGCCGACCGCGATGGCCCGCACGTGGTGACCGAGGCCGCGCAGGCTCGCTTTGGGCGCTGGGTCCGGCGCCGGACCCGGCATACGGTCTGGGCGTCCGGATGTGACAGTTGGTACCTCGACGAGCAGGGCCGCAACGTCACCGTGTGGCCCGCCTCGACCGTGCGCTATCGACTGCAGGCCCGCCGGTCCCGGGATCGGGACTACCGGCGGGCCTGAGTCGAGCGCGTTGTCAACGTGCCGAAGTTCAGAGCGACTGCGCCAGAGACGCTTCCCGGCTGGCCGCGGCGGCGGTCATTGCCGCTGCGTGCGTCGTCACCGGGTTTGCCTCTTCCAGCCACCACGCCTGGCCGCTGGCCGGCAGGGTGTGGATTGGGTCGTAGTAGACGTACTCACGGGACAGGGCGTCGACGTCCTGGGCCTCGATCGAAGTGCGGTAGTTCTTGCGCCAATACGAGATGCCGTGCGCGGTGTCGTAGTCGTGCACCTGGTGCACCCAGCGCTTGCCGACGAACGGCACGTCGCAGACGATGCGCGGCGTCGCGAACCCGGGCAGGTAGCCCATGATCGCGTGCTGCAGCTCCTGGGCCTGGGCCAGCGACAGCCGCCAGTGCTCGCTGAACGGGATCATGTCGCACATGTAGAAGTAGTACGGCGTGATGCCGGCGTTGTCCTGCAGCGCGAAGCAGAGGTCCAGCAGCGCTTCGGGGGAGTCGTTGACGCCCGCCAGGAGCACGCCCTGGTTGCGGATGTTGAACAGCCCCGCCTCCATGAGCACCTTGGCGGCATGGGCGACCGAGGGGGTGATGCTGTTGGCGTGGTTGGCGTGGGTGTGGATGGCCACGTGCACGCCGCGAGCGCGGGCGGTGGCGGTGACCCGACCCATGCCCTCGACGACATCAGGCGCCGACCAGTGCTGCGGCAACCCGATCAGGGCCTTGGTGGCCAGGCGAATATCGCGGATCGAATCGATGGCGAGCAACTGGTCGAGGAAGGCTTCGAGGTTCTTCCAGGGCAGGTTGGCCACGTCGCCACCGGAGACCACGACGTCGCGCACCGTCGGGGTGGCGCGCAGGTAGTCGAGCATGGCGGTATGCCGGTCGGCCGGCTTGCCCAGGAACTTCAGCTTGGTCACCTGGGGGGTCGAGTTGCCGACGAGGTCCATCCGGGTGCAGTGGCCGCAGTACTGCGGACAGGTGGGGAGCAACTCGGCCAGCACCTTGGTGGGGTAGCGGTGGGTGAGCCCCTCGACTGCCCACATGTCGTGCTCGTGCAGGCTGTCGCGCTGGGCCTTGGGGTGGGAAGGCCAGTCGGTGCGCCGGTCGGAGAAGACCGGCAGCATGTAGCGGCGCACCGGGTCGGCGTAGAACGCCTGGGTGAATTCGGTTCCAGCAGAGGGCATTCCGGCGTCAGCGGTCGCGGGCACCATGGTGTTGAGCATCTGCGGAGGCAGCAACATCGACATCGTGGCACGCTCGGCCTGGTCTCGCTCGAGGTCGGCATAGAAGTCATCCGACAGCAGGTCGCCCATGACCTCGCGCAGCTGCTTGGTGTTCTTGACGCAGTGACTGCGCTGCCACTGGACGTCTTGCCACTGCGCGGCGGTGACCTGGGCCCAGCCGGGCAGCCGGGTCCAGTCGGGCTCGACAAGCTCACGTTGCTGATAGCGGTAAGGCTGCTCCAAAACTGGGCTCATAGTGGCAGAATAGAGGAAGATTTGCGGTTCTGCCACCGTCTGACGGCAAGATCTGCGCCCCAACACCGACTAGGGGAGAGAATGAACAGCCAGCCCGACGTGGTCCCCACCGCTTCCCACTCAGCCGTCGCGTCCCCAGCCGCGTCCCCCGTGGGCCTGCACCGGGTCCTCGACCCGACCGGTGACCAGATCACCTTGCCCCAGGCCGCCCGCCGCCTCGACTCGAGCGCGGCGATCCGGCCCAGCGAGGTGCGCATCGACCTGGACACCCTCAATCTCGACGCGGCGTCCTATCGTCAGCTCGCCGACGCCCACCGTCGCGCCGACGGCAGTGTGGACGGTGCAGCGGTCCGCGCAGCCGTGCTGAGCATCGTTGCCGAGCGCGGCAAGATGCAAAACCCCGTGACCGGCTCCGGCGGGATGCTCATCGGCACCGTGGCAGAGGTCGGGCCGGACAACCCACTCGGCCTGCGGGTTGGGCAGCGCGTCGCCACCCTCGTCTCGCTGTCGCTCACCCCCCTGCACATCAGCGACGCACTGGTGCGGTGGGACGGGCTGAGTGAACAGGTCCCCGCCGCCGGCCACGCCATCCTCTTCGAGCGCAGCATCGCAGCCGTCTTGCCGGAGGACCTCGACCCGCGGCTTGCGCTTATGGTCATGGACGTCTGCGGCGCCCCCGCGCTCGTGGCCCGCGTCGTCGGCGAGTATGCCGTCCGCTCACCCGAGCCGCCGTCGGTGCTTGTCCTCGGGGGAGCGGGCAAGTCGGGATCGCTGTCCCTCGCCGCGGCCCGGGCCAGCGGCGCCGGCCGGTTGGTCGGAGTCGTGCCCTTCCAGGCCGAGGCCGAGCTGCTCCGGTCCACCAACCTGGCCGACCGCGTGGTCATCGCCGACGCTCGTTCTCCCCTGGGACTGCTGGAGGCAGTGACCAGCGCTGGCGGCCCCTGTGACATCACGGTCGTCTGCGTCGACGTGCCCGGCTGCGAGCAGCCGGCGATCCTGTCGACCGCCAACGGGGGGACGATCATCTTCTTCTCCATGGCGACCAACTTCGCCGCGGCCGCCTTGGGCGCCGAGGGGCTGGCCGCCGATGTGCGGATGCTCGTCGGCAACGGCTACGTCCCCGGACATGCGGCCTACGCCACGGATCTACTCCGTGCGACGCCCGATGTCCGCAGACTGTTCGAGGGCCGCCTGGAATAGCAGCGTCCGGCTGCACGGCATACCATCGGGCCATGCCTGCGGTGCTCGTCCTCAACGGACCCAACCTCAACCTGCTGGGCACGCGCGAGCCGGAGATCTACGGCTCCCAGACCCTCGCTGACATCGGTCAGCAGTGCGAGCGGGTGGCGGCCGAGTTCGGGTGGACCGTCGAGGTGCGCCAGACCAATCACGAAGGCGTCCTCGTCGATTGGCTGCAGGAGGCCGGTGCCGCCGTCCGCGCCGGATCGCTGATCGGGGTCGTCCTCAACCCGGGGGCCTATACCCACACCTCGGTCGCGATCCGCGATGCCATCGAGGGTGCCCAGGTGCCGGTCATCGAAGTGCACCTGTCCAATGTCCACGCCCGCGAGGCGTTCCGGCACCAGTCCTACGTCTCGCCGGTGGCGCGCGGGGTCATCATCGGGCTCGGGGGCCACGGCTACGAGTTGGCCATTCGCGCGCTGGCGCGCTGACTTCTCTGCTCATGTCGAGTTTCGCTGCGCTATCGAGGCGCATCCTCGCCGTTCTCGCACCAATCACCGGCGACATCGGCGAGCCCGAGGACCGCGGCTGGGCGGCAGCGGCGGTCACCACGTTGGCCCGCGGCGTCGTGGTCATTTGGGCCGTCACCGTCGTCACGGGCACAAGCGCCCTCGTCGCGGCCGTCCACCGCATCCCGGAGGGTGTCGCGCACGGATGGCAGATCGTGGTCGGCCTGACCCTGGTGGGCGTCTCCTCGCTGGCCCAGGTCTGGTGTGTGGCCCGGCGTCGGCGGGGCGGACGCGCGTTGTGGTTCGTCACCATCACGCTCAGCGTCGGCTTGGCTATCGCGGTGCCCGTCACCGAACCACTCGACCCCCGGTCGGTGTCGTGGTGGCCCACTCAGTGGACCATTGCCGCGTTCGCCTTCTCTGCGTTGAGCCACGCCCGACGCAGATGGGTGTCGGCGGTGGTGCTCATCGCGACGAATGCGACGCTGCGGTGGATCATCTGGCGTCCGGATCCGGCAATCCCCGAACTCGATCGACTCGAGATCGTCGCCTCCTCCACTGGGCAGTTGGTCGCCATGGCGATCGCTGCGCTCATCGGCACGCGATTGGCGCTAGATGCAGCGCGCTTCACCGACCGCACCCAGGCCTTGGCTCGGGCTGCCCGTGGCGAGGCTGCAGCGCGCGAAGCGGAGGTCGCGTCGGCCCAGGAGGCTGATCGGCTCGTCCACGACGAGATCCTCTACGGCCTGCGCGCCGTCGCCATGGAAGGTGGAGCCATCCCACCGAGTCATGTCACGGTCGCCGCGCAACGCGCCCTCGCCGTGCTGGAGCGCACCTCCGGGACGCAGCTCGACGGCCCGCGGGATGCTGGCGTCCAGGCCGCGTCGGAGTGGCGGGGCGAGAAGGCCCCCTGGTTTGCGCCGCTCCGGTCACGCCTGCGCCTCGAGGCTCCTGAGGACGGTCTGCTCACGCTTCTCACCGAGGTATGCCGGGAAAGCCCTCTCTCGGTCTCGCTGCGCGGGTCGGAACGGCTCTGGGTTCCCCCCACGGCAGCCCGGGCGATCCAGGCGGCAGTGCGTGAAGCGCTGCGCAATGTCGTGCGCCATGCGGGCGTGGACCACGCGAGTGTCACGGTGGGCCTCGATGGGGGCACCGTGCACGTGCTGGTGAGAGACCACGGGGTGGGGTTCGACAGCCAGGCGGACGCGGGCCTCGGCATCGAGTCGTCCATACGTCGGCGCCTTGCCGATGTCGGGGGGACGGTGGACATCCTCTCGCGTTCGGGCGCGGGCACCCTGGTCCGGATCACCTGGCACCCGGGCACCCCTGCGGCATACGGCCAATGGCTTTCGGCGGGAGCAGCCCCCCTGGTCTTTCCGCGCATCTCGGTCATTCTCGTCCCCTTGATCCTCGCCAACCTGTGGTACGCGTTGTGGCTGGCCCCCCATCTGCGCTGGCCGGCAGCGGTGACCGTTGCGAGCGCTGCCGTCGTCGGTCTCGGCGGCTGGGCGATCGTCCGAGGCATCGCCGGGCGGCTGGGCTTGGTCGGCTCGGTCGTGACGATGTTGACCGGGGCCGTCGCGCTCGTGGTCAACGGTCTGTCGCTCACACCCCCCACCGTGGCGACGTCCTTCTTCTGGCTCATGTCGGGGGCGTCGTTCCTGTGTTCGGCGTTGACTCTCTTCCGGCCGCTGCGCGAGCCACTGCTGGGATGGGCGGTCCTGACCGCGCTGGGAGTCCTCGTGGTCGCCGAGGTCGCGACCGAGGCCGCCCAGTGGCAGGCTCTGGCGCCCGCGCTGACGGCTCCCATCATGGGCGCCACCCTCGGCATCGTAGTGCGGATGAGCCTTGACCGATTTGCCTGGGCCATCCTCGCAGCGGAACACGAATTGGGGCTCTCCAGTGCCGCTGAGGTCCGGGAAACCGAGCTGCAGGCCCAGTTGCGGATGCGGTTGGCACAGCGCGCCACCCTGCTCATGGAGTTCTTTCGACAGTTGCTCTCCGCACCGGCGTCCGATCGATCGGCGACAGACCTGCAGCGCTCGGCGAGCATCCTCGAACGCGACCTCCGCGAGGAGCTCACCGTGGGCGACGTGCCCGAGGTGCGCCTTCGAGTGTGGCGACTGCGAGAGCGGGGCTGGACGGTGAGCCTGCGCGGTGTCGGAGGCTGGGACGGGGGGATGGCTGACGCCGCGACGGACGCTCTCGACATCCTCCTTGACACGCCCCACGTCGACGCGCAGGACGTGACGCTGACCGCCATGCGTGGCGCACTCGGACGTCGGGTGAGCCTGGCCGTGTCCGGGTCGACCTCCGCTGCGCTGGTGAGCATGCTCCCCTCGACCTGGGATGTCAGCCATTCGGGAGTTCATCTGCATGCCGTCAGGCGTCTGGCTGGGCCTGTCGTCGAAACTGAGGACTGGACGTAGCCAGCGCGACGCCACGAACATTGTTGTCCGTGGCCACCCGTGTGTTCGCGATCGACGACCACCCGGTCGTCGTCGAGGGCATTCTCGCACTGGTGGCACGGCAGGCTCCCGAGCTGGAAATTGTGGGGACCGCGTCGACGTGGGGGGACGCGGTTACAGCGCTGGACGGCCTGTCAGCACCACCCGATGTCGTCATGCTCGATTTGCATCTCGGAGATGGGTCCGACCCGGCCGAGAGCATCACAGCACTGCGCCGCCGCGGGGCGGCTGTCGTGCTGCTGACCTCTGAGGTGAGGCCTGTGCCGATCCGACGAGCAATGAAGGCGGGCGCCCTCGGGCTGGCATTGAAGTCGGATCCGATCGACCACGTGGTGTCAGTCGTGCGGACTGCGGCGGCAGGGGAGCCGTCCGTCTCCAGCGACCTGGCCTTCGTGCTCGTGACCGATCCGGAGCTCACCGTGTCGTTGGCACCTCGGGAGATCGAAGTGTTGGCGTTGCTCGCCGACGGCGTTCCACGCAAGTCGGTGGGTGCCATGATGCGACCGCCGGTGACCATGGCCACCGTGGTCACCTACCTCAACCGGGCCTGCGCCCGGTATCGAGAGGCGGGGATCGACGTACGCAGCCCAGGGGATGCGCTACGGGCAGCGATCGCAGACGGGCACATCGAGCTCCCGGAGCAGCGACGGGCCACCCGGCATACCGAGTGAGTGAGTATGCCGTGGGGCCCCAGCGATAGGGGTACGGGAGCGGACGGGAGTGAGCGGTGAGCAGGACCCGGGCAGATCTGAGGGGAGCGGCCTGGGGGGATCGAGGGGGAGTGGGGACCAGGGGATATCAGGGGGCACCACGGCGCCGTCCCCGGGGGGAGACGGGTGCCAGAGCGGGGTGGAGCGAGCAACGGGGAGCTCGCCCCACCCCGTTTGTGTCTCCTCGGGTAGGCGAGGAACATGGTCCGCACAGCCGGGGCCAAGCCTGCGGATCTTGCGGCATTCTGCCGCTCTGGCAACAGATCTTGCAGATCGCTAGAGTAAGAACGTGACTTCCTTCAGCCGTCTGCTCGACCTCGACCAGGCCACCATGGACCGGGCGCGCCAGCTGGCTGCCCAGGCCGGGGAACCGGTCGTCACCCTGGCCCGCAACCACACGACGGTCTCCGTCGAGCGGGCCACCCTGCGCCTGGCCGGACTGGGTGGAGCCGATCATGACGGTGAACCCTGGGTCAACCATCTGGTCGACTCGGTCCGCCAGCAAGTGGGCCTCGAACACGGCGCCGTTCTGCCGGTGTGGGATGCCTTGGCCGAGGGGCAAGCGCCCGACCTGCTCACCCTGGCCCAGCGGGCTGCTGCCGGATCGGTGAGCTTCCGCCTGCCGACCGCCTCGGCCCGCACTGCGGCGCGAGCCGCCGCCACGGTCGCCATCGAGGCAGGTATGGCGCGGATCGACGCCCAGCGTCGGCGCCGCGCTGCGCTCATCACCGAACTCGGCGACGCTCCGCGCACCCCGTGGATCTACCTCATCGTCGCCACCGGCGACATCGACGAAGACATCCCGCAGGCCCAGGCAGCCGCCCGGGAGGGCGCCGATGTCATCGCGGTCATCCGCTCGACTGGGCAGTCGCTGCTGGACTACGTGCCCGAGGGCGCCACTCACGAGGGTTTCGCGGGCACCTACGCGACCCAGGAGAACTTCCGCCTCATGCGGGCGGCTCTAGACGAGACGAGCCGCGAACTGGGGCGCTACGTCCGACTGACGAACTACGCCTCGGGTCTTTGTATGCCGGAGATCGCCACCCTCGCGGGGCTCGAGCGCCTCGACATGATGCTCAACGACTCGATGTACGGCATCCTCTTCCGCGACATCAACCCGATCCGGACCTTCGTTGATCAGCGGTTCAGCCGGCAGATCCACGCGCGCGCCGGAATCATCATCAACACCGGCGAGGACAACTACCTCACCACCGCGGACGCGGTCGATGCGGCGCATACGGTGACGGTGAGCCAGCTGCTCAATGAGTACTTCGCCAAGGAGGCCGGACTGGCCGACTGGCAGCTCGGACTGGGCCACGCCTTCGAGATCGATCCGGCGGTGCCCCAATCCTTCCGGCTTGAGTTAGCACACGCGCTGCTGGCCCGCACCCTCTTCCCAGACGCCCCGCTCAAGTGGATGCCACCCACCAAGCACATGACCGGTGACGTCTTCCGCGGCTACCTCTTGGATGGCTTCTTCAACCTGGCCGGCGCCCTCACCGGCCAAGGAATCCTCCTGGTCGGGATGATGACCGAGGCCGTCGTGACGCCCTTCCTCTCGGACCGCGACCTGGCCCTACAGAACGTCCGCTATGTGCTCGATGCGGCGGGCGGGATGGCCGAGGACTTCGCTCCGCCACGCGACGGATTCATCCAGAACCGCGCGCGAGTGGTGCTCGACGAGGCGGTCGCGCTGCTGGAACGCATCACCGGCCAGCACGCCGGGGCCGCCGGGCAGGGGAGTGGCACGGCATACCCGCCGCTGTTGGGAGCCATCGCCGACGGGACCTTCGGGCTGATGAAGCGACCGCCGGACCGGGGCAAGGGTCTGGACGGGGTGTTCCGTCGAGCCGAGGGCGCCGAAGGCTACGTCAACCCGGCCCTGGACATCCTCGACGGCACCACGGGAGGGGAGGACTGATGAGCAACCGCAAGCACCTCACCGAGACGCCGCGGCGCACCACCCCCAAGATCGTCCGCCCCTACGGCGACACCACCGGCGACGGCATGATCCAGGTGTCCTTCACGCTGCCGCTGCCGCACGACAAGCGCGCCGAGGGAGCCGCTCTGCAGTTGGCCAAGAAGATGGGGATGGAGCCGGCGCTCGTCGTCCACGCCAAGCCCATCGGGCCTGACTTCACCTTCTTCGTCGTCTACGGTTCGTCCAACCATCTCGTCGACATGTCCCAGGTCACGGTCCAGGAGCGCGACTACCCGCTGCTGACGCCCTACGAGGTCAATGCCGCGATCCGGGAGCGGTTCGGGCGCAAACTGGTCGTCGTCGGCGCATGCATCGGCACCGACGCCCACACCGTCGGCATCGACGCGATCCTCAACATCAAGGGCTTCGCCGGCGAGAAGGGCCTGGAGTATTACACCGAGCTCGACGTCGTCAACCTCGGTGCCCAGGTGCTGGTGCCCGACCTGGTGCGAGCGGCGCGCAGCGAGCAGGCCGATGCCGTCCTCATCAGCCAGGTCGTCACCCAGAAGGACGCCCACATCCATAACACCACCCAGATGTCGGCGGCGTTCCGCGAGGCGTATCCAGCTGGCGAGGTGCCGTTGCTCGTCGCTGGTGGACCCCGTTTCGAGGAGGGTTCGGAGTTACGTCTCGGAGTCGACCGGATCTTCGGCCGCGGCACCACGCCAGGCGACGTCGCCAGCTATCTCGTCCACGCGCTCGTGCAGCGCTTGTCCCGGAAGGATCCCTCGTGAGCACCATGCCCGAGGCGGGGATGCGAGTCGTCCACCGCCGCTACGTCCCCTACAGCCACGCGCACTACGCCGGTCACCTCGTCGACGGTGCCTACTCCCTCGCCGCGTTCGGTGATGTGGCGACCGAGTTGTGCATCCGCTCGGACGGCGACGAAGGGCTCTTCGCGTCCTACTCGGACGTGCAGTTCCTCGCCCCGGTGCGCGCAGGTGATGTCATCGAGATCGAGGCCACGCTCACCCGGGTCGGGCGGCGCTCGCGCGAGATCGATTTCGCGGTTCGAGTGGTATGCCGTGGAACGGGTTCGCCGCTGGAATCCAGTGCCGCCGTGCTCACGCCCCCGATCCTCGCGACGACCGCTACCGGGGTCGTCGTCGTCCCGTCGAGAGGCTGACGGGACAGGTGGTACGGCTGGGTCTGGATCGGTTGTCCGGCCCGGCAGGACGGCGTTTCACCCGCTGAGACATCGTCGGCGTGTCGCCTTCCGACACGCCGAATGGCGCAGAATTCACCTGCGCGAATGCTCCGCGATATCGCCCGGTGTGACCTGCGAAAACGCACGTTCACGCAGGTCAACGGCCGGTTGACAGCTTGGCTCGGGTGGGTAGGTTGGGACGCGGTTGTTCGCCGGGTGGCTGTCTGTCAGGGCTTGGCAACGGCCGGCACCGTGGTCATAGCCGGGAGCGGACGCATCCCGTCAAACCAGGCTCGCGGATGCCGGTCGGGGTCCTTGTCCGGGTCGGACAGTGGCGAACCTCAGCAGTGCCCGTGACGCGCAGTAGACAACAGCTGGGGGCCTCGCAGCCCGCGTGCCGGCGGCTGGTCCGAAGTGCGGCACGGGCGCTGCTGTAACCGCCTCTACAGTGGTCCGATGACCCTGCCCGCCCGCCTCGTCTCGGCCGTCCTGGGCGGAATCTGCCTCACCCTGGCCTTCCCGGGATTCGGCATCTGGCCGTTGGCGCCGGTGGGCGTCGCCTTCGCCGCGATCGCCACCATGGGGGCTCGCGCCCGCGTCGGCTGGACGGTGGGCATGGTCACCGGACTGGTCTTCTTCGTCCCGACGCTCAGTTGGGCGGGCACCGACTTCCTCGGCGTCATCCCCTGGCTGGGTCTGTCGGTCCTGCAGTCCCTCTACTTCGGCTTCCAAGGGTGGCTCAGCGGGCTGCTGAGCCGTCGAGTGGGATGGATTGCTGCGCTCGGCATCGCCCTGGCCTGGGTCGTCCAGGAGGCCCTGCGCGGGCGCACCCCCTACGGCGGCTTCCCGTGGGTTCGCCTGGCCTTCAGCCAGGCCGACTCACCGTTGGGTCACCTGGCGGCTGTCGGGGGCGCACCGTTGGTCACCTTCGTCACTGCACTGGTCGGAGCGCTACTCGCGGTCGGTGCGCGCACGGCATACCCGGCTTGGCGAAAGCGCCGGCAGCCCGCGACCGGGCTTCCGGACGCGACACCCGATCCCGCGGCTCGGATTGCCCTGCGGCGGTATGCCGTCCCGGCCCTGCTGCTGGTCGGTGCCGGACTGCTCGTCCCGCTGCCGGTGGACGGTCCGAGTGCGCGGGTCCTGGCGATCCAGGGGAATGTGCCTCGGCCTGGGTTGGATTTCAACGCAGAGCGGCGTGCGGTGCTGGACAACCACGCCCGGGAGACCCTGGCAGCGCTGACGCGACGCGATGCCGCCGGAGCGCCGCCCCTTGACCTCGTGGTGTGGCCGGAAAACGCCTCAGACATCGATCCGGTGCAGAACCTCGACGCCGGGGGAGTCATCCAGACGGCGGTCCAGCGAGCCGGGGTGCCGATCGTGCTCGGGGCCCTCTTTGAGCGCCCGGACGAGATCGCGAACGTCAGCGTCGTGTATCGCCCGGAGGTGGGCATCACGGACACCTACGTCAAGCAGCACCCGGTGCCGTTTGCCGAATACATCCCCCATCGCGACTTCTATCGTCGGCTCAGCGCGTCGGTGGACCTGTTGCGGGTCGGGATGGCCACCGGGCCGGGTCCGGCGCTGTTCGAGATGCAGCGTCCGGGCGGACCGCGGATCCTCGCCGGCCCGAGCATCTGCTTCGAGGTGGCCTATGACGACCTGGTCCGCGCCAATGTCGACGAGGGTTCGACCCTGCTGTTGGTGCAGACCAACAATGCGACCTTCGGATACAGCAACGAATCGGTGCAGCAACTGGCGATCTCCCGGATCAGGGCGATCGAGCATGGCCGTTCGGTGGTGCATGTGTCGACGGTCGGAGTCAGTGCCCTGATCCGGCCCGATGGCTCCCTCATCTCGCCCACCGCGCTCTTCACCTCAGCCGCCCTCGATGCCGACCTGCCGCTACGCGGGTCGCGCACCCTCGCCACGATGGTGGGTGCCGCACCGGAATACTGGGGGGGCGCCGCGGCGCTGCTGTTACTGGCGCGTTCGCTCTGGGGGCGCCGATCCGGAAAGGAAATCCCGCTCTCATGACCCGTTCCGAGCGTGCACCGCTCGACCGTGTGGTGGTCCTCATCCCCACCTACAACGAGAAGGACAACCTGCCTCGGATCGTCGGGCGGGTCCGCACCAGCGTGCCGTCTGCCGACATCCTCGTCTTGGACGACAACTCGCCCGACGGCACCGGGGCGGTCGCCGACGGCCTGGCCGCTGCTGACCCTCAGGTGCACGTCCTGCACCGACCTGGCAAGCAAGGCCTCGGCGCGGCATACAAGGCGGGGTTCGCATGGGCGCTGGAGCGGGGCTATGACGCGGCGGTCGAGATGGACGCCGACGGCAGTCACCAGCCCGAGCAGTTGCCGGCCCTGCTCGAGGCCGCCCGCGACGCCGACCTCGTCATCGGGGCGCGCTGGGTGCGCGGGGGCTCGGTGGTCAACTGGCCCGCGCATCGCAAGGCCCTCAGCGTCGGCGCCAATATCTACACCAAGCTCATGCTCGGGCTGCCGGTCAACGACGCGACCGGCGGCTATCGCGTCTACCGCACCTCAGCGCTGCGCGCGATGGACCTGGATTCGGTGAGCTCCGCCGGGTATGGCTTCCAGGTCGACATGACGGTGGCTCTCGTGCGAGCCGGCTTGCGCGCGGTCGAGGTGCCGATCGAGTTCGTCGAGCGCGAGATCGGCGAGTCGAAGATGAGCGGCAACATCGTCTCGGAGGCGTTCGTCAACGTCGGCAAGGCCGGTGTGGCCCACCGCGTGGGCCAACTCCG
>Ga0116180_1000804_pt1 | contig 27908 bp, 43 predicted proteins | sample AD_UKC073_MetaG_FD_89804 | JGI IMG/M metagenome (GOLD analysis project Ga0116180, IMG submission 89804) | Active sludge microbial communities of municipal wastewater-treating anaerobic digesters from USA - AD_UKC073_MetaG | ecosystem: Engineered > Bioreactor > Anaerobic > Digestate | place: USA... | reverse complement strand
TGCCTTTAGGCTCGTGGTAGTTCACTATACTATACTAAATACAATTATTCAAGGGTTTATCCCCTTGCAGTGTCCCCGTTTTAATTATTTAAAGGCGTGATTTAAAACTATCTATCTCAAAGGCAGTGAAGCTTTTGTCAAACTCCAATTTAACTTCACTGCCTAACAACAAATTTAGAGAAGCAATGTCACTGACTTCATGAAGTCCTTTATTAATATTTACAATAAACTCATGAGCTATTCCTGATTTTTTAACCAGTAAACATGATTTATAGATACAATTCCAATCTATTTTGTTATTAAAACTTGTAATCTTATTATACTTTATAAATGCATGTTTAATATAAACCACTATATAATCCACTAGATGATTTGTTATTATTTTATTTAGCACTCCAGGTTTTGTGCCATTTGTATGGAGTTCTATGAGGACTCCTGGAAATTGCTTTTTTACAAACTTTAAAAAATCCAGGAGCCCTTCTTGTATAGTGGGTTCCCCACCCCTAATGATTATTTTTTTTATATTTTTATCAATAAACTTGTTGGGTTCCTCCAACAAATAAAAAGCGTCTTTTTCTATAAAGTGCGGAACCTTGCAGTTTATACATTTTAAATTACATCCCTGTGTAAAAATTGTTATGGTACCAGAAGTGTTGTCAATTTTTAATTCTCCAATTCTCATTTGCATCACAGAATTTAGCTACAGGAAGCCCACTGCTTTAGCTGTGGGAGGAATGTGGCAATTCTATTTTCTCCTTTCTAATGTATATTTATATACAACATTTTACCACAACCGTTATTGCAATACAGCGGACTAACTGCTTCCATTTCCTCCTCCTTTTTTTTATTAAGCCCCAAATAGGGCTCTCCCCCTTTTTAGATTATTTACCTATAACTCCTCAAAAATCTTGTCATAGGTCTTGCGGTCTTTCCATTCCTCCTTTTTGCCCCTGTTCCATTGACTTACAGGAGTAAGGAATCCGACCACTCTGGAATAAACTTCACATTTGGTTCTCTTAGCTTTTTTCAGAACCGCCACCTCCTTTCTAGTCTCTTATTTCTACTCTTTTAATATATCTTTTTGCAATTTTCCTGAATCCATCTAATTCTTTTTTTGTATACCCCCTGAGTCCTTCTAGGTCTTTATCCAGACACCTTACTCCTCTAAAATTCTGGATAACATATTTTTTTGCTCCTGCCAATTCTTTTGCTATTTGTTCCATATCATCATCCATATGGTGCAGAGCAGGAACAAGAGTTGTTCTGAATTCATAATCTATATCAGAAGACATTATTATATCCCTAGATTCTTCTATATCTAAAGGAGACACAGTTTCACTTACCACGTGATACCTATCTAATGGAAATTTATAATCCATAGCTATATAATCAACCAGTTTTTTATTTATAATTTCTTCTAGCTTACCCGGGCGGCTACCGTTAGTATCTAGCTTTACTTTAAAATCATTTTCTTTTAGCCATACAAGAAAATCTATAATATCTTCTTGTAATAATGGCTCTCCACCGGTAATGACCACAGCATCTACTAGTTCCTTTCTTAACAAAAGGAAGTCCTTGATGCCATCTTCAGGTTGTATATCTTTTTTTCTTATTTTTTTTACTGATTCAGGATTATGACAATATGGACATCTAAAGTTGCAATCATGAACAAATAACACCACTGAAATCTCACCAGGATACTCTATTAAAGAAGTCGGTATTAGTCCATATATCTTCATTTTTCAGTACCTTTCTCCCTCAATATTTTTTGTTATTGCATAACACAACTATTCTTACTATCTCCTTAAAAAGCTCAATGCTTTTATCAAGCTTACCATTTTTATTGTTGATAACATAATTTGCTATGTCCTTATTCTTGAATTCTCCAGTCCTTATTGCATGATACATCCTTTTGGTAGCTTTTTTAAGTCCGTCTCTTTTGATTAGTCTCCAGTATAATTGAAAAAATGGAGCTGTTACGTAAATAACTTTAACATCTTTTTTGCTATATGCTTCAATTATTTGTTCAGCTCCATTTCTATCCATAATTACAAAGACACTTCCATATCTTTTGAGCTTATTCTCCACTTCTTTTCTGGAGAGACAATAATATTCGTTATCATATTCGGTAAATTCTACTTTATCTATTTTCAGGATATCTTCTTTTGTGGTAAAGTAATAATCTTTACCGTGTATCTCGCCTTCCCTCATTTTTCTTGATGTGTGGGAAATAAGTTCAGGCAAGCCTGAACCTTTCCCTATAGCTGTCTTGCCTGAACCACTTGGTCCCATAAGAATAAAAATCACCTTAAATTACCCCTCCTCTTCTTTAGGATTATATCCGTTTTCTTTATCACAGATTGGGCAGTACTCATGCTCTCCTGCTAGGTACCCATGAATTGGGCAGATACTAAAAGTAGGTGTTATTGAGTAATAAGGAAGATGGAATTTTTCTGCAATCCTTTTAACTAGTTTTTTGACTGATTTTATGTTTGGCATCCTTTCACCCAGAAAAAGATGAAGGACCGTTCCTCCTGTATATCGTGACTGTAGAGAATCTTGTAATTCTAATGCCTCAAACAGGTCATCTGTATATCCTACAGGTAGCTGTGTAGAATTAGTATAATAAGGTTCTGCACCCTCTTTATATACCCTTTCCGTATTGGCAAAATGAAAGTCTCCATTCTTTCCAAAAGCCCTGTAATCCAGTCTTGCCAGCCTGTAACTTGTTCCTTCTGCAGGGGTTGCCTCCAGATTAAATAAGTCTCCTGTTTCTTCCTGGTATTCAACCAACCTCTCATTTATTTTGTCTAAAAGCCATTCAGCAAACTCAATTGCCTCCGGGTCAGACATGTCTTTACCCATAAAATTTAACATGGCTTCGTTCATACCATTGATTCCAATTGTGTTAAAATGGTTTTTCCAGTACTTACCGAACCTCTGCTTAACATTTCTTAGATAGAATTTACTATATGGATATAGCCCTATATCGGTAAACTCTTCCAGAACCTTCCTCTTAATTTTCAGGCTTTCTTTTGCTATATCCATCAGTTCATAAACCCTGTCCAGGAAATCCTCCTTATTTCTTGCCATATAGCCTATACGTGAAAGATTTAATGTCACAACACCAACACTGCCGGTCATGGGGTTAGAACCAAATAATCCCCCGCCACGCTTTATCAGTTCCTTGGTATTCAACCTTAACCGACAGCACATACTCCTGACTTCACCTGGGTCCATATCGCTGTTTACAAAGTTTGCAAAATAAGGAATACCATATTTTGCTGTCATCTCCCACACGGGGTCAAGAAGCTCATTGTCCCAATCAAAATCCTTGGTTATGTTATAAGTAGGAATGGGAAAACTAAATACTCTGCCCTTGGCATCTCCCTGTAGCATAATTTCGGCAAATGCCCGGTTTATCATATCCATTTCTCTTTGGAATTCTCCAAGCATTTTATCTTGGAACTCTCCACCTATAATAGCAGGTTCATATTTCATATTTTCCGGACAAGTCAGGTCCATAGTAATATTGGTAAAGGGTGTCTGAAATCCAACTCTGGTGGGAACATTAAGATTGAAAATAAATTCCTGCATGGCCTGGTACACTTCTTCATATGTCAAATTATCATAATAAATAAACGGTGCCAGGTAAGTATCAAAATTACTTAAAGCCTGGGCACCGGCTGCCTCGCCCTGTAGGGTGTAAAAGAAGTTAACTATCTGCCCAAGAGCTGTCCGGAAATGTTTTGGAGGCTTACTTTCTGTTTTGGTTGCAACACCGGAAAAACCTGTCAACAATAAATCCTGCAAATCCCAGCCACAACAGTAGACACTTAGATTTGCAAGGTCATGTATATGTAGGTCTCCAGATATATGCTTTTCACGAATATATTCTGGATATATCTCATGCAACCAATAATAAGAAGTTACTTCGCTTGCAATATGGTTATTTAAACCCTGCAGTGAAAAGCTCATATTACTGTTTTCATTAACTCTCCAGTCGCTCATATCCAGATAATCGTTTACTGTTTTTGATAACCCATTATACAGTTTTTTTACATCTCTATACTTTGCGTGCTCATTTCTATAAATAATATAGTTTTTGGCAATGTTATAGAAATTATGGTTCATCAATGTTATCTCAACAAAATCCTGTATATCTTCTACATGGATTTCATTGCCACGGTGAATGGTAACAATCATTTTTTCTACATCATCTACAAGCCTATCTAAATATCTCTCCTTAAAATCATTGCTGCTAAAGCCAGTGGCCTTAGCAGCTTTCAAAATCGCATTTTCTATTTTATTTCTTTCGTATTTAACTCTTTTTCCGTCTCTTTTTATTACTGTTTTCATATTCCACCCTCCCCTAAACTATCAGCCTAATCCTTTGTACAGGCTTTATATTTTTCTCTATCTTTATAACTTCGGTTTTTCTATCTTCCCTTGTTACAACTATATGGTGATACTGTAAATAAAGTTTAGTATCCTCATCCCCCAGACATTCTAATGGGTCACAATTGCAAGTATCAGGATTTTCAGTACAATCAAGGCAAAATTGCCTAAGTGTATGCATTCCTCCGTCTCTATTATAATCATTGCTTATATTCAAATCTTGAATCTTGCACTGGACAGAGGCTTCGCTCCTGTCTAAAATCCTTGACAGCTCCTCGACTGAAATTGCAGGGTATTGTAATAATAAAAACATTTCTGGAATAGTCCACTTTCTGTATGCCATTAAATCAATCCTTTCTAAACTCTACTGATTTTTTAGCAAAAGGAAAACCCATGCAATGTCTTATTGCTCCATTTATTTTTTATTCTTAAGGATTTTTTTCTTTACCCTTTTTATTTTTCTGGAGATAGTTGACTTGGCTTTTTTCTCTAAATCTGCTATTTCCTGCAATGTCATTTCATCTACATACCTAAGCTTAAGGAGCCTTCTTTCTTCTTCTGTCAACAGAAAGAACTCTTCATTGCAGGTATCACCGCTAACCCAGTTATCATTTATTTCTTCATCGAAAACAGCCTCTTCTGTTGTGGTTGCCAGCTCGCTTCCTGCACGATGAAAACCTGTATAAAAACTGGTTAACGGCTCATTATTTAATTTGTCAATAGTATTCTTTTTTAGAATATACGGGAAATAGAAAGACAGGAAATAATCAAAAGGATTTTCTGCATTTTCACTAGCATATTTCTCATTATAAATCTTTGCTGTAAAAAGAAAAGACAGCTGGACATCCTGAAGGACATCTTCATAATCATAAGATGAATACATTTCGTTAATGACCTTTATTATGTTGTCCAGCTTTTCATTGTTTTCACTACATAATAAACTTAAGAATTTTTTGACTCCTGTATTTTCATGATTATAATTTCCATAATATAATAAAGAGGCAAATATAGCTATAAATCCTTCATATTTCTTTAGTAACTCTTCTCCGGCACTCTTATCGCCATTCTGAAATCTTTTGAGTAGTTCATTCCTAGTCATAATCACCAGCCTTATTCAATTTGCTAATAATATGGAGAATCCAGTTTTCTGCTATATTCTCCGTAGCTTTATCTATTTCTCTATCTACTTTTACCAACATCCTTATGAGTTCCTCTATGTCTCTCGGATGACAAGTGAAAACTTCGTCAGTGCTTATTTCTAACTCAAAGTTATTCAATATTAATTTCATACATTATTTCCTCTCTTTATATTCTAGTGCCCTTTTTTCTGTCAATTAAATATGATAATGCTATTGCAATTGCATCAGCTTTATCGTTGTCTTTAATGCTTAGATTCAGGTCAAAATATCTGTTTATAACATTGACCATATCTTCTTTTTTAGACTTTCCATTTCCCGTAACAATCAGCTTAATACTTGTTGGGGCATACAGGTACAAATTCATCCCATACAATGAAGCTAAAGCCATACATACCCCTCTTACCTGGCTTAACTGTTTTAATGTCTTGGTATTGAGATAGCCGTACTGGTCCTCAATACTCATGACTTCTGGTTTATAAAATTTTATTAATCTTTTTAATTCAGTATAAATCTTATAAATTCGCTGAGTATCAAGCTCACTTTTATTAGTTTCTATCCTTCCACAGTCAAGCAGTCTGGGTTTGTATCTTTCAAACAGGGATTTTTTTGCAGGATGAAAAATATTTTTCAGCTTTACTTCTTCAAAAGAAAGCACAGCCCATCCAGTGCTGACCAGGCTGGGGTCAATCCCCATTATTCTTTTTTCTTCTATCATTATTTTCATCAACTTCTTTCTCTACTTTTTCTTCAGTTAACTCATCATCCTTTTTCTTTCTTGGGTCCCCTTCTCCGGTCCAGGTCTCATTGATTTTGAAACCCTTATCCATGTCTTCTATGATATTTATCTTTTCTCCCACTTTCTCACCTCCCATCCCAATTAGTACATGCTTCACTATACGGGCAGGACTTGCATAAATGGTTAATCTTTTGCCAATACAAGTTGTTTTCTATTGCATTACCTATATTGTCTAGCATACGGATTAGTTTATTAAAATCAGACTGTTTCCTATATACATTCATTTCTCTTCCCTTTCTTATATGGGTGTAGAGAAATTCATTCTCCTTTTCTTTGAAAATATGTCTATAGGCATATGCCATCAAGGTAAATCTCATATCATTTTTAATCCTGAAATCATCAGGAAAATAAGTACCATTATCAAAATAAACAATCTGAGCCTTGCCATCCATTACCCTGATTAACTGGATATAGCCATCCTCTATTTCGTGATTACCTATCCTGATACTGTAACGAACGTCAACACCCACAGGGATTCCTGGATTATATTGGTGCTTGATATAAAACTTTTTAAGGAATTCATGGGCTGAATCAAGTTGGTTCCTTTTAAGGCTTGTATCCTTAAAAAGTAATTCGTCTTCTTTTTCTACATATAATTCAGCCCAGTATTCTTTAATTTCTGTTTCTTTTGGAATCCTGTTTTCGTCCTTTATTGTATTATAAAAATAGTAAACAGTTTTGAGTAGTGTCTCCCATATATATTCCCTGCCCATTATTCCTTCAGGAGCCAATTTGTTTACATGTTTGAATTTGTAATACGCTGGACATTTTATATAGTCCATCAGTGTATTGTATTTTATCTTCATATAATAGCAACTCCCTTTGGAAATTTAGTTTAGTCAACTATACTTAACTTTTAACTATATTATAGTACAAATCTTTTCATTTTTAAAGTATCTAAAGTATCATAAGCCCTTATTATATCGGCTACTATTTTTGCTGCCTCTTCTTTAGTCTTATTAGTCATATCAATTAAGACCTTTGGATAATTAAATATTCCAAAATTTGCTTCCAAGAAAAAATCTCTGTATGCCTGATTTAGGTCATTCCAACTACAATTAAACTTCTCTAGGAAATTGTCTTCTTTTTTTCCTAGAGGTTTTTCGGCAGTCAAGATAATTACCAAATCAGGCACTGGAAAATTCAGCTTTTTTTCAATTTTCTCAATAAAGGATAAATCAACTGCTCTTTTTATTAGAGCCTGATAAACCACGTTAGATATATTATATCTATCGCTAATAATAAGGCATTCATCAGAGCTTTTTGAGAGAACCTCTTTGGAATGCTGTGCCCTGTCTGCCAGAAATAACAATGTTTCTGTTGCAGGGTCAATATCCTGGCTTGCATCAAATAGAATCTCTCTTATTTTTTTTCCAACTTTTGTTCCGCCAGGTTCCTTAGTAACTATAACTTCTTTAGAAAAGTGAGCATCGGCCTTTAAGGCCTTGCTCACTTCTTCTGCCAAAGTAGTTTTACCAACCCAATCGGGACCTTCAATCACAACAAACATTATTTTTTATCACCGTCCTCTTTTACTACCTCTTCAATCATTTTCTGAAGAGCCTCCACAAAATCATCAACTCCATCAAAATTGCTCCCTTCTGTATAAAAGACCACATCGGGTTCTTTGCCAAATTTATTGCAATATAGCTCAAAAACTATTATGCCTACAATAAGTATTAACACAGCTACAGGCTCAGAAAATGAATAAACTGACATTGCCAGGACACCTGCAAGGACCCCGATAATAAAGCTTATCAGGTTGGTCTTTGTGAGCAGAAACATGTAAAATTTGTTCTTAAAACTTTTTGGACCGTCTATTATGCCACCTCCTCCATATTTGCCAACCTGTCTGCCAAGTGGACTATTTTTAAGAAACTATTATCTTTGACATATAAGTTTGGCAGGAGACATTCGTCCCCCATATGTCCTTCCACTGCATCCATAATTAAATCAAATATAAATTCATTCTCAAGATTGTATCTATATGAATTAAATTCTAAGCGAGGTTTAATTAAATGATAATGTATATTAATATCATTGTAATTAACCACACTAAATGAGTCCAAGAAAAAATCGTGCACCAAGGTAGCACACAGGACTATGTCTCTTTCGAAATCAGAAACACCCCACCCGTCACACAGCTTGTCACTATACTCCAGTGTCCTGAGAGTATGCAACAGGAGGCCACCCAGTCCTCTTTCGTACTCTCTTGTTGTACCATATTCAGACTGATTTGGATAATACCAGAATGTTTGAGGGGCATTTTCTATCATCATTACTGCAAGATTCTTTATTTCTGGATTAGATATTTTTTCAAGGGTCTCTTTAAAAATGTCTAATTTTTCATCTAAACTTAGCTCCTCAACATACTGTATATTTTCAAATCCTATTGGGAAAGAATCTGGCAGCTCTATATTGTCGATAGTCTTTGCCTTCTTTTTCATTAAGTCAATATGCTTTAAATTTTTCATCTAAATTAAGGCGTGGAGACCCCAACTTCTTTAAGTTGGGGAGGAAACGCCTTTCCTCCTTTCCCATAATAATGTTTTTCTTTTACTAGCCATTTACCTCCTGTTGACGTTTTCTTCTGATGTGTTTTGGCCAACATTTGTGGCAAACCTCTTCTTCCCACTCTCTAAACCTGTTCGGATTTTCATTTCCATAAGTATCATTTTTTGTAAAAATTAATGGGGCTCCACAATAAAGACAATATTTCAAGCCTCCTCCATAATTAGTATCTTTTTGTCTTTTGTTTATCATTCTATTTAATTCAGGGTTATCCTGGATAGGCATAGGTAAGCATATCATCCTTTCTATTATTTTTTATTACAGATAGGACACACTACTTCACTCTCATTTTCAGGGATATACTTGCTGCGACATTGCGGACATTCATATATCGATAATTTTTCGTCAAACTCCTCCGTGCTTGCTTCGTATACTTTCATGTCTAACTCAGAGAACTCAAAAGTATTGTTTAGATTAGTCAACTTTTCTTTAACAAACTTTATTATCTCCTCTCTCCTCATTCTTCCCCCTTCCTTATCAACATATTTTTTTCTTTTGTACTATGCTCACATGTCTTTACTTTGCATCTCTTGCACCAGTCATACTTGGGATTTTTATGTTCACATCTGTAATCAATCGGGCACGGAGCATAGTGAGGACACAGTATACCTTCATATGTTCCATCTTTATATCGCACGACCCTTTCTCCAAACGGTCCTATAAATGTCTCGTGTATTACTGCTTTTGGCATCCTACCATCCTTTCTTTATATTTTAACAGAGCTTAACCCTGGTAAATAAGGTTATTAAAGTGTTCACACTGTTCTTCGGTAGCCTCGATGAACAGTGCATAATCTGGAACAAACTCATAATAAAGCCTTCCTTTAAAGTTACTCTGCTTATTTTTATCAAAATAGACTTCCAATATTGGTTGTTTTCCTGGTTTGTCTGGACTTCTGTAGAATACTTTAGCGTTTTCCTGTTCGAGACCAACCTCGTTATATAACATAAGGCATAGTGTTGCCTCATAAACAATCTTACCTGCTTCCCTTATATCGTCCTTGGTTGGTCTCCTATTGGTGTAACCAGTATTATATTTTCTTAATTCTGCTGTGCACCAGATAGGAATATCATATTTCTCAGATATTTCACGGAGTTTTCCTGCTATATATCCAAACCTTTGCTTATCATCAGTAAATGGGAGTTTTTCACTGTCTATATCATGAAAATTATCAATCTGGACAAACAATTTTCTATTACTTCCTATTTCCTTAAGATAATTATAATGCCTGTCTATCGATTTTTCAATGAACTCGATAGACTTTCCCTGGTCTTGGTCGATGATTTTAATTTTGTCCAGTGCCTTATAAAGTTCCTTTATTCCCTTTTTTCTTTTCTCCAGTATCGTAGGAAATTCCTTGTACCTCATTGGTAATCTTATAGCATTTATTGGGATGTGCTCTTGTGACGCTATAATTCTAGGTAATAAGTCCTTACTTCCATCATCCAGGGAAAAATACAGGCTGTACAGATTAGAATGTATGGATGCCTGGTTTGCTATATATAATAAAAAACTTGATTTACCAACATTGCTCTGTGCTCCGAGAAAAGCCAAACCAGGCTGTATTCCCATTAGTTTTTCATCAAGCAGCTTGAATCCTGTACTATAACCGGTACCACGCTCCCAGCCCAACCTATCCATATTCTGAATTGTAAGGAACATTTCTTTTTGTATATCATCAAGCTCTTCTACATTAATGCCCGATTCAACCAGCAAGTCTTCAATATCAAGTTCTTCCTCTATTTCGATATCTGTTTCTTCAATCTCATCTTTTTGTCCAAACTCTGCCTCTAGCCACTCCTCAAAAGAGTTGTCGTCACTTAGTTCCAGGATTTCCTCCAAGCTATATACATTTTTCATCTTCTGCTTTCCTCCTCCCGTAGTCTGAGATATACTTTATAATATGGAACAATCTTGCCTGAACTGACATTCTTTACATCATTCAATTTCTCCTGACCCTTGTCTATATGATAGACGATTGTTTCTGCGACCTTTGTTGCCCATCCTTCAAGGGTACTCCTGTTCGCAATCTCATCAATTGTAAATAAAATTAAGTCCAGGCCATAGAGAGGCAAAAGTTCTTTTAATGTTGCCCGATTTGCTTTCTGTATTCTTTTATCATCAATTTTTAACCTGTCGTGGAAATATTCGGATAAATCATTCAAGGTGAAAATTTCTACTATTTCTAAATAGAATGGATGTGTTCTTTTAACTATTTTTCCATCAAGGGTTATTTCAATCACACTTGATTCTGGGGTTTTATGCAGTCTATGATGATAATAAAATCTATTCTTGAGCAGATTATCCTTTAATAATAAAGGAGGAATACTTCTAAAATATGGTATGTCACACAAGCTTTTAATATTTCTTATGTTATTTATATCACAAGATACTATTCTATTGGTTATATTGGAAATAGTCCACCCCCTACTCAGTAACTCCTTTGCTTCTTTGTAAACCTGTTGAACCTGACTTTTAGTCGGGATGACACCCGGGTACAACACCTTAAAAAAGCATAATATAATATCTTCTACATTCATAGTGCTTTTTCCTCTAAATTATTATTTTTTTCGACAATATCTTCTAAATAGGTATTAAAAGCCTTTATATTCTCTGGCACAATTTGATTTGCCCTCTCCAACCTTCCATCAGAAAAATCTTTTATATAGTAACTTAATTCATCATTATTGTTAATGCCTAACAATTTTTTATTCCTTGTTAATCTTTCAATTTCATCTCTGAAAACCTGCATAGTTTTTCTGTTCCACCTTTTCATATCCTCATCTGTAAGTTCTATTTGTTCTTCTATCACTTCTTCCTCTGTGGGCATTTCAATCACATTATCCTTCTTGTCCGATATCGCTTTCACAACCTTTTTTCTGAGGTCAGAAACACTGATATTAAAACTATCTAGAAGATTATAAAACATTTCATCAAATTTATTGCAAATAGCATCTTTTGATTCCTCGTAGTCAATTAAAGTTCTGGTTCCTTTTCCATCAATAGAAATAGATGCCTTTAGTATAAAACTATCATCGAGAAGCCTATCTAAATCCATATCCATACTTACAGGATAGCCCTGTTTATCAAGCATCTTGATATATTGTAAAACTTTCATAAGTTATCACCCCTATTTAAAATAATTGGAAGGAGGCCTTATGGCCCCCTTATTCTATTACAGCAATAACATCACGCTCATTTATTAACCAATAATCCTCATCATCCACAATAAGATGATGACCTGCATATTGCTTATAAAGAACCTTGTCTCCTTTTTTTAATTCAACCTCAATGATTTTATTTCCGTCAGGGGTAATCCTTCCAGGTCCCACCTCAACCACTGTTCCTTCAAGGACATCATACTTGGCAACTTTTTGTTCCGGAATTATTAATCCAGATGTCGTTTTTGTTTTTTGTTCCTTTCTTTTTACTAGAATATAATCCTGTGTTGGTTTAATCCTCATGTATATTATCTCCCCCTATTTTTTAATGTTTCCTTATCTAGATAAATCTTGGTTCCAGTTGCACCTTTTTGCCCTTGATACTTGCCATTATACATTTTTTCCGGGAATGTATTTGTTCTGGCAAAAACCAGCTGACAGATACGCCTTCCTGCTTGAAGGATTATAGGTATATTACTGGCATTATAAAGTTCCAGTGTAATCTCTCCCTCAAAACCAGGGTCAACCCAGCCTGCATTTTCAACAAAAAGACCCATTCTGCCTATAGAGCTTCTTCCTTCTACAAAAGCAGTAAGGTCTTCTTTCATAGATATATATTCCATCGTAGTTGCCAGAACAAACTGGTATGGTTCAAGAATAAATGTGTCCTGTACATAAGAACGATAAGTCACTTCTTCGTCCATTGATACTGCTTCTGTCCCAGGGTCAATTACAAGGAAACTGTTCCCAAGTCTAAGGTCTACAGAAGCAGGTTGAATCTGATAATCCTCTAAAGGACTTATTTTTAGAAGATTATCAGCCATATATCTTTTGATATCTCTATCCGACAGAATCAAGTACATCACTCCGTTTTCCTATTTTTAACTGCTGATATAAATCATAGTCCTCAAATATATTTCCTATTATTAAATAATCATTTATATCAAAATAGAAAGGTTTTATACTTTTGCTTATCCCATAATAACATTCAAGATACCAGCCATTATGAAGTCGTGTATTATAGCTATACAGCCCCTTTTTTACAATTGCTATATATTTTTGATATCTGATGATGTCATTCTCATAAATAAGTCTTCCTTTTAAATCTTTGTGATTTGAACACTCCATTGGGACAGTATCGTCCCAACGGAGTTCTGAATATTGCATCTCTTTGCCATTCCATATCCTTACACCTAACATCACGATTTGACACCTCTAAAGTGTGACCAGATTGCGGTCCACATAATTTTGTGGTAGCAATGGTAAAAGGGCTTCTGTAACAGCCTTCAGTCTACGGACATCATCCTTACAATGAATAGTATTTAATGCAACAAACTCCTCATAACTTATTTCCTTTGCTTTAAATTGGTTAATTAATTTTTCTACATCTATATATTCCTCTTCTCTGTCTGGGTCAAAGAAATATGCATACACATCATCCAGGGTATTAGATTCTGTTGTAACTACCTGTTCAAGCCCATTCCAATTACAAAGCCCCTCTTTATGCAACTCAAGTAGCTTTGCATAAGTTTCCTTCGTATTGATATAACTTATTTCATTTATAAATGCCAGTTCGGTCAGGTCAGCCTTCCTAAGACTTGATTGGGAAGGAATCTTGACTTCGTATATCCTAGTCTGCAGAGATGACTGGACCAGAGGAAGAATATCAAGATGTTTCAGTCCAGTAAATGGCCAGATTAATCCCTTTCTAAGGGTCAAAGACCTTAAAAAGGGTAAATCAAACCCACCCCTATAGTTTTCTGTATTGTAACCAACAAGAATTCCTTGCACATTGTGTTTGATGTAATCAAAGAATTCTACAAGGTCAAGAAAAACATTTACATCGTCTCCATTCTGAACAACGGCCAGGACAAAATCATCCTGTATACCAGACAAACCTGTTGTTTCAATGTCGAAATAATAAGGTTCTAATCCTTGAATCTTCAATATAAAAACCCCCTTTTTAAAAATAATCAGGAGGGGGACACCCCCTCACTTATTTTGTTGCAAGTACTTCTTCCTGACTGTCTGTTTCCTTAATCCTGTTCAAAATTTCTTCCAGCTGGTCATCCTTTAACTCAGACAACAGAGAAATATCTTTCTCTTTGCCCAGGGATTCCAGGTATTTATAAGCTATCTCTTGGACCAATTCAGGATTCTTTTTCCATTCATCCCTCACAGCCTTGAGATTAGTGTTGATATGTTTGGATTTTGCTTTTAGAATTTTCTTTGGTGTTTCTTTGGTTTCTATATTTTTTTCCTCAATATTTGCATCCTCTTCGATTTCGGGAGAATCCATTTCTGGGTCATCACCAGCAGAAAGCATAAAGTTATTAATGAGAAAATACTTCATTGCACCGGTGTATGCCTTATATAAGAACTTATCCCCCTTATCAATTGCATAACCTGAATACAACAATGTAATTTTTGCACCGGTATCACCACACCGTATTGTAAAATACATATCAAGCTCTACTTCCATAGAGGTACCACTCTTAGTTTTAACCATACCTTTTTTGTAGTCTCCTCTATGGCTGGAAATCCAGATATTTTCTTCTGCACACAAAGGTCTAATTGCCTCCTTAATATCCTCTGCAGTCGCATAATCATAATTGTTGTAGGAATTATAGCCGCGCTTCTCAATTGTTCCTACTTTGCTCATTATTCTGGCCATTTTCGAATAAAGAGTGGCCAGCTCTTTCTGGGTTCCAACCTCCTCAACAATAGTCATCTTTTCCCTTTCTTTTTCTTTTTCAACCTTTGGAATTAGTTCTCTTACATTATCCATCAATATGAATTCCCCCTTTATTTAAGTTTAGCATACTTTACTAAAGTTTTCAAGATGAAAAAAGAAGAATACTTCGACTAATCAAAGTATTCTCCGGAATCACTCCTTTTCCTTAAATCATCAAACTCGGCATTTTCCCTTGCTTTTTCCAATGATTTCTCAATATCTTTTTCTAATCTTTCTTTGCACTCGGTGGAACATACAGGCATAAAACCGAAGATACTGTCTGCCCAGATATGCCACAGCCATTCGGGCTTTTTCATTTCTCTTCCACAATGACTACATTTTTCAATGAGCTTTGCATTGTAGTGTTCGCATTTTGGAACCAGGCGTTTCGGGTCCCACTTATATTTCTCCATAAAGCTGACCCTTACACTAGGATTAAGACATTCATATTTTTCTGGAATATACTCAAAATCAGGTCCTACATCCTCCTTTATTGTAAGTGCATGGGTACAATTTCTACAGTGTTTGCCACTCCTTCTCACTCAATCACTCTCCTTTATATCTTTATAATTAATATACACGCATCTGTAACCTCTTCCTTAATCCATTCTGGCTCTACAAAATCATCTAGGTACTTTTCATCACTGAATTCTACTTCTAGTATACCATATTTTATTTCATTATTCACGTATTCATAGTAATTCATACAATATTTTTCATTTTTTTCAATAAAAAAAGACATCTGGAATGTCAATCAAAAACCTTCTTTTAATTTCTCTGGTCATTTTTCTCTCCTTTCTATAATCAATTAAGCCCGGTCATATGACCGGGCATTTTTTCTATTTCCTCTTTTTGTTACCGAAATCAGCAACTATTATCTTATCAGTTTGTGTAGGAATTATAATATTCTTTGATTTCATCTCTTCTTCCTGTAATCTCTGCATCTCCTGTATTGTCATAACATCCCTGATATACGCAGCATAAGCTTCATAGAAATTGAAAAGTATTAAAAAATCATAATATTCCTCTTTAAAATCATCGGGATTAATTCCAACCATTTTAAGCCACTCTTTAAATGAATCCACTATTTCTTTTCTTATATCTTCGCCATTAATGGTATTTTGATTAATATTATTATTCATTATTAATAAATTCCTCCTTTCTTTTTTAATTCTTTTTCAAGGGCTTCTATTCTCTCCTCCATATCTTTCATAATATGCAATAATTCCAAAAGGTAAGTATATTTAGTAGAAAAATAAATATCATCCAGGGAGGGAGCCTTTTGTCCTTCTTCTTTAAAACCATATACCAGGAATGGTATCCGGTTATTATTTCTGGCTTCTTTTTCAATCCTGTCGTGCCATTCTTTTTTAATGGTTATCTGTTTTTTGCCCCCTTCTTTTATAGTAGCTTCTTTACATTCTATTAAAGTTAATGATGTCCGTATATCTCCCTCAAAACCGTCTATTCCACCAGAAAGAGGCATTCTCTGGGCCATATGTTTGTTATATTCTATCCTGACTACTTCTTCCAGTTCCATACCCTTTTTCTTTTTACTTGGTGTTTGATATTTCCTGAGGTTATACTCTTTATATTTAACCTCCCTGTATTGTGATTTTCCATCGCAGAACAAGCATCTTTTATTGGCATTACGACAATGATGTCTTAATTCGCAATCATCCATATTCATCATTTATTATCCCCTCCTCTCTGGGGGGTAATATAGTAAGAACATGATTATAAAATCCAGGCATTACTATAGCCTGAAAATCTTTCGTTATAACCAACAAAGAGCCATTTTCTTGTTCAATTATTTTCTTTCTTCTATTTTTAAGGGAATCAATAATTTTACTGTTAAGTTTATGTTTTCCCATATTCTTTATCTTTTGATTCCCTATATACAAGTCACCATATCTTTCTCTTAACCTATTTCTTGCATGATTTTTAACTTTAAATTTTCCAATTAAGTTATTGCCACTGCTCTTATAGGACAAATAATAACCACCTCCACTTCTTATGCTATTGCACCAAAGTTAGAAGAAATACGTGCATCAATCTTGCTTGCACCAATATTGGTATTAAGAGCACTGTCTTTCATTTTTATGCTTTCCATAACACAGTCCCTGAAAAAATAATATCTGTCACGTATCCTATTCCTTATCTCTATTAAATTCTGTGCCTCTGGATGCTCGTAACCGAATGGATAATATACAAGCATCTTGTAGGCATTAGCTTTTCTTTCTTCAGGATTCTTGCCATTGTCTCTATATACATATTTAATTGCCTCAATATAATCAGTCATATCTTCATACATTGTCCTGTATTTCGATAAGTAATATGATGCTTCATTATGAAGAATATCAAGGTAATGCTGTGTCTTGACTATCATCTCTGGATTGCTTTCAAGGTCTTTGGGAAGTTCAGCTGCTTTAATTTTTTTAAGCCACTCTTCTTTTGCTTCCCTCCATTCTTTCTCCTTAAACTGGTCAAGAGTAACAGGAATCTTTATCATTTCGACACTCCCTTCCTACCTAATATTCTCAATTTCTCTTTTGAGGGTTTCAACACTTACATTAAGCACATCGCAAATAGAGCTTAATGCTATTTCAGTTTCAATCTTGTTCAATCTATTTTTAAAAACATCTCCTACCTTAATTAATAGCCCTCTTTTTAAATTGTTAAGTCCAATATTATACTCATTTAAAAATTTATCTGTAAAATACTGTTCTATTGTTTTTGCATTTTGTATCAACCACGGCTTACAACCTTCCTTCAATTCATTCGCCATTTCAGCTGGGTCATAGCCTTTCTTTCCTTCTACAATCTTTAATAATAAGTTATGTTTATCAAACAAATCTAAACTATTTAGCATAGCCCTGATACCCGATTCATCTGAATCAAGGTATAGAATAATTTCATCTGTAAATTTCTTAATAAGCCTAACCTGTTCTTCACTTATTGCTGTTCCCATACCGGCTACAACATTTTTTATGCCATATTTATGAAAGATTATCACATCCATATAACCTTCAACCCATATGGCAAAACCCTCTTGTCTGATATATTGCTTGGCAATGTCCAGACCATATATCAGTTCTCTTTTCTTAAAAAGAGGATTGTTGTTTTCACTACTGTTTACATATTTTGCATACTTATCTTCATTAGAAGGAAGCACCCTTCCAGAAAACCCACAGATTTCTCCATAGTGATTGAATATAGGAAATATAATCCTATTAGTAAATTTCCTATACTCTTCATCTTCTAAAAGCTCCCCATTGCAAAACCCTATCTTAAATTCAGCAATAAGCTCTTCTGTTAAACCTCTTTCATTTATTAGGTAATTTCTTATATCTACATATTTTTCATCTTTCATCAAGTTAATCCAGAATCTTCTTGCTTTATTCATCATATCTTTTCTTAAAGCATTTATTCTGGAAAACTCTTCATCCTCCTCTGGTAGAGGAATACCAGCCCTTCTGGCAAGCTCAACAACTGCCTCCTGAAAGCTTACATTATTCATTCTTATAACAAAATCAATTGAATCTTTAAGATTGGTTTTGCAACCAAAGCAAAACGCTGTTCCGTCTTCAAACACAGTCATACTCGGAGATTTTTTATCTTCATGGTCTGGAAAAGGGCACCTGCACCTATACCTATTTCCATTTTTCTTGAGCTCAGTATGCTCCTGCAATAATTCTATTAATGGGTTTGCTAATTTTATCTGTTCAATATAATCATCACTAAAATGCATACTGATACAGCTCCTTTACTTTGTTATTTTTATTTAAAATGTCAAAATAATTCATTGACCCCCCTATCAGTAAAACTCTATAAATTTACTTTTTTAATTAATTAGGATAAAGGCAGGCTAAAAATAACCTGCCTTATTATACTTATTGTTTTCCCGTACTACCAAACCCCCCTCTGCTTTCTTCATCTAAAGAATCCACAACCTCAAACTCCAGTTCTGGCATATTTTCAATTATCCTAAACTGGGCAATTTTGTCATTCTTATTTATGTTCCCATCTCTTAAGGCATAAGCAACAATTTTCCATTCATCCTCATTTCCTGAGAATGAATTATCCACTACCCCAGGACTATTTACTATAATGAAACCATAGTTTTTAAACGTACTACTCCTGGGAGCAATCAAAGCTTCATATCCCTCAGGCAGCTTCATTCCTATGCCTGTTGGAATCTCAAAGTAGGAACCAGCCAGGTATTCCAGATTTTCCCTTGACCTTAAATCAATCCAATCTCCTTTATTTATTTTTTCAATCCTTACTATTTCGTCATCAAAGTATTTTATCTTAATCACTTTTTTATTCAACTCTGTATCAGCCCTTTCTTTGTTCTCTTGTTTTATTTCTTATATAACTATTTATCCCTAACATTTTTTTGGCAGTAGTGTATGTTTCAATAGCTTTTGCCAGGACCACTGCTTCTTTTGGCGAAATACCAAATGTAATACTGTCAACAGGGTCCCCTGCAGGGAGAATCTGCCCATTATCACCTACCTTTCCATTGCCTACTTCGACTTTGAATACAAAATACCCCGACTCATTTATACCAATAGTCATTTTTCTAGATTCAGTTCCCTTGACTATTGACACAGATGAACCATTTTCATTTTTAATAGCCAGCCCCCTAGACCTTGAACCAGCAAAGAATGTATGCCAACCAATGGTTTTTGAATAATTGCCAGTCGTAATCTGTCCAAGATATGCTGTAATTTCATCTGCATCCACAAAAAAGGGAATTTTCTTTATCATAGAATTTGTTTTCGGGTCATATTCTACAAACTCAAAACGGTAATTATTATAATTGGTTACATCCCATTCATCATTTGTTAAATCTTTAACTGATAAAAGTTTTCCTTTCCTATCTATTTTGTGGATGATATTGTTATAATAGTCAGCCATCTTTCACCTCCTTTCAGTTTTTTGTAGTGTCTATTTGCTTTTTTTGCAATCTTTTTAATCTTTTGTTTAACTTTTTTATTCTTTGTGTTTTATTAATATTTTTTAAATTTCTTTTCTTTACCATCCATATACCTCTCTTATATAAGGAGCTAAGCTCCTTGTGTAATTATTAATATCTTGTCTGGAAAAGTCATCGTTATATATCTTTTCCAGTAGGATATCAATATTTCTGTCATTTCTTATTAGACGGAACTCATAATAATTTATCCCGTCATGATGGTTATCCTTAGCTTTAATATTGTGCCCATCGAAATACACTTCATATAAGTCTCCAATGGATATGGTTAAAATTTCATTAAGGTTATTGCCCATTATTTTATATCCTGACCTTCTTCCATTCCAAAGGCCAAGACAGGCAATAACCAAAATTTTGCCAGGGAGCTTAATATCTAAATTCATCATCTCTGCTTCGAAGTCTAGCTCGTTTAAAAGGTACATCTCTTTCATCTTTTCTTCTTCGTCCATAATTCCCTCCTCCCTAAAATAGTCCTCATAATCTTCCAGACAGACATCATTTGTCCAAATAATCTTTTTCATAAAAAACCTCCTTTATCTTCCTGTTTTATCACGTCTTCAATAAGTTCGTCTTTAAGGATGTCTATTGTGTCCCATCCTCTCTCGGTCATATCTGCCTTTAGCTGCTTTTCGATTTTTTGGAAACTATCCAGTATAACATTGTCTGGAGTTCCCTCTGGAAAATGATGTCTTACATCTTCTACTGACCAGACGACTGGTGCTATAGAATCTTCTGGTCTTTTTAAGTCTACATCGTAAAGTGCCAATCCCTCCTTATTGTTTTCTATGACCCTTTTTATAAGGTCATAGCTTTCTTGACAGAATGTTAAGATTTTAATTCTCATAAAAACCCTCCTCTATATTTTTAAAAGCTCAGAGAGGTCATATTATTCTCTCTGAGCTTAGCACTTGTTTATTACTTTTGTAATAATTTAATACACATTAACAGGAATATGACCTTTTTCAGCAAGCTTAATTCAGTTTAGTTTCTGCCTATTAGTTTTTCTGCTAGTAGTTAGCTTTTCCAGTTTAACATGGGTTTTAGAAAATTTAATTTTTTTTACATCTTGATAAAAGGCAGGCTTAGAACGTTTTTTGCTCTTAAAGTTTTTCCTTTGCATGTTCAAAAAAACCTTCAACATCTTTTTTCTTAACCATAAGACCACAAGAGTTATGCTCAGGACAATATCCTAATACCTGGCATTTAGGCTTAATAAATTCTCCAAGCATTGGCCACTTGGAGACTACTTCATTTTTCATCTTCAAGATTACACTCCTTATTTCCCATTGACTTCTTGCACACAATCTCTCTGCAGCTAACTCCATTAAACTTCTTAAGTTAATCGTTGTATCAATTACAGTTGTTATTGCGTTTGGTAAAACATACCTTGCATCTTCTTTAGGAATATTTAGTTTTATTAGTTCTTTATAGCATTTGTTGATTTCAACCATTATGTCATTGTATTTCTGCATAGCTTCTTTATTCATTGCTATACTATCAGGAACAACAACAGCAAAATTGCTTTCATCTACATACCTCTGTGACCTTTGAGCATAGCCACTTCCTATTCTCTTTCTAACAAGCTGATGTGTCATTGCCCTACTTACACCAGTTATTTTAAAGTGAAACACAGCAAATTCAGCTATTGATGTATGCCCTGATTCAAGAACCCTTCTCACAAGTTCAGGAGTTGGCTTTGAATCATAACAGTTGCTTGCAGCCAATGCCATACTCATAATCGGGTCAAGTGTCGTTCCCTCTTTTAATAATTCGACCTTTATCATATGCCTGCTTCACTCCTTAATTAAAATGAATATTTGTCTAGAACTTCTCTGGGAATAGGTGAGTCCAACTTGATAATTGCATCATGCTCTCTTTCTTCCATTTTATATAATTGTTTACAATTAGTACATTCTGCAAATATTGGAGAGCATTCTGAACAATATTCATCATATGGAACATAATCAAGCACTCCATTATCGTCAATGTAGTATGTTCTAATTTCTAGGAAATAGGCAAATCCCTCAAACTCATTGTTTCCACATTTTGGACAAACAATTTGCTTGCTTATACATTTTGCCTTCTTTTTAATTTATAAGGTCCGCCAAAGGCAGGCCTCTCATAAATTATATAGCTTTGCTTTCACTGGTCTGGAAGACTAATTTCTTGGTATATTTATCCGGTATTTCGTAGATAAACCTGGAGATTGTTTTTGGAATAAAGTCATAAAAATAAAATCTTACCTTACAATAACTCAGGAACAACCTTCTTTTTGCCCTGGTCATTGCAACATACGCCAGCCTTCTTTCTTCTTCTATATCTTCTTCTGTCTCTATTGATAATCTATGTGGGAATGTTTCCTCTTCCATTCCAACCACAAAGACTACAGGAAACTCCAGACCTTTTGATGCATGGACAGTCATTAATTTTACTTTGTTTTCTTCCTCATCTATACTGTCCTGGTCGCTAACCAACTTTATGTTTTGTAAAAAATCTGCTATAGTCCCGTCACTACCGTTTCTTCTACAATAGTCATTGACAAATTCGAAAAAGGCTTCAATGTTTTCCATTCTGTTTTCATAAGTGTTTTTGTCCCTTATTAATATCTCTTCATAATTTACTTCATGAAAAATGCCCAAAATCTTTTCCTGTAAATCCATATCTTCTTCATTAGCTATTCTCATAATCGGGTCAATTACCTGTTCCTTAAACCGGAGTATAGCCTTGCCTCTTACTTCTCCTACACCTTCAACTACGGTAGGGTTAGAAAGAACATCAATTAGTGGTATTTCATTTACAAAACTATATTCAAGTAATTTTGATACAGTAACAGGGCCAACATCATTATTCTCTAGAGATATTATTCTAGTAAAACTGAGACTATCATTAATGTTTACTGCCAATCTCAAAAATGCCAGGAAGTCTTTTATTTCTTTTCTGTTGAAAAATCCTACCCCATTGACTATATAATAAGGAATTCCCATTTGAATAAACTTGGTTTCAAAAGGTTGTGACTGATAGTTACTGCGATATAATATTGCTATATCTTTATAATCACACTCTTCATTACGTACCATAGTATAGATGGTCTTGGCAATAAATTCTGCTTCGCACTGTGGGTCTTCTGCTTCGCATACTATAATAGGATAACCCGATTTAGCATCTGTGCATGATACTTTTTCTTTTCTATTCTTATTGTTTTCGATTAAAGCATTTGATGCTTTTACTATATTGCCAGAACTGCGATAGTTTCTTTCTAACTTGATTATTGTTGCATCTTTATAATCTTTTTCAAAGTCAAGTATATTTCTTATATCAGCTCCTCTGAATTTATATATACTCTGGTCAAAATCCCCTACCACGAATAAATTATTTTCTGGCTTTGCTAACATATTAAGTATTAGATATTGAGAATAATTTGTATCCTGGTACTCATCACACTGGATATACCTGAATCTTTTCTGATACTTTTCCAGTATTTCAGGATACATCCTGAACAGGTCTATTGTTTTTGTAATTAAATCAGTAAAATCAAAGGCATTATTGTGTCTCAACCTTTTGTTGTATTCTCTGTATATTTCTGCGACATTCCTGTGAAAATTAGTCTTTTTATCGTCTGGTAACCAGTCGAAATACCTATTATATGGTACAAGATTCATTTTAGCATTCGTAATCATCCTGAAAACAATCTTTGGGTCATAAGCATTTTCATCCAGGTTTAAAAACACCAGTGCATCCCGAATGACAGACAGAGAATCCTCAGTATCATATATAAGATAGTTAGGTTTATAACCTATTTCGTCCAAATGCTCCCTGAGTATTCTAAGACAACAGGAATGAAAGGTCCCTATCCACATTTCGGGCATATCTTTGCCCATTAACTCTTTTACCCTTCTTGTCATTTCATCAGCAGCCTTATTCGTAAAAGTAACCGTCAGGATTTCGGAAGGGTCAACGCCCTCCTTGATGAGGTTAGCAATCCTATAAGTAATAACTCTTGTTTTACCAGAGCCAGCCCCGGATAAAACCAGTGCTGGTCCGTCCTTATGAAGGACCGCCTTCCTCTGTTCGTTATTTAAATCGAATTTTAGGTTCATTTTTCATACTACACCCCCCATGAATTGATAACCGGCATCATCATATATGATACACTGCCGTCGTTTAAAAGCAAAGGAGACATCCTGTCACCTTCAAAGTAAATTGAAAATTCCTCTTCTTTAACACTATTAACATAATCAAGCAACCAATTATAGTCTAGGTCTTTTTCGATTTGGTAATTCAACTCAAGCTCTGTATTCTCTATATTCTTCATGTCTGACGTATATAAATGCAAAACATTATCTTCATTTGTTTTTATTTTTACTACATTATCGCCCAGGGCAAACTCACTCATTATCTTTATCCTGTTAATTGCTCTCTTAAATGTTTCAGTATTGACATCTACTTTATAGGACATTTTTTTAGGTATAATTTTTTCATAATGGGGATAAGTATCACTTATAAGCTGATGCTTTACTACCATGTCCCCCTTTACTACTTCTATATAACTCGAATTAAGATTTATTTTTATTGTACTATTGCTATACTCTAATACAGATTGTAAGTAATTTATCATTTCTTTTGAAACAACAAAAGACACATTGTTAATTCCATTCACATTAATAGGATTATAATTTTTTATATATAGCCTATAAGTATCGGTTGCCACAAAATCAACTGTATTGTCTTCCTTAATCTTGATATTCAACCCCAGGCAGGCATCATTATGAGAACTATCTGGAATTATTCTTATAAATCTACTAAAAACTTCTTTGATATCTCCTTCATATACTTCCAGTGTTGTCTCACTATCTACCTTATATCCTTCTGGAAAAACTTCATTTATTATAGGAATTTTATAGGAACTCTTATTGCTGGTTAACTCTAATGAATTGTTTTTTGTCTTTAACTTTATATCATCTGAAGAAGAATTTTTAATAAGCCTATAAAAAACATTAAATGGTATTATCATACTGCCGTTTTCTTTTACTTCCACAGGTTTTATACTATCTTTAATAAACATAACATAATCTGTTGCCTTTATATCTGCTTTTTCTTTACTTACATCAATATATATTGAAGAAGATATTTCAATAGTATTGTTGGTTTTTATACAGCCTTTAATGTTGTCAAGAATTTCTATTAATTTAAGCCTATTAAAAGTACAATTCATAGGCAACACCCCTTTAAACCTGTTTATTTAACTCAGCTAATTCCTTCTCATAATAAATAATTCGCCCTAAAATATTGAAGTAATAATTTCTGAATCTCGGGGCATCTGGATTCAATCCCGGACCTACATTGTAACCGGTTAATGCCACCAATCTATCACCATTGTAATATTTAGAAAGTAGTTTGTAATAATACCAGACGCCGAACTTGATTTGTAAATCAGTATTGCTTCGTATAAAATTCCTGTCTACTTCACTGTAATATATTTTTTTAACACCATTTACTGTTCTGGTCCTATATAAATCAAGATTATAACCCAATGCATCAGCTGCAGCCTGGGCTGTTTTCCACGTTAAGGCTGCTACACCAAAAGATTGTCCATCGTCCATACTCCTATAATTGACAAAGTGGGTTTCATATTCAATAATGGCATTAAAATCTTTAAAAATTCTTCGTGGATGAATATTGGGATACATATAATTCAACTCATATGCAGCAACAAGTATTGCTTTTACTCTGTCATGAGCCTGTTGCTCGGTCATTCTCTCGTTTTTTGTGAGCTCTGGTCGATAATATATATACCAATGATTGGCATCAAGAGCTCTTTTTTTAAAGTAATCAAACAACTTTTGATTAGCCTCATCTTGAATCCATTCATTAAAATAAAATTCCTTGGCACTGAGGCCAAGAGAAGAAAACAATAATATCAATATGAATAAGAATAGCAGTCCCTTTCTCATATTAGTTTCCCTCCTTCAATATTATTCAAAAGGCATCCAGGAACGGGGCAATAATAACAATTTAACTCAACCCTTGATTTTACCCCGCTCCTGATTACATAATTGTACTTTTTTAGTTTCTTTGCATAGACGCAATTATTTACTAAACCTTCTTTAAGCAGGCACACCTGGTTCTCTTTCACTGTTTGCCCCAACCCCTTAATTTGCATAATATAATGGCTCTGTTCTTCTATTGATAATTCTTTCTCTTATTTCTTGCAACATCAGCTCAGGATTTTCAAGGCTGTAGATGGCATCCATAAATTTATCTATACCATTTGCCTTGATTATCCTTGTTGCGTCATCTTCAGCTACCCCAAGAGGAACATAAGTTCTCCAACCACCGGACTTCTGTATAACATTAGTCTTTTCTCCGACCTCAATGATATCCTTTTTTAGGTCAAATCCAGCATCATAATATAAATCCACAAAGCCCTGTTTTCCGGCTGTTCCTACCTTATTCTTTATTACCCGGGCTCTTATCTGGTGCCCATAAGTTATCAGCATGTCTCCGCTACCCTTTGTAAATACATCCCTCTTCTTTACTTCAATCCTCATATCGGCAAAAAATTTAATAGCACGTCCGCCAGGGGTAACTTCGGGATTACCATAAAGCTGTCCTACCTTCTCCCTTAACTGGTTAATTAATATCAAAGAGCAATTATGTTTTCCAAGGGCAGCTTTTAGCTTTTTCATTGCTTTTGACCACATCCTGGCATCGATAGCCATTTGCTGGTCTTGCATAGAGGATGTCAAAATAGCCTCCGCAGACAATGCTGCAACTGAGTCAAGAACAATTAATCCTACTTCCCCTGTTCCAACAAAAGCTTCAATAACATCCAGGACAAGTTCTCCGGTAGATTCTTGTGACATAATTAGGTCATCAGTATTTACCCCAAAAAGTTCAGCAAAGGTTGGATTATAACTATTTTCAGCATCAAAGAAAGCACATTTTATTCCCATTTTCTGTGCTTGCCCCATAATGCTTAAAGCTAATGCTGTCTTTCCAGAGCCTTCTGGTCCGAAGATTTCAATTAGTTTGCCTCTTGGAATACCCCCTGTGCCACTGCTTGGACAGGTTGCAAGGTCAATATCCAAGACACCAGTAGGAATCCACTCGATTTTTAACCTGTCTTTATTTGAGCCCCAAAATACTGCATTTTCTCCAAACTCCTTTTTAATTTGAGCCAATGCCTGTTCTAAACTCATATAATCCCCTTCCTAAAGTTTAATATTGCCCAGGGAGATATACCCCCTGGGCTTCCTGATTAAAACGGAACATCATATTCATCAAAGTGAAAATCATCATCAAAATCCTCGTCAATTTCGTCACAGTAGTCATCATTGTCAGTATTGTTTTTGATGCCTGTATTTTCTGGCCAATCAAGAAACCTTACGTTAGAAGCATTCACTAAGGGATTTCTATATTTTACATTATCCTTTTCATATTCACTTATTTCGATATTGCCCTCAACAAGGACCAACCTACCCTTGGTCAAATTTCTGGCCACATTTTCAGCTAAACCCCTCCATGTAACAACCCTGACAAAGTCGGTAATTTTCTCTCCGTCCCCGTTATTATATGGTCTGTTTACGGCAACAGTAAAATTAGCTACCGGGACTCCTCCAGAAGTATGCCTAATTTCTGGGTCGGCTGTTAATCTTCCTACTAATATTACGTTTGAATACATTAAATCATCTCCTTTATTTATTTAGTTTAGTAAATAAAACTAAACTTCTAATCCAAAAAAATATCATTTGTTATTTCTAATAATTCAAATGATATTGCATTCAGTACTGTTGACAAGAGTATTCCTACTCCTGCTATATATCCTATTGTGTATAATATGTCATCTGGGTCCCTATCTCTTAATTTCCTTATTATTCTTCCTGCAGTCCTTACCCTATATGGATTCATTCTTGTATACTTATAACTTTTATATTTATAAGGACTGTTTCTCCTATACCTACTATTGTACCCTTTTTTATAGGAGGCTTTCTTGTAACTTTTTCTTACACTTTTTTTATACATATATATTTTACCACCTCCATAATCCCTTTTCAAGTCCTATGCAAAAATATATGTATTCACCCCCCCTCATATGCAACTTCTAGTTTAT
>Ga0116180_1000799_pt1 | contig 27946 bp, 26 predicted proteins | sample AD_UKC073_MetaG_FD_89804 | JGI IMG/M metagenome (GOLD analysis project Ga0116180, IMG submission 89804) | Active sludge microbial communities of municipal wastewater-treating anaerobic digesters from USA - AD_UKC073_MetaG | ecosystem: Engineered > Bioreactor > Anaerobic > Digestate | place: USA... | reverse complement strand
GGCGTCGTGGGACTCGACACCGAGGACTGGGTCGTGCAGCCGACCCCGCCCAGCCCGAGCAACACCGACAGCAGCACGGCATACCCGGTCTTCCAACCGCGCCTCATGACGACCTCGCCCTCTGCGGCGAAAAGCCGCCCCTGACCCGGCATACCGGCCCTCGCCAGCACCACCGACACCCTTGGCCTTCCATCCGTCCTTTCATGACCTACCTCGCCTCATCCGTTTGCGCCGTCTTAGAGCGGCGCCACGCCAGTGCGCCCGCCTCGCGCTTCCGCTGCTCATCAGTTGACCAGCACCCCACGTGCAGTGGCGATCTGCTTGTCCTCGCTCGCGGTCATGACGATCGGCTCCAGCGGAATGTCCTGCACACCCTCCAGCCGGAAGGTCACCCGCCAGGTCACCGTCAAGGTGACATGTTTGGTCCCGGGCTGGGTGTACTTCGCCCCGGTGTAGTACTCCGGGTTCTTGGACGGCAACACACTGCTCGTGAACGGCTTCCCAGGTCCCACACCGTGTATGCCGTCCCCGAAGTCCCAGGCGTACTCCGGCACAGCCCGCACCTCACCAGGCACCGGCTGAGCGAACGCGATCGCCTGCTCAGGCGCCGGCGTCGTCGAGAAGATCGTCAACAAGTTCACCAACGACACCCCCGGCGGCGCCGACGTCACCGACGGCGACGGAATCCGCTTCCGCAACTCCTCATGCACCGCCGCCTGAACCGCCGACAACGGGACTGACCTCCCGGGATAAACACAAACCAACGCAATCGTGGCAGGGGTCGGGCTCCGAGAGCCATCGGACATCACAAGGAAAGCCAGGGCAGCTTGAGAACGCCCGGGCAGCCCATCGACAGCGGGGCACAGATGGGCTCCGCCGCAGTCCATTCCTTCGATACATCGCTCCAGCACTTCGTATTCGTAGCGCGGCCCGGACGACGACAACCCCCGAGTGATCCCCGACTTCTCGAACGCTTGGGCTTCTTTGGAGAACCTCCACTCAAGGTGACTCGAACAACTGCCTGCGGCTATACCCGAGAAGGTTGCACTGCAGCGCCCATCCAAAGCCTGAGCAATATCGGGAGCGTATGGAGTCGTGACGACGCTGACGGCGAGGGCAAGGAGTATCCGGACGACCGCGTTCATGCTACTGCGTCCAACCGCCACTGACCGTCAATCCTCGACATCACGAAAGCCTTTGGTCCGGACGTCGCTTTGAATTCTTCCACCACTTTTCCCGTGGCGTCTCGAATCGTCATTGCCTCGGTCGTGATGCGAGCCGCAAGGAGGTAGTGATTTGAGTCCTTCCTCTGGACGATCTGGATCTCCGAAAGGGTATTTGTTCCGCCGCTGTACTGCCGTCCAGCAGAGCGATCTTTGATTAGCCTTTCGGCGTCAACGTCGCACACTGAACACGCCGGTCCAGCTAGCTTGGTCATTGAGCTTGGATCGAGGGTCCGCAGTGCCTCATTGAATGCCTCGACATATGCTTTCAGCGCCGCGATGGCGGCTTCGTCGTCGTTGGTGGCCGTTGGGGTGGCGCTCGACGCGGTAACCGAGGTCGTTGACGTGGAAGGCGTCACGACCACCGGCGTCGTGGGACTCGACACCGAGGGCTGGGTGGTGCAGCCGACCCCGCTCAGCCCGAGCAACACTGACAGCAGCACGGCATACCCGATCTTCGACCCGCTGCGCATCACGACCTCGCCCTCCGCGGCGAAAAGCCGCCCCTGACCCGGCCTACCAGCACTCGCCAGCATCGCCGACACCCTTGTTCGGTAAGTCTGGACACCCACCTGAGCTCCGGCAACCGGAAGACCCCGTGAGTTATCCGATCTCCACCCTGGCACGCGACGACGACAAGTCCGACAGGTTATCCACAGCCCGAAGCCCTCATGCCCGACGACGGGACCACGTCACCGCCACGCGGGCCGCCCGCTCACGCCAATCCTGCCCACCAGGACCATCCACCTGATAGCTCCCGCTCAACCCCATCGCCATCAGTTCGCGCCGACCGACCTGGACGACCGGTGAGATCGCGACCGCGGGGACGGCATACTCGGCCGCCACGGCTGCAGCGTGAGACACCACCGAGCCGGACATCACCGCCCAATCCACGCGCGGGCACGCGGAGACGACGAGGTCACAGGCTTCGATGGCGCCGCGTAGTCCGACCACCTCCGCGGCAGCTGCGACGGCACTCTCCGGCCGCGCACCCAGGAGTAGCAGGCCATACCCCACCCCGCCCCCGGCTCCAGCGCCTGGCGTCCGGTCCAGACGAATCGGCTTGCCGCTCAACAGGTCCAGCGGCTCGGGCCGATCGCGACGCACGGCGTCCACCCACGCCCCCATGCGGTTCTCCAGGAGTTGCGCCGTCGCCGGATCAGCCCCACGGTCACCGCCCCACGTTGCGCTGGTGCCTTGCAACCCGAGCAACGGAGTGAGATCGTCCGTCCAGAGCACCAATTGGGTTGCAGCAGTGCGCGATCGGGCGTCCGCGAGGGTTCCGACAAGCGCATCAGGTGCCCAGGATTCCGGGACACCGGCCAGGGCGGCCAGCAGCCCCACTCCCCCGTCGGTGACGAGCGAGGACCCGACGCCCACGACGACCCGGGTCGCTCCGAGGTCCATCGCCGCGGCGATGAGCCGGCCACCGCCGGCGCTCGACGCTCCAACCGGATCGCGGTCGGCGGGGGCGACCAGGTGACCCCCCAGCACATCCCCCGCATCGAGGTATGCCGTCCGCCCACCCTCGGATGCCACCAGGTGGATCCGCGCCGGGGTCGGACGACCGAGCGGATCACTGGTCGTCACGACATGGGTCACCCCGCCGAGCACGTCAGCCAGCGTCGTGAGGAAGCCTGGCTCGGCGTTCCATTGCTGGAGCACTTGCACCGCATCCCACGGCGCCGACTCGCCCCATCCAGCGGCGACGGCCCCTCCGACGCTCGCCGCATCCAGGGCAGCGTCGACCCGCTCGGCGACGACAAGAACATGCATCGTCCTATCGTCGCAGGGTCGACGTGGCGCCGCAGAGCCCGCCGGTAGGCGGCTGTCAGAGCCCGGCGATGACCTGGGCCAAGAGAATCTTGGAGATCATCGCAGCGGGGTAGACCATGGCGTAGCCCAGCCCGACCCGGACATCAAATCCGCTGCGCTCGTTGGCGAAGGCGAGCACGGCAGGCTGGGTTTGGGCTCCGGCGAGCACTCCAGCCAGCTGCGGGCCGGAGGTCTTCGCGACGTACTTCCCTGCCGCCAGGACCAGCAAGGCTCCGGCTCCCGTGATGACGACGCCGAGCAGGAAGACCTTCCAGCCGAGGTCGGAGGTGACGGAGGCGAGGAAGTGCTCACCGGCCCGCGACCCGGCATACGCGAGGAAGGTGATCATCCCGAAGGTGGATAGCGAGGTCGCCGACGAGGTCGACATCGACACGACGATCCGCCCGATCCGGACCAGGCGACCGAAGACCAGCCCGACCAACAGGGTGCCGGCCGCCGACCCGAGAGTGAAGCCACCGCCTGGGAGCGGGATGTAGACCAACCCGAGCGCGACGCCCAGCGCGAGGCCGATGGCGAACCCGATGGGGTTGATGTCCGACAAGCCGCGTTCGCTGTCGCCGAGGTAGCGGCTGACCTTCTGCATCTGCTCGGTGGGCGCGGTGACCCGGATCCGGTCCCCCATCTGGATGACGAAATCATCCTGCGCGATCATGTCCAGGTCGCCCCGACGGACCCGGGTTGCTACCGCCCCGAACCGAGAGTCGAGGTCGAGTTCGGCGATGGTCAGCCCAGCCAGTTGGGGTTGGGAAACGGTGATCCGCCGGAAGTCCAGGTCGTGGCGGGCGCTCTGCAGAGCGTGCGAGGACTTGTGCCCGAGTTCCTCGGCCACCTCATCGACGACGTCGGCCGGACCGACGACGGTGACCAGGTCGTCGCGGCGGATGAGAGTGTGCTCCGCAGCGACCTCGATGGGGTTCTCCTCACCGTGCTGAATCCGGGAGAAGACCACCGACCCGTCGTAGGCCTCGACGAGTTCACTGGAGCACACGGTGTCCTCGCGGTCGACCCGCACCGTGAGAGTGGTCAGCGGGGCTGGCCTGCCGGCATCGGCTGCGCGCTTGCGCAACGCGACCAGCGCAGCGAAGAGCAGCGCAAACACTCCGAACAGGTAGGTGATCGAGTAGCCGATGGTCGGGCCTGCTGTGTCGCCCGAGCGTTGCGCCGCCGCCGCGAGGGCCGGCGTGTTGTTGAGCGCACCCGCGAACGACCCTGCGATGACCGGCATCGGCAGGCCGAGGAGCTTCCCGACTCCGACGGCAGCAACGGCCGCAGCGACGAATGCACCCATCACCCCGACCATGGCGATCCAGCCACGCTGGAGAGAGGCGAAGAAGTTGGGACCGGAAAGCAGACCGACGGTGTAAGTGAACAGGACCAGACCCAAGGTGCCGACGACCTCGGGGATCTGGAGTTTCACGTCGTATGCCGTGCCAAGGCTGGAGACCGCGATGGCCGTGAAGAGGACCGCAGCTGGCCCGAGATGTACGCCTTTGTACCGGAAGGAGCCGAGCAGAGAGCCGATCCCCAAGAGAACCGCCAGAAGCAGAATGGGTTGGGCCGCAAGAAGGGCCAGGCTGTCATGCACGTACTTCATTCTCCCCTGGCACGAACTGGGCCCGGACCGGCATACCCTTGGCCCGTGACAATGGACACACGATCCCCCGGCCGTCCCTCGCTCCCCTTGCTCGTTCTCGGCGCCGGCCGCGACTTGCACACCGAGCGGGGCGTCGAGTGCCCCGGCGATCTGCCGGCCCCGTCCGACCCCGATTTGGTGGCTCGGGCCACCGCCGCCAAGGCCGCTCTGGGCGACCAGGTCTTCGTGCTGGGACACCACTACCAGCGCGACGAGGTCATCGCCTTCGCCGACGTGACCGGCGATTCGTTCAAGTTGGCTCAGCAGGCCGCGGCCCGCCCCGAGGCGCCGTGGATCGTCTTCTGCGGCGTTCACTTCATGGCCGAGTCCGCCGACATCCTCACCAGCCCGGACCAGACGGTGATCCTGCCCGACCTCGCGGCCGGTTGCTCGATGGCCGACATGGCGACGGCTGCCCAGGTCGAGGACTGCTGGGACGACCTCATCGACGCGGGCGTTGCCGAGGCGACGATTCCGGTCAGCTACATGAACTCCTCAGCGGCGATCAAGGCGTTCACTGGTCGCCATGGCGGCACGATCTGCACATCCTCCAACGCACGCACAGCGCTGGAGTGGGCCTTCGCTCAGACCGGTGGAGTCGAGGGCTCGGGCAAGATCCTCTTCCTGCCCGATCAACACCTGGGCCGCAATACCGCCGTTCGCGAGCTGGGCTTGTCCCTGGACGACTGCGTCGTCTACGACCCGCACCGCCCGATGGGTGGTCTCACCCGCGACCAGCTGAAGAACGCCCGGATGATCCTCTGGCGCGGCCACTGCTCGGTCCACGGGCGATTCACCACGGAGGCTGTCCAGGCGGCACGGCGCGACATTCCCGGAGTGAAGGTCATCGTCCACCCGGAGTGCCGTTATGAGGTCTGCGAGCTGGCCGACCACATCGGCTCCACCGAGCAGATCATCAAGACCGTCGCCGCGGCTCCCGCTGGCACGTCCTGGGTGGTCGGCACCGAGCTCAACCTGGTCAAGCGGCTCGCGACGATGTTCCCCGAGCAGTCAATTTCGTTCTTGGAGAAGAACGTTTGCTACTGCTCGACGATGAACCGGATCGACCTGCCACACCTGGTCTGGGCGTTGGAGTCGTTGGTCGAGGGTCGGGTCGTCAACCCCATCCATGTCGACCCCGAGGTTGCCCATTGGGCCCGCGTGGCGCTCGACCAGATGCTTGCCCTGCCCGGCCCCACCCACAAGGACTGACAGCCGCGCGGGTGAGGCCGCGCGGCATACCACTCTTCAGTGGTGTCGCGCGGTCCCGCGCACAGAGTTAGCGGCTCATCTTGCCCAACCGCGCGAAGAACAAAGCCTCTGCGACGCAGGCGCGTTCCCATTCGTCGAGGTGCAGCGACTCGTTGGCGCCGTGGGCGCGCGTGTCGGGGTCCTCGACACCGGTCACGAGAATCGCGGCCTCCGGGAACCGCTCGGCAAACGCCGCGACGAACGGGATCGAGCCGCCCACGCCCATCTCGACCGGCGTGGTGCCGTCCCAGGCGTCCGCAAGCGCGGCCTTGGCCTCGTCATAGATCGGCCCGGTGGTGTCCGCCGCGAAACCAGGCCCGTCGTCAGACTTGACGATCGACACCGTCGCGCCCCACACGTCCTGGCCGGTGAGGTGCTCACACAAGGCCTGGTATGCCGTCCCAGGGTCCTGAGTGGGGGCCAGGCGCATCGAGATCTTGGCCGAGGCGCTCGGGATGAGCGTGTTGGAGGCGTTCTCGACGGTGGGGGCGTTGATGCCGATGAGGCTGATCGAGGGCTTGCCCCAGAGCCGAGCGAGAATCGAGCCCTCGCCGATCAACCGGACACCGTCGAGCACACCCGACTCAGCGCGCAATCGCGGCTCGTCATAAGGCAATTCGGCGACCTCGACCTCGTCGAGGCCGTCCACCGCCACATTGCCGTCGGCGTCGTGAAGAGTGGCCAACAAGCGGCACAGCGTGGTCAGGGCATCGGGGATCGGCCCACCGAACATCCCGGAGTGCACGCCATGGTCGAGCGTGGAGACCGTGACGACAACCCGCACGAGGCCGCGCAAGGTGGTCGTGAGGGCGGGCTGGCCGATCTCCCAGTTGCCCGAGTCGGCGAGCACGATCGCGTCGGCGCGCAGCGCGTCCCCGTGCCGAGCGAGGATCGTCGGCAGGGAGTCAGAGCCCACCTCCTCCTCCCCCTCGACGAAGACCGTGACCCCCACCGGCATGGCCCCGCGATGCACCCGCAGCGCGGCCAGATGAGCCGTGATGCCGGCCTTGTCGTCGGCCACACCACGCCCGTAGAGCCGGCCGTCGCGCTCGGTAGGCGTCCACGGGTCGCTGTCCCACAACGCGGGGTCACCGGCGGGCTGCACGTCGTGGTGGGCATACAGGGTGATCGTCGGGGCGCCCTCTGGCCCGGGCAGGTGCCCGATGACGGCCGGTTGCCCGCCTTCGCGGACGATCCGAACGGTCATTCCCTCCGCCTCCAGCAACTCGACCACCCGCGCAGCACTGGCGTCGACGGTCGCCTGGTCATATCCGTCCAGTGTCTCCAGCGACACGCTGGGGATCCGGGACAGTTCCTCGAGATCGGCTCGCAGTTGCGGGAGGAGTTCGCGGACGCGGCGGCGGATCGCCTCGGTCTCGGCGGCGGACAGGGTCGGCGGCAGGTCGATGCTCACCCAGCGGAGCCTACCCACGGGCGGCGGGCGGACGGCATACGCTAGGCCCGTGTTCTGGCGTAAGAAGGACGAGACCCCCACCGCGAGCTCCGCCTCCGCGGCCCACCCGCCGCGCCCTGGCGCCAAGAACCGGCCGACTCCAAGCCGGCGCGAGGCCGAGGCAGCCAACCGGCGCCCACTCGTGGTCACCGACAAGAAGGTGGCGCGCATCCAGGAGCGCGAGGCTCGCCGGCAACAGGCCGTCGTCACGCGCACGGCCATGCTCACCGGTGACGAGTCGAAGATGCCCGCTCGCGACCGCGGCGCCGACCGGCGCTACATCCGCGATTTTGTCGACGCCCGCTTCAGCCTTGGCGAGATCCTCCTGCCGGTCATGCTGCTGTCGCTCTTGCTGTCCTTCATCAGGGAGTCGTGGGCGCTGCTCATCGTCTTCTTCCTCGTCTACGGGATGATCGCCCTCTGCGTCATCGACGCCGTCCTCATGTGGCGCAAGCTCAAGAAGCAGTTGATCGCCAAGTTCGGCGCGGACAAGCTGCAGAAGGGCAACACCATGTATGCCGTGATGCGCGCCTTCCAGATGCGCCGCGGCCGGCTCCCTCGACCGATGGTGACCCGGGGTCAATACCCCAGCTGACTTCGACTAGCGGGCGGTCAGGATCAGCCAGGACTCGTCACGACCCCGCCAGGTCGCCAAACGAGGTCGGCTCGCGCGTGACCGCATAGGTCGCAAAGGTCATCCGGGTAAGACGGCCGGACGCGTCACGCTGCAGTTGCAGACGTTCCCCGCACTCGCGGCCGTGGATCGCCCGGAACCCGCCGGATCCATCGAGGGCGAAGCGAGTCTCGGTGAAAGCCGGTTCGCCCGGCAACGTGCACCAGAGCTGCCCGTCTCGCACCGTGAAGACCAACGCCTCGCCCTCGCTCCACCACAGCCCGAGCACCTCGGCAACCAGCGGGTCGATGGTCGCACCCTGCTCCGGGACCCAGACCGCGGGCGCGGTGGGCTCGGCGTCGAGCACGAGATCGAGCAGGTCGGCTGCCAGCACGATCGGCGCTGCCCCCGCGGACGTGTTGGCCACCGCGATGGCTGCCAGTCGGTCGGCGCGGCTGGCGCGGACTCCGGTGAGATAGCCCGGCATGGCGCCCGCGTGGCCGACGTAGACCCGGTTACCCCGACGCACCATGCCCCACGACAGCCCGTAGCCCACCGTCCACGCCTGCTGGTCGATCATGACGAGGGGTCGGCACATCTGGTCGAGCGTCTCGGGTCGCAGCAGCCCCTGGTCCGGGTTGGTCAGGACGGTCGAGTAACGAGCCAGGTCGGCAATGGTCGACCACAGTCCACCCAACGGGGCGGTGGCGCGCAGGTCGAACAGCGGCTCCTCCGTGGCGGTGCCCGCGAAGGGGTGCACGGCATACCCGAGCATGCGGTCCGAGCGGGGGGTGAGGCCGGTGCGCGTCATGCCGAGCGGACGGCATACCCGCTCTGTCACCACCTCCTCCCAGGGCCGGCCGGTGATCCTTTCAACGAGCTGGGCCAACAGGATGTAGGCGAGGTTGGAGTAATGGAACAACTCACCGTGAGCGAGGACCTCCTCCGCCGCCGGAAGCCCGGCCATGAGCTGCTCAGTGTCCGGGCCTTGCAGCGAGTCCCAGATATTGCCGACCGGCTCGCGCTGCAGGCCGGAAAGGTGCGCCAGCAGCCCTCGGATGGTGAGTCGACCATGCGCGATACCCGGCAGGTGGCGTTCCAGCGGGTCGTCGAGGTCCAGCCGACCCTCGTCCCGCAGCATCATCACGACGAGCCCGGTGAAGGTCTTGGTCACCGAGCCCATGAGGAAGTGCGTGTCGTCGGTAGCTGCTGTCGATGGGTCCAATCGAGCCGAGCCGACGTGCAGCGAGTGCACGAGTGCGCCGTCGCGGACGATGCCGACGCTCACCGCGGGTGCACGCCAGGTGCGCTGAGCGGATCGCACCGCGTGATCGATGGCAGCGATGGTCTGCGCGCTCAACGGGCGCGCCTGGATGCCCTCGTTCATTCGGCGGGACGCAGGCTCATCGGGCCGTAGACGACGGCTCCGGCCTCGCGCAGGGTGACGGCGCAGACGCCCCCGTCGAAGAGGGTCGGCCACTCCTCGCCGATCCAGCTCTCGGCCTCGGACTGGGTCGGGAACTCCGGTGAACGCCCGTCAGGACCGGCGTCGGCATGCCGTGCGCCGCTGTCGTCGAGAAGGTCCCATTGCCAGACGTTAGCCATGGCGCAACAGTAGTCCGGACGTGGGATCCCTCACGGCGGCGTATGCCGTGCCGGCTTTGACACGGCGTAGCCCCCCGTGGGACTGTCGGGGTACCGAGACCCGTCCACGGGGGAAGCCGGTGCAAATCCGGCGCTGTCCCGCAACCGTGACCCGAGGTGCTCGCCGTGAGGCGACCACACCGGGGAGTCGGAACGCCTGTGGCGGTGTCGGCTCCACCTGTCATGTCCGTCGCGGAAAGCGGACCGGAGCAAGAGTCACCGGGCATCGCCCGAAGCCTCCCCACCCGGCCGTGAGGAGGAATACCAACTCATGACCTCGTTCGTCTCATCACTGCGCCACACCCAGCGCCGCCTCGTCGCCGGCGCGGTGCTCGCCGTCGTCGCGCTCGTCGCGGGTCCGGCGCTCGTCGCCCAGGCGGCCAACTACCAGTACTGGGGCTATTGGCAGCTCAGCTCGGGTGCATGGGCCTTCGCCCAGACCGGCCCCGACCAGACCAACCCCGCTGACGGGTCGGTCGAGGGGTGGCGCTTCGCCGTCGACGACGGCAGCGGCAACCGCAAGCCCCGGGTGACCCCGACCTTCGACCAGGTGTGTGCGGCCACCCCGGCGGAATCGGGCAAGAAGCGCGTCGCGGTCGTCATCGACGCGGGTCGCGATGTCGACGGCGATGGCACCGCGAAGCCGCCGGCCCCCGTCGTCGGGTGCGCCAAGGTCGCGACCACGGCGACCGGCTCCCAGGTCCTGGCCGCCGTCTCGACGGTCCGGGTCGACAAGAGCATGGTGTGCGGGATCAACGGTTACCCAGCAGCTGGGTGTGGCGGCGAGGTCGCCACCCTGTCGGATGCCCAGAAGGCCGCAGATAGCCCGATCGCCTTCGCGACGCCGACCCCGAGCACCAGCGCCTCCGCAGCGGGATCCTCGTCGAGCTTCCCCCTTCCGGCGGTGCTCGGGGTTGCCGTCCTCGCCCTGGTGGGCTTGCTCGTGGCCCGGATGCGCGGTCGCTCCAAGAACGAAGCCTGATCCCATGCCAGGCCCACTCCCCTTCGACCAGGAGCCCCGGATGATCCACCCGGTGGCCTGGTGGGCATGGGGCGTGGGCCTGGCGACGGCGGCAGCCCACACGACGAATCCACTCCTGCTCGTCCTCGTCGTACTTGTCGCGGGATGGGCGGTACTGGAGCGTCGGGAGGTCGGCGCGCTCGACGCCTTCCGCCCGTTCCTGTTCATCGGTCTCGCTGCGGTGGCCCTTCGGGTGACCATGGCCGTGATCCTCGGCAATGGCGTGGGCGGCAGCGTCGTCATCGTCGACTTGCCGCGACTACCCCTGCCGTCCTGGCTAGCCGGTTTGCGCGTGGGTGGGCCGGTGACCCTCGAATCCGTGCTGGCGGCAGCGGTCGACGGCATGCGGTTGGCGGCGACGCTCGCGTGCATCGGTGCCGCCAACGCACTGGCCAGTCCCAAGCGCCTGCTCCGCTATGCCCCAGCCACGCTTTACGACATCGGCACGGCCATCGTCGTGGCGCTGACCTTCGCCCCGCAATTGGTCGAACTGGCCGGCCGGGTCCGGGTGGCCCGTCGGCTGCGCGGGCATACCGGACGGGGGCCTCGCGAACTCGCCCGGCTGGTGGTGCCGGTACTCGCGGGCACCCTGGAACGCTCGTTGGAGCTCGCAGCCTCAATGGAGTCCCGCGGCTACGGACGGCTCCCCGTGCGCACCGGTCGCGCGCGGTGGCTCGGCAGCATCCTCGCGCTCGTCGGCACCGCCGGCACCTGCGCGGGTCTCTACGGACTGCTTTCGCCCTCGGTCGGCGGCTGGCTCGGCCTACCGACGCTCGTCGCGGGGGTCGCCCTGGCCGCTGCCTCGCTGGTCCTGGGCGCGCGACGGGAGGTCCGCACGGCATACCGGCGTGATCCTTGGCGTGCTCCCGAGTGGGCGCTCGCGCTCGCCGGCGCGGCTGCCGCTGGGGTTTTCGTCGTCGGCGACGGCTCGGGATGGGCGGGCATGGCGCTGCAGAGCACGCCGCTGGCCTGGCCCGAACTGCCCCTGCTCGCGGCCGCAGCCCTCGCGGTCTGCCTGTCGGTCATCGCGCTCACCCCGGTGCCACCCCGGTTGGCCGCAGCGCGGGCCCGAACGGCGGCGGCCGCATGATCGACTTCCAGGACGTCTCGGTCGCGTATGCCGGTGAGTCGCGACCCGCGCTCAGCGGCGCGACCTTGCACGTCGACGAGGGCGAGCTCGTCCTCGTCGTCGGCCCGACCGGCAGCGGCAAGTCGACCCTGCTGCGCTGCATCAACGGGCTGGTTCCGCACTTCTCGGGCGGACTGCTGACCGGTCAAGTGCTCGTCGGGGGGCGCGACACCCGCACCCACCGACCACGTGACCTGGCCGACCTGGTCGGTTTCGTCGTCCAGGACCCGATGTCTGGCTTCGTCACCGACACCGTCGAGGACGAGATCGCCTACGGGATGGAAGCGCTGGGGGTCGACCCGTTGGCCATGCGTCGTCGGGTGGAGGACGCGCTCGACGTGCTCGGACTGGCCGACGTGCGCGACCGACCGCTGCGCTCCCTCTCCGGCGGGCAGCAGCAGCGGGTGGCCATCGCCGCGGTCATCGCGGCCGGTCCCCGCATCCTCGTGCTCGACGAGCCCACCTCGGCCCTGGACCCGGTGGCGGCCGAAGACGTCCTCGCTGCGCTGCATCGGCTGGTGCACGACTTGGGGATGACCGTCGTGATGGCCGAGCACCGGCTCGAGCGCGTGGTGCACCATGCCGACAGCATCATCCTCGTGGAAGACGGGCGGGTGTCTGCCCTCCTCGACCCGGCCGAGGCGATGGTGACCTCCCCAGTCCATCCGCCGGTGGTCTCCTTGGGGCGACTGCTGCATTGGCAGCCGCTGCCCTTGTCGGTGCGCGAGGCCCGTCGTCGGGCCAGCCAGGTCCGGGCTCAACTCGCCGCCTTGCCCCCTCCGGGCTTCGACGACCCGGCGACGTCTGCGCGATCGGCCAAGAGGCATTCCGGCAGCGGGTCGGTCCCCTCTGGGCCATCCGACTCCCGGCCCTCCGGCACTGGGCTGGCCTCCGGGGAGTGTGTGGCTGCGACAACTGGCCTCACCGTGCGTCGCGGCCAGGTCACCGCGTTGACCGCGGTCGACCTGACGTTCGGCAGCGGCGAGATCACGGCCGTCATGGGCCGTAACGGCGCGGGCAAGTCGACGCTGCTCGCGGCCCTCGTCGGCGAATTGCCCCGCCAGCGTGGCCGGGTCACCGTCCTGGGGCTCGATCCAGCGGGTCTCGAACCCCAGGCCCGATGCGCTGCGGTGGGGTTGGTCCCGCAAGACCCCGACCTACTCCTGTATGCCGACAGCACCGGAGCCGAGTGCCGCAGCGCGGATGCCGACTTCGGATGCGACCCGGGAACCACTGCGGCCTTGTTGACACGGATAGCCGGACCGGTGCCACCCGAGCGGCACCCGCGGGATCTTTCCGAAGGACAACGCCTGGCGCTGGCCCTGGCCATCGTCCTGGCCGGGGGTGCCCGGGTCTTGCTGCTCGACGAACCGACCCGAGGGCTGGATTATCAGGCCAAGGCTCGACTGGTCGAGGTGCTCCGTGAGCTGGCCGCCGAGGGACACACCGTGGTCCTCGCGACCCACGACGTGGAGTTGGTCGCTGAGGTGGCCCATCGGGTGGTCGTGCTCGCCGACGGCGAGGTGGTGACCGACGGTCCGGCCCGACAGGTCATCGCCGGATCGCCAGCCTTCGCACCTCAGGTCGCCAAGATCATGCACCCCATCCCTTACCTCACCGTGGACGACGTCTGCCGCGCCCTCACACCCGCGTCGTGAGGCGCTGTGATCTACGAGGCGATGGCGTGAGGGGGCCGGGCCACCGATGCTGAGGTTCCGCCCGCCCGCTGCGGCGGTCCTCGCGATCACGACTGTGGTCGGGCTGGGGTCCTTTCTCTGGCCCTTCGTCGCCGACCACGATTTCAGCGTGGCCCACGGGCAGCAGGCGCCCTGGTTGTTCGCCGTTGTGCTCGGCTTGCTCACCCTCGTCGTCCTCGCGGAGGCCACCAGCATCGGTCTGGATGCCAAGACCATCGCCGTCCTGGGCGTTCTCGCGGCCGTCGGGGCGGGACTGCGCGTGCTCTCCGCCGGCACTGCCGGGCTGGAGCCGGTCTTCGTGCTGCTCGTGCTCGGGGGTCGCGTGCTGGGTCGCAGCATGGGGTTCCTCCTGGGCGCCCTCGCGCTACTCGCCGGTGCCTTCCTCACGGCCGGCATCGGCCCTTGGCTGCCCTTCCAAATGCTCACCGCGGGATGGGTCGCCATGGGGGCTGCGATGTTGCCGCGCGCGTCGGGACGCGCAGAACTGGCCCTGCTCACGGCATACGGGCTCGTCGCGGGATTGGTCTACGGGGCGGTCATGAACCTCTGGTTCTGGCCTTTCCTCAGCCCGGAGACCGCCCCAGTCGGTGCCGGCTTCGTGCCGGGCGCTCCGGTCGCCGACAACCTCGCCAACTACGGTCGCTTCTATCTCGCGACGTCGCTCGGCTGGGACCTGCCGCGCGGCATCGTCACGGCCGTCGCGGTCGCGATCGCTGGTCGGCCGGTGCTGACCACCCTGCGGCGGGCCGTGCGTCGGGCCGCCTTCGACCTCAGTCCTGGCGCACCTGAACCTGGACAAACGGAGGCTTGACCACCGTCGCCGGGATGGCCCGGCCGCGCACGTCGATCGCCACCTCGTCACCCTCAGCCATCGAGGGGTCCAGCAGCGCCATGGCCACGCCGTGCTTGAGCGTCGGCGAGAAGGTGCCCGAGGTGACTTCTCCAACCACCTCGCCCTCCCTGGTTACGGCGCAATGCGCCCGAGGTATGCCGCGCCCGCTGACCGAGAGGCCGCGACTGACCCGCGTGGGGCCGGCCGCGCGCTCGGCCAGCAGTGCCTCCCGACCCCAGAATTCGTCCTTCTTCCAGCCGACGGCCCAGCCGGAGCGCGCTTGGACCGGGCTGATGTCGAGTGAGAGGTCCTGACCGTGCAGCGGGTAACCCATCTCGGTGCGTAGCGTGTCGCGCGCGCCGAGGCCGCACGGCATACCGTCGTATGCCGTCATCGCCGCCACCAGCGCGTCCCACAGCTCGCCGGCGTCGGCCCAGGTGGGAACGAGCTCGTAGCCGCGCTCCCCCGTGTAGCCGGTGCGGCACACGATCACCGGGCGACCGCGCCACTGCACCTCGCGGAACTGCATGTAGTCGTGCCCGACCGGTAGGTCGAGGGCTTCCAGGACCTCGTCGCTCTGGGGCCCTTGGACGGCGATGACGGCGTAGTCCTGGTGGAGGTTGGTCACCTCGATGCCCTCAGGCGCGGCGGCCGTCAGCCGGCGCACGACCTCGGTGGTGTTGGCCGCGTTGGGGATGAGGAAGACCTCGTCATCGCTGCGGAGGTACTGAATGAGGTCGTCGACCACGCCCCCGTTGTCGTCGCAACACATGGTGTATTGCGCCTGACCCGGGCCGATACGCCGCAGGTCGTTGGTGAAGCAGCGGTTGACGAAGTCTGCTGCTCCAGGACCCCGCACCAGCGCCTTGCCAAGGTGGCTGACGTCGAAGATGCCGACCCGCTCACGCACCGCGGTGTGCTCGGCAACCACCCCGCCACCCGGGTATTCGATCGGCATCTCCCAGCCGCCGAAGTCGGCGAGTTTGGCACCGAGAGCGACGTGACGGTCGTGCAGGGGCGAATGCAGCAAGGTCATGCCGTCAACTTAGCGGGTGGACCGCACCAGCGACCCGGGTGTCGCCAGAGCCACCTCAGCCGCCGGACTTGCGGCGGAACATCCGCTGGGCGGCGGCGGGTCCATGGGTCTCGTGCACCTTGGACTCGCCCTCGGCCCCGCCCGCCCGGCCACCGTGGGCCTGCTTGCGGGCCAACGCCTCGCGGAACTTGGCCTTGGTGTCCTCCGACACCGTCGGCTTGGGGCTCCGGCCGTGGTCGGCGGTGTCGCCGGAGTCGGCCGTGTGCTTCGAGTCGGTCATCGGTGTCCCTCTCCCTGGGTGTCGCCGCTGGCGCGGCGGCGTTGGGAACTCCACTGTCGCATGCGCGGCGGGTATCCCGTGAGCAGCACGTCATAGACCGGGATGCCGAACTCGCGCGCGACGTCGAAACCGGCCTGTCGCGAGCCGACTGCGCGACGGGTCCACTCGCCGTCGGTGGCCACGAGGACGACGCTGCAGGCGCTGACATTTGTCGCGGGTTCGACGAAGGCCTCCACTCCACGCCGGGAGGCCACGAACCCTCCGAAATGTGCCCGCACCGCGGCCAAGTCGATGCTCATCGCCGGCCCGTCGACTCGGCCGGGTTGCCCCAGTTCGCGCCGCCGGCGACGTCCGAACAGTCCCATAGCCCCGACCTTATGCTGTGTCCGTGCCAGCACGCTCTCAGTCCGAGCGCTCGTGGACCGTGTTGATCGCGGCGGTGGTCGTCGTGATGCTCCTGCACGCCGTCGGACACGCGCTCTGGTGGTGGCATCTGACCGAGCCCGGGACCCCCACGGCGGCAGGCACCACTGCGCCCACCGTCCCCGGATCTCCCGGCTCGCCGGTCGATCGCAGCAGCGGTTCCCTGCCGACCTTCCCGCCCTGGAGCGACGGAGACGGCCAGGCTCCGGTCGCCAGCGAACCGACGACGACCGCGAGCACCCTCCCTACTCCGGCGGTGCCGGCATACACCAGCTCGTGTTTGCGCCGGGACAATCCACCCACGGGCGCGACCTTCCCCGCCGACGACCCCTTCGGAGATCAGGTCGACGACCTCGGTGAGGGTGCCGAACTGCAACGCCTGTATGCCGTTCGCGACGGCGCGCTCGTGGCCATCGACGGCCTCGGAGCGCCTCGCTCGTGCGACCTGCAGTTGTGGGATCTGGTCAACCGGGTCGCCCCCCTGCACGTGAAGTACCTGGAGGAGTTCCTCGTCTTCGATGCCGACCCCAACCCTGCCAAGGGTCAGTTCGTCATCGACGGCGAGGCCGTGCCCAAGCGCGTGACCAACTCCGCGTTCGACGACAACCACTGGCGACTGGCGTTTGCCCCCAACGGCTTGGATCGCAGCGAGCTGGCTTGGCTGGTCGCTCACGAGCTGGCCCACATCGTCAGCCTCAACGACTCGCAGACCACCCCCGTGCAGGCACCGGTCTGCGACACAGTCTCGGTCGGCAGCGGCTGCCTGGAGCCGGCCGCCATCCTCAACCGCTACATCTCGCTGTCCTGGGACGCCGGACAACTGCAGGCATCCAGGAAGGCCGAGTCGCTCAAGACCGCTGAGGAGCGGGTCAAGGCCGGTCAGGAGCTGTATGCCGCCCGGCCCAGTTCCTTCGTCACCCGGTATGCCGCGACAAATCCCGTCGAGGACTTCGCCGAGGCCTTCGCCATGTGGTGCACCGTCAAGCCGACCGACCGGGCTCGGCGTGTGCTCCCGACCGCCAAGCCGATCGACAGCGGCTCCAAGGTCGCCTGGTTCGACACTGCCCGGGCCGACGTCGTTCCGACGCTTGGGCCGGGGTGCGCGATGCTCACCGAGTTCGCGGCCACCTGAGTGAAGATGACAAGATGCCTCTCAACGCCGACCCACCCCAGGAGCGCCATTGATGTCTGCTGAGGCCGATCACGTCTATGACGTCGTCATCGTGGGCGCTGGGAGTGGCGGCTATGCCTGCGCCTTGCGCGCGGCTCAGTTGGGGCTGACGGTCGCCCTCGTCGAACGCGACAAGCTCGGTGGCACCTGTTTGCACCGCGGGTGCATTCCGACCAAGGCGCTCCTGCATGCCGCCGAGGTCGCGGACGTGGCGCGTGACGGAGCCCGCTTCGGGGTGCAGTCCAGTGTCTCCGGCATCGACATGCCGACCGTGCTGTCTTACCAGGGTTCCGTTGTCTCGCGGCTCTACAAGGGGCTGCAAGGACTTGTGAATTCGGCCGGGATCGACTTCGTCGAAGGATCGGCGCAGGTCACGTCGCCCACGACCGTCACTGTTGGCGAGCGGGTCCTGCAGGGCCGCAATCTCGTCATCGCGACGGGATCGACCTCGCGGACCATCCCCGGCGTGACCGTCGGCGGACGAGTCCTCAGCAGCGACGAGGCGTTGCAGGCGGACAGCGTCCCCGGTTCCGTGATCGTCCTGGGCGGCGGCGTCATTGGAGTGGAATTCGCTTCCGCGTGGCGCTCCTTGGGCGCCGAGGTCACCATCCTTGAGGCCCTCCCCCGGCTCGTCGCAGCCGAGGACCCGGCCATCTCCAAACAATTGACCCGCGCCTTCACCCGCCGCGGCATCAAGGTCCGCACCGACACCCGGGTGACCGGCGTGACCCAGGACGACTCTTCGGTGACGGTGGAGATCGAGGGCGCAGACCCGCTCACCGCCGATGTCCTCCTCGTCGCGGTGGGCCGCGGCCCCGTCACGGCGGGATTGGGTCTGGAGGAGATCGGGGTGGTCACCGACCGCGGTTTCGTCCTGACCGACGATCACCTACGCACCAACCTCCCACACGTGTATGCCGTCGGCGACATCGTCCCGGGACTGCAGTTGGCCCACCGCGGGTTCGCACATGGCATCTTCGTCGCCGAGCAGATCGCAGGCCTGTCCCCGGCACCCGTTTCCGACACGACGATCCCGCGAGTCACCTACTGCGACCCGGAAATTGCCAGCGTCGGGCTGACCGAGGCACAGGCCCGCGAATCTGACTCCGGCGTCACCACCTACGAGTATTCGTTGGGCGGCAACGGTAAGTCCCAGATCCTCGGCACCCAAGGTTTTGTGAAGCTGGTCAAGAGCTCCACCGGCCAGGTGGTCGGGGTCCATATGATCGGTGCCCGGATGGGGGAACAGATCGGCGAGGCACAGCTCATCGTGGGCTGGGAAGGCACCCCCGAGGACGTCGCCCCGTTGATCCACGCCCATCCGACCCAGAACGAAGCGCTCGGGGAAGCGCACCTGGCTCTCGCCGGGAAACCCCTGCACGCCCACGCCTGACCACCGCCCTACCGCAGTCGATGAGTTGACCGAAGGCACAACGAGGAGATGACGCAGATGTCCGCACGCGTGACCATGCCGGCCCTGGGAGAATCCGTCACGGAGGGGACGGTCACCCGGTGGCTCAAGAGCGTGGGTGACCGCGTCGAGGTGGACGAGCCCTTACTCGAGGTCTCGACCGACAAGGTCGACACCGAGATCCCGTCCCCGGTGGCTGGCACCCTGCAGCAGATCCTCGTCCAAGAGGACGAGGTCGCCGCAGTAGGAGCGGACCTGGCCGTCATCGGCGATGGTGACGCGGCGCCCGCGCCCGACGCTCCGCAGAGCCAAGACACAGACAACGAGTCAGCTGCTGCACCGGCGGCTGCAGCGGCCGCTGCTGCACCGGCCGCTGCTGCCCCAGCGCCTGCACCCGCTCCCGAACCTGCTGCTGCCGAGCCCGCGCCGGCAGCTGCGCCTGCTGCTCCGGCGCCAGCTGCGGCAGGTGGCCAGGAGGTGACAATGCCCGCTCTGGGCGAGTCGGTCACCGAGGGCACGGTCACCCGCTGGCTCAAGGCCGTTGGCGACACCGTGGCAGTCGACGAGCCCCTGCTGGAGGTGTCGACCGACAAGGTCGACACCGAGATCCCCTCCCCCTTTGCCGGGGTGCTGTCGGCGATCCTCGTCAACGAGGACGAGGTGGCGGCCGTGGGCGCGCCGCTGGCGACCATCGGCGGCTCGGCTGATGCGTCTGCTCCCTCGACCGAGATGGCAGCACCGGCACCGGCCCCCGCAGTTGCACCGGCCCCTGCCCCTGCCCCTGCACCCGCACCGGCCCCTGCCTCTGCCCCGGCACCCGCACCGGCCCCTGCACCCGCGCCAGCTCCGGCACCGGCACCCGCGCCAGCTCCGGCTGCGGCCCCGGTGGCCGAGGACGACGAGGCAGCCACCGCCGGGTCGGACGGCGTCTACGCGACTCCGCTGGTTCGCAAACTGGCCAGCCAGCACGGCGTCGACCTCACCCGGCTGACCGGCTCCGGCGTCGGTGGACGGATCCGCAAGCAGGACGTCATGGCGGCCGCCGAGCAGGCTCGGACCCCTGCCGCTCCAGCTCCCGCTGCTCCGGCTGCCCCGGCTCCCGCCGCACCGGCCCCGGCTGCCCCGGCTCCGGCTGCCCCGGCTCCGGCTGCCCCGGCTCCCGCCGCACCGGCCCCGGCCGCGACTTCTGCGGCTGCGGCATCGAGCGGCGGAAAGCGTGGCTCCGTCGAGAAGATGAGCCGCTTGCGCAAGGTCATCGCCGCGCGCATGGTCGAGTCGCTGCAGGTGTCGGCTCAGTTGACCACCGTCATCGAGGTCGACCTCACCAAGGTGGCCCGGCTGCGGGCCCGGTCTAAGGCGGCCTTCGAGGCGCGTGAGGGCACCAGCCTGAGCTACCTGCCCTTCCTGGCCCTGGCCGCGGTGGAAGCCCTCAAGGTCCACCCCACGGTCAACTCCAGCATCGATGGCGACTCGATCGTCTACCACGGTCAGGAGCACCTCTCGATCGCGGTCGACACCGAGCGGGGCCTCATCGTCCCGGTGGTGAAGAATGCCGGCGACCTCAACATCGCCGGCCTGGCCCGGGCCATCAAGGACGTCGCTGACCGCACCCGCACCAACCGGATCACGCCCGATGACCTCACGGGTGGGACCTTCACCATCACCAACACCGGCAGCCGTGGTGCGCTCTTCGACACGCCCATCATCAACCAGCCGCAGGTCGCCATCCTCGGCACCGGCGCTCTCGTCAAGCGCCCGGTCGTCGTGACCGACGCCGACGGCGGCGAGACGATCGCGGTGCGTTCGATGATGTACCTCGCGCTGTCCTACGACCACCGGATCGTGGACGGCGCGGACGCAGCCCGCTTCTTGGGCACGATGAAGGCACGGCTCGAAGAGGGCAACTTCGAGGCAGATCTCGGCCTGTGAGTTCGTCGCGACAGCGCATCGCCATCACGGGAGCCTCCGGGCTTATCGGCGGTGCGCTGTCGCGCGTCCTGGCCGCTCGCGGCGACGATGTGATCAGGCTGGTGCGTCACCAGCCGACCAATCCGCAACAACGGCAATGGGATCCGCAACAGCGCTCGCTGCCGGTCGAGGCTGTCGTTGACGTCGACGCCATCGTTCACCTGGCCGGCGCGGGCGTCGGCGATAGGCGGTGGACACCGGCATACAAAGATCTGGTGCTGCGCTCCCGGCTCGACGGCACGACGGCCGTGGCCGAGGCAATTGCGGGAGTCGGCCGTCCGATCCGGCTGGTGAGCGCGTCGGCGGTGGGCTACTACGGCAGTCGCGGCGACGAGATCCTCACCGAGACGAGCGCGGGCGGCGACGGGTTCCTGGCCGATGTCGTGCGGGTCTGGGAGGGTGCCACCGAGGCAGCAGTGGCGGCTGGCGCCCCCGTCGCGTTGGCCCGGACCGGGCTGGTGATGAGCCCGACCGGCGGAGCGTTCGAGCGTCTGCTGCGGCTGGCCCGGCTCGGGCTCGGCGGACCGCTCGGCTCGGGCCGTCAATGGTGGCCCTGGATCACCCTCGCCGACGAGGTCGCCGCGCTCGTCCATCTCATCGACCACCGTGACGTCGTCGGACCGGTCAATCTCGTGTCGCCCGATCCACGCCCGCAGCGCGAGATCGCCACCGCCATCGGGAAGAACCTGGGTCGCCCGGCCATCCTGCCGGCACCGGCGTTCGCGCTGCGCGTAGCCGTCGGGGAGTTCGCCGACGACATCTTGGCCAGCCAGCGGGTGCTTCCGAATCGCCTGACCGAGCAAGGCTTCCGGTTCCGGCACGCCACGTTGAGCGACGGCGTCGGCTACCTGCTCGACGCGAGCGGACCCGTCACTCCCTGATGTCGGAGATGAGCCAGCCGGCGTCAGTGCGGACCAGCACATAGGTGAACGGCCGCCCCGCCTCGGCAGGGATCGTCTGTTTCGTCTGGCCCGGCCCGATCACCGTATAGGCGTCACGGTCGACCACCGCCAACAGCGTGGCGGTGCGATCGTCGCCCGACACCCATTCGGCGTGACGCACGTGGTAGCCCAGCCCGTCGTAACGCTGACCGCTGCGCCCCAATGCCTTGATGAGCTCGCTGTCGTGGGTAAACATCGGCGATGACGGCGCATCGACGCGATCCAGCATGCCCACGTCGGCGCTGGTCAGCGCGGCCGCTCGACCGCGCGCCAGGGCACTGAGCACGCCCCCTGGGTTGGCCGCCAGTTGCGCGCGGGTCGCGCTCGCCGGATCGAGCGTGGCGCTGGGAGCGGCCGAGACCGAGGCGGTGCCCGAGGCCGACGGCGAGGACGTGGGAGTCGCCAGGCCGGCGGAGCTCCGGGCGAGCAGCACGAGCAGAAGGACACCCAGCCCAACCCCACCCACGACCAGGGCCAGAACCCGCCCCCAGACCGGTATGCCGTGCTCGCTCCCACGACGCTGAGCCCGGGTCGCGGCCGCCCTCCGGCTCGCGGCGCCTCGGGATGCCTCCTGCCCGTCTCCGGACCCGACGCCCGATGGTGCCGATTGGCGCGCCGATCGGCCGGCCGGTTCAGGCCTCGGAGGATCGTTGTGGCTCGCAGTCTCGGAGCGGGCGCGCAGCCGCTGCGTCAGCGCGTGCTCGCGGTGATCGGCGCCCTCGGCGGGAAAGCGCACCGGAAGCGGATCTGCCGACTCGTAGCAGCGCACGGCGGCCTCGTCGGCGCCGGGCCGAGCAGCGGGATCGGCAGCCAGCAGATCGGGCAACAGCGGCGCAAAGGCCGGACCGACGAGGTGGTCGGCCGCGCCAAGGTCGGCCCGGTCGCGCAGCGGACGACCGGACAAGGCCAGCCAGGCCAGCGCTCCCAACCCATAGATGTCGCTGGCCGCGGTCGGTACCGCGCCTGCCACCACCTCGGGAGCGACAAAGCCAGGCGTCCCGGCAACCAACGGCGGGTGGCTCTCGCCCGCCAGGCGCGCAGCTTCGAAGTCGGTGAGCATCGGCTTGCCTTCGCCGGTGAACACGACATTGGTCGGCGAGATGTCACCGTGGATGACACCGGCGTCGTGCAGGGCCGCGAGCGCGCCAGCGAGCGGGGTACAGATCGTGGCGACCTCGCCCTCGTCGAGGCGGCCGCGGGCAGCGACGAGATCGGCGAGGTTGCCCCCGTCGGCCAGGTCGAGAATCAGCGCGACCGACCCGTCGGCCAACGGGAGGACCTGGTGCAACCCGACGATGTGGTCGTGCCGCACCCGCGCAAGGATCGCGCTCTCCCGTGCGGCCAGCTCCATGAGAGCGCCGATGTGATAGCGCTCGGGCTGGACCACCTTGACGGCGACGTCTGGACCCCCAGCGGTCGGTCGCGCGCGCCACACCGTGCTGGTCGCTCCCGCCCCGAGCAGCGCCAGGACTTGGTAGCCCTCGACGACCGGAGCCGCACTCCTCGTCCCCATCGCCTGACCGGTCACCTCCCCATCGTGCCCTGGACGAGCGGGTATCCGCTGCGTCCATCCACAGGTGCTCCCACGAGCAACAGCCCCGCCATCCTAGGAGACCGCACGCTGGCGCCGATTGGGCAACCGCCCTTCGGGCCAGGACCTAGCTGGTCGGTCTGGTCTGCGCAGCCGGGGATCAGTCGGGGGCCTGGCCAGGAGTGAGGACATCCATGACCCGGCGGCCCCGATCGCTAGCCCGTGCGGCGTCGATGACGGCCAGCACATGCACGGCATCCCTGGGGTCGACCGGCATACCGGATTGTGGGTCCTCGGAGGCGAGCGCCGCCGCAACCGCGCGGTAGAAGTCGGCCGGATCCGAGTCGACGACAGGCACTGGCTGACGCTGCGGACCCTGAACGATCCACCCCAGGTGACCATCGGGCGCGTCCGCGTCGGGGAATGCCGTCTGCTCACCCTGCGCCGATCCGAGGATGTAGGCACCCGCACTGCCCTGGACCCGAACCCGCGGTCCGGGAGCACCGGCCACAGACGAGGCCCGCACGTGGCTGCGATACCCCCCGGTATGCCGCATGGCCAGGAAGGTGTCATCCTCACCGGCGCTCGTCCAGGCTGCCAGCTCGGCGTAGACCGTCTCGACTGGTCCATGGAGCAACACCAGTTGATCGATGAGGTGGGTGTGCAGATCCAGCAGCAGGCCGCCACCTTGCTCGGGCGGTAGTTGCTCCCGCCAGCGGTCGTTGCGCACGGGTCGCCAACGCTCCCAACGCAATTCGGTCTCGTGCAGCTCCCCCAGGGCACCAGAGCGCAGCACCCTCTCAAGGGTTCGGAACTGCGGGTCGTAGCGTCGGTTCTGGAAGACGGTCAGCGGAATACCTTCTGCGGCAGCGAAATCGACGAGCTCCACGGCGGAATGGGCGTCACAGGCCAGCGGTTTGTCGACGACACACGCGATGCCGGCCTCCACCACCTGGCGAGCCTGCTCGACGTGCAACCCGGACGGGGACGCGAGCACGATCAGGTCGAGTGCCTCCGCTTCGGCCCGTCGCAGCAGGGCATCCACATCCGGCAGGACGTGGGCGTTCGGGACGTCACGGGCGGCGCGTTCGATGCGTTCGGGGTTGCGCGTGACGACACTGGTGACCGTCAACCCAGCCGCCTGCAGTAGCGGCGCGTGGAAACCGGCTCCCGCTCCCCCGAATCCCACCAAGCCCACTCGAGTCATGGGAGCCATCCTGGCACTGTGCCTACGCTGTCCCCATGGATGTCGTGCACGTCGGGTTCGCGCCCCATTTCGTCGACTACGAGCAGGCCTGGGAACTGCAACGGCAGACCCACGCCCGAGTCGTCGCCGGAGAGGCGCCGGACACCGTCCTGCTCATGGAGCATGCACCGGTCTATACGGCCGGCAAACGGACCGAACCCCAGGAGCGCCCCAAGGACGGCACTCCCGTGGTCGACGTGGACCGTGGCGGCAAGATCACGTGGCACGGGCCAGGCCAGGTCACGGGTTACCCCATCGTGCGTCTGCCGGCGCCGATCGATGTCGTGGCCTATGTGCGAGCTCTCGAAGAGATGATGATCCGGGTCTGCGCAGACTTCGGCATCCGCGCTGGGCGGGTTGAGGGCCAGAGCGGCACGTGGATCCATGCCGACGAGCGCGGCCCGGACCGCAAGATCGGCGCCATCGGGATCCGGGTCAGCCGGCAAGTCGCCATGCACGGCTTCGCCTTCAACGCCGACCCCGACCTGTCCTGGGGCGAGGTCATCATCCCCTGCGGCATCGTCGGCGCCGGCGTCACCTCCCTCAGCGCCGAACTCGACCGCGACATCACCGTCCAGAAGGTCCTGCCCCACATCGAGAAGCATCTCGCCGACGTCCTGGCCGACCTTCGTCCCAACCGCCGCGCCGGCACCCCGACCGTCGAGGCTCACCCACTCGTGACGACCGGGGTCAGCTGACCCGGGCGGCGTAGTCTGGACCCTTACGGCGCTGCGGGACCGGACGGCATACCGAAGCCGACCGGACGGCATACCGGGGCCAGCGTCGAGCACTCCGACCAGCACCAGCAGAGGCAGGCAGCGTGAGCATCGCACCCGACGGGCGGAAGTTGTTGCGAGTCGAGGCTCGCAACGCCCAGACCCCGATCGAGCGCAAACCCGCGTGGATCCGCACGACAGCAACGATGGGTCCGGCGTATACCGAGCTCAACGCCATGGTCAAAGGCGAGGGCTTGCACACCGTGTGCCAGGAGGCCGGCTGCCCCAACATCTTCGAGTGCTGGGAGGACCGCGAGGCCACCTTCCTCATCGGCGGCGACACGTGCACCCGGCGCTGCGACTTCTGTAACATCGCCACCGGCCGTCCGCAGCCGCTGGATCTCGACGAACCCCGCCGGGTCGCCGAGTCGGTGCGCCGCATGGGGCTGCGCTACTCCACCGTCACCGGCGTGGCGCGCGACGACCAACCGGACGGGGCAGCGGGCCTGTATGCCGACACGGTCCGCCTCATCCACGAACTCAACCCGCAGACGGGCGTCGAGATCCTGCCGCCGGACTTTGGCGCGCGCCCCGAACAGGTGGGACGGGTCTTCGATGCCCGGCCCGAGGTCTTCGCGCACAACCTCGAGACCGTCCCGCGCATCTTCAAACGGATCCGGCCAGCCTTCACCTACGACACCTCACTGCGGGTGCTGACCATGGCGCGCGCGGCCGGGTTGGTGACCAAGTCCAATCTCATCCTCGGTATGGGCGAGCGCGCGGACGAGATCGAGCAGGCGATCCACGACCTGCACGACGCAGGCTGCGACATCCTCACCATCACCCAATACCTGCGACCGTCGCCGCTGCACCACCCCATCGACCGATGGGTCAAGCCGGAGGAGTTCCTGCACTGGTCTTCGGTGGCCGAGGAGCGGGGTTTCAAGGGCGTCATGGCCGGGCCACTGGTGCGCTCGTCCTACCGGGCCGGTCGGTTGTGGGCCCAGGCGATGGGCCGCTGGGGACGACCGATCCCCGCGCATCTGGCCCACCTCGCCGAGGCCGGGTCGGCTCCCGCTCGGCAGGAAGCCGCGGCAGTCGTCGCGCGCACCGGCGCGACAGTATCCTGACCGCCATGGCCAAGGACTCCACTGCTGCACCCACGCCGAAGAAGCCCGGGCGCATCGCCCAGGTGCGCACCGTCTTCCAGCAGTCCAAGCAACTCGACCCGAAGATCGGGTGGTGGATGCTGCTGGCGTTCGTGCTCACCCTCGCGGTGGCCTTCGGCATCGGTTACGCGGTCGGCTGGCCGGTGTATGCCGTGATCCTCGGCCTCCCGCTCGCGGCGCTGGCCGCCACCCTGGTGATGAGCCGCCGCGCCGAGCGGGCGGCATACACGCGCTTGGAAGGGCAGCCCGGCGCCGTCGGCGCGGCCCTCACCGCGCTGCGTGGCGACTGGTACACCGACTCCCAGCCCGTGGCGGTCGAAGGTAGCCGGGCGGGGGTGTCCGACGCCGCGATGGTCTACCGCGCGGTGGGTCGCCCGGGGATCGTCCTGGTCGCCGAAGGGCCGACCGTTCGGGCCCAGCGACTGCTGGCCGCCGAGCGGAAACGCACCGCGCGGGTGGCTCCGGACGTGCCGCTCACCACCCTCGCCGTGAGCGACGAGCAGGGCGACGGGCTCGTGGCCATTCGTAAGCTCACCAGCACCATCCAGCGGATGCGGCCCATCCTCAGCAAGCAGGACGTCCTCGTGGTCAACAAGCGCCTGCGGGCCCTCGGTGGACTCAAGCTCCCGCTGCCCCAGGGCGTCGACCCCAACCGGGTGCGCGTCGACCGCCGCGCCATGCGCGGTCGCTGACTCGGAAGCACGCCTCGCGACGCCACTAGATCCGCAGCAACACGCTCAGCGGCGCACCAGGACCGTGTTGGCGGCCTTGTCGTGCAGCCCGCGTCCGTCGCGGTCCCAAATGAGCGCGGGAATCGCCAGGCAGAGCAGCAGAGAGCGGATCGCGACCTGCACCACCGACGCAGGGCGGCCGTTGACGCTCATCAGCCCCAGCCCGAGGATGCGCTGACCGACCGTCGAACCCACCGTCGGTAGGAGCACCAAGTTCTCGACGAAGAAGATGCCCAGCGGCACGAAGCTGCCCGGTCCACCATGGCCGAGCTCGACCTTGAAGAGCAAATAGGCAATGAGCTGGCACATCGTCCAGTCGATGAGCACCGCGACCAGCCGCCGACCGAACCGGGCGATCGACCCCGGCCCCTGCTGGGGTAGGCGAAGGGACTGACCGGCATACTCACCCGCCTGTTGGGTCCGGGCCCGCGGGCCATCGAGCCAGGACGCGACATCACGACGGTCAACCACCCTCGTAGCATAACGACGCCCCGCGATAGGTTGAGACTCGGACACAGCGGCGTGCCCGATCGCTCCCCCGTTTACACCGACGAAACATTCGGTCAACGGTCGGGAAACCCGCCGCACCTAGCGTCGGGCCCGATGCACCACCCGGGCGCCGTGTCCGAATCCTCGACGGCGAGCCGGCCCACTGTCGTAGGAGGTTGGATTGTTCAAGTCAGCCGACGAAGTCCTCGCGTTCATCAAGGACGAGGACGTCGCATTCGTCGACATCCGGTTCTGTGACCTGCCTGGGGTCATGCAGCACTTCAACGTCCCCGCCAAGAGCGTGGGACCGGACTTCTTCACGGTGGGGCAGGCCTTCGACGGCTCGTCGATCCGCGGTTTCCAGGCCATCCACGAGTCCGACATGAAGCTCATCCCGGACGTCAAGACGGCCTACCTCGACCCGTTCCGGGCCGAGAAGACCCTCGTGATGAACTTCTCGATCGTCGACCCGTTCACCGACGAGCCCTACAGCCGCGACCCG
>Ga0116180_1000796_pt1 | contig 28013 bp, 32 predicted proteins | sample AD_UKC073_MetaG_FD_89804 | JGI IMG/M metagenome (GOLD analysis project Ga0116180, IMG submission 89804) | Active sludge microbial communities of municipal wastewater-treating anaerobic digesters from USA - AD_UKC073_MetaG | ecosystem: Engineered > Bioreactor > Anaerobic > Digestate | place: USA... | reverse complement strand
CAGCCGCCGCCCTGTTGGCCAAGGGCACCCTGGGGGTGCTCGCCGCACTGCTGCTGGGAGCGACCACCGAGGTGCGCGACCTGCTCGACGGTCTGCGTCGGCTGCGGATGCCGGCGACCCTCGTCGAGATCATGGGCTTCATGGTCCGCTATCTCGAGGTGGTGGGCGGCGAACTGCGCCGCATGCGAGTGGCCCTGCTCTCGCGCGGGTTCGACCCGCGGTCACCCCGCCATTGGCCGGTGCTCGCCCGCGCGCTGGGGGCGCTGTTCGTGCGCTCCTACGAGCGCGGCGAGCGGGTGCACCTGGCGATGGTCTCGCGCGGCTACCAACCCAACGCGTCGAGGCGCTGATGGGCGTCCCGGTGCTGGAAGTCCGCGGCCTCGCCTATGCCTACCCCGACGGCAACCAGGCGCTCTTTGGGGTCGACCTGCACGTCCACCGTGGCGAGCGCGTCGCCCTGCTCGGTCCCAACGGTGCCGGCAAGACCACCCTGGTGCTCCACCTCAACGGCATCCTCGGGGCCGCGGCACGCTCTGGCACCAGCGCGGGCACCGTCAGTGTCTCCGGGATGCCGGTCGAGGCGGCCAACCTCGCCGAGATCCGCCGCCGGGTCGGCATCGTCTTTCAGGACCCCGACGACCAGTTGTTCATGCCGACGGTGCGCGACGACGTGGCCTTCGGTCCGGGGAACCTCGGGCTCAGCGCGGCCGAGGTCAACCTCCGGGTCGTTGAGGCCCTGGAGGCGGTGGGGATGAGTCAGTATGCCGACCGGCCGCCGCACCACCTGTCGTTCGGGCAGCGTCGGCGAGTGGCCGTGGCGACGGTGCTGGCGATGCGGCCGGAGATCCTCGTCCTCGATGAACCCTCCTCCAACCTCGACCCGGCCTCGCGCCGGGAACTCGCCGAGATCCTTACCAGCTTGGACGTGACGATCCTCATGGTCACCCACGACCTGCCTTATGCGCTGCAGCTGTGCGAGCGCTCGGTGATCCTCTCGGACGGGGTGATCGTGGCCGATGGTCCGACCCGCGAGGTCTTGGCAGACGCCGCGCTGATGGCCGCTCACCGGCTCGAGTTGCCATTCGGCTTCGACCCGGTCACGACCAGAGTGCCCGCACCCACCGAAAGGTGACCGGCTGCCCCGGCACGAGTTGGGCGACGAGGTCGACATCGACCGACTCGACGACACCGATGACGGGGTAGCCGCCCGTGACGGGATGGTCGTTGAGGAAGATGACGGGTTCACCGTTCGGTGGCACTTGGATCGCCCCGCGCACCATGCCCTCGCTCGGCAGTTCCCGGTTGCGGGCCTCCGGACGCCGGACCAGGGGTTCGCCGAGCAACCGGACGCCACGGCGGTCACTGCGATCCGAAACCGTCCACGGTGTGGTCGCGAGGGCAGCCGGGTCCTCGAAGCAGTCGCGCCGCGGACCTGGAGATACGCGCACGACCACCGCGCCGGTCGTCGGCACTGCGACGGGGGCAAGGTCGACGTGCGGCCACCGGCGAGGTGCTCGGCCGATCGGCAGGACATCGCCGGCGCGCAGAGGCGGCGGCCCGAGCCCCGACATCGTGTCCAGCGAGCGTGATCCGAGGACTGGCTCGACCGCAAAACCGCCCCGCACGGAGAGGTAGGTGCGCAGACCTGCCGTCGGCGGGCCGAGGACGAGTTCCGCCCCGTCGGGGAGGGGGAAGGGCGCGGCATACCCGACTGCCACCCCGTCGACGGTGGCTGGACCCACCGCGCCCGTGAGGCACACGAGCACCTCACCCTCGGCGCGAACGTGCAGCCCGCCGAAGGTGACCTCGATCGCCGCGCTTCGGGTGCTGTTGCCGAGCAGCCGGGCCCCAAGGGCGTATGCCGCTGTGTCGGCTGCCCCGGCCCGACCCACTCCGACCGCCATATGACCACGGCGCCCGCCATCCTGGAGGGTGGCCTGTGGTCCCGTCGCGAGGATGCGCAGGCGCCGTCCAGTCATGTCCGATCCTCGACGAAGGTCACGACCATGCCGGGGGCGAAGAGGGCGGGTGGCGTGCGGTCGGTATCCCACAGGAGGACATCCGTGGTCCCGATGAGCTGCCATCCCCCGGGGGATTCACGCGGGTAGATCCCGCTGAACTCCCCGGCGAGAGCGACCGATCCGGCCGGGACCGCAGTGCGGGGTGAGGATCGTCTGGGGACGATCAGCCGGGGATCGCCCCCCACGAGATAGGCGAACCCTGGGGCGAAGCCCCCGAAGGCCACGCGCCACGGCATACCCGTGTGGGCCTCGACTACCTCCCGCGGCGAGAGGCCGGTATGCCGCGCGACGACCTCGAGGTCGGGTCCGTCGTAGCGGACCGCGATCTCGACCTGGCTCGCGTTGGCGACAGCCTCGGCGACGGTCGTGTTGGCGCCCGCCTGTTCGATGGCACGCGCGAGTGCGGGCAGATCGGCGCCGGCGCGGGCGACGACGAGGACAGAGCGGGCCGCCGGGACGATGTCCTCGACATCGGCCCAGACACCCCGCCTGCTCAGCATCTGCTGGTCGAGGGCGGCCGACAGGGCCAGCACCGCATCGATGTCGTTCGTCTCCACGAGGATTGCCGTATCGCCCATCGGCAGCAGGCGAGTCACGACACCTCGGCCCTGGGCGGGGGTCACGACCATCCCGGCTGCGTCCCGGCGGCGGGCGTGCCATCGACGAACGGGCCGATGGCAATGCCGGCCTCGATGAGAGCCGTTCTGACAGCCCGGGCCAGGTCGACTGCCCCGGGAGAGTCGCCGTGGATGCAGATCGAGTCGGCAGTGAGTCTGAGGTCATTCCCGTCGATCGCCTGGATCACTCCCTCGGTCACGAGCCGAACCATCCGCGACGCGACGTCCGAGGGGTCGTGCAAGACCGCGCTGGGGTGGCGTCGCGACACGAGGTTGCCGTCAGCGGTGTAGGCCCGGTCGGCGAAAGCCTCCCGCACGATCCGCAGACCGGCGGCCTGTGCGGTGGCCAGGAGCACCGACCCCGCCAGGCCCATGAGGACGAGATCAGGGTTGTAGGCCAGCACCGCGTCGACGACCGCCTGCGCCTGCCGTTCGTCAACCGCGGCCGTGTTGTAGAGCGCTCCATGCGGCTTGAGATACCGCACCCTCGTGCCAGCCACCCGGGCGAGCCCGTCAAGGGCGCCGAGTTGATAGATGACGTCGGCGGTGAGCTCCGGCGAGGGCATGTCGATGGCCCACCTGCCGAAGCCAGCAAGATGGTTGTAGCCCACGTGGGCGCCGATGACGACACCTCGTTCAGCCGCTGCGGCGCACGTCCGTTTCAGAGTGAGCGCATCGCCGGCATGGAAGCCGCAGGCGACATTGGCCGAGGACACCATGTCGAGCATCGCGGCATCGTCGCCCAGGCGGTAGGTGCCGTAGGACTCACCAAGGTCGGCGTTGAGGTCGATCCGAAGGGTCATGTCACTCATCCTGGCCGCCGAGCGGCTCGTCGTGCGCGCGGCGGGACTCGAACCCGCATACCCGAAGGCACTGGAACCTAAATCCAGCGCGTCTGCCAATTCCGCCACGCGCGCGCGGCGCCCACTCTAATCGCCTCAGCCGGCAGCCTGGTCAGACGACCCGGACGGTGATGGTGTGCAGGCCCGTCGCTCCGTCGGGATCGGAGGGCCGGACGTCGGCGGTCTGCCACTGCCCGGTCCCGTCCTGAGCGCGCACGGTGACCGTGTGCGAACCCGGCTGGGCGTCCCAGGTATAGACCCACTGCCGCCACGCACTGGTCGCGGGTTCGTCGCCCAGGCGGGCCGGTTGCCACGGTCCGTCGTCGATCCGCACCTGGACGGCGGCGATCCCCCGCCCGGTGTCCCAGGCAACGCCGGCCACGGCGACCGTGCCGGCCCGCACCTCGCGACCGCTGCGCGGGACATCGATGCGGCTCGCAGTCTTGACCGGCCCGAAGGCCGACCAGCCGCGCGGCGTCCAGTAGCCCTGGTCGGTCTCGAAGCGGGTGACCTTGAGCTCGGTCACCCACTTGGTGGCGCTCACATAGCCGTAGAGGCCGGGGACCACGAGCCGGACAGGGAAGCCGTGGTTGGCGGGGAGCGGTTGACCGTTCATGCCGATGGCCAGCAGCGCATCACGGTCGTCGGTGAGCGCAGTCAGCGGCGTGCCCGCGGTCCAACCGTCGATGCTGCCGGACAGCACCATGTCGGCACCGGCCCGCGGTCCGGCCTGGGCGAGTAGCTCCCGGACTGGCCAACCCAACCATCGGGCATTGCCGACCAGGTCGCCGCCGACCTCGTTCGACACGCACGCGAGGGTCACCCAACGCTCGACGAGCGGCTTGCGCAGCAACTCTGCCCAGGTGAGCACGATCTCGCGCTCCACCTCGCCGATGACCCGCAGCGACCAGGTCGCCGGGTCGACCGATGGCACCCGCAAGGCCGTGTCGATGCGGAAGAACGCCGAGGCGGGGGTTTGCCACGGGAGCGCACCGGGCGTGCCTAGGTCCGCTGCGGCAGCGGCAGGTGCGGTTGCGCCGGCAGTCGGGAGGACGATCGAGGCTCGCGCGGTCTGGGCGCCAGAGCCGGCGGTGAGGCCCCGGCCGATCGGCACCGCGCTGACGGCCGCGGCACCCGCTGCCAGGCGCAGCACCGACCGGCGATCTGCCAGTCCGGGCTGGCCGGTGCCAGCGCGCTGCTGGTCGGCGCGGTCGCCGATCCAGCCCGTGAGCAGCACGGCCCACACGCCACCGCCACCGACCGTCGGCAGGGCACTCATCGCCGCGGCGTCGGGCCGGGTGGCGACGATGAGGGCCGCGATGGCGACGACGACCGTCACGCCCCCCAGGGCCAGCCGAGGAGCCCGGGCAGCCAGGACACCAAGGCCCGCGAGAATGGCCCCCATCACCAGGGCCAGGCCGCACCAGAGTGCGATCTTGTCGGCGGTGCCGAAGAGGTTGACAGCGGCGGCCTTGACCGCGGGCGGAACCCCGTCGACGATCCAGCCGCCCACTGCGACCAGGGGATCGGCAGATCGCGTCGCACCGGACAGCGCGTCGACGATCCATGCCAGCAGGCTGGCGGCACCGATGCCGAATGCCCCCGCGGACAGGCCGGTGACGGCATACCAGCCGGTGCCGTTGCGGGTCGCGCGCTCAGGCGCCTGCGCTCCCGGCAGGTCAGGTATGCCGTCGGGCCGGGTCATCCCGACAACTCCTCACGCAGACAGCTCGCCAGCGCGCGAAAAGCCTTGCCGCGGTGGGAGATCGCGTTCTTCTCAGCGGGCGTCAACTCGGCCGCGGTGCGGGTGTCACCCTCGACGAGCAGGATCGGGTCGTAACCAAAACCGTTGCTGCCGCGCGGCGCTCGGGTCAGCGTGCCGCGGAAATGCCCCTCGGCGACCCGCACCCGACCGTTGGGCAGCGCCAGGACGGCAGCACAGACGAAGCCAGCGCCACGATGCTCGTCGCGCACGTCCGATACCTGCGCCAACAACAGCTCGAGGTTGGCTCGGTCGTCGCCATGGCGGCCGGCCCACCGGGCGCTGAAGATCCCCGGCGCGCCGCCGAGCACGTCAACGGCGAGGCCGGAGTCATCGGCGAGCGCCGGCAACCCAGTCGCCGCAGCAACAGCTCGGGCCTTGAGCGCGGCGTTGTCGGCAAAGGTCACCCCGTCTTCGACGACGTCGGCGACATCGGGGAACTCCGACATCCCGACCAGGTCAAGCTCCAACTCGGCCAGGACGTCGCCGAGAATCTCGCGCAACTCCCCCACCTTGTGGGCATTGCGGGTGGCCAGGACGATCCGGCGGCTCACGCCTCGCGCTCCCGGGGCGTCTCGGCCAGGGCGGCCTGCTGCAGCACGGTGAGGTCGGCACAACCCTTGGCCGCCAGCGCGAGCAGTCCGTCGAGCACCGACCGCTCGAAAGGCTCCCCCTCGGCCGTGCCCTGCACCTCGACGAAGCGCCCGTCGCCGGTCATGACGACGTTCATGTCGGTCTCGGCCGTGGAGTCCTCGGGGTAGTCCAGGTCGAGCACCGGACGGCCCCCGATGACTCCCACCGACACCGCCGCGACCGAGCCGGTCAACGGCTGGGCAGTCGCCGCAATGAGACCGCGAGTGCGGGCATCGGCGATCGCGTCAGCCAGGGCGACATAGGCGCCGGTGATCGCTGCCGTGCGGGTGCCCCCGTCGGCCTGCAGCACATCGCAGTCCAGGACGATGGTGTTCTCCCCGAGCGCCTTGGTGTCGATGACCGCCCGCAGCGACCGCCCGACCAGGCGCGAGATCTCGTGGGTCCGCCCGCCGATGCGGCCCTTGACCGACTCACGATCAGAGCGAGTGTTGGTCGAGCGCGGCAGCATCGCGTACTCCGCCGTTACCCAGCCCGTGCCACGCCCTTTGAGCCAGCGCGGCACGCCTTCGGTGAACGACGCGACACACAGCACCCGGGTCCGCCCGAACTCCACGAGGACGCTGCCCTCGGCGTGGTCGAGCCAGTTGCGCGTGATGCGCACGGGTCGGGTCTGGTCAGGAGCGCGGCCATCATGGCGAGGAGCGTCAGTCACCGGGCCAGGCTAGCCCGCGTCCAGCCGGTATGCCGTCCGCCCACCCTGGGGGGCCAGCGGCCCGACGACAACTACAACTGGACCACGAGTTCTGGAGTGGCGACCTCGACGGCACCTGGCCATACCGCGGCGGCCTGGGCACGGCATACCTCGACGTCGTTCCACGCCGGGATGTGGGTGAGCATGAGGCGCTTGACGTGACCGGCGTCCAGCGCCGCCTGCGCGACCCGCGAGCCGGTCATGTGGATGTCGCGTTCCGGGTCGCGGCCATCGACGAAGGCCGTGTCGGCCAGGACCAGATCTGCACCGTGCATGAGCGGGAGCAGGGCCTGGCAGGTGTCGGTGTCGCCGGTGAATGTCACCACCCGACCGTTGGCCTCGACGCGGTAGCCGTAGGCCTCGACCGGGTGGTTGACCCGGCGTGCCGAGACGGCGAACGGACCGACCTGGAAGCGCGAGCCGTCCACCACGGGGTCGAAGTCGAACTCCGGCACTTGCTCGGTCGGGTGACCGTAGTAGGCCAGGCCGACCCGCTGGGGTGTGTCCGCCGGCCCGATGACCCGGATCGGTGTGCGCTCGCGTGGCCCGGGCTGGTACTTGGCCATGACGTAGAGCCCGCACATGTCCAGGAAGTGGTCGGCGTGCAGATGGCTGAGGATGACCGCGTCGAGCGCCGTCGGATCGACATGGCGCTGCAGCACCCCGAGCGAGCCGTTGCCCAGGTCGAGGACGATCGACCAGACCCGTCCTTCGTGTTCGGTCTGTAGCAGGTAGCACGACGCTGGCGAGTACGGTCCGGGGAAGGACCCCGAGCAGCCGATGACGGTGAGCTTCATGTGTGCGCGACCTCCTCGCGGTGAGCCTGCACCGCCGCTTCGGGGCCCAGGAAACGTCGGGCCAGTCGGCTGAAGACGTCCGGGTCACCGGTGGTGACGAATTCGTGCCGCGGTGGCGGCAGGTGGTCCGGCCGCAGCGACGACGTGTCGGCCAACAGCCGGAAGAGATCCTTGGCGGTCTCCTCGGCCGAGGACACCAAGGTCACCCCTTCACCCATGACATAGGAGATGACGCCGGTGAGCAGCGGATAGTGCGTGCACCCCAGGACGAGGGTGTCGACCTCAGCGCGTTGCAGGGGCGCGAGGTAGTCACGCGCCACCTCGAGCAACTCCGGTCCGGAGGTGACCCCACTCTCGACGAACTCCACGAAGCGCGGGCATGGCACCGACAGCAACTCCACCTGCGGGGCCGCCGCGAAGGCATCGGGATACGCCCGCGACGTGTGGGTGCCGACCGTGCTGATGACCCCGACTCGCGCATTGCGGGTGGCTCGCACCGCACGGCGCACCGCGGGTCGGATGACCTCGATGACCGGCACGTCATATCGCTCGCGCGCATCGTGCAGCACCGCGGCGCTGGCGGTGTTGCAGGCGATGACGAGCGCCTTGACCCCACGGTCGACGAGCCGGTCGAGACACTCCAGGGCAAACTCCCGAGTCTGGGCAATCGGCCTGGGGCCGTAAGGAGTTCGGGCCGTGTCACAGAAGTAGACGATGCTCTCGTGCGGGAGCTGGTCGAGCACGGCGCGAGCGACGGTGAGGCCCCCGTATCCGGAGTCGAAAATCCCGATCGGTGCGTCGGCCATCAGGTAAGGATAAGAGTCCGACGCCGATGGCCCGCACGCGCCCGCGGTCTGGTCCATCACACGGCATACCCCGCCGTATGCCGTCTCACCGCCAGTTGCAGGGGTCGGTCACCCGAAGAGGCGTCGGCCCATCAGCGCACCGGCCAACGAATCCTGCAACCAGGTGAGGAAGTCGTAGACCGCGACGGCATACGCGAGGGGGTGGTCGGGCTGACGCGCGGCGATGCCTTCGACCGCCTCGACATCCGACTCGGTCTGGATTCCCAACCGCTCAGCCAGCAACAGCCGGGTGTCGGTGAGCGCGACAAGCAGGGCTTCCGCGTCGGCCTTGGCCAGAGCCACCCGCTCACTCTCGGCAGCGCGCAACACCGCCGACGCACGGGCCAGGTTGTCGCTCTTGCGGCGGCGCAGGTCTTGCTCGGTCAACCGCCGGAACTCGGCCGCGATCGCCGGATCGCCGCGGTGGGCATCGGGCAGCAAACGGTCCAAGGCGGGGTCGCGCTCGGGGTCGGGGTCAGCCCGCCGGTGTTCGTGCTCTTCACCCGTGAACGAGTTGCCGAAATCCGGCCCGAGGCTGGCGACGAGATCGGCAAACGCGTCACCGGTGTCGGCGAGCGACTCGGTCGGCGCGAGCAACAGCCGCGTCTGGTCCAGGAGCCCGCAGATCACGGCCCGCTCGGCCTCGTCGAGCTTGGCGACGAACAACTCCCCCTTGCGCTTGAAGGCCCGCGCCATGCGCTAGTCGTCCCTCTCGAAGGTCGCCCACAACCCATAGCCCTGCATGGCCATGGCGTCGCGTTCCATCTCCTCGCGCGAGCCATTGGAGACCACCGCTTTGCCGAGGGTGTGCACGTCCATCATGAGCTTCTCGGCCTTGGCCCGCGGGTAATTGAAGTAGCTCTGAAACACATAGGTCACATAGCTCATGAGGTTGACCGGGTCGTTCCACACCAGCGTGATCCACGGCGTCGCCGGCTCGGCCAGGTCGGCTGTCTCCGACTGGCGTTCCTGCACAGGAGCAATGGACACAGGCTCACTTTAGGCTGTCGTGGTGACCCCTTCCGCCTCAGTGGCCCCCACCGGACACCTCCAGTCCGCCAGCACCGCGCTGCTCACCGACCACTACGAGCTCACCATGCTGCAGGCCGCGCTGCGCTCGGGCGAGGCGCATCGGCGGTGCGTCTTCGAGACCTTCACCCGCCGGTTGCCTGAGGGACGCCGGTATGCCGTGCTCGCCGGCACCGGGCGCTTCCTCGACGCGCTGGAGCAGTTCCGCTTCGGGGAGGCCGAGATCGCCGACCTGCGTGCCCGCAAGGTCGTCGACGAGGAGACCTGCGACTGGTTGGCGGCGTACCGCTTCACCGGTGATATCAGCGGGTATGCCGAGGGCGAATGCTTCTTCCCCGGCTCGCCCGTGCTCGTGGTCGAGGCGAGCTTCGCGGAGGGCGTCCTGCTGGAGACGCTCGCCCTCTCGATCCTCAACCACGACAGCGCCATTGCGTCGGCCGCCTCCCGGATGACCGCGGCTGCTGGTGATCGACCCTGTATCGAGATGGGATCGCGACGCACTCACGAGGAGGCCGCGGTCGCGTGCGCCCGCGCGGCATACCTCGCCGGGTTCGCGCGGACCAGCAACCTGGAGGCCGGCCGCCGCTATGGCGTACCGACGACCGGCACGTCGGCGCACGCTTTCACCCTGCTGTACGACAGCGAACGCGAAGCCTTCGCAGCCCAACTCGCCGCGCTCGGCACCGGCACCACCCTGCTCGTCGACACCTACGACGTCATGACCGCCGTCCGGACCGCGGTCGAGTTGGCCGGACCGCAGCTCGGCGCGGTGCGCCTGGACTCCGGCGACCTCATCGTTCAGGCGCACGAGGTGCGCGCGCTGTTGGACTCGTTGGGCGCGACGGACACTCGCATCATCGTCACCTCGGACCTCGACGAATACGCCATCGCCGCGTTGCAGGCCGCACCGGTGGACGGCTACGGCGTCGGGACCGCCCTGGTCACCGGCTCGGGCGCCCCCACGTCGAGCATGGTCTACAAGCTGGTCGCCCGCGAGGATGCGTCGGGGACGATGCAACCGGTGGCGAAGAAGAGCAAGGACAAGCTCAGCGTCGGCGGCCGCAAGTGGGCGCTGCGCCGGCTCGGCGCGAGCGGACGGGCCGAGGCCGAGGTCGTCGGCATCGGTGCACGACCTGACGACGACGGCAACGACCGCACCCTCATGGTCGACCTGGTCCGCGGCGGGGAGCGCATCGACACGGGCGACCTCGCAGCCGCGCGGGCCCGGCATACCGCCTCTCGGGCCGAACTCCCCCGCCAGGCAACCCAATTGCAGCGCGGCGAGGTGTGCATCCCCACGCACTACGAGCCGTGATCCCTCGCATTGTTGGGGCTTGGTGATAATGGCGCCATGAGCAGCCCACGCACCGCACTCGTCGTCGTCGATGTCCAGAACGACTTCTGCGAGGGCGGATCTCTCGCTGTGGCGGGCGGTGCAGCCGTCGCCGCCGACGTCGCCGACTGGGTGCGCGACCACGGCGGCGACTACGCGGCGATCGTTGCGACCGCCGACTGGCATGAGGACCCGGGCAGCCACTGGGCGGCCGAGCCCGACTTCCGGGACACCTGGCCGGTGCATTGCGCGGCCGGTACCCCGGGAGCGGACTTCCACCCCGCAATCGCGTCCACGCTCGCGGAGGCGGACGCGGTCTTCCGCAAGGGCCGCGACCGCGCGGCATACAGCGGCTTCGAGGGGTATGCCGCGGACGGCACCAGCCTGGGTGACTGGCTGCGCGACCGCGACATCACGGCGGTCGACGTTGTCGGCATCGCGACCGACCACTGCGTTCGTGCCACCGCCGTCGATGCCAGAGCGGAGGGCTTCGACGTGCGGGTGCTGTTGCCGATGACCGCCGGGGTGGCCCCTGACACAACCGAGCGTGCGATCCGCCAGATGATCGAGGTCGGCGCCGAGCCCATCGGCAGCGTACGCACCGGGTAAGGTCCCGGATGACGGGGTGCCTGGGCAGCATCCCGATTGCCGTAAGGGACGGTGGACGGGTGAACAGGTGGTGGCGTGCTGCCCCGTTGACCGTCTTCGTCGTCGTCACCTTGGGGATCGTCGGCCTCGCTATGGCGATCAGCGCTGCCGAACACGGCTGGACCACATCGACCGCCTCAGTCACTGCCACCCCACCAGTACCCGCCGAGCCGGCGCTCACCTTTGCCGTGATCGGCGATATTCCTTACACCCCAGCCCAATTGGCCGCGCTGCCAGGCTGGGTCGACCAGATCAACGCCGATCCCAAGGTGGCTTTCACGGTCCATGTCGGCGACATCAAGGCGGGGTCGAGCCCGTGCACCAGCGACTACTTCCGCACGGTGCGTGGCATCTTCGACCGCTTCCGGGGCCCGCTGATCTTCACCCCTGGGGACAACGAGTGGACCGATTGCCACCGCACCCCGGCTGGTGAGTTCGACCCGCTGGAACGACTCGCCGCCTTGCGGTCCATCTTCTTCACCACTGCCGGGCGCACGCTGGGCAGCGCTCCCCTGCAGGTCGCCTCGCTCTCGGCCCTCGGGATGCCGGAGATCGTCAGTTGGCGCTCGACCGGTGTTTCGTTCGCCGCCTTGCATGTGGTCGGCAGTGACGACGGACTGCGGCCCTGGAGCGGCCGCGGCGAACGCACTGTCACCGCGGCTCAACGCGCCGAGCAGACGGCCCGGTCGGCCGCCGTTCGCGCACTCGTCGACACGACGATCGACAGCGCGGCCCAGGCCAACGACCGAGCGGTGGTCTTCTTCCTGCAGGCCGACATGTTCGCCGCCGGCGAGGAGGAGGCCACCGACCTCACGGTATACCGGCCGCTGGTGCAGACCCTGGCCGCGGCGGCCGGCCGCTACTCCGGTCCGATCTACCTCGTCAACGGTGGTTCCCACACGTTCGCCCATACTCGACCGCTGGAATCGGGAGCGGAGTGGCTGCCCGCCTACGGGGTCGATCTCCCGGCTCCGTCCATCATCCGGGTCGCGGTCGACGGATCGGACCGGGCCACGGGCTGGCTGCGCCTCAGCCTCCCGGCCGAGGACCCCGCGGCTGCTCCCGCGTTGACGCCGCTGGGGGTCGCTGGTGGGCTGCGGGATCCGCTGGCCATCACCCAGGTGCCATTCCGCTCGGTGGCCGCCGCCACGCTGGCGAGCACTGGGCCGCCCTCGTCGTCGGGTGGCTGAATGACCCGATCCCTGCTCGTGACGTGCCCGACAGGCAGGTAGCTCGATGGTGCCGGGTTTCGGTCGGATAGCCTGGCCCCCATGTCTGGTCGGCTGTCGGACTCCCTGCTCGAGCGGTTGATCGACGACGCCGCCGTCTTCCCGCCCGGAAGCGCCCCGCTGCCTGACGCGGTGGCCTCCCATCTGGCCCGCACGGCATACCGGCACTTCGTCGGACCGCTTCTCGTCCCCGCAACGGCCACCAACCAGGTGCTGGAGTTGGTGGGCGAGGCAGCGATCGAGGTGGGCCTCATCGCGCGCCCGGGGACGCCGATCGAGCCGGTCCGGGAGGGCGTCATCGCGTGCATCGGCACCCCCGTGCTCGTGTCGGGCGTCGAGGTGGGGGCGAGTTCGGCGTGGCGCACACTGGACGATCTCGGCGTCACGGTGACGGTGGAGATCCCGAGGGATGGGTTCGAGCAGGCTCTGGACGACGTCGCGGAAGCGGCCCACGAATACGCTCAGGTGGGTGGCCCGGACATCCAGGCCAAGTTCCGCACCGGCGCCACCGAGGTGTGGGCCTGGCCCGACGAGGCCGAGCTGGCGCGGTTCATCCACGGCTGTGTCAGACGCCGATTGCCCTTCAAACTCACCGGCGGACTGCACCACGTCCTCCGCGCCGACCGGGTCGACGGACCGCAGCACGGCCTGCTCAACGTCCTCACCGCTGTCGATGCGGCCGCTGCGGGGGCATTGCCCGACCAGATCGCTGCCTGCCTGGCAGAGCGCTCCCCCGGCCCGCTGACCGATGTCTTGCTCGGGATGACCAGCGAAGAAGTTGCCGAGGTACGCGCCGTCTTCCGCGCCTACGGCTGTTGCACCGTGACCGATCCCATCGGCGAGCTTGTCGAGCTCGGCCTGCTCAAGGAGGAGCACTGATGACCTGGCTGGAGCTGCCGGCGAACCACCCTTTCGGCATCGCGACGCTGCCTTACGGCATCTTCAGCACCGCCGCTGAGCCTCAGCCGCGGGTCGGCGTCCGAATCGGCGATCTAGTGCTCGACGCTGCGGCCGCTGCGGTGTCGGCGCGCTGCGAGTATGCCGTGCCCGCCCTGTCCGGCCCCACGCTCAACCCGTTGCTTGCCGCCGGCCCGAGTGCCTGGGCCAGCACGCGGCAGTGGCTGACCTCGGTGCTCACCGACCCGGCCTACCGGGAAGCCGTGGAGCCCCACCTCGTCCCACTGGCCGAGGTCACCATGCACCTGCCGCTGGAGGTCGCCGACTACGTCGACTTCTACGCGAGCGCCAACCATGCGATGAACGTCGGAAAGATCTTCCGGCCCGATTCCCCGGCGCTGCCGGTCAACTGGAAGCACCTGCCGATCGGCTACCACGGTCGGGCGGGCACCGTCGTGGTGAGCGGCACCGATGTCGTGCGACCGAGCGGCCAACGGAAGGGGCCTGCCGACCCGGCGCCGGTCTACGGGCCGAGCATCCGGCTGGACATCGAGGCCGAGCTGGGCTTCCTCGTCGGTGGGGCGACGACGATGGGTGACCGAGTGTGCGTCGACGAGGCCACCGAGCACATCTTCGGGGTGGTCATCCTCAACGACTGGAGCGCCCGCGACATCCAGGCCTGGGAATACGTCCCGCTCGGGCCGTTCCTCGGCAAGTCCTTCGCGACGTCGATCTCGGCGTGGGTCACGCCGCTGGCCGCGTTCGACGCGGCACGCGTGCCGTTGCCCGGCCAGGACGACCCGGAGCCGCTTCCCTATCTGCAATCGGGCTCTGGCGTAGGGGCGTTTGGGCTCGACGTGCACCTGTCCGTGGAGGTCAACGGCACCGTTGTCACCCGGCCGGAGTACGCCACGATGTATTGGTCGCTCGCGCAGATGCTCGCCCACATGACGGTCAACGGTGCCAGCTTGCGCACCGGCGACCTCTACGGTTCGGGCACGATCAGCGGTCCGGAGAAGGGCACCCGCGGCAGCTTCCTCGAGTTGTCCTGGGGCGGCACCGAGCCGTTCACCCTCGCCGACGGCACGACCCGCAGCTATCTGGAGGACGGCGACGTCGTGACCATGACCGCATGGGCTCCGGGACCGGACGGTGCCGTCATCGGGCTCGGCGAGGTCACCGGACGGATCGTCCCGACGCGCTGATCGGCCAGCCCGCTGACCGGTGACCTGCCGGCCAGGCCCCCTGCTCAGCGACGAGCGGCGGCCAGGGCCTGGTCGAAGTCAGCCTGTAGGTCGGCCAGATCCTCCAGCCCCACCGAGATGCGCAGCAGGTCCTGGCCCGGCTTGGCGCCCTCCGCGACCGGACGGTGGGTGAGGCTCGCCGGATGTTGGGCCAGCGTGTCCACCCCACCAAGGGACACCGCGTGCACGACCAGCCGCAGCGACGTGAGGACGGTGCTCGCGGCGGCATACCCGCCGTCGACCTGGATGGCCAGCATCGACCCCGGACCGCTCATTTGGCGTCCAATCAAGCCGTGCGGGTCCTGACCGGGAAGCCCCGGATAGCGCACGGCGACGATGCCCTCGTGCCCCTGGAACCACTCGGCGAGCGCGTGGGCATTCTCCTGCTGCGCCCGCACCCGGACCGCCAAAGTCTGCAGTCCCCGGTGCAGGGCGTAGGCGCCCATCGGGTGCAGCAGGCCTCCGGTGAGGGCCCGCACCTGCCGCAGCCGCGCCGCCCACGCAGGGTCGGTCACGACGACGCCGCCGAGCTGGTCGCCATGACCACCGAGGTACTTGGTCGCCGAATGCATGATGAGGGCGGCGCCATGCCGACCCGGGCGCTGCAGGATGGGGGTGGCGAAGGTGTTGTCGACCAGGACCGGCACCGAACCGGCCTGCGCGACCACAGCGGCGATGTCGACCAGGTCGAGGGTGGGGTTGCCCGGAGTTTCCAGGATGACCAAGCCGGTGCGCGCGGTGACGGCCGAGGCGACCTCGTCGGCCCGCGCGAAGCTGACCTCGGTGCCCAACAGCCCGGTCGCCAGAATGTGGTCCGAGCCGCCATAGAGCGGACGCACCGCGACGATGTGGGGGGTACCGGCCGACACGCAGGCAAGGAGGGTCGCGGTGAGGGCGGCCATCCCGGTCGCAAAGGCGACCGCTTCCGGCATACCCTCCAGGGCCGCCATCCCCCGCTCGAAACGGTCCACATTCGGGTTCCATAGCCGCTGGTAGACCAGGCTCGCCGCGCCCGCCTCGGGTCGTTGGCCGGTCGCCAACACCTCGTAGGCATGGCCCCCGGCATCGAGGTCAGGCAGCGGGTAGGTCGTGGACAGGTCGATCGACGGCACGTGCAGGCCAAGGGCGGTGAGATCCTCCCGCCCACCGTGCACGGCGGTGGTGTCCAGCCCCTGGGTTCTGAGGTTGTCGGCCATGGCCCCAGTGTGGGATTCGCCGCGTGCAAAGGCCAGAGTCTCGCAGATTCCTTTGCGATATCAGCTGAGTACCGAAGAAATGCCGGACACCACGGCATACCCTGAGCTTGTGCCGAAGACCCCGCTCCCCCCAGGACCGCCTCCGCGCGTTCCGCCCACCCTTGATGCCGTCGACCGCGACCTGGTCACGACCCTGCTGGCCGACGGGCGCGCCTCCAATGTGGCACTGGCCCGCAGCGCCGGCATCGCCGAGTCCACCGCCCTGGCCAGGGTGCGATCGCTCCACGAGCGCGGGGTGGTGACGGGGTATGCCGTGCAGCTGGACTACGCGCGGCTGGGCCTACCCATCCAGGCCATCGTCGCGGTGCGCCTGGCCGGGCAGGACCGTCGCCAAGTCGATGCCTTCGGCGAGCACGTGAGCGGCCTACCGGGGGTGCTCGCCGCCTACAACGTCAGCGGTTCGGACGACTTCCTCGTGCACCTGGTGGCCCAATCTCCCGATGCGCTGCGAGATGTCGTGCTCACCCACTTGTCCGGGCATCCGGGTGTCGTCCACGTGCAGACGTCGCTCGTCTTCCGCAGCCATCCCGGCCGTGCACTACTCCCGCCACTCACCTGAGGCGGGCGGTCACGGCATACCGGGCTTGGGCGTCTGCTCGACGACCGTGTCGGCGATCTTGTCGTGCAGGGTTTGACGGCGCGGGTCCCAGAGCAGCCACAGCTTGTCGAGGATCGACACCATCGGGGTGAGCAGCGAGATGACGGGGACTGCGCCGAGCACCTGCAGACCGACGTCGAGCGCCTGCCGCCGCAGGGCCTCGGCCACCGTCAGCGGCCCCGGCCGGGCGGTGCGGCGGACCCGAATCCGCAGGGCCATCTTGCCGGGGGTCGCGCCGGATCGGACTAGAAAGAAGGTCTGGTAGACCAGCGAGATACCCAGCGTAATCAGGGTGATCCAGAGGATGTTGGGTCCCAGGGTGTCTTGCACCATGGTCGTCACTTCGGCCATGTCTGGCTCAGGCGCGGTCGGGTTGTTGACGAGGTCCTGGATCCACCGTACGTAGGCGGCCACGAAGTCCCTCCATAGCGGGAACGTGATCGCGGCCGTGACGATGCCGAGGATGAGGTTGTCCAGGATCGCGGCCAGCAGCCGCTGCCACGGCTCGGCGATCGACCGACCGTCGGTGGTCACGCGCCCCATCGGCGCCCAGGTCGACAGCTCTGGCGCCGCGCCGTAGCCGTAGTTTGTCGGCGGTGCACTGTAGGTGCCCGGTGCCATGGGCTGCGGCGGGGTAGACCATGGCGCGGCCGCGGACGGTGAGTCCGTGGGCCCCAGCGGCTGTGGGGCCGGCTGCGGTGGGGCCGCTTGCTTGGGCACCACGTGGTCGCTCCACAGGACGCCGTCCCAATAGCGCAGGTTGGCCGGATTCTGCGGGTCGTCGTACCACCCGGACGGTTGACTCATGGCTCTACCTTCCCATGTGGGGCCACCCCCACTCGCCTGGTGGGGACTCCGCAAGATTCCTGCCCAGGGGGCCTGACGCGCGAGTTGCCGCACGGCATACAGTCGGCTTCCGTGACCGACGCCCCGTTCCGCACCGTCATCGAGCCGTTCCGGATCCATTCCGTGGAGCCGCTGCGCCTCACCACAGCCGCTTATCGCCGCGACAAGGTGCGCGAGGCGGCATACAACCTCTTCCAGTTGCATGCCGACGACGTCATCATCGACCTGCTCACCGACTCGGGCACCGGTGCCATGAGCCGCGACCAGTGGGCGGCCATCCAGCACGGCGACGAGTCGTATGCCGGGTCGCCGTCCTACTTCATCTTCCGCGACGCCGTCCAGGAACTGTTCCCTTATCGCCATGTCATCCCGACCCACCAAGGGCGGGCGGCCGAGCGGATCCTCTTCCAGGCACTGGCCGGCCCGGGCAAGGTCATCCCGAGCAACACGCACTTCGACACGACCCGGGCCAATGTGGAGTTCACCGGCGCTGAGGCGATCGACCTGGTCATCGCCGAGGGCAAGGACCCGGCCGCTATCCATCCCTTCAAGGGGAATATGGATACGGCCAAGCTGGAAGCCCTTCTGGCTGAACGCGGTTCGGATATCCCGTGCGTGATGATGACGATCACCAACAACTCCGGCGGGGGCCAGCCGGTCTCCTTGGCCAATCTCCGCGAGGTCAGCGAGATCGCCCACCGGCACGGCAAACCGCTCTTCCTTGACGCCTGCCGGTTCGCTGAGAACGCGTGGTTCATTCGCGAGCGCGAGGCGGGTCAGGGCGAGCGCGATGTGCCCGACATCATCCGCGACATGGCCGCGCTCGCCGACGGGATGACCATGTCGGCCAAGAAGGACCCGATGGGCAATATCGGCGGCTGGCTGGCGTTGAACGACGACACCCTGGCTCAACAGGCCCGCAATCTGCTCATCCTCACCGAAGGCTTCCCCACCTATGGCGGGCTTGCTGGGCGCGACCTGGAGGCGCTCGCGCAGGGCCTCAAGGAGGTCGTGTCGCACGACTTCCTGCGCTATCGGATCACCTCCACGGCATACGTCGCGAATGCCCTCGAAGCACTCGGTATGCCGTGCATCAAGCCCGCGGGCGGGCACGCCGTCTATATCGACGCCAAGGCGCTGTTGCCGCACATTCCGCCGTTGCTGTTCCCCGGCCAGGCCCTGGCCGTGGCGCTCTATGAACAGGGCGGCATCCGCTCGTGTGAGATCGGGTCGGCGATGTTCGGACGCCACCCGGATGGGTCGGAGTCGCCGGCTGCCATGGAGTTGGTGCGCTTGGCGATCCCTCGACGCACCTACACCCAGAGCCACATGGACTACGTCGTCGAAGTCGCCGAGCGGGTCATGGCGATCAAGGACTCGCTGCCGGGCTATCGGATCGTCGACGAGCCGGCCCAGCTGCGCCACTTCACGGCCACCTTCGCGCCGATCGAGTGACAGGTGGTCTCGGGATGACGGACGGGCGGGTGTTCACCCAGGCGGATCTCGATGCGATGCCCGACGACGGCAACCGCTACGAACTCGTTGACGGGCTCATCGTCGTGACGCCATCCCCGAGTCCTGCCCACCAGGGCATCAGTCTTGAGCTGTCGATTCGCCTCCGGCAGGCATGTCCTCAAGCCCTGCGCGTTCGTACGGCGCCGCTTGACGTGGTGCTGGGCGCACACACGGTCATCCAACCCGACCTCCTGATCGCGGACCCGGCAACGTTCACCGACCGTCGCGTCGTGGGCGCACCAAAGCTCGCGGTCGAGATCCTCTCGCCGTCGACCCGGCTCTACGACCTCAACACCAAGAAGTCAGCGCTGGAACGAGCTGGCTGCCCGGCATACTGGGTCGTCGACCCGTCAGGTCCGTCGATCACGGCCTGGGAGCTACGCGACGGACGCTATATCCAAACCCAGCACGTCACCGGCGACGAGACCTTCAGCGCCGAAACGCCATTCCAGGTCAGCTTCCGACCCGCGGAGCTACTGCACTAGCCCCCTGTGGATGACCGCTGCGGCCGAGAGGACCGCCGCGGCATGGTTGGCTCCATGCGGCAAAGGAGGCACCATGGGAGCCATGACAGCGCTCACCGACGGGCGGGTGTTCACCCAGGCGGATCTCGATGCGATGCCCGACGACGGCAACCGCTACGAACTCGTTGACGGGCTCATCGTCGTGACCCCCTCTCCGAGCCCTGCCCACCAAGGCGTGAGCGCAGAACTCTTCTTCCGGCTGCGCCAGGCATGCCCTCAAGCCCTGCGCGTTCGCACCGCTCCCCTCGACGTGGTGCTGGGCGCGCATACCGTCATCCAGCCCGACCTCCTGATCGCGGACCCGGCAACGTTCACCGACCGTCGCGTCGTGGGCGCACCAAAGCTCGCGGTCGAGATCCTCTCCCCGTCGACCCGGCTTTACGACCTCAACACAAAGAAGTCGGCACTGGAACGAGCTGGCTGCCCGGCATACTGGGTCGTCGATCCGGCGGGTCCGTCGATCACGGCCTGGGAGCTACGCGACGGCAGCTACCTCCAGACCGAGCACGTCACCGGCGACGAGACCTTCAGCGCCGAAACGCCGTTCCAGGTCAGTTTCCGACCCGCAGACCTGCTCGATTGAGACCGATCGCTCAGTCGTCCTCGGGGAGCCAGCCCGCGCTGTCGTCCTCGTAGATCGCCTTGCACGTCGGGCAGACCGGGAACTTCTGCGGATCGCGGCTGGGGATCCACACCTTGCCGCACAACGCCACACAGGGCGTGCCCATGACCATGGCTTCCATGATCTTGTCCTTGTGCGCGTAGTGCGAGAAGCGCTCGTGGTCACCCGGTTCGGCGACCTGCGGGACCGTCTCCTCGCGCTCCAGCACGCTGGTGCGGGTCCCGGTGCTTGGCTCAGACGGCATCGGCTGCGGCTCGAAGGGGTCCATGGGAAGGGAGGCGGACGGCATACGCAACGCTATCCCGACCGAGCGACCTTGCGCGACAAGGGTTTTCATCCGAGCGCCACCTCCAGGTCGGTGATGAGGTCGCGCACGTCCTCCAGCCCGACCGAGAGCCGGATGGTGCCGTCGGTGATCCCCACCGCAGCCCGCTCGGCCGGGGTGAGCCGCCGATGCGTGGTCGTGGCGGGATGGGTGACCAGCGACTTGGCGTCCCCGAGGTTGTTGGAGATGTCGATGATCTCCAGGGCATTCATGACCCGGAAGGTCTCGGCCTTGTCGCCGTCGACCTGGAAGGTGACGATCGTGCCACCACCGGTCATTTGTCGCCGGGCCAACTCGATCTGAGGGTGGTCCTCGCGCCAGGCATGGCGCACCAAGGCCACCTTGGGATGCGCTGCGAGGAAATCCGCGATCGCCACCGCCGACTCGTGCTGGCGCTCGACTCGCAACCGCATGGTCTCCAGGCCCTTGAGCATGACCCACGCGTTGAACGGCGACATCGCCGGCCCGGTATGCCGCATGAGGTTGCGGACCGGCCCGCGGATGTAGTCGGCCGGACCGAGAATCACGCCGCCGAGGGCGCGCCCCTGTCCGTCGATGTGCTTGGTCGCCGAGTAGATGACGATGTCGGCCCCGAGGTCCAGCGGCCGGGAGAAGACCGGCGTGCCGAAGACGTTGTCGACGACGACCTTGGCACCTGCCGCGTGGGCCAGGTCGCACACCGCGGCGATGTCGACGAGTTCGAGCATGGGGTTACTGGGAGTCTCGAAGAAGACCGCCGTCGTGGGCTCGGAGAGCGCCTCGCGCCACTGGTCGAGGTCGGCGCCGTCGACGAGCACCCGCTCGACCCCCCAGCGCGGCAGGATCTCGTCGATGATGACCATGCACGAGCCGAACAGGGCTCGGGAGGCGACGATCCGGTCGCCCTTGCCGCACAGCGCGGCGAGCGCGATGAAGACCGCCGACACCCCGGTCGAGGTGGCGAAAGCAGCTTCGGCCCCTTCCAGCAGCCGCATCCGCTCCTCGAACATCGCCACCGTGGGGTTGCCATACCGGCTGTAGACGAAGCGGTCGACCTCCTCGTTGAAGGCCGCTTCCGCCTCCTGCGCGGTGCCGTAAACGAAGCCGGAGCTGAGGTAGAGCGCCTCGGAGGTCTCGTCGAACGCCGAGCGAGTGAGCCCGCCGCGCACGGCATACGTGTCGGGGTGCACCTCGCGGCTCATGACTGCTTCCAGGGAAGTCCGGCGACCTTCCAGCCCGAGACCGCGCGGTGCTGCTGCGCGTCGTGCGGACCTTCAAACCCCTCCGAGATGTTGTATGCCGGTCCCATTCCGGCCGCCGTGGCGGCGGCGGCAGCGTGCTTGGACCGCACCCCGGAGCGGCACAGGAAGTAGATGGGCTGGTCCGCTCCCACTCCGGCGTCGCGCACCTCTTGGATGAAGCGATCATTAACCGCCCCACTCGGGTAGCGCTGCCATTCGACCGTGACGACCTGTTTGCCGAGGGTGGCGAGGTCGGGCACGCCGACATAGGACCACTCAGCGTGGGTGCGCACGTCGACCAGGACCGCGTCCGGGTCGGCCGCCAGGGCGGCATAGGCGTCGGTCGGGGAGACATCACCGGCGTAACTCATACGGCCAGCGTAGCCAGGAGGGTCAGTTGAGGCTGGGATCGTCCGGATAGAGGGCGACGAACGCCAGCGGTCCGCGCTGTCGGCGCAGCACCCGATCCCAGAGGGCGTCGGGCTGGTCGCAGAAGGCGTCGCGCGCCTCCGCCTCCACGACGAACCAGTCTCCCCGTCGGATCTCCCTTTCGAGTTGGCCCGCTCCCCACCCGGCATACCCGGCGAAGATCCGCATGCCCGCGACCTCCGGCGCCACCAGCACCGGGGGCGCGTCGAGGTCGACGACACCGATGCCGCCGAAAAGCTTTCGGATACCTAGCGTTTCGCCGCCGTCACCAGGGACCGTGACGATCCCGATGGCCGAGTCGGTCTGCACCGGGCCACCCTGGAACAGCGTGTGCGGGGCCGTCGTCACCGCCTGCCAGCCCGGCAGCACGGTGTCGACCGGCTCGGTGAGTTGCCGGTTGAGGACGACCCCCTGACCGCCGTTGAGGTCGTGGTGCAACATGAGGATGACGCTGCGGGCGAAGTTGGGGTCATCCAGCAGCGGGGAGGCCACCAACAAGGAGCCGGTCAGGGCCGGCTGTCGGCTGGGTGCGGACGCCACAGCGTCAGTGTGACACGCCCAGCCCCCTTCCCGACTCCTACTCCCAGCGTCGCGAGGGCCCACCCTGTCGAGGAGCGTAGCTCCGCTGCCCACCGGCGCGTGGGCCACGAGCGGCGCCACGCGGCCCGCCGTGCGATCCTCCACGGGGTCCCGACGGTCCACGACGGTGCGCCTTGTCGCCCTCCAGCAGGTGCCGCAACGCCTCGTCGGAGATCGGTTCACCGGACGGCGCGCGACCCCCGGCCGCTGCGACGAGCTCACTGCCGGGCGAGACACGAGTTGCTGCGATGTCGACGCCTGCGGCGCCGAGCAGCCGCTCCATCGGCTTGCGCTGGTGGGGCAGCACCAGGGTGACGACGCTGCCCTCCTCACCGGCGCGGGCCGTGCGACCAGATCGGTGCAGGTAGTCCTTGTGATCGGCCGGCGGGTCGACCTGCAGGACGAGGGACACGTCATCGACATGGATGCCCCGCGCAGCGACGTCGGTGGCCACGAGCACGGGCAGGGTGCCGTCACGGAACCCACCAAGCACCCGGTTGCGGACACTCTGGCTCAACCCGCCATGCAAGGAGGCTGCGAGGACACCGGACTCACGCAGCTGCGTCGCGACCCGGTCGGCGCCCAGCTTGGTGCGCACGAAGACGATGGTGCGCCCCGGGCGGTTGGCCAGCTCGGCGGTCACCGGCTTCTTGTGCTGGGGGTCCAGCAGGAAGGCGAAGTGCCGCATCGTCGACACGGACGCAGTGGCGTCGTCGGTCGAGTGGGTCACCGGGTCGGTGAGATAGCGCTCGACCAGGCTGTCCACCCCGTTGTCGAGGGTGGCGGAGAACAGCAGCCGCTGCCCGCCCGCGGGGATCTGGTCGAGGATGGTTGTCACCTCGGGCAGGAAGCCCATCTCGGCCATGTGGTCGGCCTCGTCGAGGATGGTCACCTCGACCGCGCCCAGGTCGACCGCGCCGCGGTCGATGAGGTCGATGAGCCGGCCCGGCGTCGCGATGAGCAGGTCGATGCCGCGCTGCAGCGCCGAGATCTGGGTCGTGTAGGACAGCCCACCAGCGACGAGCTTGTGCCGCAGTCCGCCGACATGCACCAGCGGCTCGAGAGCGTCGGACACCTGCATGGCCAGCTCACGAGTGGGCACGAGCACCAAGGCCCGCGGGCGGCGCGCCTGACGGGGAGTGCCGGAGGCCAGCAAGCGGGTCAGCGTCGGCAGCCCGAAGGCGAGCGTCTTGCCCGAGCCGGTCTGGCCACGACCGAGCACATCACGGCCGGCCAGCGCGTCGGGGATGGTGGCTTCCTGGATGGGGAATGGCGCGGTGATCCCGTCGCGAGCCAGCCGCTCGACCAGCACGTGCGGCAGGTCCAGCGCCGCGAAGCCGTTGTCCTCGCCGACCTCGACGTGACCGGTCGCGACCGGTCGCCGCGCGGAACTCGTCCACGTGTCGGCCGCCATTCGCTCCTGCTCGGGGTCGACCCAGGCGTCAGAGACGACCTCGCGCGGCGGGCGGCGGTCGGGGCGGAAACCCGTGCGCTCGCGACCGCGGTCGAACTCCCGCGGGCGCCGGTCGCTGTGCTCCGGCCGGTATGCCGTCCGCTCACCTCGCGCGGCTCGGTCACCACGGCGCTCGTCACCACGATCGAATCGCTCGTCCCGACGGACGAAGGGCCGGTCTTCGCGAGCCAGAATGCGCTCGTCGCGAGAGTGGCCTGCCGGACGAACCGGGCGGGCCGGTCGCTCGTCACGGTCCCGGCTGAAGCGGGGACGGTCGTCGCGGTCCCGACTGAACCGCGGGCGGTCCTCACGCGCGGGACGGTCATCCCGATCCCAGCGGGGCCGGTCATCACGCGCGGGACGGTCATCCCGGTTCCACCGCGGGCGCTCAGCTGTTGCGGGACGGTCATCCCGATCCCAGCGGGGCCGGTCATCACGCGCGGGACGGTCATCCCGATCCCAGCGGGGCCGGTCATCACGCGCGGGACGCTCGTCACGGTTCCAGCGGGGCCGGTCATCACGCGCGGGACGGTCATCCCGGTTCCAGCGCGGTCGGTCCTCACGTGCGGGACGCTCGTCGCGGTTCCAGCGGGGCCGGTCAGCACGCGCAGGTCGCTCATCACGGCTTGGACGGTCGTCCCGGCTGTACCGAGAGCGGTCTTCGCGGCTCGGACGCTCGTCGCGGTTGAAGCGGGGACGGTCCTCGCGCGGGGAGCGCTCGTCGCGGGCGCGAGGTGACCCACCGGCATACGGGCCGGTGTCTGAGGTGCGCGCCTCGCGCGACTCCCGCGGCTCGCGCAGCCCGGCGGCGGGCACGGACCGACCGCGGTGCGGCTTCTTCTTGGCGGCGGCCTTTTGGGCGGGCGTCCAACGGGGCTTCTTGGGGGCGCCGGGCTTCTTCGGCATGGGGATGCGGCTCTTCTCGTATGGCTGGTGGAGCTCGACCCACCGATGCAGGTGGGCGCCGCGAGGATAGAGCGCTGCGACGGATGCGATGCACCCGATTCGAGTCAGTCGATTCTACCAGCGCGAGGTGGCGCGACCCGACGCCGCAGCAGCACCCCCACGACCGCCCCGAGCCCGACCCCGACGACATCGAAGAGCGCGTCACGCGGGTCGCCCGAGCGACCCGGCAGGAACTGCGCCTGCACCAGCTCGCTCAGCGGGGCGTGCACCGCAAACAACGCCACGACAACCGCGAGCCAGCGCGCCCGGCCGACGACGAGGCAAGCCGCCGCAACCGGGGCGCCGAAGAGCACGAGATGGGTCCACTTGTCGGCATCTTGCGGCGCGCCCTCGATGTCGACCCGCGGCCAATAGAGGGCCAGCAGATGGATGGTGAACAACAGCCCGAACGCTGCCCGCCACCAACGCGACCCGACACTCCCGGTCCCAGCAGCAGCCGTCATGCCGACGGCTCCGGCACGTGGGCCGCGCCGCCGGGCACCGACGCGACGACGAGATAGCGCTCATCCTCGACGGCGCGACCCCACAGCACCTCCTCAACGAGAGGCGTGACCACCAGGTCGGTGACTCCCAGCCCCTGGAGCGCATCGGTGAGGTCGGCAGCTGACACTCCCCCGTCCCAGGGCAGCGCCGGACCGCCGATGTAGGAGGCGTCGGGATGCACCTGCCAGCGTCCTTCGATGAGCACCAGATGACCGCCCGGGCGCACGATCCGAAGCCAATTGCTCAGTGCCGCAAGGGGATCGAGCATCGTCCACACGACATGGCGCGCCACGACGGCGTCCATGGACCGCGGCCGCAACGGTGGATCGGCGGCATCCGCCTGGCGCACGGTGACTCGGTCGGCGAACCGGGCGACCTTCGCCCCCGCCAACGCGACCATGGCAGCGGAGGAGTCACAGGCCCACACCCGATGCCCGAGCGAGGCAACCACCTCGGTGAGACTGCCTGTGCCGCAACCTAAATCGGCCACCCGAGCCGGTGCCGGCGGCAGCGCCCGGGCCAGCAGGTCCCGCCAAGCCCGGTGCATGCCCGGCCCACGCAGTCCGTGGTCGGGCTCGGCGTCGTAGTCGGCCGCGTAGCCGTCCCAGAACTGCCGGATCCGCTCGGCCTGACCCCTGGCATCCATACCTCTATGGTGGCCCCATGACCAGCCCCAACGGACACCGCCCCCGTCCCGCGCGCGTCGAGGTCAGCGGGTCGGGATCGGCCAGCGCCACCCCTGATGTCGTGCGTCTGGCCTTGGGGATCCGCTGCGACGCCGATGGAGTGGCCGCCGCGCTGACCTCCGCGGCCGGAGTGCTGCGCGCCGTCTCCGCCGCGGCCCGAGCTCACGGGGTCGCCGATCGCGATATCGCCAGCCAGAGCGCCTCGGTCCAGCCGCGTTGGGACAAGGACGGCACCGCGGTGGTGGGCTACACGGCATACCACTCGGTGGCGGTGCACGTGCGGGCGCTCGGTGACCTCAACGCGCTCGTCGATGCCGTCGCGGCGGCCGCCGGCAACAGCCTGGTCATCGACGGCATCTCGCTCGACTTGTCCGACCGGGCGCCGCTGGAGGTCACCGCGCGCGAGGCGGCTTTCGCCGCTGCCAAGGCCAAGGCGCAGCAGTATGCCGTGCTGTCGGGTGCCAGCCTCGGCCGGGTCCTCGCGGTGACCGAGGGGGCGGTGGGTTTCGGCGGTGGGCCGATGCGTGAGGTGCGCTATGCGATGGCGTCAGCTGACAGCGGCGGTATGCCGGTCGAGGCCGGCGAGCACACGGTGACGGCTACTGTGTCGGTGAGCTGGGAACTCGTCCCGGAATAGCCCCACCCGCCAGGAGGTTTGCCTCGGCATGGCAACGACCACCCTCACGACCGACACCTTCGAGCGCACCGTCCTGGACAACGACATCGTCCTGGTCGACTTCTGGGCCGAATGGTGCGGGCCGTGCCGTCAGTTCGGGCCGGTGTTCGAGGCCACCAGCGAGAAGCACCCCGAGATCGTCTTCGGCAAGGTCGACACCGAGGCCGAGCAGATGCTCGCCCAGGCGTTGGACATCACATCGATTCCCACCGTGATGGCCTTCCGTGAGGGCATCCTCGTCTTCGCCCAGCCGGGTGCGCTGCCCGGCCCGGTCTTCGAGGACGTCGTGGCCCAGGTCAAGGCTCTGGACATGGACGAGGTCCGCCAGAAGATGAACGACGCTGCCCGCGCCCACGCTGCCGAAAACGGCGGCGGTGGCTGTGGCGGATGCGGCGACTGCAACTGCGGCAATGGCTGAGCCGTTTTTCCCATTCAGCCGGTAGGAAAGTAGTTCCCGCATCACCATGCGCACCCTTCTCAACATCATCTGGGTCGTCTTCGCCGGCTTCTGGCTCTGGCTCACCTATCTCGCGGCGGGCGTCATCGCCTGCCTGCTCATCGTCACGATCCCGTGGGGCCTGGCCGCCTTCCGCATGGCCAACTACGCGCTGTGGCCGTTCGGCCGCACCATCGTCGCCCGGCCCGGCGCCGGCCCCGCATCGATGATCGGCAACGTCGTCTGGATCGTCTTCATCGGCTGGTGGCTGGCCCTGGGCCACCTCACGACGGCCATTGCCCAGGCCTGCACGATCATCGGGATCCCGCTGGCCCTGGCCAACCTCAAGCTCATCCCGGTCTCGCTGGTGCCCCTCGGCAAGGAGATTGTGCCGGTCGACGGGATGCGCCTGGCCAACTGACCTGAGGGCTTGCTCTCGGGGACAAGACAGCGTGTCGTGGGGCACGGCATACCTGCTGGGCAGGCACACCTGAACCGTGCGATCGCAGCGGCGCCATTACTGGCACCGGTGGAGGTGGCGGGAATCGAACCCGCGTCCGATGACGTGACGACAGGACTTCTCCGGGCGCAGTGCGCTATGGATTTTCTCGGCCTCAGGGCTCGCGCGCACACGTTCCCTGACAGGCCCAGTCGAGTGCATGTCCCGCGACGCCCCCCGACATGACGGCGCGGTAAGTCTCCTAGCTGACGCCAGACACTGAGTCGGAAACTAGCTCAGGCTGACGGACTTCGAGGCTCGCTCAGGCGGCGAGGGCGAAGTCGGTGCGCT
>Ga0116180_1000793_pt1 | contig 28037 bp, 26 predicted proteins | sample AD_UKC073_MetaG_FD_89804 | JGI IMG/M metagenome (GOLD analysis project Ga0116180, IMG submission 89804) | Active sludge microbial communities of municipal wastewater-treating anaerobic digesters from USA - AD_UKC073_MetaG | ecosystem: Engineered > Bioreactor > Anaerobic > Digestate | place: USA... | reverse complement strand
GTAACCTTCAGTGGAATAAGCAATTTCACCTCTGAGCAAGGCTGGACCATCAGTTTGACCAAGGAATACACCATCCCAACGGTCACCAGCGGAGGGACATACAGTTACACCAAACCTGTCATCTACATCGTCAAGGTCATTAAAGGAGGCATTTGGGCCAATAAGCCAATCATCCAGATCACCAACAATCGTGGAACAGAATTCAACAGCAACGTCACCGTGACCGAAGACGAGGCCATCCAGATTGGACATTATGGAGTTACGATCACATTCTCCGGAGGAACTGGTCTGGTGACCGGAGATATCTGGTATATCACAGTCACTCCGGCCATGCCGACCTATTATCGCACAATTGTGCTGGAAAACTCACACCCGTCAGAAGTCATTACTGCTGCCAAGCAAGCCAATATTCCGGTCGCAATCAATCTGTACAAATTGGATAATGTCGAAATTCCAAAATTCGACGAAGTCCATAATCGCGCAAACTGGAGCGTCAACGACGTTAAGATCACGATCAATCCAGACATCAATGTCCTGACATCAAAGGTAACAGTTTCCGGAGCACCGGCCTCTCTATCTGTCGATGAAGACAATGGTCAGACACTTAGCGTTGTTTATGCCCAAGTCCGTTATTGGCTGAGCGATCTGGCCGGAGATATTTACACCATCTACAATACGGACGATCTGAGCACCATTCCCGGACCGATGCATCCTGACAATCCCCTCAAGTATGCCGCCTCCAAGGCCCTCACCAATTCCACCAGCATCGGCATTCATCTCTCAGCCGTTAAAAACCCGTCTGACATCAACTCCTGGGCCGAAGTCCTGGACATCCTGGATGGCAATGCCGTGGGCTATGATGTTGTCCCACTGACGCAGGACACCTCCGTCATCAACATGTTCCTCTCGGCCATCAACCTCCAATCCGTACCGGAACGTGGTATGTGGCGGAGACTATGGTTCTCCCCCAAGGCCTCCACGCTAGAGATGAAGACGCCCGACAATGCAATGGCCACGATTGAAGATGACCCTGAACTGATTGGCAACCAGTACTCCATCGTTGTCTTCACCCAGCAAATTGGACTTCTTAATAACGTTGTCCCGGGTGACAAATTCCGTATCAATTTCCGCCAGGACTCCACTGGTGAAGAAATCTATGACGAATATGAAATCCAGGATGTGCTGTCGCAGGAACGGCTCCGGCTCAAGACACCGCTTCCTGCGCCCATCACCATTCCCATGCGAGCGGAAATCTGGCATGAGAATAGCCCAACAGATCGGGCCAAAATCATTGCCCAAAAATACGGAATCTCATCCCGACGAGCCATCGCTGTCTGGCCGGACAACGTCAAGGACGGCAGTTGGGTGGTTCCCGGATATAACCTGGCCGCCGCCGTCGCAGCTCTGGCATGCAGCGCCCAGTTCGGCATCGGCATCACCAATGTCGAAGTCAACGGTTTCTCGGATTACACCAACAGCGATGTCCTGTTTTCACGAACCAACCTGGATTACATGGCAGAAAATGGAATCTTTATTGTGGGACGGGATATTGCCAGCGGAAAACTCTTCGTGCGGCATGCCCTGACGACAGGTGATTACTCTGATGTCAACGAGCGAGAAGAAAACATCACGAGAAATCTGGACCTCATTTCCTACAACTTGAGGGACATGCTGCGACCCTACATTGGTCGGGTCCTCATCAATCAAAATACAATCAGCGACCTCAATTTGCTGATTTCCAAGTATCTAACTGACACGGTAAACACCGGCTATATCCAGAGCTACGTCATTTCCCGCCTTGAGCAACATCCTGTGATCAAGGACCAGATCATTGCGGAAATCAAGCTTACCATGTCCTATCCGCTGAACGTCCTTGATGTCACCCTCATCGTATGAAATTTCTCATCATATTAAGAAATAAGAGGTAACACGATGGCAAACGATATTTTCTCCCGTAGGCGAGAATTTGGACGGTCCTTCACCGCCGATACAGCAAAATTATCCGTCATTGATACCAATAACAACACCGTCACATCGGGTTTTGCCGTTCAGGACATGAATTTCCAGTACCGGCAAAACATCCAAAAAATGTTTGAATTAGGTGGACCCAATTTTTACTATGTTGTTCCGCCTGCCGACGGAGGACTAACCATCAACATGCTTGTGGGACCTAGCAAGGACCTCCAGGCTTTCATTTACAAAACAGGAAATGTCTGTGTCCCAGCCACGCTTACCATTGAAGCCGGTGCAGGCTGTGTCACCAGTGAGACCGAAGTCCAGCCCGGAGTACCACATATGCAGCTGCAATATTGCGTGCTCAACAACCTCACCGTTCAAGGCAACGCCCAGAATTTCATCATCACCTCACAGGTCGAAATCCAGGTTGGCTGGGCCTCTTTCGCCAACTAAGTCCCACACGACGCATTTTATTTCGGTTATCCTCTCCATCCCCGCCGCAGGCGAATCACCGCATTCGTCTGCGGTTATTTTTCTTGTAAGTTCTCTTAAATTTCAACATAAATACGTCATAATTAGGGGAAGGAGTGTCCACACGTGTGGACAAATAGACCCAGGTACCAGAAAAGGAGGGACACATGCTGGTTCTAACAAGGAAGATTGGAGAACGGATTGTTTTACATGTGGATGGAACCACCGTGCAAATCCAGCTTGTCTGCATAAGACGAGGGAGCGCCAGAATTGGAATCAAAGCCCCCAAAAACGTTACAATACTTAGAAAAGAACTAGATAAAGAAAACTCTCATCCCAAATCCATCGAAACTGCGGATCAAGTGGATAAAGTCGCCTAAAAAAAAAAATCACCCACGGCTTGCACTACGTACTGCCCCCTCCAGTACGTAGTGCAAGTCTCCTCTCTTTTTTACATATCAGACTAACTATGACCGACATCCCTTTCACACAGTTCTACAAGAACAACACCGCCACCAATCAATCACCTACACTCATCGACAACGAAATCGCAAAAAAAGTCGGAGATATTCCACCAGAAATCCGAACAGTCGTTTCTTCCAATCAAAATATCAATAACAGCTCGCTCAAAAACATTATCCATATTGGACAACCTGGTAGCATCTTTTTGGGAAAAGTCCTGGCCAGTTTCCCTTACTATGACCTCTTCAAAGTTGCCATCCAGAAACCCGCTAAAACCATCCTCTGCACAACACTCAAAAAATCTGGCCTCTTCAAACAGCGGGAAATCACATCTTATCCAACAGGAACAACTGTCCTTGTCTATATCGACCAATTTCTCCCCGTCGGAATCATCATCGGAGAAGTCCCTTACACCTCTGACCATCCCGCAGGATTATTCCCAGATCGCATTGAACAGTCAGGCGTCACAGGCCACGCCGGATCGGAAATCTACAATACGATTCTCGATCCACAGATTGAAGAACTGGGATTCGTCAAATTCAGCTGCGGCAAGCCACTGGATGCCTCCGGTTTAGGTGAATGGGGGATGCTGAATGACGCCGGAATCGGCTTTTTACTTGATAATTTCCATTTCTCCCTGAGAATCGACGAGACAACCGGCGTCTTCGGAACATTCCTGGACCGCTGGCTGAAGGTAGCAGCCTACAATTTCACCGAAGAAAGTTCCTCCCATGAACGGCACATCCGTGAAGTCAATGACACCCTCTATGACTATGAAGGGGCTGCCTACCGCCTGTGGGAAGCACTCGGCAGCCGGATCAAACAAGCCATAGAGGACCTGCAGCGTCAGGAAATCGAAGACCCGACACAGCTCCAACCCCCTTATTCCGTCTTCGAACCGCAGTACGACGACCAGCTCCCCTTTTACCGACTGGAGATTTACCGCGGCCAGGCCGGACGGGGACAGAGAAAGCACATCAAGACCTTCACCTCCTCCGCCGACCGCATCCGCCGCCAGGCCACCATCAAGGCTAAAGATGAAGTTGGCCTCCTGCGTGTCACCGAGGACTACAGTGGAAATTACATAGTCGAAAGTGCCCAGGGTATCTTCCACATCAAAGTCCCTGTGGTCCCCATCCCACTTCAGAAAAAACAGCCGGAAGAACAATTTTTGGAAGAACCAAGCAGCACCCCAAACGATTTTGTCGCCCCACACACCATCCCCACCGATAACCATCTCCACCTGGCCGCCTCGGCCAAAAACCTGTTCTCCTATCTGGCCAACATCTTCTGTCCCGGGACCTTTGCGGAGGACAATAAGGTCTTTGAGACCCAGGACCTGGCCACACTCAGCAAGGAAATTTTTCCCAAGCGAGAATTCAAAGAAAAACCGCAGGAAATCGAACCCCCGGAACCCATTGAAATCCCCCTGGAAGAAGACGAGAAGGGAGAAAAAAAGACCATTAAACTCTATCCCACCCTCGCCGGAACCTGCATCCTGCCAGACGGATCGGTCTGCATCACCGACGGCTACGGTTCCGCCATCATCCTTTCCCGGGGAAACATCTACATCGCCCCCGCCAAAAATCTCTATTTCCTGCCCCGGAAAAACTGCAACATCTTCGCCGGAAATGACATCATCCTCAACGCCAAAGACAGCGTTGACATCACCACAGCCCAGCACGATATCAGACTCAAAGCCGAAAAAAATATGGAGCTGATGTCCGGCAACAGCGGAAAGGGACGGCTCCTCATCGAAAATCGCAGCATTGGCTTCGATCACCCCCAAGATCACAACACCATCGGAGAGGATATCGAAAACAAAGGTGTCTTCATTGTCTCCCGCCAGAGTGATATCTGCGTTAACGGTGGGCAGATCTATCTCCGCACAGGATCACCGGAAAACAATTTCTACCCAGGCCGAATTGTTGTTGACGCCGACAAAGGTCGGGGTTTTGTCAACATCTCAGCTGCCGTCCTGGAAAAGACGCTCAGCAATTCCGAAATCACATCCTTTGCCACCGCCGAACAGGCTGCCGCAGGTCAACGAGATGGCTATGTCATGACCTTCCCCACCGCCATCATGACCTCCGGAGGACTCATCGCCCAAAAAGACCTCACCAGTCTTCAGGGAGGCATCTACTGCGCCGGATGGATCATGTCAAAAGAGGCCCATATCGCCACCAAGCTTGCCGACGTATACCAAGGCTATGTTGCAACACTCAAAGATCAGTCCTATGCCGATATCGTTAATTACTTTGAAGAGGCGCAGTTTAACATTGAAAACAGCCTGGCAGCCATCTCTGTCGTCACCGACATCTGGCAAACCATCCGGGAAGAACCCTATGTCGGCTCCAATACCGTCCAGCAAACGGCCCAGATGTCCCTGAGAAACGAAAGACAATATGAGACAGAAGACTGGGCGTTACCAGAAATGCCCTGGCAGACACAACTTCGCCTCAAGAAATTGGGACAGACCTGGAAAGAACCGACGGTCATGTACACATCACAGGTTCTGCGCCCCTATCCGGGAAATGATCGCAGGGCAGCAACAAGTTTTATCACAATAAACGGTATGGTCTATAATGAAGAGGACAATGCGCCCAATACAAGAGCCAATATAGCTGAATTATACCAGGCAGAATATTCCGTCTTTGATAATAGCTACATCATCTAGGAGATCCTTATGAGTGACACGGCAGCGCAGCAGACCCAGGAAACCGTCCCTCCCGTACAGGAGACAAATTATCCCGCAGTCACCGACGAAGACCGCCTTACCTACTTCACATCCATTGTTGAGCTGGTACCCTATACCAAAACCGTTTCCCTGGGAAACGATACCATCCAAATCACATTTCGCACCATCTCCAACCTGGAACGAGACCTCTGCCTCAGCACACATAATGCTATCAGCATGCCGACCCAACTCGGATTTACCTATGTCGGCTATGCGGCCCTTGCCATGCAGGTTATCAAACTGAAAATCGACAGCAAGACAATCGTCTTTCCCAAAACTCTCAAGGAATGGCTCAAGCATCTGGAGACAAAACTCAAGAAGGAAGTCTCAGAGCTAGAGGCGCCCCGCTACATCACAGAAGAATTCAGGGCCAGCATCAACGACAGTCCGGAGCTTATTGAAATCCTCACTGATCAGCTCATTCTCTTTAATCAACATGTCAACAAGCTCAAGGAAGAGATCAAAGCTGCGGATTTTTTCAAAAAAATAGCTGGGCTAAAATCTTAGGTCCGGCCTTATTACGAAATCCAAAAGATATCACGCATTTAACACGTGACGAATTACTGCATTGGATACGACTCCTCTACGAAATCACTCTTCTTGACAATCTCAAATATGTTGCCGTCAGCCGTTTCCTGTCCGCAGCAGAAATTTACAGTAATATCCTCACTACAGGAAATAGAACGGCGTCATCTCAATGTCTGGAAAAATATCAGGCAGAATACGGTAACCTACTTTATGACCTTTTGAATGTGCAAGTCGAACAGGACATGAGAAAAACAGCCGAAAAACTGATTGAATTCTGGAAACAGGAATTCGGCGACCCCGAGAATCCTCGATACAAACAGCAACAACAGCCATCAGCAAAGCCTGAAACTCAAACCTCATGAGTGACGACATTCTTCAGAATCGTAGCCTAGAACAAACCCAGGCTGAAATACGCTCCAAGGCCATCGAACAGGATGTCAAGGATGTCAAGAAACAAATCGACGATGTCCTCAAATCACTCTATCCCACATACGAAGATCGGACCGGATTTAGTGATTTTAGCCGGTCAGCACTAACGGGCCTTCTGGAAGGTCTGGCTGAGAAGGATCCGGCATTGGTCCGCCGCATTCTGCAAGGGGGACGGTATGAAACCGTTGATCAGCTTATCAATGCCCTCAAAACAGTCCAAGATCCAGAAACAGGGCGCACCCTGCTAGAAGCCCGCGGAGCGAGTCTATTCATTGAGGCCGCCACTGCCGTGCCGCAGATGCGGCATGTCTTCATCCAAGAACAAGAACTGGGCAGAATTACCCAGGAAATGCTCCGTGCCGCTGGACAGAGGACACGGATATCGGACGCCTTTAAAGTCTCCCTGACGAATGAAGAACGGGAAAAAGTTGTCAATGATATCCACGAAAATGTATTCAAAGCTATCGAAAAAGAACGTGAAAGTGGGACGGAAGAACAAAAAGCGGCGGCCAATGCCTTTATAGAACGCCTCAAAGCGGATCCCACAACACGGGATCTGATTAAAAAGGAAAGAGACTGGCTATTCAGAGAAAAAGAGACATTTGACTACAGCAAACTGACCTGGGACCGACTGCAAACTCTACCTCAAGATGTCCAACGGGCATTGATGCGGTCGCCGGAATTCGGGGCACTTGTCCAGAAGACCAACGCCGCCTATCTCCTTCTCCAAACCGCCCGTGGGACACAAATTGTCGGAGAAATCAGGAATATTGCCGGGCAACCAGTTGATGTCAATGAAGCACTTCTCCTGGGAAGCTCACTGCTGGGAGGTAACGTTGCCCAGTACAGCCCAGAAGAAGCCAGGGCCAGACTTGCCGGATTTGGCTATCTGGCCCGTGAAACCGGAATGACGCTCAGCGACATTGTCCAGAGTTCTATCACCTCACAACAGGTCGCCAGTCGTTATGGATTAACAGGAAAGATCGGCTCCACCGTCGCCAGGGCCGTCCTTGAACAAGAGGCCGCGTATCGAAAAGCAGGTCTCACCACCGGAGCCGCTGGGGGACTCCCGGATGAAAGAGTACGAGCACAAATCAATGCCGAACGGATATCCCGTGGTATCAAATCAGAATATGCAGGCAAGGCAGCGCTCCTGACCTATCTCTACAAATCCGGACGCCTTGATCCCAAGGCCAATCCCCGCCTCTTCCAACTGGCTGTTGCCGTTGCCGGAGGCGGTGTGGCCGGAGGAGGAATGAATCTCCTGGATATCGACACCGATAGCCTGGTCGAAATGGCCTCACAAGCCACACATATGAATGCGGAAACCCTCTATGGACTGGCAGGAAGTCAGGAATTCAAGAGCCGAATGCTCTCCGAATCTCCGGGGGCCATGCAATCTCTTATGGAAGCACAACGATTGGAATTAAAACGAGATATTGGAGAAGAAGGGCTGTCGTCCATCCAAGGCATTCTTGAAAATCGTGGTTTATTGGATAAGGTTCAAAAAGATAAAGGAGCGCTGGCAGCCATCCAACAAGCAGCCATTGATGCCTTATTTGCCCCAGAAGCCTTGGAAGCCACGGATTATGTTAAAAAACAAGAGATTAGGGCCAAAAAATTCCTGGAATATCTCAAAGGCGGCGGTTACGGCGCCAAAATAGACTTAGACACAGGAACTGCTCACGAAATCATGCTGGCGCTGGAAACGTCCGCAGGACAACTGGCTGAAAATGACGTTTATCAAAATAGCGATATGCTCCTGGCTGCCACAGGACTGGAGCAGCAACAAAGAGAAATCTCTGCAAGACGGAGAGAGATTGAAGCCACTGAAATTGGAGGAGAAGCTGGTCGACGCCAGTTCGCCCGTGCCCAGCAAGCTGTCGAAAGTGAACGAGTAGCCTATAACACAGGCCAACAGCCAAAAGAAGCGCCCACACTCCCACCATCACCCCCTGTTGGTAGCCAGCCTGCGCCACCACCACCAGCCCCAGCTGCCCCTGCACCACCACCCACAACACCCCCTGTTGCACCTCCAGGCGGCGGACTGAGCCGGGTAGCCCCTGCCCCCTCACCCATAGGCGAACAAGGCTTCAATCTGGCCCAAACGGCACCGACAGAGGGCACTCCTCCTGTTTCATGGGAAGTTTATCCCTATCAGGCCACGACACCCACGGAACTTGCACGAATCGGTCAGGCCAGCGCTCCAGGCACCCTCCGCCAGGCACCCACTCTGGGAGAATTCGCCGCCACAGAAACCGAATCACAGGACAAACAGCCTGTTGTGATCAAAGCCGATGCCCTTTACATCCGCGTTTCTGGAGATAACAGTGCCGTTGTATCCAGTCAAGCCAACGAAACTTACATCGGTTAGCCATGCTCCTATCTGTCCCCGAACCAACCTTTGTTCTCCACGCCAAACCGTCAGGGCATGTGTTTCGCCCTCTGGCCAGGCAGAACCCAACAATCATCGAAGTCATTATTGGAAACTTGACCGAACTCCTGTTTCACGGGCAGGAGGATATTCTTCGCGGTAAGGAACTGCCCGGGACTCTCACCGACAACATGATCATTACGGCAATTAATGTCCCGGAAAGAGAATCCGTTGCCGTTAGCAGCACCCTGGGATCCTCTATTTATGCAGCCTGTTTAGGAATAGAACCGGTCATCATGACCATTAAAGGATATTGTTTCCGATCCTGCACACCCAACGAAATCTACACAACACTTATAAATATCCGACAGTTGTATAATCAATATAAAGCAAGCAAATCTCTGCCTAATAATCCGTATGTATTAACCATCCAAAATACAACCTATAAATTGTATTTTCTCAGTCTAACAACCACGCTTGAAACAGACGGTCTCATCCCTGTCGAATTAACAGCTCTAGCTATTCCGCAATAACTATGATCAATCATTTTCTTCTCCCACTCATCAACACGCAGATTCAGGAAGAAGATCGGTCACTCCCCATCCCTTTACCCCTGATGGACCAACAATTTCTCCCTGCCAACAGGCTCCAACACGGCCTGGAAACATTACGTCAAATCTGCCTAGGTTACCCTAAAGACCGGGCCAGGCTCTTTCTTCAGAGTCAATTCTTACTGAAAATTATTCATGCTATCCCAGAAGCCGATGAATACATCAAATCGGTCGATAGTCGCATCACCTATCTGGAAAACCTAACACAACCCCTGGCCTTTGGCATCCACTTCAGCAGCAGCCTAAGTGGAAAATGCATCCTTCAAAGTTACGATTTTTATTCGGAAAAATACCTCAGTTATGGCTCTTTCACTCTCCAACGCCAAGACAACACATTAACCATTAACAATCAAACCCCTATCCCCCTGACCTGGAAAACCGAATGGTCGCAGTGGATACCCCTCTTTCCTGAGATCAATTTCAACATTGCCCTCCATTACACCTTTAGCGGTACAGGAGCCATCAAGGCCCTTTTCAGACCCAAGATCAATCCTGGAAACATCATCAAAGAAATTCAGCAAAATGTTCCATTCCATATCTACGAGGAGATCAAAACCGTCCTACCAACACCATTCAAAAGCTGGCTCAACACACCCTGCGATGACCTGCGGCAACTCGCCGCTTACGTCATTGGTTATGACCTGTTATTCTTTACACAGCACGCAGCATGACAGCCACCAAACTCATTACTGATAAATTTGAAATCTGGGCCGAAATTGAGGGGATCCCGGAGAGTGTCGATCTCACGTCACTGACATTGGTCTGGGGTATTAACCAGATTCCCACCGCAGAAATCGCCCTTCCCGTTGGCTTCAAGCTCTATGGGACAAGAAAAACAGTCAAGAATGCAACAACCGTTAAGAATGTTGTCAACCTCGACCTGGCAAGAGACAAAGAAAAGCTAGAAAACAAAGATGCCGAGCAGGCAGATATCGCTGTCCTCTCCAAACTTCCCCAGATTTCCATCAAAGCGAAAATCATAACAAATTATCTACCTGAACGCTTTTCAGATGAACCTATCATAAATGTCGCAGACAGTAATCCACTGGGAGATTTTCAGTACACCATCACTCAAACACTCTTCACTGGGTATGTCACAGGTTTCACCCAAACACTAGCCAGTGATAATGCAAGTTGGATTGTTACAGCAAAACATAAGCTTTCCGACCTCCTTTACAGCTCCATTTCCACCGCCTCCGGTCTGGCAGTCGAATTTTACTCCAAAAAACTACCAGCATTTAATGCCGCATCCCAAACCGGCGTTCTCACCAGCAACAAACATCTTACTTTTATCAACACCATCTTTCGCAAAATACGAGAACACAAGGACAACCTCGTCAAAGGCATTATCAACGGCCTTTATACCATCTTCAAAGACGCCAATAAGGTTCGAAAGACACTCCCGGCATGCCCCCTTTCAGATGTCACAGAGATCATCAGAGATGCCCTCAACTCCATCATCACCGAAATCCGGTGGCGATCTCTTCAGAGCAAAGATGGTACCTACAATCTCAGTGGATATATTCCAGCAACCCTCGGCAAAGTCATCCAAACACAACTCAAGGCCTACTCCGAATTAATTGCTGAGGTCATTGAACAGGGAGGACGTTTTGATGACATCTGGGATCAACTCGTCATGCGCACCCTCCCTATCGCTGAATTGTGTTTCATCCCAGGAGTTACGGATGCCATCATTGTCCCACGACTACCAATGGTGAAAACCGCCGGAGTCTCCGTCCATAAAGACGACATTCTCAAAATCACAGTTTCCTCAAGCTATCAGCAGCGCTTACGTGCGGTGAGTGTGATTGGGGCGTCCGCCGCATCCATGACCGGAGTCAGCGGAGCACAACCTGAGGGGAAACTCGTGGGCTGCTACTTACCCATCAAAAACCTAATCGGAAGAATCTACGCTGTGGAACCAGCACCCTGGATTCAAAAGCTCATCAAACATGCCCCCACACTTCCCAATGCCAATACCGACCGGCAAGAGGGCAATGCCGCGCTCCTCGGTGCCAATCCACCAAAAGACCAGAAAGACAAGGATAAAGAAAAAGAAGGAACCATCGAAAAGATCACAGATCTATATAATGCTTACGCCAAATACATTTATAATGAAGAAAATTACTCCCAAAAAAGTGGCAGTGCTACAGTCATACCACGACTTGACATCGCCCCAGGAACAACCGTCAAATTCGTCGATGACTCCCCTGGAGTCCAAGAAAGCAGTCGTTACATCTTTGCCTACGTCAATCAGGTCATGTTGACCATCCAACTCACCGGTAACGCACCTGTCGCACAGACTGTTTTAAATTTGAGCTATGTCCGATCACTTGAAGAAAATGACAAATTTGCCCTCTCTGAGCACCCTCTTTACGGCGGGGAAGTCTTCACCGGCGCAACCCTTTACCCATCTTCTCAAGGCAGCCCAAAAGACACCGTCCAAAGCTGACGCTACAAACGATTCTTTCACGATCCCTAAAAACTGGCAGATCGAAGAAGAATACGCCACCCACTATTTTCAGTGGAAAAACACCCAGAAAAAGGAACACCTGGACAGTCTACTGAAGGCCGTAGAACCAGAAATCCACAATGGCATCCGCTATCACCTGGGAAATCAAGCCCAAACCAACCCTACCATCCAGGCCCAGGCCAAAGCCATCACCGTGCGGGCCATCGAAACCTACAATCCTGAAGAAGGCAAGCTCAAAACCCACATCATCAACAACCTCCAGGGCCTTAAACGACAACAACGTGAGACCTACCAGGTCCTGCGAATCCCAGAAAAAGCTGCCCAGGAATACACCATCATCAACCAGAAGCAGATTGAGCTGCGAGAAAAACTGGGCCGAGAACCTTCCACCGCAGAATTAGCAGATGCCACCGGCATCTCCACCAAACGAATCGAATACCTGAATAAATTTCATTCCGGGATTGCTACCAGTCAGACAGAAATGATCCTGGATGAAGAATCCGGCCCAACGCCACCCGCCGTCCATACCACACACGATCAAGAAATCATCGAAATGATCTATTACGACTATGAGGATGACCCCATTTCACAAAAAATCATGGAATGGTCCTTCGGCCTGTTCAACAACCCCGTCCTCTCCAATCAGGAAATCGCCAAACGACTCAACATCACTCCCAGTGCCGTCACACAGCGAAAGAAAAAGATCCAGGAACGCATCGACCAGGCACGTGCCGCAAACATTTTTTAAAGATGCTAATGTTTATAATAAATAGTACAATACCTGCCGCATAAGACAAAGCACAACCAATCATGATCAGTGACATCTTCCATCACTGCGTCAACAGCATCCAGGAAACAGCTCTGCAAGGAAGCAGCATCCGCATTGCCAATCCCAATCATGACCTCAAGAGCATCTATGATCTGAAGACAATCCACAAAAATCTCTCCCGCCAGGAAATCGAAAAAGAAATCATCAAAAAACTCAACGAAGAAAAAGATTTCACAACCGGACAGCTGGAGGCACTGCAAACACAATTGGAGTGGGTCGCACAGTTAGAACGTGCCTACATCCTGCGATTTAAATCCTCCATTCGAAGCAAAATTCAAGCCCATGCACGCCGAAAGCTGCACACCACAAAAAACGGAATTTTCGGTACTCTCTATGTTTCCGAATTAAATAAGATAGAGGCTGCCAGTGAGTAATAAATACGATATCGCCATTTTTATCACTCCCAACCAAAACGTCCCCAGCGAGCCAATATTATTCGCAAAAAAAGGCGCAACTCCTCCACGTAAAATTGCTGGCAACGAAAAAACTTGGCAAAATGCTATTATTGACTTATTGAGCAACAGGCTGAGCGACCTCACAACAATCAAAAGAGGCTGCTCCTTCCTTGCCGCCGCACGATCTGGAATCAATCTTCAACAGGTCAAAACCCTCCTGACCAACGACATCAAAGAGATCCTACCCTGGATCAATCAAATTGCCGAACTGGAAACAGATCCCATCACCGACCTCAACATCAATAGCATTCAAATCGACACCCAGGATCCCACCTCAGTCCACATTGTCTTTGAAATCTCACAAGCCAAGACCGGTCGCAGCACCTTACAAGTCTCCAGCGTCATATGAGCAAATACGTCATCAATCTTGAAAACATCAACTCCAACCTGGTGGAGAGCATCCGCCAGACCCTGATCACCTTCCTGGAAACCCGTTTCCCTGAATACGAATTTCGATCCGGGACCATCCACGACCTTCTCATCTGGCCTGCCAGCATCCTCCTGGCTAACGTTCACAAAGAAATCGCTGCCCTTCCAGAACAGTTTGCCATTCTCGGCAACAGTAACCTCAGCGATAATGAAATCGGTAACGAAATTCTGGAATACTGGCTCAAAGGCCTGGGTATTGAGCCAGAAGCTGGGGCACCCGCCATTGGCAGCGCCCTGCTTGTCTTTCAATCCAATAAAGGCACCTACATCTCCACATCCCATCAATTCACCAGCAACGGCATCACCTTCACCCCGATCCGTAATTACAGCATCCTCCCCACAGGATCAATAGCACTGACGCAGGATGAAGTTGCCCTGGAACTCTCTCAATCAGGAGAGTATTACACCGTCATTGAACTGGCGTCTATCGAATACACAGAGAAGGCCAACATCAGCCGCGGGACCGAACTGACCCCCGTCATCCCCATTTCCGGGTTAATCAGGGCTGCTGCCTGGACCGAATTCACCGGTGGGGTTGACTCCGATACCATCAAGAACGTCCTGGAACGGTTAAAACAGGGCATCACGGCCAAAACCTACGGCGGTCCGGCCCATCTTTCGGCCCTCATTCGCAAGACCACAGCCTTCCCTTCCGTATCTTTTGACCGTGCCCTCGGCTGGCGCAATCAAGAGATGACACGTAACAAGAGCAGCCAATTCCAGGTCGCTCAGGGCGGTTTTGTGGATTGGTATGTCCGAACGAAAAACGAAACCATCAAACAGGCCATCTACAAGACCGCACACTTTCTCAGAAACACCACCAAAGGAAGCCTCTGGCGGGTTGAAATCGGCAGGGATGACCTGCCAGGATTCTATAGCATTGCATCCATTCTGGACAAAAATGAGATCAAAGAAACACAATCCTACCCCATTCTCTCTGAAATTCGTGGTGTCGATACAACCAAGACCGCCCAGTATCCGATCATTCCGCACCTTCCCAATCCTACCGAAGGGATTTTTACGGCCTACCAAACAGCCGAGGTCCAATTCCTCATTCCTGAAACCGTTGACGACCAGGAACCAACAAGAATCGTCAAGGTCATCCTGGAAGGAATGCCCCTCATCTACGAAATCCAGACCTGGGCCAACGACCCCCAGCTTCAGTGTTATGACGACATCCTCATCCGAGCCGCTGTACCCTGTTTTACCAATATCTCCATACGGCTCAACTACAAGGGAACAGATACCCTTGATATCGACCTCATCAAACGAGAAATCGCCAACGTCATCAATACCACACAATGGGATGGACAGCTCTTTGCCTCAAAACTCATCCTCACCATCAATCAACTTTACCCGGAGACGAATGTGGAAATCGTCGATATGTCCGGTATTCTCCTCATGCCCTATCCCAATCAGGAAAACACCGGATTGGACAAGATCCGCCTCACATCACGAAGCGTCCTCCAGGTGCCCTACATCCCCGAAAAACACGTCTCCAAAAATACCGTCATCTTCCTTACCACACCCGAACAGGTCGATATTGTTTTTTCTGACATCCTCTGACCAGAATGCCGAGCACACCTTACATCAAAGGCAACTCATTAACTGAAAAAGGCCAGATCTACCCATTCATTCCATCGTTCTGGCTGGATGAACGAGTCTTCAAACAGGCCACCATCACCGGTTTTTACTTTGATCTCATCTCCTTTATTTTTGGAGAACTGAACACCCTCGCCACAGGCGGAATCAACACGTTATTCGCTAATGAGTGCCAGGATACGATAAAATTAACAACCTATCCGCTCTTTATCAGTCAACAGGATATCCAGCAACAGCAAAAAACAATTTATCGTTTCGATAAGACAAACACCTTCGAAGACCACTTATTCTTTTCAGCCGATACCAATCAATACATCCTTCCTCTGCCACCCGGCGTCCTCAACATCGACCTTTTAACAGACAATCCCGTCTCCCCGGCTATTCTCTGGGTCGGCGGGCAGGATTTTCTCATTGAAACCCACAATCAACGCATCATTTTGGAAACCAATACACCCCTTGAAGAACAATACCAGAAGACTCCCCTGGGAGAATACATCCTGTGGGCCAGAGGCATCACACTTAAGACCAACCTCCTTTCCAACACCTGGGGATCCCTGCTACCCCTGAATACCTTTGAATCCCGCTACTACGACCTGACAGATATCTATCACACGGTCCTCAAAGTCATCACCGAGGGACCCAGCACCTACGGCCTCAATAAATTACTGTCCCTATGCTTCGGTTTTCCCATTCTGGAACCAGACGAGCACATTCTTGAACTCACACAAGATGGAAAAACGCTCATCACCACCCAAAAATTGGTCAGTATTCCATCCACAGCCAGCGTCCGCACCAATGCCACACAATCGGGCGACCCCCTCACCACCGCCTGCACCATCTTTCAGGCTAGAGATGACCTACCCAGCGCTGCCGAGTTACCCTACATCATCATCAGTCAGAAATTCCTTCCGGCCTACATCACAACACCGCTCATCTTTCCCAATACAACCGTCAAAACATACCAGCTCACCAATCCCAACCGCGTCCGCCCCCTGATTCCCGAACAACAGGCCCCTTTCGACCAGTTCTTTTCCAGATTGGAACAGGCCTGCCTGGACAATGGGCAACAGCCAAACATCCTTTTCAACCAGCGATTACCAACCCAAATCAATCCTGCCCGATGGATAGCCAAGACGCTGCTTCCGGCAAACAGCACCATCATCCACTTGGATATAACAAAATGCCAACACCAACCCATTCCCTGTCGCATCGATCAAGCCCTCGACAAACTGATTCATCCAGGTAAATTAATATCTATTCAAATAGAATTAACAATTCAAGGACATGCGGTCCTGACAGATCATTGCACAAGCACCATAAACGCTTACGCTTACCATACCGGCGATACCGGCATCATCACACTATAAGGAGAATTCTATGTCCAACTTCGTTGTTAGTGTCTATGGCGTGGAAAAAATCTGTGAACAACTCATAAACGCCATCAACGCCATGTATATCGAGTTCATCAACACCACCGGAGAAATTCCCCAGATCACCCCGGATAAATTAGAAGGAATTGATTACTATAACAATCTTGAAAGTACCACCAACCAAGACTTTCTCCGTGTCCCCGTCACACTAAAAGGTCTTGATAAATCAGATCCCGACAGTCCCACGTACAATACAGTCAATGTCGCCGCCATTGCCAATGGAACCGGCTATTTCGGAAAGCCCTTTGGGGCCAACAGCAACAGCAAGATCATCGGTGCCGCAGCCGTCATTGCCGATTGGGCAGAACAGGACATCGGAAAGGATGTCGTGGTCCTCAGACAGTATTTCTCCCCTGATCAGATCGTGGTTGTCAGCGATATCATCAGCCATCTCATTTCCGTCAAATTCAGCATCCTATGAACAGCTTTCAATCCATCATTCGCTACATCCAATCCACCGACCCGGTTTCTCCAGAGGTCATCAACACCCCTCTGCAACAGCTGCAAAACAGCATCCGCTATCTCAAACAGATCATTGACCTGGAAAACCTGGGACAGCAACTCATCCTGTACGAGCAGCCCGTTGATGCAGAAACCTCGGAAAACGATGTTGTCTATTTCGACAAGACAAGCCTAACATTCAAACGGGCAAAACCGGAGGCCACGACACTTGACGGTGTCATCAATATCGGGAATACGGCCCTCATCACCGGCATCGTCCTCAGAAAAACCAGCCCCATCCTGGCAGATCTATTAATCTGGGGCATAGCCGAAATCAACCTGGCCGATGCCGTTCAGGTCGGTGAAACACCGCGAGAGTGTGCCATCTACTACCTAAGTCAAATCCAGCCTGGGAAAGTCACAGCCAATCTGCCGCACATCCCCATCGCTGTGGGCACCAGCCTCCGCAAAATCAATGACACCAAATACCTCTTCAATTTCACCCCCAGTGTTTTTACAGCACAATTTGCCCACAAACACCTAGCCTTTGACCTGAAGTGCACTCTCGCCAGTGATAACACTGAAGAAGGGTGGTTGGTCAGCAATGACGAAATCTTCGGCGGAAAAGCACCGGCGGCGGCCAAATATGGCTACAACATCGCACGCAGCCCGCTCAAAAATTACTGGCCACCGGCCCTCATCGAAAGTGCCTTCCTCCTCTGGTACACCGGAGAGGATACGACACCCCTACTTTGCGGTGTCCCGCATGGGAATGAAAACGATTACGTCATCATCGACGAATACGGTCTCTGGTGGCTGACAGATTGCGGGCGGGAACCGTGGATACTCGGCAGTGACACAATCCAAACATCGGAAGGCTGCCCTGTTGCCCGCCGTCGCCTCATCCTCTATCTCTCAAACCCCGTGACCAACACCAATGCCAGCGTCACATCCCTTAAGACAAAAGACAGTACAGGACTGATCGCCATCTCCGCAGAGACCGGCACCCCCCAAATCACAGGACACCTTCTGCTCGATCTCAATGCGGACTACTTTGAAGAACATGAGAATAACACACTTGACCAGGCCATCAAATACGATAAGACGGAAAACAGGCTGGTCACAGGGACCGTTGTCTCCAGTCTTACCAGTCAATCCAATGCCCTGGTCCTCAAAAAGGATGGCAACACCATCCCGACCGGGACGGCAGGCAGTGGAAATCTCACACTCTCGCTGGACACGACCAAGATGATCGGGGATTTACCCTGTCAGGTCATCCGGCTGGTCAACATCGTGGAAGGTATCCAGCAAAACTTCATCTGCCTCGTCTTCCTCTTCGGACGAGCCTCGGAGTTGACAGGAAGGATCAACGTTCCCTACAGGGAAGACTACCCGGGATTATTCCAAGTCAAGCTCCGCTTCTGGATTTCCGGCACATCCCCTGGCAATCCCAGCCAGGCCCTGCAACTTTCAGCCGCGGTCGTAGGACAACCTTCCACCACATTACCCATACCCCTCAATCCTGTCCTTTCCCAAATCAATTGGACCCAAACCAGTCAGAATATTTCCTTCAGTGAAGCCGGACAACACATCATCCTGGAAAGTGAACCCCTGAACGTCATGCCAGGCAACCTAATCCTCTTTAAACTGGCCCGCCAGCAAAGCGACTCCTACAACGGCGACCTGATGCTCATCCAGGAATCAGCACGACCTGTTTGATCTTGTTTCAGCATTCTGCCCTCTTACATAAACGATACGTAGCCGCCCATGCCTCTCCAGATCCATAATCTTGATTTTCTCAGCCACAATTCCCAGCGGCTATATCCAATTCGGGAAGGCTGTCATCCTGTCGATACCAGCAACACTCTGACCATACCCAACAGCCTCATCCTAAGCCTCTACCTGGCGGTCCCGTACAGCCTTCAAAATAACCCCTACAACTGGCACATCTCCAAGATCCATTTTCATGGCAATGCCCTAAGCCTTCACATCTCAGATGGCAGCTCATCCGTCCTGGCCTACATCCCTGCCAACAACCACAGCTGGGGAGCACCCTACCGACTCACCAGCAACCACCCCGGACTCACCGGACACATTGTGATTGGTGACATCAACAGCCTCAAGGCCTTTCCACCCGGGGAATATCTCTTTTCCTCCCAGAACACACTCCTAGAGATGGACTGCATTCGACTCCTCCCGCCGCTTCCAGGACCACTCATCGTTAAAGACATTCTCAATGTCGAACACTATTTTTACGGAGACATCAAACTCTCCGGCGGAACAAATGTCTTAATTGAACCAAATAATGAAACCAACACCCTGACAATTTCCGCCCGTGATACCACAGGATTCAATGTAATTAGCGATCCAGCGACACCCATCAAGACAATCAACGGCATCCCTCCCGACGAAAACGGCAATTTCCAAATCCTGGGAGGGGCCTGCGCCACCGTTGAAGCAGAAATCAACGGTATCCGGATCGAAGACACCTGCAGCGTGCCCTGCTGTGGGTGTGAAGAATTCTCACAGCTTTTTGATTACATCACCACCCTGCGGGACCACCTCTACAAAATCGAATCCGTAATCACGGCCCTCTCCAGTGCCATCTCCATTGCGGAACCAACCCTTGCCGCAACCCGCATTGGGTCATCCCAGTGCTGCGACTAATCACCGAGATCGCCGCCCGGAAGCCCCCCGCCTTGAGGCGTGGGGAGGAAGGCGGCCTCTTTTTCTGTATTGAGGTTTTTGTATTATACTTGAACTATGAAGCTTTGGAGAATAATCCCGATAGCGAAATCCAAATTTTCCGTCCCAACATTTGGAAAACTAAGGCCCCTTCATATATAATAAAAAAACAGAAGCATCAGCTTATCTATTTTATCAAGACTCTACAATCTCTCAGTGTAAAGTCATAAAAACCGGCGCAGGAGACCCCCGGCTTTAGCCGGGGAAGGAATGCGCCCTGCCTCCTTTCAACATGTTGAATTTGCTTGGAGTCTGTGTTATACTTGAAACGTCAACTACCCCCGACTAAAGCCGGGAGCTTGTCCCTGGCGCTACGCGACGAATCGCGTATCCGAGACGTTCGGCTGGTTGACAGCAGCCCGGTCCACCCCGGTGGACCGCGAGTTGGGAGGCAGCCCAACGCTGACGTTGAGCGTTTTACGCTGGCGACGCTTCCCGCCCGCAACCCGCAACACTCAGTTGGGAAAGTAGCCGTTTCTCCCATCAGGGAGTGCCTTCGTAAGAAGTATAGCCCACGGGCGCGACAGAAGCAACGTTTTCGGCCTGTTTTCGCGTCGCGCTCCCTTCCTCTCCCGCCTCATGGCGGGAGTCTCCGGGAGCGTTTTTTTATGAAACTCACCGCGAAAGTCAAGTTGCTCCCGACTGACGAACAACGTGAACTTCTGTTGCAGACGATGGAGGCAGCCAATCAGGCGGCCAACTACGTCAGTGACGTGGCGTGGCAGCAGAAGACCTTTGGCCGCGTCCCTGTCCACAGGCTGACGTACTACGCCGTCCGCGAGCAGTTTGGCCTGTCTGCGCAGATGGCCGTGCGCGTGATCGGCAAGGTCGTTGACGCCTACAAGCTGGACAAAAAGACGAAGCGGCAGTTTCGCAAACTTGGCGCTGTACCGTATGACAGTCGCATCCTGAACTTCCGCCTTGCCGACAGCGCCGTGTCGATCTGGTTGCTTGGCGGTCGGCAGACCATCCCGTTCGTGACCGGCGCGCATCAACTGGCGCTGCTTCAGTACCAGCGCGGCGAAAGCGACCTGGTGCATCGCAAGGGCGAGTTCTACCTGTACACGACCTGCGACGTTCCCGACGAAGCGCCAATTGACCCTGAAGGCTGGCTTGGCGTTGATCTCGGTATTGCGAACATCGCCACCGACAGCGACGGAACAGTCCACAGTGGCCGCGCCGTGAACAACGTGCGCTACCGCCACCGCCGCCTGCGCGCCAAGCTGCAAAGCAAGGGCACGAAGTCGGCGCGCCGCCGCCTCAAGAAACTGGCGGGCAAGGAGCGTCGCTTTGCCGCGAACACCAACCACACGATCAGCAAGCGCATCGTCGCCAAGGCGAAAGACACCGGGCGCGGGATTGCCCTCGAAGACCTGAGCGGCATCCGCGAGCGGGGAACGGTTCGACGCCACCAGCGGGCGACACTGCATAGCTGGTCGTTCTCTCAATTGCACCAGTACATCGAGTACAAGGCGCGGTTGGCGGGGGTGCCGGTGGTCCTGGTCGATCCCCGCAATACCTCCCGGACCTGTCCGGCCTGTGGTCACATCGATAAACGCAACCGTCCCTCTCAAAGCAAGTTCTCCTGTACGTCCTGCGGATACGCTGGATTCGCGGACTACATCGCGGCGGTGAACATCTCCCGCCGGGCGGCTGTCAACCCGCCATACGTCTCGGATGCACCCTCAGCGGTGTAGCGCCAGGGACAAGCTCCCGGCTTTAGCCGGGGGTAGTTGACGCCCAACATACCCACCCAAACACGTGCGAGATATAAAAAGCGAGGTCTCAAATGTTCAACATCAATCTCTTTAAGTCGTCAATCCTTGTCACAATTTTAATCCTGAGCAACAGCTGGATTGACTTTAAGACCAGCGCACAGTGTCCAGGGGGATCCTGTCAGGTTCCAAGTAGCTACGCCCAGACGGCACCGTTCATCCCACAAAACTATGGCGACGAAACCATTGCCGTCAGCAAGGAAATCGCCAATAAAATCCGGGCCGCCAGTGTCATAACAATAGGAGCCACCGATAGCTCCGGCACGAGTCGGGGTTTAGGAACCCTATTTGTCTATAACCAATCGGTGGGCGTCTTAACCGCCGGACATATAGTAGAGAATTGCACCTACGCCTACATCAGATTCAAAGGCAAGACAATTCGCTGCAAGGTCTTGAATCACGACCGCAACACCGACTGGGCTGTCCTGGAACCGGAAAGTGACCAGGAAGAACTCATCCAGTATGCTGTTCCTCTAGTCACCACAAACCCCAATCCAGGGGAACGACTCATCCTGGCAGGGTATGGAAGCGGAGAAGCAGTGCGCCTCTGGAATGGTGCCCTGATCAGCTACACCTATGCCATGAACAAAAGAGGCGACTGGATGGTCACCCAATATGCTGCCCGCCCTGGTGACTCCGGCGGAGGTATCTTCACACAACGGGGAGAATTGGTCGGAAATATCTGGGGGACGGATGGCCGACAGACATACGGAACGTGGATTGGGGCCACCGGCATCAGCAACATCTGTTTCTTCTGGCGAAAACCAGGTCAAGGCATCTTCGGCAACTGGCGGGAACGGAGGAATCCACCGCAAAATGCACCTGTCGTTCCTCCCCCGCCAAGCAACCAAAATCCCGTCCCACCACCACCTCAGGAAGAGAAACCTTCAACCCCACCAAAGGAAAACCCACCAGAACAGTCTCCCCAAACCCAACCACCCCAAGTGGAAACCAAACCCGACCCCAAACCACAGGAACAACCGGAAAAGGCACCTATCACCATCATTGTGGAACGTTCCCTCAAATGGTCCGGGATCGTTGCCGTTGCCGTCATCTCAGCCATTGTCACCGTCTTACTCCTCTCAGCCCTTTACATCCTTAGCATATTCTTTAGTCGAAAATCCACCACACAAATCCCATAGAAGGAGGTATCCATGACCACGTTCATCCCCTTCCTGATCGCTGCTGGCGTTGGCATTGCTCTCGGAATCATCCTCTTCATTCTCTGGAAAAAAGCAGACAAGAAAATCGACGACATGCAGCGGGCCGTTAATTACCTGGAAAATGCCTTTGCTGCCTGGGGATCATCCTGGATGTCAGAATTCCTCGCAGACGTTGTCGTTGGAGATGAAGAGGCTATCACCCGAAAGATTCGGGATTTCTTCCACGCTGACAATAAGAAAGCCTTCTTCACGAACAAAATCGCCTTCCCAATTGCCAAATATGTCCTGCGGGAATTCAACACCCTAACCCCCGAACAGCAAAAGGACCTGGAGCAAACCCTGACCGCAAGTAAACTCATCCTCCAGCAACAGAAAGAACAAGCAACGCAGTAGCCCGCAAAAACATCTAGCGCTAGCCAGCGTCTAGTACAGTCCTGACAGACACGTCGATGAGCAGCAATCACAGCTGCTCATTTTTTTTTTACAAACCACCAACCCAGTACAATAAAGAAAATATTAAGGAGCATTTCTATGTCCGTACCCATTGCTTACCGTCATATTGCCAAACGTATCCGACAACGTGCCGAACTCTTCTACGGGCTTCACTACTGGCTGGCGGAAGATATCGAGACGCTCCAAAATGCCCTGCCGCTTTGGCCAGAAAACGCCAATGCCTGGATCGACTGGCCCTTACCCTTCGGAGTAGCAGAATTACAAAACTACATCAGCCTTCTGCAGACAGTCGTTGCCGCCGGGACGCAGGAACCGATCTTCTCCACCATCAAAAATCTTGTCGTGCGCCCCCTTTCTGTCATTCAGAAAAATATCCTGCTCTCCACCGCCTTCGATTATCCAAGTGATGACGACTATCCATTGATGGCTGATGTCGTCCGTCCTCGGGCCAAACTCCTCCGCATGATTTACTATCAGAGTAAGGATGATCTCCAATTTGTCTTTGGAAATAATCTCTTACCAGAAAGTGAAAGCGACGAGACACCTTTTGAAGAAAATATCACAAATCCTGTAACTGCCGGGTCTGCTCGCATCATCCTGGCTTTTCAGGCCGCTTTCGTCGATCCCTCACTCAACACCGATGCACGGGCTTCAGCCATTGACGCCGCGTGTGGACGACCACTCAATGTCGAATAAACTGTCCACACGTGTGGACACTCACGCTGTGATAGTCATTTATCATTCAAAAACAAAAAACACCATTGCTTAAGCACAATGAGCAAAAAAAAAAGAAAGACCAGCAGCCAGCCCAACCCAGCATCCACACTCCTACGAATAAAGAAATCTGGTATTCAGTCGAATTTGAATTGCCCTACAAAGTTAGTGAAAAGGAGCTTGATACACTCTTTGACATCATGGCCCATTATTACAATGATGGTATAATGGTCACCAAAGGAGATCATATTATCAAACTATCATATCCATTAAAAGACAACATTGGATTCATACACATCTTCACCAAATTCTTGCCACCAAAAGAACTTTTAGAAAAACCATGAACATTGAAATTGATAGCTACAATAGTCAATTTCACAAACGCATCATCTTCACCAACGAAAGCAACAAAGCCCTAGCCAACTTACTCGTCAAATTAGATGATTGGATCGTTAAAACAGCCATCCAATTGGCAGAAAAAGAAAATCCTCATAACCCATTGGAAATCACAATCGAAGACAGGCACATCCTAACCATAAAACAAAAGCTACAAGATGCCCTTCATCTATAATAACAGACGTTATTATAGTAAAATAACATAGAAGTATACGATAAACCCATGCCTAACATTAACTTAGCCCAAATTGCTTTTTCCCGTCTTATCTACCAGATCAAACAAGCATACCAAGCACAAGGACAGGCCATGATCGGGGCCAACCCCATGCAAGGGGTCTATCCTCAGCCACAGTATCCACCACAGGAAATGCGCCATTCCCCTCCCCGCTTTAGCGGGGAGGGGAATGGCGCAATCCCCTTGTTGCAACAACATGGGTTTTTCCATCATCCTATGCTATAATATACTCATGATGGAAATTCAGCGTACGATCACCATCCTCATCGAAGACGATCCTGACCTGCGGGAGACTCTCTATAGATCTAGAGAGCTCAAGCAGGCCATTTCTCCTATTGCCTTCAACGATGGTAAGCCCCTTGGTGCCATTGCCCTTCAACGAAAGTGCTATCACAACGTAAAGGGCAAACTTAACTCCCAAATGACCATCAACGCCATCCGCCAAGTCTCTGGGGCCTATGCCAGTGCCAAGCGGAGAAAGCGCAGGATCAGTAAGCCTTTTGAGTTTAGACGTGCCAACGCTGTCTTCCTTATCGGCAGGTGGGGTCGTGACGCTGACTTTCGGCAAGACGGCGCCTTGTCCATCTGGACGGTCGCTGGGCGCAAGCGTCTACGGTATCACGTGCCTGAAGCGTTTCAAACGCTATTCCAGCAAGCCAAGGAATACGATAGCCTCAACGTCATCGAGCGAGATGGCAAGCTTCTCGGTAGGCTTACCGTCACTCTAGAGGTACCCAAGCCCGCTGGCATACACCCTGTAGGCATTGACCTCAACGAAACGAATGCTCTGGTAGCCATCGACGTTGATGAGCGCGTCTTGTTCATCAGTGGAAAGGAGGTGAAAGCGAAAAACCGCCGTACCCAAAAAACCCGGGCCCGCCTCCAGAAGAAGCTTGCGACCCGCAAGGCAGAGGGCAAGGATACCCGCAGCGTACGCCGTGTCCTCAAACGGCTTGGCCGCAAGCAAAAAAATCGTACCAGGACATTCGTTCAAACCATCGCCAAGCAGTTAGTGCAGTGGGCACCTCAGGATTCTGTTCTGGTCCTTGAGGACCTGAGGATGCCCCAAGTCACCAAAAATGTAAGGCAGCGTCCTGGTATCCGCCGCAGGCTTAATCAATGGCCGCACGGAATGATGCGCACCTGGATTCGCAATAAGGCAAAGGAAGTAGGTATCTTAGTTGAGGTAGTTGATCCTCGAAACACCAGCCAAGTTTGTTCTCGCTGTGGTCTTAAGGGCATTCGCAAGAAGCATAGCTTTACCTGCTCCTCCTGCGGCTTTGAAGATCATGCTGACATCAATGCGGCCCGTAACATCCGCAACCGCTTTACTGTCCTGCGGGGCAGTGGGCTGTCGTCAACCAGCCCTGAAGCCCATTCGGTGGGCAAGCCCCCGGCTTTAGCCGGGGGTAGTTGACAGCAACAACAGCAATAACCATAGGCACACTAAATCTTAAAAAGCATGGACGAAATCACTCACGTATGGAAACCGCTACCGGAATGGATCTCGGTTACAGAACTCTACAGCTTATGCCGGATCAAAACCGACGGGACAACAGAACACGTCAACCTCTGCACCAAGGACTATCGAGCCATTCCATGTGAAACGACAGACCACCCCTGGTGCATCTCCGCACCAACCCCCAGCATCATTTCACTCAAGACAGACAAACCCATACACATCCAGGGAATGACCCTGCTTTCCTTCCACAACAAATACCCTGTCACATGCACTATCGATAATCACACAATAGGCGAACTGACACCGGATATCATCAAAACACCAGCCATCACACTATTCCCCGGACAGTACTCCCTCAAAACATTTGTCAACAATAATAGCCTGGAAACCAATCCCTATGTGATCTGGGCTATCCAACAAGCCGAGGACAAAGAGGCCGTGCCGGTCTGGTTCGGAACATGGGCCTTCTATGATAACAAAACAGAGCTAGATCGGGCCACATTACCCCTCCAGCGGACCGCCGCCCATTACGGAATTCATCTCAAAATCATCGGTGCCGGTGAAAAATACATGGATTTCACAAAGAGCAAAATCATCGACACCATAAAACACATCAACCTTGTCCCGGAATCATACAAATACATCCTCATCATTGACGGAACAGACAGTTGTGTTAACAACACACTCCAGGCCATTTATCCGGAATTAGAAAAGACGCAACAGGTCATCCTGGGTGCGGAACGGGAACCCTATCCCGATATTGCCCCGGATTTCAGATACCGATTTCCCCAGATTGGAGAGGAGTCATATCCTTGCTCAGGTTTTGTTGCCGGACCCCGTGATCTCGTCATTGAACTATTTCAATACTGCGCCCAGCTTTATGAAGAGATAAAAACACAAGGAAAATACCCTGAGTTTTTCGACCCCTGGGCCATTGAGAACGATCAATTCCTGTGGGCCTGCGCCTACCTGCTAAAACCAGACACTATCAAGTTAGATCACAAACATACCTTTGTGATCAATCTCCATCACCACCGCTGCACACTCAAAAACACACAAACACTCACACCAGCCTTTGACGAAACGGGTCAGGCCTACTGGCACCACAACGAGATTCGACCGTTCATCATCCACAGCAACGGTCCTTTTTTGGAACAAGTCAATTTTGCTTACGCTAACTTCATCAGGCATCGTAGGAAAGGAGTTCAGACATGACAAATCCAGTACTGTATCTCGATTGCGACGGCGTTTTGGCAGATTTCATCGGGGGTGTGGCCCAACTGATCGGTAAAGACTTTACCGAAGTCCTCAAGACAAAGAAACGCCCCCTAGGATGGGCCTTGAAAGAGATCTTCGACATTCCTGATGAAGAAATCTGGGAACGGATTACAGAAGATACATGGGCCAACCTAGCACCCTATCCCTGGGCCGAAAAACTTGTCCATTGTTGTGAAAAACACTTTAGCGACAGGATTCTCCTCTGCACCTCGGCAGGTTACCTGGACACCAACAAACCCTTCTTCAAACGCGCTGTAGCAGGAAAGGAACGCTGGATCTGTAAACACTTTCCGCAATTTGCCAACAGGGCCATCATTGCCTTCAACAAGACCCATCTAGCCTCCCAACGACACGTCCTGCTGGATGACTCCGAAAGCAACTGCGATAAATTCATCGCCAACGGCGGAAACGCAATTGTCTTCCCACAATACTGGAACAAGCACTTCCCCCTCGTAGGAGACCTTTACTACCTCAACAAACAACTGGAACGAGTCCTGGCAACACTGGAAACAAATAACAACACTTGCTGTCCCAACGCAGGCACCTGCTGCTGTAGCCGTTAAATAGATTCGCAAGCCAATAGATAAAG
>Ga0116180_1000792_pt1 | contig 28093 bp, 43 predicted proteins | sample AD_UKC073_MetaG_FD_89804 | JGI IMG/M metagenome (GOLD analysis project Ga0116180, IMG submission 89804) | Active sludge microbial communities of municipal wastewater-treating anaerobic digesters from USA - AD_UKC073_MetaG | ecosystem: Engineered > Bioreactor > Anaerobic > Digestate | place: USA... | reverse complement strand
GCTTCCACAAGTTTCTCATGCCGTTGCCGAGTTTGCGGCAAGAAACAGAGAAGCTTTTGAAGCATGGTCAATTCATGGATCAAATTCTATTGTAATAGTTGCCGCAAAAAATGAAGAACAACTTATTAATTTTATTAACAAGCTTAAAGCTAATAATGTTAATCATTATGAATTTATAGAGCCTGATATTGGGTTTGGTATAACTGCGGTTGCTATAGAACCATCAGACAAAGTTAAAAAACTTTGTTCAGGATTCCAACTTGCAGGAAAAGAATCTGAAACAACAAAGATATTAAATATACCTTTAATTCATGAATATGTATATAAAATGCAATCATGTGAACAAACAAAAGGAGTTTCCGTTTTAGAACATGGTTTAATGGTAGAAAAGGTATTATTCGAAGAAATTATTCCATTTCTTAAAGAAGAAAAAGAATTAGAATGGAAACTCCCAGAGTGGTTATTGAAAAATAAAAAGAAAATTTTGGCTTCTTTACCTTCAGAATATGTATTACGAAAATATACTAGATTTCATGACATTGGCAAACCTTGGTGTTTAACAGTTGATGAAAATGGGAAAAATCATTTTCCAAATCATGCGGAAGAATCATATAAAAGATATTTAGAAATTTTCCCGAATAAGACTTTAGTCGCAAATCTTATACTCAATGATATGACAATTCATAAATTAAAAGACTGTGAGGTTGATTGTTTTGTTAAAACAAACAAACAATTTTTAACTCATCTTTTAGTCGGATTTGCCGAAATTGTTGCGAACAGTAAAATGTTTGGTGGCTTCGAATCGGACAGCTACAAAATCAAATACAAACACCTCGAAAGACGCGGCAATGCCATTTTCAGAGCGATAACCTAATCGCAACGCGCGTTGACCCGCTAGCGCGGCGACTTATACTGTATGTGCAATCGAGCAGCCTATATAGCTTAGTGGTAAAGCAGGAGATTCTAAACCTCTGGACCTTGGTTCAATTCCAGGTATAGGCGCCTAAACTTCAAAGAAAAAAGGAAAATGAAACACACAAAAATCTCTGTATTCCTGGCTGCCACTCTTGCGGCGTGTACAACGGTCGAACCTGGCACTGTCGCGGTGTTTGTTGATATGGGAAAAGTGGAAGGCGCAGTTGGTCCAGGAACTTATTATGATGGTCCTTTAATGGAATATAATGTTTTTTCAACGAGAACCCAAAACTTTGATATGATTGGCACTGGAAATGCTGCCAATCATGAACAAAACGGTCAAGGAACTGTAACAGTCCTTACCAGGGATCAACTTACAGTTAATATTGACTGTACAATTCAGTTTCATTTGAATCCAGATCATGTTATTCCAGTATACACAAAATTTGGAAAAGATTACGCCCAAACAGTAATCCATTCCCCAACACGCGCTGCTATTAGAGACAGCGCAGGCCATTTTATTGCAATGGAATTGGTTACTCGTAGAGAAAATCTCCAGAACACTCTGGAATCTGAAATTAGAACCAAGATCCACACAATGCTTCGTCAACAAGGAGTTTCTACAAACGCAGTTATTCTTGATGCGGTTTTGATTCGCCATATTGATCTTCCAAACTCGCTAGACGAATCAATCGCAAACCTTCAACGAGAAAGAATGCAAACCCAACAACGTCAACAAGCCGCGCTTACCGCGGCTCAAGAGGCCGACAGACAGGCAGCCGAAGCAAGAGGTAATGCAGAGCGAAGTTTGATTCTTACTAGGGCGGCGGCTCAAACTCGAATGATTGAGGCTGAATCAGAAGCAAACGCAAACCGCACAATTAACGCCTCAATCACCCCAGCACTTTTACATCTTCGAACAATTGAAGCCCAAAGAGCCGTGCTTTCGAGCAATCAAACCAGAGTGGTGTTTTTGCCACCAAACGTAAACATGTTTAATAACGTCGGAAATTTTCTAACACAGTGACACTAACATACAAATCCCAAACAAAAGAAAGAACAAGGAAAAGAAAATGACCACGACAGAAACAACAGTTCCAAACATGACAGGTGCGCAGCGTTTGTTCTACATGCGCAGCGGCAATCGCACCGTTACGATCGCTTACAAAATCGAAAAAATGAATGGTAACGGAGCGACAGTTCGCTTCTCTTACTCTTCAAACAGAATTACAGAAAAAGAAAAAGATACTTTCAACAAGAAATTTGGCCGAGAAATTGCGACGGGCCGTCTTAGTGCCTGCCGCGAAAACTCTACCTTTACCTGCGAGGTTTCCGACGTTCGGAAAGCAAATCTTGAAATTGCCCAGTTCATTTCAAAACAAAGCGGAAGTAAAATTCCAACAGCAATAAGCAAGGTTGCTCGTGCCTACCTTTCAATGACGTGAATTCGAGCTAAAGCTCGAAAAATAAGCTGAACAAGCATTTTGCTTGATTCGGCTTTTTTTGTTTTTAGGAAATAAAGATATGCCATACAGAGAGAAAGCAATAATCACCTTAAATAGAATTGAGAGAAATAAAACTTTCTTCTGTAAATTATTTGGTTGTAAGCCAGAAAATAAAAAAAATTGGATCGAAGCTATTATTTGGGCGGGTTGCTATAATCGTAACTTTGAATTTCAAGAGGTTGTGTTTCAACAAGTAAAATACGGCAAAGGTCTATACATTGACAATACAATAAAATTTGTTTTAGATAAATGTTTGTTTTGTAAAAATAATTTTTGTTATTTATTGAATTCAAAAATAATCAATATTGAAAAGACCGAAAATATCCTTTTGATAAAAGAAAAACTTTCAGATCAAATTTCTAATTTAGATTCTATAATGCCACTTTATCAATTTAAAAATATCAAACATAGCATGATTTGTTCTAAAATTGGTTGCAAATTTTATAGATTAAACTCGAAATATAAAATTTGCAAAAGATGTTTCAAGATTAAGTGACTTAAAAATGAATACCATAAAAATAAAGTATGGGAATAAGATTCCAGACGATTACACAGGAATTGTTGAATTTGAAGATGGAGAAAAACAATGGCGCAGAAAAGGCTGTCTTCATCGAGAAGATGGGCCAGCAATTATCGCCTCTGACGGTACTAGAAGATGGTATTTGGACAATGAATATGTTTGGAGTTCAAAATGGAATAAAATTAATTACAGAAACTGTATTCTTCTCTCAAAAGAACAACATCCTGAGTATCCAACTGTTCAGATTTGGAAATATGTCAACAAACATGGAATTAAAGAACAAATTGTGATTCCTGGGATGGAGGAGTGTATAATCGAATGAAAACTTATTTCTTAATAGTTGATAACAATCTTATCAAAACTTTTAAATCTAAAAACATCTTCTTTGCTTATAACTTTGTTTTAAATGAAGAGAAGATAAAAGGCAAAATTCAAATAGTCGAAACCTACCACTATAACGAATGGAAGAAAAGTCAATCAAAAGTTTAATTCTTTTGATGATCTCATATAAAAAATGAAAAAACAAAACACTAAAAATAAAACTACTAATGTTATGGGTGCCGCTTTAGTTTTGAAGAGTTCTAATTCAAAACTTGGTAATGTTTCAGCCACATATGCTTCTATTGATAGCAGTTGTCCAAATTCCTGTTCATTAAAAGATAATGGCTGTTACGCTCAATTAAGTTTCGTTGGAATCCATACTGCCAAATTAAATGCAGCAAAGTTAGATTCTAAAACAGTTGCTCGACAGGAAGCAGCATTAATCAAAAAGGCAATAAAAGAAGAAAAGAATCTTCGTCCATTAAGATTGCATGTTGCTGGTGATTGTCGTACCGTGTTTGCCGCAAATACAATTTCCGCTGCTGTAAAAGATTGGATTCAGCCTGTTTGGACATACACCCATGCATGGAAAGATATTCCAAGGTCAGCGTGGGGAAATAAAATTTCGGTGCTAGCTTCTGTAGAAAAAATTCAAGATATTAAATCTTCTTTTAGAAAAGGGTATGCTCCAGCAATAATATTGTCAAAATTCCCAAATGGAAAAAAAGCTTTTAAACTTGATCAATATAAAATAATTCCATGTCCAAATCAAACACATGAAAATATAGATTGCGAAAAATGTAAATTATGTTGGAATGATAAAAAATTAAAAAGAATGAAATCGGTAATTGCATTTGAAGCTCATGGTACAAAAAAGAATTCGTTGCCAATAACAAAATGAAAACAGTAAAAGTAAAATACCTTAATAAAATTCCAGCAAATTACACGGGAATTTTTGAATGGACAAATGGAACCAAAAATTGGTTCAAAAACGGCGAATTACACAGAGAAGATGGTCCAGCAAGAATTTATCCTGACAAAGACAAAGAATGGCATTTAAACGGACACTACATTTTTGGTTCAAATTGGAATAAAATTAATTTAAGTAAATTTATAATTCTTTCGAAAGAACCACATCCTTTGTATCCAACCTGTCAAGTTTGGAAATATATTGATCAATATGGAATTAAAGAACAGATAGTAATCCCTGGAATGGAAGCCTGGATAACCGAATGAATATCATAAAAGTGAAATTATGGCGAGAAATCCCAGCAAATTATACAGGAATTATTGAATGGGAAAGCGGAGGAAAATGGTGGTATAAAAACGGTTGGTTTCACCGAAAAGACGGACCAGCAGTTATCTACAGCGATGGAGATAAAGAATGGTGGTTAAATGGTATATGTGTTTGGGACTCTGATTTTGATAAACTTGATTTTACAAACATAATAATTCTTTCAAAACACCAACATCCTGAATATTCAACAATCCAGATTTGGAAATATATTGACGAGGATGGAATTCATGAACAGATTATAATCCCTGGAATGGAAGAATATATATTTGAATGAAAACTATAAAAGCAAAAAGCTATATGGAGATTCCAGCAAATCACACAGGAATTATTGAGTGGGGAAACGGGGGAAAACATTGGTTTGAAAATGGCAAGCGACACCGAGAAGACGGACCAGCAATTGTTTATGATGATGTATATAAACAATGGTGGCTGGATGGTTATAAAGTTTGGGAATCTGGTTATGGAAAACTTGATTTAAGAGATAAAATAATTCTCTCAAAAGATCCCCATCCGAAATATTCAACTATTCAAGTTTTAACATATCTTGACAAGAATGGAATTCAAGAACAAGCAATAATCCCTGAAATGGAATACTAAAAAATGACAAATGAACCAAAAAAAAGAGGAAGACCCCCTGGAAGTAAAAATGGTGTAAAAATTACACCTCCTAGTAATTTAGCTGCCGCAGTAAAACAAAAAATTGCAGAACAAAAAACGAACACTAATCCTGCACCTACAGTTCCTTCTGTTGTTTTAAACAAAACAGAAGAGAAAAAAACTAAAGAATCAAACCAAAACACTGAAGAATTAAAAGATACAAGTCAATACAAAAATTATCGTCTATATTCTCCTGGAGAAAGAGTTAAACATGTTAACACTGGAGAATATGGATATGTTAAGCTACATCGTCCTGGCGAACGTTATGTTTATATAAACTGGGGCGGTGATTATATGTATTGGCTTGCCGTCGATTTATTGGAATTAGCAGAAATAAAACCAAAATATAAAAAACAATGAAAACCATAAAAGTAAACCACTGGGCAGATGTTCTAATCGATTTTACAGGAATTGTTGAATGGGAAAATGAGGTCAGAATTTGGCTTAAAAATGGCAGCCGCCATCGAGAAGATGGACCAGCATATATTGGACTCAGTGGATATAAACAATGGTGGTTAAATGGAATTTTTATTTGGGCCTCTAATTTGGATAAACTTGATTTAAAAAAGAAAATAGTTCTTTCGAAAGAGAAACATCCTGCTTATCCAACTATTCAAATTTTAAAATATATTGATGAATATAGAATTCAAGAACGAATAATAATCCCTGGAATGGAAGAATGGTTTATAGAATAAATATCATAAAAGTAAAATATGGGAATGAAATTCCAGAAAACTACACAGGAATTGTTGAATTTGAACATGGATATAAATGTTGGCGTAAAAATGGTTTATATCACAGAGAAGACGGGCCAGCAAGAATATTAGTTGAAGGATATAAACAATGGTGGTTAGATGGTGTAATTATTTTAGATTCAAGATGGAATAATATTGATTTAAAAAATTATATAATTCTTTCAAAGGAACCGCATCCTTTGTATCCAACAACTCAGGTTTGGAAATATATTGATGAATATGGAATTCAAGAACAAATTATAATTCCTGGGATGGAGGGATTCGTAATAGAATGAATACAATAAAAGTAAAACATCCAGGTGAAATTCCAGACGATTACACTGGAATTGCTGTATGGGAAAATGGATTCAAGGTTTGGCTTAAAAATGGTAAGCCGCACCGAGAAGATGGTCCAGCTAAAATATGGTCTGATAGATCTAAATCTTGGTATTTAAATGGAATGATATGTTGGGATTCTATTTGGAACCAACGAAATTTAAGAAACAAAATAATTCTTTCGAAAGAACAACATCCTAAGTATTCAACAGTTCAAGTTTGGAAATATATTGACGAAAATGGTATTCGAGAACAAGTGATAATTCCTGGGATGGAGGGATTCATAATAGAATGAAAACTTTAAAAGTAAACGCGGACAATGAAATTCCAAAAGATTACACAGGGGTTGTCTTTCTTAAAAACAAATATATGTGGTGGTATAAAAACGGCAAATTTCATAGAGAAGACGGACCAGCCAAGATTTGGTACGACGGGATCAAAGAATGGTGGTTAAATGGAAAATATATTTATAGCTCATTCTGCGTAAGAATTGATTTAAGAAATAAAATAATTCTCTCAAAAGATCCACATCCTGATTATCCAACTGTTCAAGTATGGAAATGGATTGATAAGAATGAAATTATAGAACAGGTTATAATTTCTGAGATGGGAGTGTATATAATCGAATGAAAAATAGAATGAAAATAACAAATCTAGCATTAATATTAATTGCTGCCTCTTGCAGCACTTTACAGAGGCCAACTTCTAGTTTAGATCCTTTACCTGAACTAGCAATTCCCTCAACGGGACGATCAGAGTTTAATTCTGTTTTAGATGCCGCGACGAGCGCCCCCAGCGACGCAGCAGTGCTTTTGAATTTACCAGAAGGCAGTAGAATAATTCCAATTAGGGAAGGCGGTACATCGCCTGTAAATGGCGTTATCTTTAATACTGTAGCCGCAGCAGGATTAGAATCGGAAATAAGGGCTCAACAACAAACCTGTGCGGTAAACTCATTATACTACCAACAACAACTCGCGGCTAACGCAATAAGAGATATCGATACACTTACAAATGCGTTAAACTTTAATCACCAAAGATATCAATTAATCATAAACAACAGGAACGAAACTATAAGAAGATATGAGTCTTATTCTGCAGAAATCAATGCAAGATCTAATGGTGAATTAGGTAGAATTATAGGATTTACCATTGGTGGAGTAATAACAGGTGCCGTTGTCACAGGTTTGATTATTGGGTTTCTTCCAAGAACACCATAATCAAAATTAAAACAATTTTTAATTGACACTTAATAGAATGTATTTATTGTTATGGAAACAAACAATAAAGATACATTTGCATTTAGAGTGCCACTTCTAAAACAATCAGATGGTAAAGTAAGCGTTTCGTTTACAATGCTTTTTATTTGCTTTAACATTATAATGTTATGGCTTCTTTTATCAATTTTTGAAATTAACACCTCTGTTGTTAAAATTCGTGCATTTGATTGGGTTTCAGCGACTTCGCTAATCAGCGTTTTTGCAGCAAACTACTTCGGAAGAAAATTTACAGATGCTTATATGGCTATTAAAAATGGTGTTGCACCTCCTGCTGCATCAGAAACACAAAAATCCGAGGAATCAAATCCAGAAGGCGAAAAAGACTCTGAACCAGCAAAATCTGAATAAGTGAATAATATCTATTACAAGAAGAAAGAAAATATAAGAAGAAAAAAATGGCTAAAATCAAAATAGACTCCAAACAAGACTTTTATGCTTATACAAAAAGAATTCTTAAAGAAGAGTTAGAAAAACTCAAAGGAAGACAACTTGATCTTGATGATTCTGAACCTTCAGAATCAGAAAGAAAAAAAGCAGAAAAGAAAGAAAAAGAAAATGATGTCCGTAATGAGCTTGAATCAACGGATGCTTACTGGACAAATGCTGGTTTTCAAAAAAGAAAACCAACCGCACCATCAGGTCCAGTTTTTAAAGGTCGCGCAGACGATCTTCCAGGCAGAGAAGGTAGTGAAAAAAAACCATCTCTAACAAAGGAACCAGTTAAATCTCCTGTTCTTGGTACAACAACTCACTTTACATCAAGAGACGATGCTGAAGAAAAAGAAAAACGCGTTGAAAAAACAAGCAAAGATTACATTGGCAAAGATAGAACATATTTTGCCAGAAAAGCAGAACCAATCAATGTCGATGTTTCTAATGCAGAAGATTACGTTGAAGAAAGAGGAATTAGAAATCTAATGGATTTCCGTTCTTATTTAGGAAGACTTCTTGTTAAGAATGGTTTCGATAAGAAAAAACTAAGAATGTTAGTTTCTGCAAAAAACAATGAAAACGGAGATGTTGACGATGCGATGCTTGAAGATCTTAATTCTGAAGCCTTAATCAATTTGGCAATTCATCACCCAGAATTTCTTGATGGAAGAAAATATTCTTCATATGCTGATTTCGTAAACAAAGAAAAAGGTAACACTCCAATTGCAGATATGTATGATCCAGAAATGGACCGCAAAGATTATTCATTCGAATTTGGCGATGTGTTGCCGCGCAAATCCAACAGAGAAGTCGAGCCAAAAACCCAAAAAGACTACGCCGAAATGAGTATCGAGGACGTTATGGCCGCAACGGGCATGAAAGGAAAAGAAAGCGTTGTAAACGCAGAAAAAATGGGAATTCGCAAACTTGCCAACCTTCATAACAATTCTTTCATGAAAAAAGCAGAAATGGAATCCGCAAAACTCACTGACTTAGTTACAGATTTTATTGTTGAATTTGATGACCAAATTTCAAGTGGTGATCCTGCCGCAAACCAAGCAACATTTGACCAATTTATGAAACTTTTAATTGATAATGATTGGGTTGGTGGTTATATCAATGAATTGCTTTCAGGTGGAAAAAGCACAATGAAAGGTGTCAATAAAAATGGTATTTTTTGGATTATGACCCATATTGATGACTTAGTAACAAGAGTATCAGAAATTTCTGATGGAAGAAAAGCAAATCCGAAAAGCGAAGCCGATGTGTTTGCTTCTAAACTTGCTTTAAATCAATTGGTTCTTGACTTAATTGTAGAAGAAAGAAATGCGTTGATGGAATTGTTTGAATCAGCTGTCGATGCTACAAACGAAATAAAGGAAAATACTCCAGAAGAAGAGTTCGTTGAAGAAGATTTTAGAGAAGAATTATGGGACACCATTCAAAACTTCCTTTCCTCAGAAAGTTTTGGCCTTCACACCCAAAGAGACAGACTTTCTAAAGCAGTAGCTCCAGCAACTAAAGCTTCACAAACTCAAGAAGATTCTCTTAGAAAAGGTTTAAGGGCAATAAGAAAAGATGCGGGAACTTTAAAGCCTAAAAAAGCTTAATTGAGCTAAAACCTATCTTTTGAAACAAAGAAAATGCATAGAAAATCCAAAGCAGAACTTAAATTTAACTCTAATCAAGATAAAGAAAGTTTTGTTCTTGGGTTTTTGTCTATTTACCATGACCATGACTGTTGTCTGGAATTAGTCAATAAACCCAACGCAACAATACAACTTTTTGTATTCGGCTCACCTGATAAAATTCTAATAAAAGAAATTGAAAATTTATATGGTTCAGCACTAATATTTAATGCTGAACATGAAAATAAATAGAAAAACTTTAAAAGAATTATTTGAACAAGCTGCTCAAGAAAACTCAGCTTCTCAGCAGCCTGTTGCTTCCACAAATCCTGAACCAACACCACAGCCTGTTCCACAAAACAATCCACAAAGTCAAACAAGCGGAAATGTTGTTACCGTTGAAAAAATTGTTGATCACTTAAATGGTATTAGAAGCGGAAAAAGTTTTAACGATCCTCTTATTTTTACTGCGATAACAAATATTTTTAATGGCTTATCTGCCTCTGAAAGAGCAGTTCTTGATAAAGCCTTATCACAATTAGATAAATCTATTGAACAAATAACAAAACAGCAATCTCCTCCAAATCCAAATAATCAAGAAGTAAAAGGACCAGCTGTTCAACCACAAATTAATGCTCCAAACTCTGGGATTCCTAATGGTGTTCAAGGTCCGCAGCAAGCTCAACAAATGATGGGATCTTCCCCTGTTATGGGAATGATGAGTGGCGTATTAGCTGAATCCAATACTCTTTCCGATCTTCATGAATCAATTAACAAGCCAAATAAAACTGTTATTATAGTAAATGGAAAAGAAGTTCCTTTTGGTTCTGGTGAGCATCTTAATCAATTAACAATTGTTCTTAATGGTTTGGAAGGATTAAAATCTTGTTATAGAAAAGGATCAAGCACAAGATCAACACTGTCTAACGCTTGTCAACGGATTAAAAAAATCTTAACTGATAATTCTGCCGCCGACAAGAGCCAATTAGAAGATACAACCAGCATAGCATCAGATTAACGTAGAGCGTCGTGGCGGCTTTTTCAGTTTAGCTAAAATAATTGATCGAGCAATCACCCTCCCGCCATAAACGAGCCTTTCCTCGACCTTTAAATAAATTCGGCTTTAAAATAAAATAGATATCAATTTATTTGTCTGTTGACAGCTTTATTCAAAGTGCATTTCAAGGCTGTTTTCGAATACTTTTTATGAGTTTTTGCGGGGTTTGTGCCCGTGTTCAGTACCCTAAAGAGAAAGCGTCCCAGGGAGGGGATAGAGATTAGAACTAATCTAATAGGTATTAGTTTAATCTAAGCACAACAGTACAAGCAAAAGAGTATTGGCTATCGGGTTGACTAACGGGAGTTCGGGGTTATAGTGTGGATACTCGAAAGTATAAAATAAAACATGGACAAGACACAACTTAAAGACCTTTTAAAATCAATCAAAGGTTCACTTCCAAAAGAATTAACTGTTACAGTACAAGATGAAAAAGACCAAAATCAAAGAACTTTTACGTCTAACGTAAACCAAATTGTTGTTGGTAAAGGTTACGGTGGAACCTATACTGCTACATTTGAAAATAATGAAATTATTACTTCAAGAGACAGTGATAGAATTATTTCAATATCAATGAATGGAACGGTTTATAATAAACAACAAGAGAAAAAACAAATCAGCAAAGTAACTGTTGATGAAGCTCATGCTAAAAGCTTATTAGAAACATTTTCTACGTTTAAAATAGGAGATAAAATTTCGATCGAATCAACCGAAGCGAAATTCAATAATAAGTTTATTGTAACAAATTCAGATGCAGTACACGCTCCAATTAAACAACATAGATTAGGAATTAAAAAAATAGATAACTCTGGTTCAACATATCTCTTGTCAAGAAGAGATTCAAATGTTATTAAGTCCGCTTCTCTTATTAGAGACGATCTAAAAGATGGAGAAGAAGAAGTTAATGAAATTTCTTCTTCTGAAGAAGACACTGGCGAATTTTAACCTTTTAAGAATTTAGGTTTAGATCCATTACCAAGTCCTGAGAATGGACTTTGATTTGTTTGTGGTCTATATTGATCATTTAAGAATTTCGATTGAGACGGGTTGCCGCTAGGCATAGAGTGTGTGACATATTGTTGTTCAACAACAAATACTCCACCTCTAGAATCTACAACTTCTATTAGTTCCTTAACGAACTGTGGATTTGACTGGATCACTCCAATGTCAATTCTTGCTTGTTCGTTTTGAACAATAAAAGTTCTATTTGTTCTACCAGTCAAATTTAACATTCCATGCTGTACAGCATTGTACTGTACAACTGGTTTTGCTAACTTGCATGGAATACCCATTCCTGCTGTTTCCAGAATTTTATAGACAATGGCTCCCTCCGCGACCGCGGTTCGTGTCGGCTGCGGCGACGGCTGCATTGCAGAATTAAACTGGAATGGACTCTGAGCTGGTTGATTCTCGGTTATCAGGGGGCGCGCAGCGTGGCCTTGATTATGCAAAAACTTAGCTTTTCCTAGAGCTAAGTTTTCAACCATTGAGGCTGCAACTTGTCTGGTTTGCCCAGATAAACCATGCATAAGAGCATCTGCTGAGTCGGCAGGGTATTTTCTTGCAATATGTTCTCCGAGTTGTCTTGTTTGTTCTTGAAATGATGCACCAGCTTCATCTCCCAAGTCAACCATTTTTGCAAATTTTTTAACTTCCTTCACAGGAGCCCATTCATTTATTCCATACATTTGCAAGTGAGCAGGAACTCCTTGCTTGTGATACTGAAGAACTTCTTTGTGATATCTTTTAGCTTGAAAGATTGCGTTAGGATCATTTTCCATTCCTAATTTAGCTGCCAATTGTGCATTTTTAATACTTTCAATTTCTTCTACAGGTTTTCCATTAATTGTCATTGGATTACCTCTACTATCAAAAGTCATTTTAGTATCAAGTTCTGGGTTGAACTTTGGATTCCTATTTTGTTGGTAAGGATTGCCGTGGTTTCCCGTATATAGCATTTGTTGTGGTCGAGCTTGTTCAGTTAACAACTCTTGTTTTCTTTTTTGAAGAATTTGCTGATAAGCAATATCTGGATTAAATTCAATTCTTTCGTCTGACATGATTTATTAAACGTTTCAATATAAATATTGTTTTATAAATGTCAAAACGTTTAATAAAAAATGAAATTAATCTAATTCTGATAATGGTTCGTGAGCTTTTTTTAGAATTGAATAAGCATTTGCTGCGGTTGCAACAATATGTTGCCATGGACCTTTTTTATATGATGTTCCATATTTTTTATGGAACAAGGATTCAAATTCTTTAAGAGGCATTGCAGATAATTCTTGATGTAAATCAGAAACTTCTTTTTGAATTCTTTGAAGATTCACTTTTCTTCGTGTTTGCATTTTTCCAATTAAATCTTCATTAGATAAAAATTCTTTTAATCCTTCTGAAAGTTGTTCTGTTCTTTGAATTAAAAACAAATGTCTTTTTTCTAAAGAAGATTTATATTTTTCAACTTCACCAGAAGCTTTTGGTTTTTCTATGCCGCCGCCATAAACGTTGTCATCATCTTCATCATCTATTAAAGGTTCTACATCTTGTCCTCTGCCAACAACTGGTTGATAACTATAACCTCTTTTTGGATTTCTTAATCCCAATGCAACCTGCGCAGCAACAACACCTTGTTGATATTTGTGATGAAGAAAAGGAAAAAATTCTCTATATTGTTTTAATTTGTCAGAAGCGCCTGGTAAAATATTTGGAGCCTGAGTTAAAATGTCATTTTGATATAAAGAAATAAAATTTTTAGTGTATCGATAATTCATTATTTCTTTTTCAGACATTACAGAATTATTAACCATCCACTGTTCTTCAATTGTCAGAGGTTCGTTCATTGCTCTTATAAGAGTTTTTTGTTTAGGATCAATATTAGTGTCAACAAAATCTGCAAGGTCGCCGTAGGTCTTTCCCGTCAAACCCCTCCAAAATGCTCTCAAATAATCTGAGACGGCTTCTCCTATGAGTTCGATCCCCTCATCGAAGATAACAGCCTTGAGTCCAGGTTTATTTTCAGAATGGTCGGGCTTGTCGTCAATGTAGGTGTTTTGAATTCGTTTTGAACCAGATGGCTTATGGGGGCCAGTTTTAAGTTTTTTTTCATTTGCGGAATCTGTTGTTGGTTTTCCATTTTTTTTCGTTATCATAATTCTCTGATAAATAAATAGAAACTTTTGACCGCAGACAAAATAAAAAACGCCTGCCTCAACTAAGAGACAAGCGTTAAGTTTTCGATTCGTTTTTGAGATATATTAGTTAGTCTTCGTCTTCTTCCAGAATGTTTGCGACGGCCATGATTGCCTTTCGTTTTTTGATGCTATCCACGACTTTTTCAATATCTTGATCTTCTATTAGATAGAATTTAACCCACTCTTTAATATACGCTTGTGTTAAACCTCTAGTTGCTTCAACAAGTTTTGTTAAGTCTTCTTCAGATACTTCTGCTTGAAACTTCTCTGAAAACAATCGTTTTATAAAATCATATCTTGAGGTTTTTTTCGGCGCTTTAAATTCAATAATTTCATCAACTCTTCCTGGTCTTAACATTGCAGCATTTAATCTTTTAATATCATTTACAGTCATGATAACCGTTGTTTTGTGCTCCATTGTTTTCAATGATTCTAAAATATAGAGAAATGTCTGGTTTTGATCTAAGTGCCCAACAAAGTGATCCACGTCATCTAACACAATCAGATCAGCTCCTAGTTTAAGACAAAACTGTTTTAACATTTTATTTTCGTTAAATTGTTTAATGAATGAAGCGTCAATTTTTATTACTCTGCCATTTGTTCTACTAGCAAGAGCCAAGGCAAACATAGATTTGCCAGTTCCAGGTGGCCCCCATAACATAATGGTTCTTTGTTCTTTTTTATTTTTAAATTTCTGTATACGATTTTCTGTTTCTTTCATAAAGGTTTCATCAGTAAGATACTCGGCTTGGTCATATCCTTGATTAACTGGGGATATTTGTAGGTTGCCGCTTGAATCGGCATGTAAATGGAGTTTTGAGCTTACTTTATCAAAAAGCACGTTTATAATACTTTCAGGATCATCCCCTTTTCTATACGCGTAGACATCTTCAAACGCGCCTCTAGATACTGAGGAAGGTGCGGATTTTTTACCTGAAGATTTATTAATACCCGCTAATGTTTCTTGGTTTGAAATCGTAATGATTGGAATTAGCTTATCATTCACTTTAAATGTATATTCAACAACATACTCGTTTTTATTTAGCGTTCCTAACAGTTTTACTGATTCCGCAAAGTTTATAACAGTTGTGAGATATGATGATGTGAATTCATCATCAACTACAACTGTAAAATCAGGTCTTTTATCCTCAATCATGGATTTGAAGTCCCAATGTGGATCTTCTATTTCATTTGTTGAGGCATCAAGAATTCTGTTAAATACGCCGTTCGCTTTAGTTGCAATTTGAATAGGAGTGTCCAAACCATTTGGGGTAAACTCCGAAAACTCCTCGATTTTTTCAATGGCTTGTTTGAACTTATATTTTTGCATTCTAAATCTCTTCGGGAGAAATTTAGTAGTAAGGACATACATCCCAGAAATAACTGCAAAAATAGCCAGCTGAGCTAAAATTTTTATCCATACAGATTTAAAATATTTTATTATTTCAGAGAGAACCCATTTTACCAGTTTTAGCATGATCGCGCTATCATACGCACGCGCGGATTAGTGTCAATCGCCCGAACTGTTGTTTTTATTTGGGTTTCTTTTTTCCTCTCTTTCTAAATCTTCTTGACGTTCTTTTTTTATTAATTCTATTGACTGTGGTTCTGCCATAACCTCTTTAACCACAGTTTTAATAATTTTTTTAATTTTTTCCATAAATTATTTTAACCTTATACTATATATTCAAATAATAACTAAAACAATAAAGATAGGAATTAATATGTTATTTCAACTATTTGAACGCTCACAGGAATTTATGGATAAAAAGCATGCAAAAAATCAGCAATTAGAGCTGAAAAAATATATGCTTGTTTATTCAGACGAAATTTTAGAATTTCAATCGACAGTTAAAAGAATAAAAAAAGCAGATCCTGGTTTAAAAGAGCTTACAAAAGTTACACTTGTTAAACCTAATATGGTTAAATCTTCAGAACTTGAACTAATACCATGCACAGATAAAGATAAATTAACCCTCATGAAAGGCTGAAAAAAACGACGCCTTGCGTTTTCTTGTTGACAGATTTTACATTTATGTGCATTATTCATTATATGAACAACAGAAAAGAACAAGAGAGTCGCAGTAAGAAGCGACAGAAAGAAGTTGTTACCCAACGATATGCAGAGTTGCATAACGGCAGCTTTGTGAAAATTATTCATGAATATAAAAACGGAATGTTTCTGGGAGAAGTCTACGCAGAACATACAAACAAACCGACAGGTTCGATTTTTTTTCCAAAAAACTATATAAAATCACTTGAGGAGATTGTCGTTAATGATGAAACCAGCAAAAGAAATTAAACCAAAAACCATTAATACTAATTTTGGAAATGAAGAAGAAATGAAACTCTTTATGGAATTTCAATCTTCTAAAATAATAGATTCAAAATCAGGGACTTTAATTTCTTGTAACCAAAAAATAAGAAACAAGTTATTACTTGACAATAAAAGATTAGTAGGATTATTTATAAGTCTAATTTCAAAAAGAAACCGATCTATTGCACAAAAATATTACGAAGACCTACAACAAGAAGGTTTAATTGGTTTATCGAAAGCAATAGATCATTTTGATCCAACTCGCGGAATAAGGTTTTCAACCTACGCTGGACACTGGGTAATGCAAGCATTAACTTCTTATTTAGTCAAGCAGCAGTCAGTTGTATCGGTGCCAAATCAAATCCGACTTGCCTCAAGCAAAATTATAACTTATTTAAAGACAAATAATAAAGAATTGTTTCAACTAACTCCTGAAGATGAAAGTTTTTTAAAAACTGAATTCACAATTCCTGATAGAATTTTCGAGGACGCAAAAAAAGAAATTTCAATTGGTTTCGGTTACAGCGGAATATACAATTTAATGGATAAACGAATTGTTTCAATTGATGAAACTTTTGATCAAATCGAAAATAATTCGACTGTTAAAAATAAAAAATTAGAACTTAAAGATGATACTATAAATGAATATTCTGAAAAAACAAAAGAAATAACAACACAAGACATTTCAAATGCATTATATAATTCGTTATTGACTTTAGAACCACTTCCAAGGCTTGTGTTAATGTTACGTTTTATGGGAATAAGAACAATGAAGGAATATGTAAAATAATGAGCGAGCTTAAAACATATGACAAGTATATAACCGTTATAGAAGGAATGGACTATCGGACAATTTCAAAAGAACTTGAAGCTATAGATGTATTCTTAAAACATGCGACAATAAGAAATATTACAGAAAGAACGATGCCAGAGTTTCTAGAAGAATTACTTTCTGAACTCAACATAGATGAAAGCAGAGTAAACAAAGAAGACATTTTAAAAACAGTGTCATTTTACGATAATTTAATAGAAATTATGGGAAAAGTAATAAACGAAAATCCACAACTTGTTTATGACACAATAGATGAAATAAAGACACAACAAGAAAATAAAAAAAATACTAGTAAAGAAGAGAATAAATAATAAATGAATAGTAACAGCAGATCATTTGCAAGATCTTATGATAATCGTAAAGAAAACAAAGAGGGAATTCCTTTGGAGAGATTTTTAGAAAAACGTAAATTACATCTTTCCGAATGGTTAAGTCAAAATAAAATTAAATCTGTAATTGAAGCAGAAGAAAAAGTGAAATCACTTGGAATCTGTATAACCAAAGAAAGTTTAAATCAACTTGTAAACTTTTTTGAAGTGCCGATTGAAAAAATAGAAGAACAAACTGAACTTCCTCCGTTAACTCCACCAGATAAACCAAAAAAGAAAAAGTCGCTAGAAGAGCTTCCCACAGCAACTTCATAACGACTTCTTATTTATTAAATTATTCTTTAGATTCTAAATCTAAAAGATTTATTGCTTTTTTTTCTTCGGCAGCTTTAAAAAACAAATCAATCAATGTTTCCATTTCTTTTAATTGATCTGGAAATTTTGTTTTTAGTTCTTTAAACTCTTCTGACTCTAAAAATTCTTCTCTCGTATTACTCATTTTTTACATACGAGAGTATGCATTCGATATCAAAAAAATGTATCAGAGTCAGAATTTGGGTATTTCATCATCCCGATCAAATCTCCTGGTTTAACATTTTCAGGAGCTTTTCCTTCTGGTGTGATAAGCCACAAAACTTTCTGTTTCATTGGCTCTAGGTCTGGCGCGTAACCATCTGTAACGATGATTACCCATTTCCATTGGCGACGAATCTTTCTGTCCGCCGATTCAACGAAGTGCTTAACAGCATTAAAATCTGTTCCTCCGCAACGTGTACGTTTCCACGTTTTGTTCTGCCCGCCTTGTTTCCAAATTTCGTGTGAACTTTCGTCCACTTCCGTGTCGAAGTTATACACATCGATATCAACATGTTTTGCACAGTTTGTTGCTTGCGCAAATGCCAACTGCACAGCTTGATCGGACATTGATCCAGATTGGTCGATAAAGATAGCCAAGGGCTGAGTAAACTCCCGAAGATTTCCTGGGAGCAGATATGGAAGTTTCTTCGAAAGTTTTTTGTAAGAAGCCTTGTTGTTTTGTGTTCTGCACTGGCCGATAGCGTTTTCTAATAGCATTTTCCAATCCACGGGAGATTCGGCAACCATGCTATTAATGATTTCTTGAGTATGTGCAGTAGCAGATCCCCAGCTATTTGTTTTTCGACAATGGTTACTTGCCTCTCGCAAACGACCCTTCATATGGCTTTTAAGTTGATCTCTCAACTCTTTTGGCAATTCTTCCCAATCACCATGGGAATCTATTCCTTCACCGTCGCCTCCAACAAGAATTTTTACAATCTCTTCGTCATCCCCATCATTTTCTCCTTTGTCTTTACGTTTTTGTCTTTGTTCTTCAAAGAAAGCATTTAGAAGTCTAAAGTAATGGGTTGTTCCTTTAAGAGGTTCTAGATTTTTAATATATTCATTCCATTCTGGGTTTTCTGAATCAGCCGCGCGGCCAGGAATAAAACCAACATCAGGGGCTAGCGGCGTAGTCTTAGAATCCGTTGTCATTGAATCGGAAATCATACTATTGATTGCCAAGTCCATAGCAATATTAACAAGAATTCTTTCGTCTTTTGTCTCTGAAAGAATGTTTCGATCCCCAAGGTGGCCCAAAATTGTATGGAAAATTTCATGGACCATAAGGTAGGCTACCTCGCGGTAGCCTGGATCGGATTCTCCCGTTTTAAATGTCCCATCTTCGTTTTTATATTTCCCAAGAAATTCCTCGTCAATAAATTCAGGATTGTAATGAAGCGAATATGAAATCATTCCCGTTTCTTTAAACAAGTCATAATTGAATTTGACATAAGCGGTTGAATGCTCAAAATCTTCAACAATATTCATTCTAGTGAGAAGGCGTCCATAAAACGGCTCGTGCGCAGTAAACATTAGCAAATATTTTTTAATATAACTGTAATCCTTGTTCGGATTTCTTTTCCGAACAATTTTCTTCTTCTGGTCTTTTGTTGAATTGTTATCGGGGCTATTATCGTCTTTGCTTGACATTTTTCCTCTTTATAGTTTTTGCACACGAGCACATTTAAACTGCGTGAGCGCCCATAGTGCGCACGATATTAACCGCGTCAACCCTTGCGTGCAGCGCACGCGTGTATACAGTAGTGGTGCTCGGCGAGGGAGAATAACCCGCAAAACGCAAAGTATAGCAGCAAAACATACGCCGCATCGCGGTTGACCTCCGAAACCCGCTGATTATACTACCCACCCTCTGATCGACGAAACCAACGAAACAAGGAAAGAAAAAAATGCACTTGCAATCATGTGATATCTCAGTAGCGAAACAACTTATCCTCATGCAAAACAAGGATCAAGCAGTTCTGGTCGTCGGCCCTCACGGGTGCGGCAAAAGCGAACTTATGTATGATGTTGCCGCAACATTACGGGATGATCTTTACAAGGATGAATCAGTCTGTACGGAAGTTGGACAACTTCTCAAGAATGAAGGAAAAATGGGCAAGCTCATTGCCTCCAATGGAGGCAAATGGAGTTATGAATTCGGCTTGCCAGTAATCGAACGGCGTCTTTCGCAAATGAGCGAAGGTGAATTGACAGGCGTTCCAAGAATTAGCGAAAACGAACTTCTCGGAATGGAAACAACAAAGTTTACTCAGATGGACTTTATGTCCATCACATACAAGTTCCCAGTTGTTTTGTTTTTGGACGAGCTTAACCGCGCGTTCCTTTCGCTGCGTCAAGCAACATTTCAAATTGCAGACTCCAAGATTTTTCTCGGAAACAAACTTCACGAGAACACAAGAGTCTACGTTGCTGCAAACATCGGACCTCTTTATCAGGCTGATGACTTTGACGTAGCCGAATTTTCGCGCTACGCTGTTTTTGCAATGACTTATAACACAGAAGAGTGGTTGAAGTGGGCGCGGCGCAAGGAATCAGGAGTGCATGGTCTTGTGGTTGATTTTATCAACCAAAACAACAATGCACTCTACGTCGATGATAAGAAGTTTGCTGTAAACAGTAAATTTCCTGATCCCCGCGCTTGGACCCGACTCGGCCGCAGAATGGTTGAGTTCGAAAAAGAGGGAACCCTCAAGAATTTGATTGATTCAAGTTCAACCCTTTCATTCTTTGCCTCGGGAATCATTGGACCAGAAGAAGGCGCGCGATTTGCACAATATTGCAAAGAAAACGCTTTCTTTTTCGGTGTTGAAGATGTTGTTAACAAGTGGCACGAAGTTGCCAAAAAAATCCCGACAAAAGCAAGTCTTGCCGAAAAACGCAAGCAAATCATTTTGGAACTCGCTTCGAAAGTAGAAGCCAGCATTTCAGATTTTAATGAAATCTGGCTTACTACTGAAAAATCGTGTTATGACAACACGGTTGCATTCCTAAAAGAAGTTCCAGAAGAACTTTACATTCAGCTTGCGCAAGCTATCATGAAATATCGTGATGGATGCTCCGAGAAAAACCGCCAAGCGGCGGCAAACTCGGAGAGCTTGAACTCAAGACTCTTTGAGTACCTCAAAGTGGAACTTCCAATAATTATGAAACGTGGGACTATTAAAACCCCACAGCAATCTACTTGAGACATAAAAAAAATCTCAAGTGGGGATATTAACTTATCCATCAATATTTAATATTGAGGATAAAATAATATAAAATGCCTACACCATATTTACCACTAAACTTTAACGTAACTTCATCTGTAAGCGTTCAAAACGTAGCTGATGAAAACGGTACAGTTTCAACATACGTTTGGTTACGCTCAGGTCTTGTTGCACAAAAAGGAATGCAATTCCGCATGGGCAACACTGAAAATCCAAATGTTGTTGTTAAACTAACATCAACAACAATAATTCCAGCTCTTACAGCCGCACTTTCTAGTGCGTTGCTCAACAGCGGCGTTGCTGGTTCATGGGGTACCTAATAACAGCCAATATTTTTCAGCATTGACTGAACTAATAAGAGGGACCAAACTAGAGATAGTTGGTCCCTCTTCTCTTTTGTGGACCACGAATCAGAAAAAGCATTTGAGGAAAAATGGAAAATAATAACGAAGAACAAGTAGTCGTAATAGAAACACAAACTGCAACTGGTGAATTAGTAAATCTATTAGATCTTAAAGAAGAAGATATCAATATTTATGATATTGCAACTTCACTAGCTCATACATGCATGGGTGGTGGACATGTTAAAAAAATGTATACAAACGCACAGCATAGCTTGCTGGTAAGTCATTATGCTGGGCTGTCTGACTTAATTGACAAAAATGATAAATTAGCTGTGTGGACTGAGCAGATGCGCGGGCTGTTGCACGATGCCGCTGAAGTATATTTATTTGATATTCGGTCCCCGATGAAAAAGTGGGACAAGATGAAACCTATACTTGATTTAGATGAGAAAATTTCTCAAGTTATTGCCAAAAAATTTGGTTTGGATAGTCTTCATTCGAAAGCCGTAAAACAAGCAGATACTCTTGTTAGAGCTCAAGAAATGAGAGATTTTATGGCAACTCCAAAATATAAAATGAAAGACTCTGATATAAGAGTCACTCAAAAACCTTTTTCCTTTAACATTAAAGCATTAGAACCAACAAGAGCAAAAGAAGAATTTTTAAAAAGGTTTGCTTTCTTGCAAAGGGAAAAACCATAAGGAGTTAACCACGAATATGTCAATCGAGGGTTTTCTCAAAAATTTATCATATAATAATGACTATTATCAAAAATTTGACCATCTTTCAAAAGAAAAATATAAAGAACTAGAAACATCATTCAAATCTAAAAAAGAATTAACAGACTTCTCTAAAGAATTTGGATGGTTTACAAATTGTTCAGTTATATTAATTGACTCATACTCCAACACAGAAAAAACTTTTATTGCTGCCCACAAAACGGCAAATTATATATATAAATGGACAACGTTGCCAAAAGCAACATGGAAATCTAAAATTAAAATAAACCCATCTGATACTGTGTTGTTCATGTACAATGAATTTGGAAAGCCAACAACAGCATTGTCTGCCAATAACTTTGTAACAGAAGTCGGGTATAATGGATACACAAGAGATCCAGCAAAAGATTTAATTCCACTTGAATACAGCCAAGAATTAACTCTTAAAGATATAAATGCCGTATATAATGGTTATTTTCAATACTTAGAAATTTTTAGTTCCAAACCTTTTCAACATAGCTCCTTGAAAGATATAAATTTTATTTTTTATGGTAATTCGAGAATTCTCGACAGAGAACAAATATCTCGCTGGGCAACCTTAAATGGCTTGAAACCTTCAACAAATAAAATTGTTGCTAACAAACAGAATGTGCTTGTCAACCTATCTGAATTCCCAACAACCGTGAAATCTATTTTTCAATCTAAAATACCAATAGATTTCAGATATAAAAACTTGCCTAGAATATCAATTAAAGAATTTATTAACATTCCTTATAATATCTCTTATAAGAAAGATTTTAATCCAAGTCTTGACATAATCAAAGCAACAAGATATAACGAAGTTAATAGATTTAAAAAATGGGTTCAAGAATATGAAACTGTCCAATTAAATAAAAAAACTAGACAATGGTTAATTGATGAATTAAACCTAATTGGAGATTCTCTGATCGTAGTTTAGGCAATTTTAAAATCTAATTCGTCAGCAATATATTCAAAATTATCATCTGTTAATTTAACAGAATTTAATCCTTCTTTTCTTTCTGTATCTCCATTTTCATTCTTTAATAGAATATCAGCAACAGCTGACACCTTTTCAAGACAACCATTTTCATTATGGAATAATTCTAGAAACATATCAAATATAATTTCGCACATTTCGCCGTTATACAAACACCTGTCTGTTCTTGTTCTTAACAAGAAAAATAAATTATAATTTAATTTATCGTCGGCGAAAAACAACACCTCTTCTTTTGCAGGGTCATCAATAAAAATAATTTTTTGCCCCGCAACCTTTTCCATAATTGACCTATTCTTTAACTTGTCCTTAAACAAGTTATTGAATCCCCCATCGTGTTTCATTTTATTATACTTCTTGCAAAGCAAACTCCTTGTATCAAACATCCCAACAGAATGCCATTTTGATGTCATATTTCCCAGCCTTTCTGATTGTTTTTCAGACACACGAATTCAAGATGCCTAAATTTTAATATTTCCTGAGAAAACATTACTTTCCCCCAGATCTAAAGTCAATTATTTTCATCAATATTCCGCATTGTTTTTAACCAAATATTCAAGTTTAAGTAACAACTTGATTGTTGGTGTTGTAGGATCTAGAGAAAACCTCATTTTAGGCGTTTGATCCACCCTAAGCAGGGGCGCGGCATCTGTCAACCTCGGCGTTGATTCCGAAAATAAACTGGGATTACCCTTCACGGAATAACCAACGAGGTTAGCCGAGGCCGCAACCAAATCCAGAATTAAACCTGAATAGCCCAAAATTACCATACTCTCATTTCTTCACTAAGCAGTTTTCCTAATTCTGAAGTTGAATAATTTGAATTTATTACAAATCTTTCATAAATTTTATCTTGATTTAAGATTAACAACTTATCAAACATGCTAGAATACTTCTCTTGATTTAAAACTATTAAATCATACCTACCATTTATATCAATATTAAAATGATTTATATAATGACCATTATAATAATATTTTTCTGAATGGGTTGATTTTAGTTTTGCAAAAGAATCAAAATAAATGTTTTGATCATATATAATCCAATTTTCAACTGCTGGTCCATCTTCCCTATGAAGAAGAAAATCATTATACCAAAGAATTTCAATATCTAAACATCTTACTTTTAGTTCGTTTGTATATAAAGAACAATACATTTTAACTGATATACCTTCGTATATATTAGTAGTTTTAAGTGAGAGGATTGGAGACTCTTTTCCATATCCTAACTTAAGAAAGTTATTATACTTTTCAACAAATCTTCTCCTCGTCTGTTCTTGTGTTATCATTTTTTTTATTACAAATTCTCCAATGTTTTCAACGCTGCACCCACACACACGAATTCAAGATGCCTAAATTTTAATATTCCCTGAGAAAACATTACTTTCTTCCAGATCTAAAGTCAATTATTTTCATTAATATTCCGCATTGTTTTTAACCAAATATTCAAGTTTAAAGATTTGTTATTTTATTTTTCTTCTAGGATCTAGAAAAACCTTGTTTTCATTCTGCAAGAAGTCGTTAAATTTTTTTTCTTTATAATCTGTTCTGAAAAAAATCTCTTCTTCGATTTTATTCGCTGTTATATACTTCACTTTTTCATAAAGTAAATTTATTTCTTCTCTTTCCAAGAGAATATTGTTTTTATCGAAAATTTTATTAAATTCTTCAAAAGTTGTGTTGTGAGTAAAATATGAATTATTTTTGTAATTTATACACTTGTATAGTGAGCCGCTTAAATTTTGCTCAAAAATATAATTGACTTCAAAATGTTTTTCATAATATTCAATATACGGCCCGTCATCTCTTTCAAGTTTTTTTTGCGTTCTCCATTCCACTAAAATCTTATTACTAAAATCAAAAATATGAACTTCTATTTCATTTTTTATATCAAAATATAATTGAGTTTTATTTTTGAAAGCGCCAATAAAATATAAGTTTACTTTATTTCCATATTCATTAACTAACCAATTTTTATATGTTCTGTGAAACCATTCTGCTTCTTCAACGTAAATAAGAATCGAAGGCATCATCTTTTTCATTTATTACTATCCTTTTATTTGTTGCCGTTTTAATCGGGCCAAATTTAAAACACATAAATATCCATAAACCCGTTTTTATGCCCCTGTTGGGGCTAATAGAGCCAAGAAAGATTAACCCTGTAAATTTACAAGCTACATCAAAAAGACGGAGAAAATTTCCATTTGACAGGCAATAAACTAAACTTCGTTTTTAATCTTATATTAATATTCCTGATATTTTCAGAATCTAATAATTTTAGTTTGTAAAATGAAGACCTTTTTTCTTCTATAGCAAGAACTATTTCATTTTTTAAAAAAGGTATGTCTTCAATCTTATCTCCAAAATATAAACCATACAACTCACCAGATAAAACCCAAAATTCATCTTCTAATTCAAGATGACTATACCTAACTATACAAAAGCTTTCCACCGCTGGGCCATCCTCTCTTGAAAGAATACCATTGTCATAATAACTGATTTTAAATCTTGGATAAGCCTCAGAAAAAATGTCTAGCGACACAACAACCCCAGTGAATTTATTGAACTCACTGCTCTCTGTTTTTTCTTTATATGTTATAAATGCGTCAAACGTAGAGTTTTCTGTCCTCCATAATAAATTTTCACCTTCAGTTTTAACCTGCTTAAGCATCAAAAAATTTTGAATAAAAGAAACTAAGATTTTAATTTTTGCATTCTTTTGTTCTTCTACATCAAACCAGCCATCTAATATATCTTTTGTAGATACCGAAACACCAAAGATTTTTTCGTTTTTTGTCGCCATTTTTTTACTCACAAAACAACGTTGAATTTTTTTGCCACCGCATCCTCGAAATCATCTGAGTTAATATTTGGTTTCATTAAATAATAGTTTTTAGTATTATCCTTGAAAAGATATGTCCTTTTTATAAACAATTCAGAAAGCTCTTCCGAAAAAAGAATAATTGTGTTATTGCTGATCTGATTCTCAAAATCTTTAATACGATGAACTATCTTTCCATCAACAAAAAATTCCCCGCTAACAAATGTTAAAATATTATTTTTTAAATTAAAACGATATAATTCAAATTCATAACCGTTTAGATTTGATTTATAACCATTTTCATAATAATGAACCTCTATATAATAGTTTTCAATGTTAACGCTGCCGAAAAAATTAAAGCTTCCTCTTATAAAAACAGCCTTGTCGTCTATTTTAACCTGTTTCTTAATGTCAATTTCTTTTTTCAAAAACTCTTCATGGTTAATCACTAAATTAAAAGCAGGATAGAAATTATAATCCTTGAAATAAGGAACTTCTTTAAAATATTTTTTTAGAAATTTATCTATTCCTTCTTTTAAAGGAGTCAGACAATCATGTTTTGCAGATAAAAACTTATCTAAAAATTCCCTATATTCACCATCGTCGCCCCGCTCAATGCTTCGCACCATATCGATATAACTCATTTTTCTTTTATCCTTCGCTTTATTATAAAGTCCCGCAACACTCCTCCATAACCACTGTCAGCCGCTCAAACAACCCCATTCGCACCGCACAGCGTCATTTCTGTTTTATCCCCGAAAACGCTGCTAACGCGCCCCCGCGCCGCGAACGGCCAATTCTACTTTAATCCTCAATATAAAACCCGCACAAACAAAATAATCCAATTCCTACCTCTTGCCTCATACCTCAAACCCCAATTCCTTGCATACTCTTAAATTATTTTCATAATAGTTTTCCATGATATATTCATAGTTAATTTTCCTCGAATTCAATGACTTCACAACATATATCCCCACCTCCTCACTTATTAGTGTTGTCCCCAGATAAATTAAAAAATAGTCCCCCAAAGACTTTATAGTCTCTTCCTTGCCTTGTTTGCTAATATAGTTTCCTTCATATGCCCAATATGAAAATTTATTCCTCCTCTTAATTTCTTTCCCTGTAAAATAAAATTCAAATTCCATAACCGCTGGGACTTTTTCACTGTGATACTTGCCGTCCTTTATCAGTCTTAAACTATATTTTTTAGCAATAGAATCCAAAGCTAATAGCTTTTCTACTATAATCCCATTGCTAACGGTAATATCTTTACATTCTTTCTCTATTGCAAATAGAACCTCTACTTCACTCTCTTCCTTATAAGCATATGGTATCAATACCTCTTTTAAAAATTTCCTAAACTCTAACTCTAATTCAAATTGTAAATCTATTCCTGTTTCCTTAATTTTTATCACTCAACTTATCTCCTTTACCATATACCCTATTCCCAACATAACTCTTTTTTTACCCAACAACAAAAACATGTTCTTTAACCTGATCTATAGACAATACTGTCATAACAACTATTTTCTCTTCCTTTGCTTCTTCTTTTAAAATTAAAAATTCTTTTTTGAAATAATAAAACTTTAACTCTTCAATACATAAAGGAGCATTTTCTACTTTTCGACATAAATTCGAATTATACCACCAATTACTCCACAAAGATTTAAAAAAAATCTTTCGATGCCTGTCAAATGATCTCGTTTCTAATTCGTAATATTCATGTGCAGGTCCATACTTTCTATGTAAACCATTTTTAGTCTGCCAAACAACATAAATGTTTTTACCAGGCCCAATCTCTTTGGAAATGTTTATAACATCTTTACAACCCTTATCTCTCTTACTGTAATTCTTAATTCTTATCTCCTCTTTGCTTTTTAATCCATATTCCCTCTTTATCTCTTCTTCGAAAGTTATTGCAAATTCCTTTGCTACTCTTTTTCCATTTTTATCACTGCCATATCCATCATATGTTATTTCCATTTTTCTGCCCGCCTTCGTTGACCTTCCACCCTATCCATCCTCGCTGGAAGGCGCAACCCACCGCCATTCCAACACACTTTAATTCCACTTTGACCGCCCGACCCCGTATTTCATCCCCAAATTTAAAACGATTTATACTCACATGTCGCCTATTGTGTGTTTCTTGCCCGAAATATACATTTTCTTAGTGAATTTTCAGGAAAAAACATTTCGTGTGCTGGTATTCAACCTTGTTATGAAAAATTTAAAAAAATAAAAAACTAAGAAAATGTAT
>Ga0116180_1000789_pt1 | contig 28159 bp, 30 predicted proteins | sample AD_UKC073_MetaG_FD_89804 | JGI IMG/M metagenome (GOLD analysis project Ga0116180, IMG submission 89804) | Active sludge microbial communities of municipal wastewater-treating anaerobic digesters from USA - AD_UKC073_MetaG | ecosystem: Engineered > Bioreactor > Anaerobic > Digestate | place: USA... | reverse complement strand
CAGCCGGTCCTTGAACGAGACGCTGAACCAGCATGGGTAGTCGTCGACACTGCCATGTTCACGCAGCCAGTCCTCCGGGACGCCGCGACGGAGAATCCGCTCCATCGCCTTGATCTCGTTCCAGGAGTCGGTCTCCAGGTCCCCGGTTTCCTCCAGCCCGGCGTTGATCTCCTCGTCCTCGTTGAGGTAGTCGGGGAGCGGCCGGTACGCCAGTTGCTTCTTCATCGCCTCCTTGTCGAATACGTTCGGCGGCACCGGGTCCGGCGCGTGGAACCCCTCGGCGTCAAGCGGCTCGAACTCCCATCCGTACAGCTCGGACACGAACTCGCCCATCTTTTCGACGAACCCGTCGGTGGCCAGGTGGTGACTGCGGGGCGTGATGCCCAGCCCTTCGAGGCCGAGTAGGCGCAGGAACTCCATGAGGTCCTCGTCCCGATAGAAACAGAACGTGAACCAGTACTCGGCGTCGGTCGCCAGGGCGTACCTGTTCGCCCATGCCTTACTTGCCGCCGCCAGCCCTTTACCCTCGGCGTCAAATGCCTCCTTCTCTTCGAGGGTGTACTTCGAGTCGGCGGGCACCTCCTTGACCTTCGGTGCGTACTTCTTGGCGATAGCTTCCCGAATCGACTCCGGGTCGGCCTTCCGTGACGCCAGCGTGCCCTGGTGTTTGTATGCCGCGATGATCTCCTCGCGGCTCGCCTTCTTACGGTCGGTCATCCGAGATGACCCCCCCCTCCTCGCAGGATTTCGGTCTCCAGCATCGGAAACCAGAACAGGATGCGCTCGTAGTCCTCGGGCGCGTTACGCCTGATGGGTTCGAGGTACTGGTACCACAGGCCCTCGAACGAGTGATTCCACCACTGGTAGTCGATACCCAGCTCGATGCCGCCTTGCTTGACAGCTTCACGGACGTCGGCGACATGAAAGTCCCAGATACCTGAGATACGTCGGGTCTTCGGCTTCACCGGCCCGTGTTTCATGATCGCCATGCGCCGCATGGATGAGTCGGTGGCCCGGACGCCGTCGAGCATCCACGTGTTCGGCTCGGCATAGTTCGCACGGAAGACCGCGTCGTACTCGTCCTTGTCAGGCGCGCTGAGACGGAATGACTCGCACAACGCCGCCCGCTCGGGGGGTTGGTTGAGGTTGTGCTGCAACATGTCGTAGAACGTGTCGGCGGGCAGGTCGTAGATGTGTGTCTGGTAGTGCTGCTCGTACCGCTGGAGGTCGCTCTTGACGAATTGCAGGTCCGGCACCATCGAGTAGTGAACCGGGATGACTTGCATCTGACGTTTGTGCAGCTCGGCCCAGAGCGCGACTGAATCCTTCCCCCGTGAGAAGTTGAGAATCACGGGCTTTCCCTCCTTGGCGAGTTCGTCGAGGATCTGTGAACTTGGCTTGATGCCTTCGAGTTCCAGCATGTAAACGGACTTCCTTCCTGCCCCAGTGGGCAAACTCCATCATCACACAGGGTGATGGATATAGGAAATAGCTCCCCTTCAATCGGGGGGGTTCGGGCGTGCTGCCCGAGAAAGTGGGGTGAAAACACGACGGCAAAGAGGAAGCGGAATACCGCAAGCCGAGTCGGAGGCGGCTCGGGGGGGGGGCGACGGAGTCCGTCGCGCAACCAGAAGGCGTCGGCGGGCAACCGCCGCCGTAAGGCGGCTGCGGCCAAGAGCGGCGCGAACACCCGTACTCGATACCAGGGCAACTTCCTCATCACCGAGAAGCAAAATGCCAACGGTGATGGGTGGACTGTCATCTCGCTGGAGGCCAGTCCTGGCCGCAACAACAAGGTGGCTCCGAACCAGAGCGGTCGTCCCAAGAGCCGTCGTCGTGGTAAGTCCTCGCCCGGCGCTCCGGCGACCAAGAAGAAGGGCGCTACTCCGGCGTCGCAGATGCTCGCCAATCTCAACGCGGGTGGCGCTTACAGCAACGTCACCCCACAGCAGAAGGCTGCGTCGCGTCGGAAGTACGGCCGGGGCACCCTCGCGGGGCTGTAGGTCAGCAACCAACTGGGCGGCGGTGGTACCCCGTCGCCCAGTTGGTTCGCCAAGAGTAGGGAAGCAGAAGCCCACGGTATGAACGAAGTTCCGCAAGTAATCAAGCTCTCCAGCGCGGCGAAAAGGCCCCTCCCCGACGAGGATTTGGTCGCCCCGGACTGGATGACCGACAAGGGTGTTGAAGCGTGGGAAACGCTTGCGCCCCTGTACAACCTGAGCAAGCACGACCTCCCCGAGTTCGTCGCCTTCTGTGAAGCGGTGGGCGAGCTGAACGAGTCGACAGGCATGATCGCCGAAATCGGCTTGATCGTCGTCGACCCCCACTCCGGCCTTCCTGACTCCAATCCGATTGCAGGCATCCGCGACCGCGCTGACATCAAGGTGGCTCGCTGGGCGCAGAGGTTCCGCCCCCAAGCGAAGGGGTTGTGATGGTCCTCAAGCTCTCCAAAGAGCAGGGTGAGCAGATTCGCGCACTCCATGCCGCCGGCAAAGGGCGCAACGAGATCACGCGGATGCTTGGCCTGACCAGCGCGAACGTCACCAACTTCTGCAAGGCGAACGGCCTGACCTTCACCTCCTCGAAGTCGCTGGAGGTCGCGAGGGAGTCGCGCTCGGCCGAGATGCGCGAGCAGCGCGCCCGGATCGCCAAGAACGCGGCTGACATTGCCGAACGCCTCCAGGCTCGCCTCATGGGTAAGACCTACAGCTACTACCACCACAACAAGAACGACGAGCTGGTCCGGGTCGAACTCCCCGAGGCTCCGCTGCGCGACATGGGAGCCGGACTGTCGGCCATCAACACCTCGATGGGCACACACCTGGCGATCCTGCCCACCTTGGGCTCCAAGTCTGCCGCCAACGAGATGTCGATGCTCGACCGTCTCAACGTGCAGATGAAGGGTGTGGTCAGCGAGTGGGACGACAGCGAGTCCGACGAGGACGATACGGAGATCGACGGCTAGTGCAGATCGCCATGTCGCCCAAGCAGATTCGGTCGATAGCCGAGGCCGACGGGCGCGTCAATGCGTGGTCAGGGTCCGTGCGTTCAGGCAAGACCGTTAGCTCGATCTTGCGGTGGTTCATGTTCCTGGCGAGCCCCCCCGAACAGTTCGGCCACTTCGTCATGGTCGGCCGTACCCGTGACTCGCTCGCTCGCAACGTCATCGACGTCATGCAGAACGAGCAGCTTTTCGGCAAGCTCGCCGACGAGGTGATCTACCGCACAGGCCAGCCGTTCGCGATGATTATGGGCCGCAAGGTCTGGGTATTGGGCGCGTCGGATTCCCAGGCGGAGAAGACTCTTCGTGGCCTCACGGTCGCCGGGGCGTATGTCGACGAGGTCACCGTTGTGCGCGAGGACCTGTTCAAGCAACTCCTCGCGCGTATGTCGGTCGAGGACGCCAAGATGTTCTGCACGACCAACCCTGACTCGCCGATGCACTGGTTCAAGGTTGAGTACCTGGACCGGATCGGGCCGGGGGAGGGTCAACTTCAGGACTGGTTCCACTGGCACTTCGTGCTCGATGACAACCCGCAACTTTCCGAGGCGTACAAGAACTCGCTCAAGGCTGAGTACACCGGCCTGTGGTACCGCCGCTTCATTCTGGGGCTCTGGGTGTCGGCCGAGGGCGCGGTCTTCGACATGTGGGACCCCGCTCAGTACGTCGTACCGTGGCGCGAGCTGCCGCCGATGCGTGAGCTGATCTCCGTCGGCGTTGACTATGGCACCACCAACCCGACGGCCGCGATCATGCTCGGGATGGGCGAGGACAACGTCCTCTACGCCGTCGACGAGTGGGGTTATGCGCCATCAAGTTCGGCCACGCGCTGGACCGATGCCGAACTCTCGAAAGGGCTTCGGGAATGGCTCAGGCAGCCGCACGTGCCTGTCCATCCGAGTACGCGGTACCGCATGGAGCGCGCGCCCGACATTGTGGCCCTCGACCCTGCGGCGGCGAGCTTCCGGGTCCAACTCTCCCAGGACGGTCTGCACACCTACTCGGCCGACAATGACGTGCTCTACGGCATTCGTGCTCTGTCGTCGATAATTTCGCGGGGGCGTATGAAAGTCTCCGACCGCTGCGTGGAACTCCTCACCGAGATTCCCGGCTACTCGTGGGACCCCAAATACACCAACGCTGGCATGGACGCGCCGATCAAGCGGAACGACCACTGGGTTGATGCCTGGCGCTACGCCTGTATCACCACCGAGGGTCGTTGGCGTCCGCACATCGACAGCACCGAAATCGAACCCGTCTTCCAGGAGAACTGATGACCGGCAAGAACTGCTCCACGCCTAAGTCTGGCTATTGCCCAGACGTGGCAAACAAGCGCGGCAAGCGGGGCCCATATGGACCTCGCGAGCCGAAGGACAAGCAGGAGAGCAAGCAGGAGAGCAAGTAGGTGCTCAATATCCGGCGCGACGCCGAAGACCGCGAGGACCACCCCGCTCTGCGGGCCGTGCCCTCGTCGTCATTCAAGGACGGCTTGCCCGACATTGGGGGTAAGTGGCCCCCTGAGCCTTTCGACGAGGCGGCGCGCGCTTTCAAGGTGTGGGATGCCTGGTACACCGGCGACCAGGACGAGCTGTTCAACTACTACAGCTCCGATATCGCCCCGACGCGGCCAATTCAGTACCGCTCCGGGTTTCGCGGCAAGGTGGCCCGGTTCTTCTGGGGTCGTCCGAGTCAGCAGGCCACCAAGCGTCTGCATATCCCGGCTCCTGCCGACCTCGCTCGCACCTCTGCCGACCTCCTGTTTGCCCAGCCTCCCCGGTTCGTGTTCGGCGAGGATGACGTCTCCAAGCACCGCGAGGGTCAGGACCGCCTCGAGAAGCTGCTCGGCAGCCCTGAGGCTGCGGCCATTATGCTTGAAGCCGGAGAGCTGCAAGCGGCTCTGGGTGGGGCGTACCTGCGCTTGTGGTGGGACGAGGACTTCTCTGACAAGGTCGAGTTGGCCGCAGTCGCCGCTGACTCGGCCGTCCCCGAGTGGAGATACGGACGTCTGGTTGCGGTGACCTTCTGGACGGTGGTCCACAAGGAGAAGAAGGGTGTCTACCGGCACCTGGAACGGCACTCGCCCGGCAAGATCGAACACGGACTGTACTTCGGGACCGACGACGTACTTGGGGCCAAGGTCGACCCCCGCACGATACCCGACACCGCGTGGGTGGCCGATGTCGCGCCCGAGGGGGTTATCGACACCGGAGTCAAGGGACTCACGGCCGCGTATGCACCGAATGTGCGCCCAAACAGACTGTGGCGCAACACTCCTGGTTTGTCAGCCCTGGGTCGTAGCGACTTCGACGGGCTCGAACCCCTCTTTGACGCCCTGGATCAGTCCTACAGCTCTTGGGTCCGGGACCTCGACCTGGCCAAGGCGCGCATTTTCATCGACGAGAACATACTTGCCAACCAAGGACCGGGCAAGGGCGCGAGTTTCGACCTTGAGCAGGAGGTGTTCACCTCCATCCGGGCGCTGGGCAAGATGGCCGACGGCGGCAACATCCAGAGCACCCAGTTCAGCATCCGCTGGTCTGAGCACGCCAACACTGCCGCCGAGCTACTGAACGCGATTCTGCGGGGCGCCGGCTATTCGGCGTCCAATTTCGCCGACGACACCCTCACGGTCACCAAGACCGCCACCGAGATCGAATCGCGTGACAAGCTCTCCGAGCGCACCCGCGACAAGAAGGCGAACTACTGGAAGGCCGCGCTCCAGCCACTCGCCGAGGCGATGGTGCAACTCGACCACAACATCTTCGGCACCAACTTCGAGCTGAAAGACGCGCCCGAGGTGCGGTTCCCGATCCGCCCCCAGGTCAACCCGTCCACGCAAGCGGGCACACTGTCCTCCCTGGCGGCATCGAACCTGATCTCCATCGAGCAGGCTGTGCGCGAACGCAATCCGAACTGGTCCGGTGACGACGTCAACGACGAGGTCAAGCGGATCAAGAAGGACCTGGATACCGGCATGTCCGGTGGCCAGCCGCCGCAGGAGGACCAGAAAGGGCTGGAGGGCCCACCTCAACGGCCTCAGCAGCAGCCTGAGCAGTCCGACGAGGGCGACGAATAAAAGACCACCGCCGAAGGGCGGTCGCACGCGCCAGATGCGCGCTGCCTCACCAGAAATCACGCCGGGTGCGTGACGAAAGGAACCCATGTCCGACAAGAACGACGACTTCATCGACGACGAGTTCGAGACCGAACCCGACGAGCTTGACGACGAGGTCGATACCCAGGCAGGCGACGTTGACACGGAGTCCGCCGAGGAGTCCTTCTCCCGCGAGTACGTCGAGCAGCTTCGCAAGGAAGCCGCCCAGTACCGCGTCAAGGGGAAGGAAGCCGCACGCCAGGCCGCAGAAGAGGCCGCAGAGCGCGCTCGTGAGGAGTTCGCCCGCGACATCTACACCGCACTGGGGCTGGGCGACGACGACGAGGTAGACCCCGACGAACTGATCGCCGAGGCCAACCGTCAGGCACACGAGGCAGCTGAATCACTGCGCAACTACAAGGTCAAGGACGCGCTGCGCGAGGCCGCGCGTGAGCATTCGGCCAACGAGAAGCTGCTGTTCCCGTTCCTGCGCGGGTCAGACGCCCTCTACGACCTTGACCCCGACGACGAAGACTTTGCCGACCAGGTGTCCGCAGCAGTCGAATCGGCACTCGAAGACAACCCCGAACTCAGGCTCGCCCCGAAGGCACCACGCCGCTCGGGTGGGGACATGTCCGGGGGGAACAACGAGAAGAAGAAGAAAACCCCCGATTCCATCGAAGACCTCATCAAAGCGCGTCGCGAATACCGCGAGAAGCGCTTCGGTCTTCGGTACTAGCTGAAACGAAAGGCCAGTCATGGCAAACGATTTCCTCACACCGGATGTGATCGCCCGTCAGGCGCTCGCAACCCTGTACGAGAACCTGGTCATGGTGCCGCTGATCCACACCGATCACAGCGCCAACTTCACCGGCCCCCAGAAGGTCGGCAACACCGTCAACATCCGCAAGCCCGCCGTGCTCACCGCGTCCGAGTTCAACCGGGCCACCGGCATCGTGCTCCAGGACGTCGACGAGGACAGCATTCCGATCTCGCTGAACAAGATCGCGGACGTGTCGGTGTCGGTGACCTCCGAGGAACTGGCGCTGGACATCCAGTCCTTCGACGACCAGGTCCTCACCCCGGCCACCGAGGCCCTGGGCCAGCACATCGACCGGGCGATCATCACCGAGATGAAGACCAACACGGTCCAGGTCGCCGGTATCACCCCGGCCGGGTTCGAGTGGGACAAGCCCGAAGTGCTCATCGAGGCCGGACGCCTGCTCGACATCCGCAAGGTGCCAGCCTCCCTGCGGCACGCGGTCACCGGCCCGACCACCAAGGCTAAGTGGCTCAACTCCGACCTGCTCAAGCACGCCGACAAGTCGGGCACCACCGAGGCACTGCGCCGGGGCAGCATCGGCCGGGACCTGTTCGGCATCGACGCCTACCAGACCCAGAACATCGTGCAGCCCGCCGTCTCGCCGGCAAGCGGCCAGCCGACCACCGAGGTTGGTATCGCCTTCCACCAGAGCGCCTTCGCCCTGGTGACCGCTCCGATGGAGGTGCCCCCCAGTGCCTACGGCTCGGTGCAGTCCTACAACGGCGTGAGCATCCGGGTGGTGCAGGACTACGACATCACCAAGAAGCGCACGATCATCTCGCTCGACGTGCTGTATGGCACCAAGACGATCGACGCGGACCGGGCCGTCCTGCTCAAGGGTGCGAACGCGGCATGAGCTACGTCTACACCTCCCTGGAGCCGGGAGGGCAGGTCATCCGCTCGCCGGAGCCGATCGACTACCTGGAGGGCATCGCCCGCTGGGTACGTACCGAGGAGCCCGACGAGGACAAGCCCGCCCCCAAGCGGCGCGCCACGAAGAAGGCTGAGGCCGAGAAGCCTCTCCCCGAGGCCGACGAGCCGGAGACGGCCGTCGTCGAGGGCGAAACAGCCCAGTGATGCGCGCCTACGCCGAGCCGGGAGACTTCACCGACCCGCCACCCACGGGGTTCATCGAGCAGGCATCAGCGCTCGTGGAACTTCTAACCCTGCGGGATGTCTACGAGGTAGACGAGGACGGGTACCCGGTGGAGCCCCGGCTCGTGCAGGCGTTCAAGCGCGCCGTTGTGGCGCAGGTGTCCTACTGGATCACCGCCGACGTGGACCCGAACGTCGGACTCATCGGGCAGGCCCCGGAAGTCACGTCCCAGTCCACTGACGGTGGTTCGGTCTCCTACACCTCGCTGCGCAGCGTCGAAGAACTCAAGACCGCGCTCACCACGCTCTGCCCCGCGGCTCTGGCGATCCTGCGCACCGAACGGCTCACCGACGGCAACGGGGTGCCACTGCTGTGGTAGTCCCGGTCTGGCCGAAGAAGTTCGCGCGCGAGGAGATTCTGCGCACGCCCTTCACGTTCCCGCACGGGGTCATGTACACGGTCCTGCGCCGCACCGTGGCCCCCAGCAGGTTCGGTTCGATGGATGGCGACCACGGCGACTACTCCCCGGTGGGGCAGATCGGCCCGTGCAACGAAATCCGCTCCACCAAGTCCGACACCACCGGGGAGGCTCAGGCCGGTTCGCCCCGCCTAAGTATCACCCTGGGCATCCCGATCGGCTCGGACGTCCAGAAAGGCGACAGGCTCCGCGCCCCCGACGGGGAGGAGTTCGATGTCGAGGGCATTCCCGAGGTCCCGAAGAACCCATTCACCGGCTGGACGCCGCGAATGCACGTGGGGCTGACCCGGACCAGATTTGAGGGCGGCGACGCATGAGCAAGGTCACCCTGAACGAGAACCGCATAGGGGCCGTCGTCCGCGACGCCGCCAGAGATGAGATTGCGCGCAAGCTCAACGCTGGCGCGGACATCTGGCGCTCGCTGGCCCGCAAGGACACCGGGTTCATGGCAAACGCGGTCAATACGGTCATCACCGTCGACCGCCACGGCAACCCCGAAGGGCACCTCGAGTTCGAGGCCCACTACGCGCCGTACCAGGAGTACGGCTTCCGGCATTACCTGTCGGGGGAGTGGGTTGAAGGCCAGCACATCATGCACGACGTACTCAAGGCGATGGGCCAGGCGTGACCGTAGGCCAGTTCCCGGACTCGGAGAACGTCATCTGCGACCTCGCCGAGCAGGTTCTCGGTCCAGGCAAGGCGTTTAACGAGCTACCCGAAGACATCTCCACACTTCTGCCGTGCGCCTGGTGCTTCAAGGTCGGCGGCTCGACCGACGGCATCACCGACCGCCCGATCCTCCAGGTGAACATCATCGCCAAGACCCGCACCGAAGCCCTCGCATTGTCGAACCAGATCAGGGAACTGGTGCTCGACATCCGGGGCCGCAAGGTGGGCGGCGTCCTGGTCGACACCGCCGAGGAACAGAACGGCATCCGCCTGGCAGCCGCCCCGATGCCCAAACAGCCGATGGTGCAGTCGACGTACATGCTCCATTTCCGGCGTCAGTAACCCCCATTCCCCTTCCACCCCCTCGCCTTCGGGCCTGGGGGTTTTCGCATTTCTAGGAGTCCACATGCCCACGCTCGAGGACCTGTCTGCCCTCAAGAACGAGAACATCCGCAAGGCGCTGCGAGGCTTCATCGCCGTCGCCAAGATGGGCGTGATCCCGCCGACGGCGATCACCACCTCGCCCAACTCCCAGCTCCTGCCGCTCTCGGTCGGCTGGAACCGACTGGGCAACCTCTCCAAGCAGTCCGGCCTGAGCTTCCAGCGACAGACCGACAGCTCCGAGGTCGAGTCGTGGGGCCAGGCCGAGCCGACCCGCATCGACTTCACCAAGGACGTCACCAACGTCACCTACGAGTGCCAGGAGACCAAGCGCGCGACGCTGGAGCAGTACTACCAGGTCGACCTGTCCGCGCTGGTGCCCGACGCCTCCACCGGCGAGGTCGCATTCGCCCAGCCCACGGTGCTGCGGAAAATCTACAACCGCATCATCTTCGTCGCCGCCGACGGCTACGGCGAGGACGAAATCTACATCGCCAAGCTCCTGCCGAAGTTCTCGGTCAGCTCGGTTGCCGACTCGTCCTGGTCCGAGAACGACCCGATGGTCTACGGCATCACCGGCACCGCGATGGTCGACTCGGCGCTCGGGTTCTCGGTCAAGCACTTCTTCGGCGGTCCCGGCTGGAAGAAGCAGCTCATCTCCGCCGGGTTCAAGTCGACCTACACGCTGACCATTCCCTCCGGTGCCACCGGCAACTTCGGACTCAAGGTCAACGGCGTCGCCACCTCAACCACCCTCACCGAGGCGTCCACGGGCGCGAACATCGAGACCGCACTCAACGGCCTGGTCACCGTCGGCGCGTCCGGCTCCACTGGCTCGGGCGCTGCGGGCGGTCCGTACACGATCGCGCTCGTCAACGGTGGTGACCTGTCGGTCGTGCCGGGGACCATGACGCCTGTTCTGTCCTGAGTTCTAGCTGAAAACGGGGTGGGTCGTCCCCCGTTTTCAGCTAGTCCACCTTGGTCCATAGGCAGTTGGAACTGGTCGTAATCCGAACGCCGTTGCTATTGAGGTGGAGCGATTGCCCCCAGCGCGCGAAAAGGCTGACAAGGTTCTCGCCAGTGCTATCGCGAATTACCACGGGGCAATCATCGCCATCGTCATCAGCAGGGAGTTTGAGTCCACTCTCCACCCGCTCAACCCGATACTGCCCCGTCGTTACGTCTCGCCCGACTGTGACGCTCTGGTGCTCCGAGCCCCCGAAGCTGCTCGCCAGGGTGGTTGGCGAGCTGATGATCGGCGATTTGGTCGGCTCAGCGGTCGTCGACCCGCCGCACCCAGCAACCACCCCAACAGCGGCAATCGCCGCAATCCACTTACGCATCCCGCGATTATCCACAATCCACCGCACCCAGGAGAACGAATGTCCTTCATTCCCGTCACCCTCGTCTCGCCGTCCGGTATCGAGGAGCACGTCACCGACCCGACCCGGTACAACAACCTGGTCATGGGCAACGGGTACAAGGTCAAACCCGAACCCAAGCCTGAGCCGGCGAAGGTCGACGAGGCCGAGAAGCCGGTGACCAAGCGGGTCGCGAAGTGACCGCCAAGCCTCCCGCCAAACGCGCGCCGACCAAGAAGGCCAAGCCGAAGGTCGAGCACCCGACGGTCATCGACGGCGACGTGCTCGACCCGACCACGCTCGACACATGGTCCCGGCTCAAGTACGAGGCCGCGCAACTGCGCGCCGACGACCCGAACGGTGATGAGACGCCCCGCCAGTTCACGCCGTTCATCATCGACGTCGTCGACCCGCCGATCGTCATCCAGTCACCGACCACCGCGATCCAGCAGGTGGTCATCTCCAACCTGGTCGACATCAAAGGGGCGGTGAAGCTCCAGGACGTGCACGACCTGCTCGAAGCCGTCGTGGGGGACGAGACCGAGTTTGCCCGGCTCAAGTCGCTTATGATCTCCCAGCGGTTCGATGAATACATGATCGGCGGGCTCATCAAGCTGATCCGCGACCACTTCCAGGCTCAGGTGGGCAAGGGGAGTGACGCAGTGCCGGGAAAATCCCCAGCCTGATCGCGCTCTTCGACAAGTTCGACGACGAGATCGCTTACGACTTCCAGCGCGAGCTTGGCATCAGCATCTACGACTACTTCCACGGCGTACGCCCGTGGGGGGAGCTGTGGCGCTTCCTCGGCAAGCTCCCCAGGGGCACCTGGTACCAGAACGCCATCCTGCGGGACGAGGAGTTCGCCCAGGAAGCGATCACCGAGCACCAGGCCCGAATCAAGGCAGGACTGCCCGGACTCGACGACGAGGACGCACCCGAGAGCTTCGTCGGCCTCAGTCGCGAAGTCGAGACCCTGATTCACATCGCGAACACGCTCCAGGTGTTGATCGCGACGACGGTAGCCGTCCAGGGCGGAAGCCCCGGCAAACCGCCCCAGCTCCCGTACCCCAAGAGCCGGTTCTCCGAACTGCTCGCCGAGGCCGACAGACAAGCCTCCGACAACCTTGCCGCGATGTGCGGCCTCGACTGACCCGAAGGGGGCGCCATGCCCGGTGGCACAACCCACGGTGGAACAGTCCAGATCACGATCGTCGCCGATGTCACCGACTTCAACCGGAGTGTGCGCAACGCCGCGCGGGCCGCGTCGGTGGGCACGAAGGTCAAGGTTGGGTTCGAGGTCGACGACAACGAACTCAGAACCAAGGTCCAGGCGGCGGTCGCGGCGGCAGGCTTGGGGTCTATCAACATCGGCGTCGCCGTCGACTTCGCCGAGTTGGGGCGGCAGCTTCGCAACGTCACGCGCGTTATCGAGACGTACAACCGCACCCAAGGCCCGGTCATCCGCATCCGGTTCGATACCGACGGTGGCCTACAGTCGCTCCTGAGCAGCCTCCAGGGCACGATGAGCCTCGGCCTCGGCGGGGGTCTCATTGGGCCGCTGACGCAACTAGCGAAGCTGTCCTTCGTGCCACTGGCCGTTTCTGCGGCCCAGGCGGCAGGCGCGATCGCATTGCTCCCCGCAGCGATCGGCGGTCTCGCCGGGGCGATGGCCGTGCTCAAAATGGGCATGTCCGGCATCTCGGATGCCTTCTCGGCTGCAAGCGCTGCCGCCGAGGCGGCGGAGGACTCCACGGGAGACCTGGCACACGAGGCGCAGCTCGCCGCCGAGTCGGTCCAGAGCGCGAAGGAAGGGATCGTTCGCGCCCAAGAAGGCATTTCGGACGCATACCGGGGTGTCGCCGACGCCCAGAAGTCCCAGCGCGAAGCCGTCGAAGACCTCAACGATGCCTACCGGGACCAAGCCCGCGAGCTGCGCGACGTCAACGACGAACTCAAGAACGCAGAGCTCAACACCGAGAGCGCGGCGATCTCGGTTGCACGCGCCAAGGAAAATCTCACCAAGCTCAAGGCGCAATACGCCAAGGGCGAGGCGAGCGCGCTGGACGTCCGCGAGGCCGATCTGCGGGTGCGTACCTCGATGCAGAGCTACCAGGAGGCTAAGCAGAACGCCGCCGACACTCGGGTCAAGGCTGCCGAGACCAACGAGAAGGGCATCGAGAACGGCGACATCGTCAAGTCGGCGAAAGAGAAGGTCCAGTCGGCGAACGTGAGCGCCATCCAGGCCACCCGCTCTCTGCGGGATGCCCAACTCTCCCTGCGAGACTCGAATATCGCCCTCCGCGAGGCGCTGTACGCCCAGGCGCAGGCAACCAAGTCCGCCAGCGGCATGACGGATGAATACGAGAAGGCCCTCGCCAAGCTCGCCCCCAACGCCCGCGACTTCGTCGAGAAGGTACGCGGCCTCAAGGACGAGTTTGGCGACCTCAAGAAGACGGTCCAGAACAACCTGTTCGCAGGGATGGGCGACTCGGTCGCCGCCCTCGCCAAGGACTATCTGCCCGCCCTCACCAAGGGCCTCGGCGCGATCAGTACCTCCACGAACACCGGCGTCAAAGACATCTTCATGATGATGCGCGACCCTCGGGCCATTGCCGACTGGGGCGACATGTTCGACGGTATGGCCAAGTCGATGGCCCCCATGCTGCGCGGCGCTGGCGAGCTGGGCCGCATGTTCGCGACTGTCGGCGGCGGCTCGGCTCAGCACCTCCCGAAGATCGCTCGGGAGTTTGAGCGCTACATGAGCAAGGCAGCGAACTCGCTCCAGGTCATGTCCGAGGACGGGCGGCTCAGCCGCTTCATCTCCAACGGCATCCGCAAGGTCAAGCAGCTCATCGAAGTCGGGTCGCAGGCTGCACAGATCTTCGCGAAGATCCTCTTGCCGGCATCGGGTGCGGGTGACGACGGCTGGAACTACGTCCTTGACATGCTCAAAGACTGGAATGAGCAGCTTGGCGAGGGCGGCGTGGCGACTAAGCTCGCCTCGTTCTGGTCCTCCATTGAGCGCATCACACTCTCGCTCATCAACTTCGGGGCGGCACTCGCTGGCGCTGGCTTCGGTGTCTTCCTGCCAATCCTGGAGACGATCGCGCAAGTCTTGGAGCCGGTCGCCACCTGGCTTGCGACCGCCGACGGCGCAGCGCAACTGCTCGTCATCACCCTCGGTGGTCTCTATGCCGCTTTCAAGATCGGCGGGATTGTCACGGCAGCGAGTAAGGCTTTGGCCGGGTTCAGCGCCGCAGCAGCAGGTGCCAGCGGCACGGGCGGCGCGGTGGGTATGGCAGGCAGGCTCAGGTACGCCCTCGGCTCGGCCGGTCTCCTGGGCGCGCTCGGCGGTCCGGTCGGACTTGGCGTTACCGGCGCCCTAGTTGTCGGCGTTACCTGGCTCGGCAAGTACCAGGACAAGCAGCGCGAGGCGGCGGAGGCGGCGCGCGAGCACAAGCGGCGCGTCGACGAGCTGACCGATTCGCTCAACACCCAAACCGGCGAGCTGGACAAGAATGGCTGGGCCGCGCTCGATGCCTCCATGAAGAAGGACGGCACCTACCAGGATATTGCCAAGGCCGGGGTTGACACCAAGACTTACATGCAGGCGATGGGCGGCGACGAGCGCGCACTCGCGAAGGTCAACGCGGCCCTGGACTCGAATACCTTCTCGCTCTTGGAGAAGGCGGGGGTGTTCGACGAAAAGGGGAGCGATGCCGATCCCCGACTGCGGAGCACGCTGGTACTTAGAGAGGGCGGATTCAGTCAGCAAGACTACGTGGCGGCATACCGAGGCAATGCCGACATGCGGGCGCGAATGGAGAAGTTTCACCCCGCCTGGGGAAAGCAGTACTGGGATCGGGTTCGCAGGGGCGTCGAGGACAACGAGTACAAGACGCCGCTCAGTGACGATGAGCGAGAAATCCTCAAGTCCACCCGTCGCGCAGGTGCCGACCTGGGTAATCAGACCGACGCCCTAGCTACTGCCCGCCAGAACAAGGCCGACCAGAACGAGCGGACCGAAGCCTTCCGTGAGCAGGTGCAGGACCTCCAGTTCGAGGAGGGGGCAAAGAAGTGGTCGACCATCGAGGTCGACCCATCCACGATCGACGACCTGGACAAGATCGACGGCTTCTGGACCAAGTTTGGCCTGGATCGCAGCAAGCAGGACCCGGTCACCAAGAAGGTGACGGTCACCGTCAAGGACGATGAAGCACTAGCCAGACTCCAGGTCGTCCAGGAGAACACTGACGTTCTCGCGGCCATGAAGATCAACCCCGAGATCAGCCTTGAGGACGCACAGTTCTACGCGAGGTCCAAGGACGCAAAGGAACAACTGGAGGACATCGAGAAGAAGGGTCCTCACCCCGAGGTCGCACTTGAGCTACAGAAGCTCAAGGAGGGCAAGGCGCTTTCGTTTACCGAACTCCAGAAAATCACCAACTACTTCAAGGACAAAGAGAATATCCCCGAAGCCCAGCTCCTCCTCAAGCAGCTTCGCAATGACATCAAACTCGCGGATATCGACTTGAAGCAGTTCACCGACAAGCGGCGGACGGTGACGTTTGGCGTGCGGATCGGCGCGGGGTCGGGGGTGTCGGCAGGCACCCATTGGCAGGAGTATATCGGTGCCGAGGGGAAGGTGCGGGGGGATGCCTACGGTGGACGCAAGACCGGCGGCTTGATCCCATCCTTCGCCGAGGGCGGCGAGGCTGGGCGCACCTCCGACGGCGCGCTCTATGGCCCCGGCACCGGCACCTCCGACTCCATCTTGGGCGTGAACTACCAAGGCGTCCCGACTGCCTGGGTGTCCAACCGCGAGCGCGTCATGACCGAGCGCTCTCGTGCCGGCGGCAACGAAGCGCTCCAGGTCGCTATGAACAAGGGGTGGCAGGCGTCCCCGGCGGTCGCTGCGCAGCTGCTCGCTCTGCCTAAGTTCGCCGGTGGCGGCACGGTCGCACTAGGGAATATCTCGGGCGAGGGCATCACCACCGAGATTCAGCAGGCGATGTGGGATGTCATTCGGGCACAGTTCCCCGAAGCGGTGCTGTCCAGCGCAACTCGCACCGTAATGACTGAGGGTCATCCCGATAATCACAATGCGGGGCGTGCGATTGACCTCGGGGGCGACTGGGGCAACTTCCCCAAGCAGGCCGCGTGGATTTTCGCGAATTACGGCTCCGAGACGCTTGAGCTGATCCATAGCCCGTTCGACCACAATGTCAAGGACCGCAAGGATGTCGGCGACGGTTACGGCTTCTACGGCTCGGGCACAATGGCTGGCCATCGTGACCACATCCACTGGGCAATGGACCACGCTCCCACTGACGTCCCCAAGCTCTCCGACGAACAGATTCAGCAGATCGTCAACGGGATCCTGACTTTCGATAAGCTCTACGACTCAAACGGTAAGAAGGTCGACGTCGGCGACCTCTACGGCGTCAACGAGGGCACCAGAGTCAATTCGACCTACGATCCCTCGCTCTACCCGTGGAGCAACGACGGTCTGACCAACGAGCCCGAGTCAACCGATAACAACAACAACAACAATGACGACGGAACCCCGACCACGATCTCCGGGTGGGTGTCGAAGATCGCTGCCGGTGCCGCGCGCGACTACACCCAAGACTTCCTGGGTGTCTTCGGGATCAGCGACAACATCCCGATTCTCGAAGCGTTCAAGGCGGGCGTCGACGCCGACGATGACAAGGTGCCGTGGGACCAGAAGAAGCTCCAGACCCAGCTCTACAAGGCCACCGGCGGATTGCTCGGCAAGGACCGTTCCGACGAGCTGGACACCTCGGACAAGAAGAAGGACAAGACCAGCGCCGAGGAGCAGAAGTGGCGCAAGGAATCGGCCACCCGCCGCGACAGGTTCTTTGCCGCGATGACCAAGCTCGACAACCTCAAGAAGTCGGGGAAGATCAGCCAGACCGAGTACGACAAGCGGCTGGCCAACCTGCAAGAGGCGTTCTACACCGAGCAGACCGACGCCGACACTGCGTACGCGAACCTCAAGACCAAGCGTGACCAGGAGAATCAGGGCTTCGACTACCAGAAGTCGATCAAGAAGCTGAACTCGGACCTCAAGGCCAAGAAGATCACGCAGGACGAGTACGACAAGGAAGTCAACCGGCTCCAGGGTGCCTACCTCCAGTCGATTCAGGCTTCGGTCGAGCAGCGCCAGACCGAGCGCACCGAGCAGCAGCAGAAGGACCAGGCTGCCAAGGACGAGAAGAAGCAGAAGGAAGACGAGAAGAAGGAAGACAACAAGGCCGAGCGCAAGAAGCTCGCCGGTGTTGGCAACCTGACGAATCAGTCTTCCCGCGAGGAGATCGCCAAGGCAATTCTTGGCGAGGCAACCAGTCGCGGATACTCCGATCAGGACGCCACGGCGACGCTCTCCACGGCCCTCCAAGAGTCGGACCTCATCATGCGGAACAACCCGCAGGGCTGGAACGGTATCTACCAGCAGGACACCAGCTACCCCGGCCGCGACAACGTGAACACGAACATCTCCGAGTTCTTCAATCGGCTCGACATCAAGCGCGCTTCCGAGGGGGCGTCGTCGGACATCTGGAAGAACATTTTCTGGCTCCAGCAGGCTCCGAGCATCGACACCGCCGAGAATGCGTTCGCCGGGGGGCGCCAGGGCTACATGGACGAGATCAAGTCCAAGCTGACCGAGGCGCAGACCATGACCGCGACCTATCTCTACGACCGTGGCGGCTACCTCATGCCCAATGAGGTCGGCACGAATAGGACCAAGAAGCCCGAACCAGTCCTCACCGACGACCAGTGGCAGGACGTCTCAGGCATTCTGACCTCGCTCCAGAACGGCAGCATGGCCGAGGTCGCCCAGGGCGCGGCCAAGACCGCGATCTCGGCGATTCCCGGCGTCGGCCCGGCCGGTGCGGCGGCGGTCGACACGTTCTACGGCGCAATGAAGGGCGTGAACAACGCGGCGCTGCAAGGTCTCAACTTCGCCCAGTCGCTCAAGAGTCAGGGCGTCGCGGCAATCACCCAAGCGGCCAACCACGCCACCAGTACTCGCACGAACAACAGCTCGTACTCGCCCACGTACAACATCCACGGCATGGAAGCCCAGCAGGCTCTCCGGCTCACCAAGCTCCGGGAGAACCGCGAGGCGATGGGGTACGCGGGCGGGCGGCGATAGGAATCGACCAATCTTCGGTCGATCATTCCCCGGTGGTTACCTGATCCCTTGGGTGGCAACGTAATTCAATAGGAGCCCGACTTGGCCGACGGCGATACCGCGACAGTAGAGATCATCGGCACCCGAGGCGACTACTTCCTCACCTCCGGCAAAGGGTTTCAGGGCAAGGTCGAACTCGCACTGAGCCCGCAGGGAATGCTCGACGTGCCGATCACGACCATCTGGAACGAGACCGCGTTCGGCTGGGGTGCTCGGTGGGGCGGGATGCGCTACAACCGGCGCGACCTGGTGCTCGGGTTCAACATCCTGGGCGACACCGCCAGTGAATGGCAGGACAACAACGACAGCTTCCGGTCGAACTGGTCCTACACCGAGGACTCAACCATCCGGGTCACCACCGAGAAGTGGGGCACCCGCGAACTCCGATGCCGCCTGACCGAGGCGACCGAGGAGAAGATGGAGCGCGACCCGCGCATCTGGGCCAAGTCCGAGTTGGTGCTGACCCTGACCGCCGGGTGGCCGTTCTGGACCCAAGAGGACGACACCTACGAGTTCGAGACCGTCGGGTCCGCGCAGTCGTTCACCTTCCCCGGCGTCAACGAGACCGACATGCCCGCCTATCCGGTGTTCGTGCTCGATGCCCCCGGCATCTGGATGCTCCCTGACCGCTCCTACGGCTCGGACGAATGGGGACGCTTCGGGATCGACGCCAACCGGAATATCACCATGCCCGCCCTGACGTCGGTGGGCATCACCGTCAACTACGACCCGACCGAGGAGACGATCGTGGCCGACGACGGTTCTCAAATCTGGGGCCTGCTCCAGAGTGAGCCGCTGTACGCGATCCCCCCGCAGGCCGGTATCGCCGACGACCCGGTGAACCTACCGGTGTCGGTAACCGGCGCGAGCGCGGGCGCAGCCTGCCAGGTGCGCATTCCCCGGAACTTCCAGCGGCCGTGGGGGCTTGCCGGGTGAGCGTGTCAGTCGCCACCAAGGGCCGCTTGGACACTCGGCACTTCACCCACCGGACGGTGCGCAGAATGAGGCGCGCCCGCAAGATCAACCAACCGCTGATCCGACTGTGGGACGGCGACTGGAAGTACCGGGGCCGGGTCTCCAATGCGATCAGCGCGAGCTTCCAGTGGAAGCTGAACGAGACCGGCGTCGCGGTCATTGAGATTCCCCTGCATCACTTCCTGGCCAAGTGGGTACTCGACGTCGACCACCGGCTGCGCAACGTCCACATCACGATGGACCGCGACGGTGCCAGGTGGGGTGGGCGGATGACCTCGGCGGTCGCCGACGTCGATGACTCGGGCAAGGAACGCCTGATCCTGACCTTCAACCACGACTACGAAGAACTGCGCTACATCCTCGCCTGGTGTAACCCGTTCCTTCCTGCGGCGTTGCAGTTCCCGCGCTCGTTCCTGCTGGCCGGTCCGAGCATCTACATGCTCAAGCTGGCGCTGTTCGTGAATCTGATCCGCATCTACGGCAACCTGTGGAACATCCCGGCCGACCCGCTCAACCCGGCCAACCAGACGAACCTGAACATGGCGACCTGGTGGATTGTCGTCAAGCCGTCCAGCTTCTTCGGCGACTCCTCGCTGTGGACGATTCTGCACAGCCGGTTCCGCACCTGGGCGGACATGGCCGAGAGCACCCTGGAAGATGCCCAGCTCATGGTCGTGTGCCGTCGTTGGCTCACCGGAGACCCCCAGCCGTGGCCGGGGTTCACCCCGCGTCACGGCGCGCTGGTCATCGACATCGTTGACAAGTCCGGGTACTACAGCGGCACAGGCACTTCCGGCACGATCTTCGACGGGCTGACCCGCACCATCGCGCAGATGGCCGACGACTTCATCACCGAAACCCTGGACCTGCTCACCGACTCGGTCGATGATACGCAGTACCTCGTCCAGAACTGGATGGGGACGATGCCTGCCAGACCGTGGGTGATCCTCCGCTGCGGGGATCGAAGTCCGATCACGAAGTCCACCTTCACTATTACGCCCGCCACCGCCATTCAGGTGGTCGCGGGCGGACACTCGATGCCGTTTGTCAACGAGACGATGTCGGCGGCGATTCAGACGCTCGCTGGCGGTCTCGGCGGCCTCTTCGGCTTCTCTGCCCTGGGCAATATCGTCGACACCCTGCTCAAGCCGATCTATGAGGACACCGTCCTGGCGTGGTGGAACTTCCGCCACATCGTGCGCGCTATGCACGCCGGAGGCTCGCACTACAACGAGATGCTGGCCGACGACAACAGCCGGGCCTACTCGCTGTCATCACTGCTCGCACTGCGCACCGCGTTCTGGGCCACCCGGTCCCGGTTCTCGCACACTGTCGAGTTCGACGCGGCGGCGGTGCCGTGGATCGTCGGCGACAACGGCTGCGGCCACTTCTTCCTCGGGGACCGCATCGGTTCGACCATCAAGGGCGGGCCGGTCGGTCGGGTGTGGGTCGACCAGGTACAGGAACTCACCTTCACCCTCGACCGCTCCAGCACTCCGGGGTGGAAGTGCGTCATCGGGGACCGCAAGGATAACGAGGAGCCGCAGGCGCGGATGTTGCGGCGGATTCGCGAGGTCACATCAGCACTGTCTGAATTGGGCGTTCTGTGACTCGAATATCCATCACTAACGAGAGACTAGGCAACGTTGTCTACCAGGACAATTCACACCCAGGCCGACATGGAGGCCGACCCCGAGAACCCGAGACTGCATCTGGCGTGGGCGCTGGTGAGCATCAAGACCACCGACGGCGGGATCATGCTCAACCACCCCGATGACCTCGAACGCTGGTCCGAGCACCTGTTCAAGGCCGGGTACCGGTTCCACCCCGAGTGCCAGGAGATCAAACGTCTCCCGCCGCGCCGGGGCGATGAGCACTGGCTCAACCCGACCTACCAATGGGTGCCGATCGACACCCCCGACCCCGCGCCGATCCGCACGCCCGACGTCACCCAGTACACCCAGTACGAGCAGGCCGACCTGCTGGAGCAGATGGTGCGCGATGGCAAGTTCGCCCCCGAGCAGATCGACGACATGCTCGCGCGCGGGCAGATACGCGAGGACCGGATCGCCCCAGCCCCCATGCTGGCCCGGCCTGAACCGGTCATCGACGTCTCGCGGCTCAAGGACGTCCCGCGTCCTGAGCCCAAGAAGCACAAGAGGCGCAAGAGGTGACCTCACCCGATGGCGCGTCCCCGTCAGGGGCCAGTGGCTACGCCAACGTCGGCGACCTGCAAGACGTCACCCAGGAGACCGTCGACGGGCTCTACCGGACCCCGCTCCAGGACAAGATCGCCACCCAGCAGGGCAACGCCCTGAACTGGATCATGGCCCCGGTCAACGCCCTGGGGTCAGCCATCTTCCAAGGATGGTTCGGGGTCTCCGGGCTCCCCGACCAGAGCGCGGCACTCAAGGCCGAATACACCCTGGAGGCGGTCAAGGACGCCGTCATCAACGGCTACATCGTGCACACGATGACCTCCTCGGAGACCTTCACCGTCACCGACGAGATGAGCGAGCTGATCGTCGTCCTCGTCGGCTCGGGGGACCGTGGTTCTAACGCTGGTGCCACCTTCGGGGTGGGCGGGCTCTCCGGGTCCTATGTCGCCCAGCCATTCTCGGTCGTCGACGTGCTCGATGGTCAGGCCAGCGTCGACATCGAGGTCACGGTCGGCTCCGGTAACGGCGTGCCCACCACCTTCGGTGACTTACTCACCGCCGCATCGGGTTACGCGGGTGGTATCGCCACGAACTTCGGGTACACCGCCACCGCCAGTTCCCCCGGCTCCGGCGGGCCGGGGGGTGCGGTCGGGTCCAACGGCACCATCGGTACCGGCTCTCGTGACGGGGTCGGCGGGGCCGCAGGTCAGTACACCGGCGGCAACGCCACGCGCGGGGGAGACGGCGGCAGTGTCAGCACCGCAGCCCTGGTCAAATGCGGCGGCGGTGGCGGTGGCGGCGGTGGTGGCGGTTTCGTCAACCTCTTCGTGCAATACGCAGGCGGCGCAGGCGGCAACGGCGGCTACCCCGGTGGTGGTGGTGGTGGTGGGGGTCAAGGCGGGGTTCCAGGTATCAGCGGAGAAGGTGGAGCCGGCGCACCCGGCTGCGCGTGGGTGTTCTACCGGCTCGGTGCTCCGTGACCTCACCCAATGGCGCATCCCCGCAGGGGGCACACTCCTACGCCAACGTCGGCGACCTGCAAGACGTCACCCAGGAGACCGTCGACGGGCTCTACCGGGACCCCCTGACTGCCGCGATCGGCGGTCAGCGCGAGCAGGCCAACGCCCACATTGACGGCGCGAGCGGCGGTATCGGAGCGGGCATCTGGAACGGCTGGTTCGGTGGCGGTGACCAATCCTCCCCGGCCGCAGTGCAATACACGATCGAATCCATCAAGGACGCGATCATCAACGGCTACACCGTCCAAACCTTCACCAGCGACGGCACCTTCACCGTCACCGACGAGATGAGCGAGCTGATCGTCGTCCTCGTCGGCTCGGGGGAAAACGGACAGACACCAAGCGGGTCCGCCGGTGGCCTCGGCGGGGCAGGCGGCGGGCATCTGGTCAAGGTTTTCGACCCGCAGGCAGTGCTCATGGGCTCGACCAGTCGCGAGGTCGAGGTCACGGTCGGCTCCGGTATGGGCGCAGGCAGCTACTTCGGGAACCTGCTGGTCGTCGACAACCAAAACTCCTCTCCCGTACCGACATTCCTGGGCTACCTCCCGAACGCCTCCACGCCGGGGCAGGGCGGCAAAGGCGGCGACAAAGGGCTGGCCGACGGGTATTGGCAGTACACCGGCAGTCCGCCGGTTCTGTTCACCACCCCACCGTCGGCCGGGTCGAAAGGGGCGACGGGGACGACGTCGGCCCTGGGCCCCGGCGGGCCTGGGGGTACCTCGGTCGTGAACGGCCACGGCACACGAGGCACCGACGGCGGCACAGTCTCCCCGGCCTCCTACGTCAAATGCGGCGGCGGTGGTGGTGGCGGGGGTGGCGGTTCCTCGGGCAACGGCGAGTTCGGCAACACCTACTCCGGCGGCGCAGGCGGCAACGGCGGCTACCCCGGCGGCGGCGGTGGCGGTGGGGGTGGCGCAGGCGGCACCAAGGGCGGCGGTGGTGTCGGCGCTCCCGGCTGCGCCTGGGTCTTCTACCGAAAGAAGCTATGAAAGCCACTCTCGTGCAAGAGAATCTGTCCCACTTCTGCCCGGTCACGAACTTCTACGCGACCTCTGACGGCAAGCACCTGCTGGTCACCTACCCCCGGCTCGACGTGCTGGGCACCCTGGCCGGGCTGTCCGGTATGAGCGAAACCCTGCGGGCTATCGGCCTGGCCGACGTCCCGATCCGCCGCTCGCACATCGGACTTCGCACAGAGGTGTTCCTGGCCGACGAGAACGCCGTGGTCCTGGACGCCGACGGCAATCCGGCCAACGGCATGACGCCACTTCTGCGCTGCGAGAGCGCAATTCCGATCGCCGATGCCCTCGCTCAGCTTGGTTACACATTGGAGGAGGACTGAATGGCCGGACATGAGCCGATCAAGGAAAACCTCGTCCTCACCCGAGGGGCCGACTTCGTCGCCAAGTTCATGACGGCCAGCTCGGACCCGGACATCCCCGCAGGCACCACCGCGAAGATCGAGATCACCGCCACCGACAAGACCAACGCCCCGGTCATCGCTACCTGGGGGGCAGCCGACGTCACGACGAACACCATCACCTTCCGCATCGAATCCGCTGCGGCAGACGCGATTCCGGCCCAGTACCGCTACCGGCTCCTGGTGTCGATTCCCGATTCCCCCACCCTCGACCTGTGCTGGTTCTACGGCATGGTCCTGAGAATGCAATGAGGTTCACATGGCACTGTCAGTAGGCGCGACCAAGGAAAGCACGGCGGGATACCTTGCCGGACTTGGGGCCTGGGTTGCCGCAATGACCAACGCTTCCACCGAGGCCACCGGTGGTGGCTACGCCCGCAAACAGACCACCTGGTCGGCGGGCACCGGCGGCGACGGTATCTACACCGGCTCGCAGGTCGAAATCGACGTCCCCGCAGGCACATACACGCATATCGGCATCTATGCGGCCTCCACCGGTGGTAGCGCGATCGAGGTGATCGACATCGCGGACCAGGTGTTTGCTTCGGCAGGTAAACTTTTGGTCACTCCGAGTATAAGTGTGACGTAGCCGTCGCCCGTATCAAGGAACTGGAGGCCGCTTTGTCGCAGCTTTCCCCCGACCACCCACTCCTGGATGCCGGTTAGTGCTCCTCGCCGTCCCCGAATCGGCTGTCACGGTAGGTAATTGGCCTACTGACCGCTTCATCGCGGTACCAGCCGGCATGGTCGTGCTCCCGATCGACCAATCGACCGAGCGGTACCTGAACATCGGCTACGGCGGCGCGGTGACCTACTCGGCGACGGTCATCTCCGAAGGTGGCGCGGTCGCCCTGGAGCCTCAGATCGCCCTGTCCGCGACATTCTCGGCCACCGTCGTTGCGCATCGGATCGTCACAGCAGCGGTCACCTCCACGGTATACGTCACGGCGAACACCGCTATGGAAGAACAGGCCGCATTCCCGTACGTCCTACCGTTCCCGCTGGGAGGCGCCCCGTGACGATCAAAACCGACTGGTTGCCCGGTGACGTCTTCACCTCCGGCGACCTCAACGACCTGACCGTCGAAGTGCAGAGCAAACTGGACGCCTCCGATGCCGGCGGGGTCGACACCGACATGCTCGCCGATGACGCGGTCACTTCAGCGAAGGTCTCCGCCGCGATCCGCACCTCACTGGGCAAGGCGGACTCGGCGGTCCAGCCCGCCGACCTCTCCTCGGCGATTGCCGATCTGTCCGGGGTGGCGGTCAACGCCCAGACCGCCAACTACACCCTGGTCCTGGCCGACGCCTCCAAGGCGGTCGAAGTCACCAGCGCCTCATCGACCACGGTGACAGTGCCGCCGAACTCCTCAGTCGCCTTCCCGGTCGGCACGATCATCGAAGTCGTCCGCCTGGGCACCGGGTCGGTGACCCTGCTGGCCGGGTCGGGGGTCACGCTCAACACGGCCTCGTCCCTGATCTGCCGGGTGCAGTACTCGGTGCTCACGCTACGCAAACGCGCCTCGGACACCTGGCTCGTAGCCGGGGACATGCTCTGATGCACGTCCGTCCATATGTGCGCGCACGAGCCGACAAGCGCCCCGATGTCACATGCGGGGGCGTCTGGGGGTATATCGACTCCTCGGCGAACTCCAAGACGATCTCGGTCAACTTCTCAGCGGGGGACATCTGGCTCGGCATGTGGGCCGGGGCCGCAGACACCGGCGTGCCGGGGAACTGGACCAAACTCCTGTGGCTGCCGTGCTACTCGGGCTTCGGGATCACCGTGGGGGCGCTCACGCTGGCCACCAGCGACAGCAGCTTCACCACCGGCGGCGTCTCGGGCTACTCCACGCGCGTCTTCTCACTGTGGCGCAACACCTCCGGGGTCGGGCAGGTGCTCACAGCGGCCAACACCGCCTCGCCGACCAGTGCCACGGTGACCTTCCCGGCCCTGAACCTGACCACTATGAACGCCACGGTGGGCCGGTTCTACCTCTCCGCCACCAACGCGGGCCTGTCCTCGACGTCAAACCTGGACGAGGTCGCATTCCTGTTCGCGAACTGGGACCCCGCCCGCGTCTGGACCCACGCCGACGGCGGGCAGAGCGGACGCCTGACCAGGAACCTGGTCTCCGCGTCAGCCTCACTGTCGGCGAGCGTCAACTGGGGCTCGTTCCTGGTCGAACTGCTACCTAAGGTCGCCTAGTGCCACTGGTGACAACGGTAGGCCCCTGGCCGACCGAGACGCTGACTCCGGTCCCCAAAGGCTTTGTCCCGCAGATGCCGGGATGGGTGGGGGCGGTCATCTCCGCCTCGGCCACCTACTCAGTGGTGTTGTCATCTGGTAACACGGTCACTCCGGCGGTCACGGCCTTGGTCACCTATGGGCTCACGGTCCTTGCCGCTCGTCCGGTCTTGCCAGCGGTCACGCTTACGGCCACCTACGCCGTGAGCGTACTCCCCGCACCGCTGGTGGCTGCCCCTGTCGCCGTCGGTGTCGCGTACTCGGCCACGGCGGTGCAGGCGCACGCGGTGCCGGCCCCCGTCTCCGTCGGCGTGCTCTACGCCGCGGTGGCCACGCAGGGCGTGCTGTCCACCGCCGCAGTCACCACCACGGCTACCTACAGCGCAAGCGTTGTCGCGGTCCGCTCGGTCGCCGCCGGTCTCACCGCGTCGGCCACGATGTCCGCCAGTATCCAGCAGGCCCGGCCGGTGAGTGCCCCGGTCACCGCTGGCATCACCACAGCCGCCGCAGTACAGCAGGCATTGCCGGTCGACACTGGCCTCACCCTCACGGCAACCTACTCATGCACAGTCGCCCAGGCGCTCCCGGTCACCGCCCCGGTAACGCCAGAGGCCAGCTACTCGTGCACGGTCGTGTTGGCACGGGTCGTCATCGCGCCGGTGACCCTCGAAGCAAGTGTGAGTATCACCCTCGTTGCGGCCCGGTCGGTGACCGCCAACCTCGCGGCGACCGCTGGGTACTCCGCACTCGTCGACACGGTCGGCGGGGGTATCTCGGTCGACGCCCCCGTCACGGCCGATGCCTCCTACGGCGCCGACGTCGCCCAGGCGCTCCCGGTCTCGGCCGCAACGACAGCCGGGGCCACCTATAGCAGTACGATCGTCAAGGCGCTCCCGGCGACCGCTACGGCGACCGCCGCCGTCACCTACATGACGGACGTGGTTACTGTCCGGCCGGTGAGCGCCCCCATAGCCACCTCGGCCACCTACAGCGCGTCGGTCATCCCGGTCCGCGCCGTCACCGCGCCGGTCACGACGTCGGCGACCATGTCGATCAGCGGTATCAAGCAAGCCCGGCCAGTGAGCGCGACGGTCACTGTGACGGCTACTTACTCGGCAACCGCCGAGCCGGGCGACGCAGAGTTCATCGGCTCCGCGGCGGCGTCCGCGACATCGGTGACACTGCCCGAGCATCAGGCCGGGGACTTCCTCCTGATCGTGGCACTCACGATGATCCGCCACGGGTCGGCGCAGCCGACACTCCCTGCCGGGTGGACACAGGTCCGCGCCGACGCGGGCGGAACCAACTCGTACGGCAGAGCCACCATCGGATACCGGATCGCCGCTTCGGGGGCGGAGGCCTCGGGCACCTGGACCAACGCCGACACCGTCATCGCAGTCGTCTGCCGAGGAGTCACCGGCATCGGCGCCACCTCGTACGCCAACGCCGGCAACGTCGGAGCAACCCCGCTGGCCCGCGCGGCGGCCACGGTCAACGCGTCCTCGCTGGTGCTGCAGGTCGCGCACGCCGGTGACTGGTACGTCCAGGCCACCGACATCGCCGCCCCGTCAACCTCACCGGCCACCGACCTCCTGGCACACACCCACACCGGGGCGCTCACCCGCACCGAGGTGTGGGACTCCGGTGGTCCGGTCGGCTCCACGACGGTCGCCACCAGCTCGCAAGCCATCACCTGGAGTTCGGCCACGGACTACTACGCCCGGTCGTGGATGACATGGATCATCGAACTCACCATGTGACATTCACCTGAAACCCAATCACCCGAATGTCACGCGGCCCGACCGCGGATCAGCGACAGGCCGGCGATGGCGGGCTACGCAGCATGCATCATCGCGGCGCGTACCTCGTCGTCGTCGACGGCTGTGTATCGCTCGGTGGTGGCGACGGACGAGTGGCCGAGCAAAGTTTGGACGGCGCGCAGGTTCCGGCTGCCGCGGTAGGCGCGTGTGGCGAATCGGTGGCGCAGGGTGTGGGCGGTCCAGGTGCCGGGCATGGCGTCGGCGCAGAGTTCGCCGACGCGTCGGGGTGAGAGGTGGCCGTCGATCTTGCCGGGGAACAGCCATCCGCGTCGGCCGGCGCCGGGGGTGTGCCAGTGTGGGCCGGTCTCGATGATGTCGGCGAGTTCGTCGGCGATGGGGATGACGCGGACCTTGCCGCCCTTGCCGTGTACGCGCAGCATGGCGCCGCGGTCGCCGT